>Ga0068863_100003152_pt1 | contig 16280 bp, 15 predicted proteins | sample KBSSwiS62_FD_66596 | JGI IMG/M metagenome (GOLD analysis project Ga0068863, IMG submission 66596) | Switchgrass rhizosphere microbial communities from Kellogg Biological Station, Michigan, USA - KBS Switchgrass S6-2 | ecosystem: Host-associated > Plants > Roots > Rhizosphere > Soil ...
TGAACAGGAACTCGGGCACCCAGAACGAGTGGATGACGTCCGGCGAGGTCAGCACGAACCGCACGGACCGGCCCTCGGGGATCTCCAGCACCGCGGGCTGGCCCGGCTGGCCGGTCACCTCGACGAGGTTGCCGCCGTTCTTGCCGGTGTCCAGGTAGCGGAACTGCCAGTTCCACCGGAAGCCGACGACGTTGACGGTGACGTCCGGCTTGGACGAGATGTGATCGATCTTGGACTCGTCCCGGGCGGTGTAGTAGAAGAGCCCGGCGACGACCACGAACGGCACGATCGTGTACAGCACCTCGACGGGGAGGTTGTACCGAACCTGGCGCGGCAGCGCCTCGGACCGCTTCCGGAACGCGATGATCGCGTAGAAGATCAGCCCCCAGACCATCACTCCGACGACGAGCGCCGCGATGGCCGAGCCCTGCCACAGGTTCAGAATGCGGTGGCTCTGCACGGTGGCGCCGCCGGGGAAGCCGAATCTCGGCTCACTGCACGCGGTCGCGGCGACGGCGAGCACGCCCAGCCCGGCGCCGAGCCGCATGGTGCGCCGCGCGCGACCAGGGCCGCCCGCAGGGGGCGCGCTCTCGGCGCCGGCGGCGGAAGGGCCGGTCGCGAGCGGAGACGCGTCACCCTCGACGGGGCGACCCAGGGCGCCTCCGGGCACGCGCACCGGTCGGGTCCGACCGAAGGAACTCCTCACCAGGTCCTGCCTCCCACGACTACGTCCAGCCCGGGACACGCGAGTGGGTCACCTGGGCGGACGCACGGTCTTCGACACGCTGTAGTTGCTGCGACGGGAGCGTATCCCAGCCGACGTCACGGTTCTCGCCAGAGGCCCTCCCACGGCAGGGTTCACACATTTCGGCCCGACGCCCGGAAGCACAACGTCACCGTTGATGACAATCTGTGGTGAAATGGCGGCGGCCTGGCGATGGGGAGCGCCGTGAGCGAGCCCGCCAGGACTGGCTCGGCGCGCTGTCGTGCGGGCGTAGCGTCGACGGCGTGTCGGCCTACCTCGACCACGCGTCGACCACTCCCCTGCACCCGGCCGCCAAAGCGGCGCTGCTCACAGCGCTCGACGACGGCTGGGCCGACCCGGCACGTCTTTACCGGGAGGGCCGTCGGGCCCGGATGCTGCTGGACGCGGCCCGGGAGACGGTCGCCGGGGTGCTGGGCGCCAGGGCCGACGAAGTCTCCTTCTGCGCCAGCGGGACGGCCGCCGCGCACCTGGCCGTGCTGGGCGCCGCCGCTGGCCGCCGCCGCGCCGGCGACCTGGTGCTGGTCAGCGCCGTCGAGCACTCCAGCGTCCTGCACGCCGCCGACCAGCACGAGCGCACCGGCGGCCGGACCCGTCAGCTCCCGGTCGACGGCCTGGGCCGGGTGCGCCTCGACGCGTGCGTGCCGCCGCCGGGTACCGCCCTGGTCTCGGTGCAGCACGCCAATCACGAGGTCGGCACCGTCCAGCCGGTGGCCGCCGTCGCCGCGGCCGCGCACGCCGCCGGCGTGCCCCTGCACACGGACGCGGCGATGACCGTCGGGCGGATCCCGGTCGACCTGGGCGCCCTGGGCGCGGACCTGCTGACGGCCAGCGGCCACAAGTTCGGCGGCCCGGCCGGCGTCGGGATCCTCGTCGTGCGGTCCGGGACACGGTGGGCGAACCCGATGCCGGCCGACGAGCGGGAGCTCGGCCGCGCGGCGGGCTTCCCCAACCTGCCGGCGGCCGTGGCGACGGCGACCGCGCTGCACGCGCGCGCCGCCGAACTCGCCGCCGAGCGCCACCGGCTCGGCGCCCTGACGGCCGAACTGCGGGCCAGGCTGCCCGAGCTGGTCGCCGACGTGGAGGTGCTGGGCGACCCGGACCCGGCGGGACGCCTGCCCCACCTGGTCGCCTTCTCCTGCCTGTACGTCGCGGGCGAGGCGCTGCTCGGCGAGCTCGACCGGGCCGGGATCGCGGTGAGCAGCGGGTCGAGCTGTACGTCGGACGCGCTGACCCCGAGCCACGTTCTGGTCGCGATGGGTGCGCTCAGCCACGGCAACGTCCGGGTCTCGTTCGGCCGGGACTCCTCGCCCGCCGACCTCGCCGACCTCCTCGACGTCCTGCCGGGCGCCGTCGCCGGCATCCGCGAACGCGCCGGGGCGGTGGGCCTGTGAGCGCAGGAGCAAGCGAGCGGAGTGGTCGTCCGAGGGACGAGGACGGCCGCGAGCCGGGGTCCCCGCGCGGCGCGAATGCGCCGTGCGGGGGAGCGATGAGTGCGGCGACGGAGCGAACCCGAGACGCTGTGACCGATCCCCCGATGAGCGAGGCACAGAGCCCGGACGGGCCGGCGCCGGACCTCACGGTCGATTCGCTGGGCAGGCGCTGCCCGCTACCGATCATCGACCTGGCGAAGCGAATCGGCGAGGTGCCCGTCGGCGGCACGGTCGAGCTGCTGGCCGACGACCCGGCGGCGGCTCCCGACGTGTCCGCCTGGTGCCGCCTGCGCGGCCATGAGTTGCTGGCCACCCGGGACTTTCCCGCCGGCCAGGCCTTCCTCGTCCGCCGAACCGGCTAAAGGACGGGCGACCCGCCTAGGTGGTGGGCAGGTAGTCCTTGATCTCGGCGGCCGCTTCGGCGCCGTAGGCCTCGGTGAACCGCTTGAGCAGCTCGGCCTGGTCGGCCTCGTACTCCTGCGGGCCGACGGTCTCCAGGACCAGCGTCGCGAGCAGACAGCCGAGCTGGGCCGAGCGTGCCAGGTTGAGGTCCCAGGACCGGGCCGCGAAGAAGCCGGCGCGGAACGCGTCGCCGACCCCGGTCGGGTCCGGGGTGTCCCGCGCCGGGACGACCGGCACCTGGATCGATGTGCCGTCAGCGGCGCGGTCGATGCGCACGCCGTCGGCGCCGTGGGTGGTGACCCGGGTGTCGACGTGGGCGAGCACCTCGGCGTCCGACCAGCCGGTCTTCTGCTCCAGCAGTGCCTTCTCGTACTCGTTGCACAGCAGGTAGGTGGCGCCGTCGACCAGCTGCCGCGCGGCTGCGCCATCGAGCCGGGCGAGCTGCTGCGACGGGTCGGCGGCGAACGGGTAGCCGCGCTGGCGGCACTCGTCGGTGTGCCGAGCCATCGCCTCGGGGTCGTTCGGGCTGATCACGACGAGGTCCAGGCCGCCAAACCGCTCGGCGACCGGGGCGAGCTCGATGTGGCGCGCCTCGGACATGGCGCCCGGGTAGAAGGAGGCGATCTGGCACAGGTCGTCGTCGGTGGTGCAGACGAACCGGGCGGTGTGGGCCAGATCGCTGACCCGCACCGACGCTGTGTCGACGCCGTGCCGGTCCAGCCAGGAGCGGTAGTCGGCGAAGTCCTCGCCGACCGCGCCGACCAGCACCGGGTGCAGCCCGAGCCGGCCGAGCCCGTAGCTGATGTTGGCCGCGACCCCGCCACGCCGGATCACCAGCTCGTCGACGAGGAAGGACAGCGAGACCCGCTCGAGCTGCTCGGCGATCAGCTGATCGGCGAAGCGCCCGGGGAACCGCATGAGGTGGTCGGTCGCGATGGACCCGGTGACGGCAATACGCACGATAGTTGAGCCTAACCGGTTTGACGTGCCCCACACCCATGGGGCGCGCGGACAGGGCGAGGGCCTGGCGCCACCCGCGGACGGGTGGCGCCAGGCCCTCGCGACGAAGCCGGAACGGCCTGGGCGATCTAGTGGAACGAATCGCCGCAGGCGCAGGAGCCCTGGGCGTTCGGGTTGTCGATGGTGAAGCCCTGCTTCTCGATGGTGTCGACGAAGTCGATGGTGGCGCCGCCCAGGTACGGGGCGCTCATCCGGTCGACCGCGACCTTGACGCCGGAGAAGTCGAGCGTGGTGTCGCCGTCGAGCTGCCGCTCATCGAAGAACAGCTGGTAGCGCATGCCGGAGCAGCCGCCGGGCTGCACGGCGATACGCAGGGCGAGGTCATCGCGACCCTCCTGCTCGAGCAGGGACTTCACCTTGCTCGCGGCCAGGTCGGTCAGGACGACCTGGCCGGGCCCGGTCTGGGTTTCCGTCGTCGTGTCCTGGACGGTCATAGGGGCTGCTCCTGCCCTTCGGAAGGTACCAACTGGGTGCGCCACACGGGCTCCGCGCGTCCGAGCCGCGTCGGCGCCCTCCACGCGACTCGCACGGGTCCCACGCGCGGCCGCTGCGCCACGGCGTGAGACTGCCAGCCAGTACTCGCTGGCCAGTGCTGGCAGATGCCAACACCATGCCCAACATCCGTGCCAACAACTCCGGCCCGGTTCCGCTTCCCATCGTAGCCACCAGTCCGGAGAGCGGCCACGACGTCGACAGGACCGGCACCGCCAAGGCCGCCGGCCCGGCGCAGACGCCCGGCGAGCCGGTGACCGAGATCACCCTCGGGCTCTGACCCTCGGCCACCCATCCAGACAGGCCGGGTGGGGCCACGGCGTGACGGATGCGTGACATCGGGGCTAACCAGGCATGACCGCGGAACCTGAATTAGTGTCTCGTCGACCATTCGTGAGTTAGAGTCTTATCGACCATATGTGGGAGCCCGCCGTCGGAACCGCCGTCGGAACCGGCGGGACGACCGGCGCCGAGCCCCCACCTCCAGGCGCTCGCCAAGGGGGCAGCATGACGACCAACCCGACCCTGGAGCGCATCGGCGTCACGCCGTCGCCGCTGGCCCTGCTGTTGCTCGGCCAGGGCGCCGACCCGGACAGCGAGCGCGGCGTCGACTGCCCCGGTGCCCTGCCGGCCGCGGCCGACCCCGAGCTCGCCCGGCGCGCCGCCGCAGCGAAGGCCGCCCTCGGGGACAAGGTCTTCATCCTCGGCCACCACTACCAGCGCGACGACGTGATCGCGTTCGCGGACGTGACCGGCGACTCGTTCAAGCTCGCCCAGCAGGCGGCGGCACGTCCCGAGGCCGAGCACATCGTCTTCTGCGGCGTCCACTTCATGGCGGAGAGCGCCGACATCCTGACCGGCGCCCACCAGCAGGTGGTGCTGCCCGACCTGGCCGCCGGCTGCTCGATGGCCGACATGGCCAGCGCGGAGCAGGTCGAACAGGCCTGGGACGACCTGCTGGACGCCGGCCTCGCCCAGACCACGGTACCGATCACCTACATGAACTCCTCGGCCGCGATCAAGGCGTTCACCGGGCGGCACGACGGCACGGTCTGCACGTCCTCGAACGCCCGCCGTGCCCTGGAGTGGGCGTTCGGACCCGAGCGGCGCGCCGAGCGGGTGCTGTTCCTGCCCGACCAGCACCTGGGGCGCAACACCGCGGTCGGCGAGCTGGGGATGACCGAGGACGACTGCGTCGTCTACGACCCGCGCCGCCCGAACGGCGGGCTCACCGCCGCGCGGCTGCGCGACGCGAAGATGATCCTCTGGAAGGGGCACTGCTCGGTGCACGGCCGGTTCAGCCGGGAGTGTGTCGACGAGGTGCGGGCACGCATACCAGGGGTAACCGTTCTAGTACACCCCGAGTGCAAGCGGGAGGTGGTCACCGCCGCCGACCTCGTCGGGTCGACGGAGTACATCATCAAGGTGGTGGACGCGGCCCCGGCCGGTTCGGCGTTCGCGATCGGCACCGAGCTCAACCTGGTGCAGCGCCTCGCGAACCGCCACCCGGACAAGAACATCGTCTTCCTGGACCGGACGGTGTGCTTCTGCTCCACTATGAACCGCATCGACATGCCACACCTCGTGTGGGCGCTGGAATCCCTCGTCCGCGGCGAGCCGGTCAACCGGATCACGGTCGCGCCGGACGTGGCCACCTACGCCCGAAAGGCCCTCGACCAGATGTTGGCGCTCCCCTAATGTCCTCGCTCAACCTCAGGAAGCGGTCACGCGACACCGAGCCGGAGGAGACCGACGCTCCGGTCGTCGACAGCTCTGTCGGCGACGTCGACGAGCCGGTGGCGCCGGACGGCCGGACGACGGCCAAGAAGGGCCGGCCGACGCCGAAGCGCTCCGACGCCCGCGCCGCCCGCTCGACAGGTGGCACCTTTGGCGCGCCCGCGACGAGCAAGGAGGCCCGCCAGCGCGACCGCTCCGAGCGCCGCGCGGCGATCGCCGAGCAGCGCGCCGCGATGCGCTCGGGCGATCTGGCCCGGATGCCGGCCGGCGAGCGCGCCCCGGAGCGGCTGCTCGCCCGCGACATCGTCGACAGCCGGTACAACGTCGGCCCGTTGTTCCTCGTCGTGATCGTCGTCTTTTACATCGGCAGCTTCATCCCGAACCGGGGCGCGCACGAGATCGTCCTCTACGTGCTGCTGCTCGGCCTGTTCGCGATCATCGCCGACAGCTTCTACCTGTCGCAGAAGGTCGCGCGCGGCGTCGAGGAGTCCTACCCCGGCTCCGCGGTCAAGGTGAAGATGTACGCCGTCCGGCGCGCCATCGCCCCCCGCCGCTTCCGGATGCCCAAGGCCCGCGTCAGCCCGCGCACCCGATAGATCTTGCAGGCGGGCGCCGCCCGGCGCCCGCCTGTGAACCCACGCCGTCGCCGAAAGCCCCTGTCACCGGAACACTCAGCGGCCGCCGTGGTGAGCGCGTCCAGGTCGGGGCGGCGCGGGGGCAGGTTCGCCCGTCGTCGGTTCAGGACACCGGTCGTAGAGTCGGCGGCGTGGAGTTTCGACGGCTTGGACGCAGCGGCCTGACTGTCAGCGAGATCTCGTACGGGAACTGGATCACCCATGGTGACCAGGTCGAGGCGGACCAGGCGATCGCCTGCGTCCGGGCCGCGTTGGACGAAGGCATCACGACGTTCGACACCGCCGACGTCTATGCCGCCGGGCGGGCGGAGAGCGTGCTCGGCGAGGCACTCGCCGGAGTGCGCCGCGAGTCCTACGAGCTCGCGACCAAGGTGTTCTGGCCCACCGGGCCCGGCCAGAACGACAAGGGCCTGTCCCGTAAGCACATCGTCGAGTCGATGAACGCGTCGCTGAAGCGGCTGCGGGTCGACTACGTCGACCTCTACCAGGCGCACCGGTACGACCCGACGGTGCCACTGGAGGAGACGCTCAGGGCGTTCGACGACCTGGTCCGGGCCGGCAAGACGCTCTACATCGGCGTTTCCGAGTGGTCGGCCGAGCAGATCGCCGACGCGGTACGGCTGGCCGGCGAGCTGGGGCTGGACCGGATCATCTCCAACCAGCCGCACTACAACATGCTGTGGCGCAAGATCGAGGCGGAGGTCGTCCCGACGTCCGCGAAGGTCGGGGTCTCGCAGATCGTCTGGTCGCCGATCCTGCAGGGCGTGCTCACCGGGAAGTACCTGCCGGGTCAGCCGCCGCCGTCCGCGAGCCGGGCGACCACCGAGACCGGGGCGACGTTCATGGGGCACTGGCTGCGCGACGACGTGCTGACGGCCGTGCAGGACCTGCGGCCGATCGCGGCCGACGCCGGGCTCTCACTGGCCCAGCTCGCGGTCGCCTGGGTGCTGGCGAACGACAACGTGGCGTCCGCGATCATCGGGGCGTCCCGGCCGGAGCAGGTTCGCGAGAACGTCAAGGCCGCGGGCGTCAAGCTCTCCCCCGAGATCATGAGCCGGATCGACACGGCACTCGCCTCCGTCATCAGGCGCTGAGCGCAGGAGGCTGGGAGCGGAGGTCTCCTGGGAGCGAAGCGAGCAGGGGGCCGGAGCTCCCGGCCGACGGAGCGAAGCAGAGGCACTGACGCGGACGGGTGCCCGCTTTGAGCCCCGCGGCCGCGGGGCTCAGTGGGTGAAGGCCGCGGCCAGCGCCCGCCAGGTGGCGTCGAGGTCCGAAGTGTCGGAGTACGCCCGGTCCATCTCGAGGATCACCGCGCCGTGCGCCGCGGCGAAGAGGGCCTGGGCGACGTGGGGATCACCGGTCGCCCGGTAGAAGGGCTCCCCCGACCACTGGTCGAGACCGGGGGTGAGCAGGCCGCGGTCGATCTGCCCGGACGTGGCGAGCCGGTACAGACTGGCGTTTGCCAGCGCGATCCGCCGGTAGGTGTCCAGCAGGACCGCGACGACGTCGCTGCCGCTGGCCGCGTCGACGGCGGCGTGCGCTGCGTCGCCCATCTCGAACAACCCGGCGTCGACGATCGCCGCCTCCAGCGCGGGCTTGCCGGGCAGGTGTTTGTACAGCGACGCCGCCCGGATGCCCACCTCGTCGCCGAGACGGCGCATTGTCAGCGCGTCCGCGCCCTGGGCCGCCAGCAAGACCCGGCCGGCCGCGATGATCTCCAGCACCCGGTCCGAGCGCTCCGGCGGCACCGGCCGCGCCGCGATCCGCGGCAACGGGAGCACCGGCGGCTCCCCTGGCGGCGCCTTCCGTGGCGACGCCTCCAGCGAGGGGACTTCCGAGGACGGAGCCGGCGGGTCGCCGATGGTCAGCGGGTCGGGCATGGTCAGCCGATCTTCTCCAGGACGAAGGCCGGGTGGCGAGGGGCGATCGCGGCCAGTTCCTCGTCGGTCGAGTCCGGGCCGACGCCGCCGAAGAAGACACCGACTTCCGCCTTCCACCGCCGCAGGTAGGCCCGCAGCACCGGGACCTTCTCGTCGTCGGCCAGCTCGACGGCCCGGTAGTGCGTCCGCTTGCGCCCGAGCAGCAGGTCCAGCTCGCCGCCGGCGGCCCGCGTGTTGCGCACCCACTGCCCGTGGCCGCGCGGCGAGACGAGGTACTGCCTGCCGTCGAGCGTCAGCAGGTTGACCGGGGTCCGCCGGGGCTCGCCGCTGACCCGGCCGCGGACCTCCAGCACCCGGCTGCCGAGCACGCTGATCCCCGCCCGGGTGAACAGCGCGACGAGCCCGTTGAAGACCTTCCGGGTGAAGACGCCGGGCTCCTGGTAGTGCGGCTTGCCCGCCGGCTCGGCGGCGGGTGGGGTCAGCGGGGTCTCGGTCATGTCGAGCTCCTTCGACGTGGCGGCTAACTGCGTTAGCTAGATGATGAGCTAACGCCGTTAGCCACGTCAAGAGCCTCGGCTAACTTTGTTAGCCAGGGCTCCTCGACGGCTCCGCGGGGCCTGCGTCAGGTCGTGGGGCGCAGGCTCATCGGGCCGTAGACCTTCCGGCCGCCGTCGTGCAGCGTCACCTGGGTCACCCCGGCGTCCAGCAGCTCGGACCAGGACTCACCGATCCAGGTCTCGGCGTCGCCCTGGCTGGGGAACGACTCCGACCCGGACGCTCCCGCCACCGTCACCACCGCGCCGTCGTCACCCTCATACCGCCAGGTCCAGCTCACCGCGCGTCTCCTCCCGTCATCCGGCGACCAACCGCCGCCACGCCCATCCAATCCATCCGGGCCACCCGCACGCCACGAGCGCCCACCGGCGATCCGCCGAAGGCCAGCCGGGCCCACTGGCGATCCGGGCCGCGGCCGGTCCGCCCGTCGCCGGCGGATTGGCTATGAAGGCGCCCCTACCGACCGATTGGCTACCGTAAGCTCGGCGCCGGCCCACCGGGCTCCGCGGCCGGTCGATCGTCCGGTCGGCCCACGGAACGGCCGCAGTCCAGTAGCGCGAAGCACAGCGGAGGAAGGTCCACGTGGTCACAACGCTCGCCGAGACGGCGGCCTCGCACAGCGACGGGTTCGCCCCCTGGGTCGTGGCGATCCTCACGTTCGGCTCGATCATCCTCCTGGGCATCGTGCTGACGCTGATGACACTCGCCGAGCGCAAGCGTCACCCGCACGTCTGACAAGCCCGGCCCGAGGCATCGGCCGGCCTGCGTCACCCCGCGCGTGTCAGTCACCCCGCCCACCCGGTAGCGCCCACCTGAGGCCGGGTACAGCGGGCCCATGCCGTATCGGATCGCGGCCAGTCGGGTCTCGGTGTGTCGGGTCACTCGCGGCGCCCGGGCGCGGGCCGGCCTGGCCACGCGCCTGCTCGCCCTGCTGGTCGGCCTCGACGCCGGCCTGGGGTGGGTGCCTGCCGTCGGGGTCTCCCCCCGGCTGGCGGCGGCCGTCGCCGGCGTCGCGCTGCTCGTCGTCCTCACCGGCCGCCGTCACGGGGCCGGCGGGGACGACCGCCTGGACCTCGCCTCCGGGCTGGCTCTCGCCGTCACGATCCTCGCCGCGGCGGGGGCGACGGTCGCTCCGGCCGGTCTGGTGGCCGGTACGGCCGGGTCGGCCTGGCTGGGGTTCGCCCTGCTGACCGGCGTCGGCATGGTCGCACTGCTGGCCGCCTCGCGCCCCGGCGCGGACCCGGCACCGACAGGCCCGGTCCACCCGGACCCGGCCGACATGCCGACGCTCCCGCGCGCCGGTCAGTGAGCATTTCCCTCTCACCGGGAATTCAGCTGCTCGGGCCCGGGTCGGCGACGCCGACGGAAAAGGCTCAGTCGAGCGTCAGCTCGTACAGGTAGAGGCCGCCGGACGCGGCGACGGCCAGGCCGCGGCTGTCGGGCAGCCAGGCGCAGTCCCGGGCCGCGCCGTCGAACCGCATCAGCGCGACCCACCGCCAGCCGGCCGTCTCCCAGACGCGCACACAACCGTCGCCGCCAGCGCTCGCGACGAACGCCCCGTCGGGGCTCACCGCGGCCGCGCGCACGGTGTGGGTATGGCCGGTGAGCACCGGCCCGGCCCGCCAGCCGTCGGTCCACCAGACCCGCAGGGTGTGGTCGGCACCGGCGGAGACGAGGTACCGGCCGTCGGGCGCGACGGCGAGACCGAGGACCTCGTCCGCGTGGCCGGCCAACGCCGCGAGCGGTTCCAGCGTCGTCGTATCCCAGACCAGCACGTTGGGCCCGGTGCCGCCGACGGCGACCCAGGAGCCGTCCGGCGCGACGACACACCCCCGGAACGGGTCCACCGCGGCCTGGCTCGTCGCCGGCGGTTCCTCGCAGTCCAGCCCGGCGGGTTGCTGCGGCCCGGAGCCGCCAGCCGCGGGCCGCGCCCGCCCGGCGAACGAGGCGAGCCACTCGCCACTCTGGGTGTCCCACATCCGGGCGACGCCGTCTCGGCAGGCGCCGACCAGCCAGGAGCCGTCCGGCCCAGCAGCGTAGCCCAACACCTCGCTCGGTGTGCTCAGCACCACCCGGACGGCACCGGTGGCCGGTTCCCACAGGCGGACCCCGCCGTCCCTGGCGGGCAGTGCGACCCAGCTGTCGTCGGGCGCGAGGGCGCTGCCGCGGGTCGGGTTGCGGCGCTCCCCGGCCAGCGCGGCCCCGGGCTCGCCGGTGGCCACATCCCACCGGACCCCGGTGCCGTCCTCGGTGACCGACACGATCCAGCGCCCGTCGTGGCTGGCGACGCAGGCGCGCATCCCCTCGTCCCGGCCGCCGGCCGGCGCGTCGGGGTCGGCCACGCCGACATCCCAGACCCGCAGGACCCCGTGCCGCCCGGCGGAGACGAGCCAGGAGGCGTCAGCCGAGATCGCGCAGACGGCGGCCGTCCCGCTCGGGCCGAGCAGCAGGCGGCGCGCGCCGGTCGCGGTGTCCCACAGCCGGATCACGCCGTCGGACGCGGTCGCGGCCAGCAGGCCGCCGTCCGCGGACAGCGCGCAACCGCGGGCCGCGCCGGCGGCGCCCAGGTCGTAGCTGGCGACCATCGTCCGGGCCGCCGGATCCCAGCGGCGGGCGGTACCGTCCTCCCCGACGGACGCCAGCCAAAGGGGCCCGGAGCAGGCCGCGAGCCGGCGGACCGAGCCGCGGTGCCCGCGCAGCTCCCCGGCCGGGTCGCCGGCCGCGGTGAACAGCCGAATCAGGCCGTCCTCGCAGGCCGCGGCGATCAGCCGGCCATCCGGGCTGATCGCGCAGTCCCGCAGCTGCCGGCCGGCGGTCACCGGGATCGTCCCGACCGGCTGACCGTCGGCGGCCCGCCAGCGGCGGATGGTGCCGTCGTCGCCGCAGGTGGCGAACCAGTCCCCCGTCGCGGCGATCGCCGCTCCGCGCACACTGCCCGCATGGCCGACCAGCTCGTGGCGCGCCGGCCCACCGGCAGGGTCCCAGACCCGGACGACGCCATCCTCCCCGCCGGAGACGAGCCAGTCCCCGGCGGGTGCGATCGCGCAGGTGTATACCGCGCTCCGGTGCCCGGTCAGGACGGCGCGGGTGGCGCCGCCGGCGGCGTCCCAGATCCGGACGGTGCCGTCGGCGCCGGCGGAGGCCAGCCAGTCGCCCGCCGGGGCGATCGCGCAGCTGTCCACCCAGAGCCGGTGGCCGGGCAGGACCCGGACCAGGCCGGGGTGCGGCTGGTCCGGCAGGCTCCACCGGTTGACCAGCCGTGGCCCGGTCACCGTCGCGGCGAAGCGGGCCAGCGGCTGCGCCAGCGCGGGGACGCCGTCGAGGCGGCTGACCAGCACGGCGCCCAGCGCCTCCGGCGGCTCGGTCGGGCCGAACAGGTGCGCCGTCTGGCGCAGCATCCGGCGCAGCGCGCGGAACGCCGGGTCGTGCGGCGCGAGCCGGCGGGCCAGCGCCAGGTCCGCGTCGACGGCGGCGAGGCCGAGCCCCGGCCGGGCGAGCTTGGCCGCGGTCCACCGCAGGTCCCGCAGCAGCGTGAGCGCCTCGTCGTCCCGGCCGGCGCCGACCAGATGGCCGGCCAGGTGCGTCCACCCGTAGCCCGCCTCGTCGGGCAGCTCCCACCACGGCGTCACCGCGCCGTCCGCGGCCGGGCCGTCCGGCCTCCCGCCGGGGCCGTCCCGTCCGTCGGGGTCGCCCTCGAGCCCGTCGCCCAGGCCGCCCTCGAGGCCGTCGTCGAGGTTCAGCCCCGTCACGCCGACCAGCCGGTCGCGCAACGCGTCACACAGCGTGCCGTGCAGCTCCCGCAGCCGGGCGGGGCCGACGCGGACCCGCAGGTAGGAGCGCAGCACGTCCTGGAGCAGGAGGGCCGGCGGATGGCGGCGGTAGTCGAGCACGAGCGACAGGTCGACGAGCTCCTGGCACAGGTCGTCGACCTCGTCGGGGCTCAGGTCACCGGTCGCGCCCCAGTAGGCCTCCAGGACGTACCTGGGAATGTCGACGTCCTCCGGGAAGATCGCGAGCTCGAGGTACCGGTCGAGGCTGTCCCCGGTGAGCAGGCCGAGGCTCGCTGACAGGGTCGCCTCGACGGCCTGGTTGCGGTCCTCCAGCCGGGTCACGTCGAACGCCGTCGGGCCTCGCCTGGCCAGCCGGCGCAGCACCCGGTCGGCGGCGCGGGCCGGCGGCACGCCGTCGCGCACCATCCGCGCGAGCGCCCGGTTGACCAGCCGCAGCAGCACCGGCCAACCCCCGGTCGCGTCCAGCAGCTGGCGCAGCCGGTCCGCGGGCAACGGCCCCTCCGCCGTCGGCCGGCCCGGGCCGGGCCCGGGGGTGCCGGCCGCCGGCAGCGCGGGCGCCGAGCCGGGAGCGGCGAGGTCGAGCGCGAGCAGCCGGGCGGCCTCCGCCTCGTCCATCGCCGCGACCTCGATCGTGTCGGCGGCGTCGGCGTGCGACGGCAGGTCGCGGATCCGGGTGGTGACCAGCCGGACGCAGCCACGGCCGCCCTGAAGAAAGGGGGCCAGCTGGCCGCGGGTCCACACGTCGTCGACGACGAGCAGCCGGGGCGACGAGCCGAGCAGTTCACCGAGCCGGAAGCCGGCCTGCTCCGGGTCCACCAGAGCCGGCCTGACCCCGCAGACGGCCTCACTCAGGTCGTTGATCTTGTTGGCGAGCGTGGCGCCGGCGACGGACTCGCCGAGGCTCACCCACAGCACGCCGCCGGGGAACGCCCCGGCGATCTCCGGGCGCCGGCACACCTCGGCCGCGAGCGTCGTCTTCCCGAACCCGCCCGCCCCGCGCAGCACGACCACGGGAAACCGGTCCGCCGGCCCCCCAGGCGCCCGACCAGCCGCGCCGACGGGCGACGATCGGTCCGCGCTGCCGGCCGGCGCCAGCAGCCTCGCGAGCACCCGGTCGGTGAGGTCAGGCCTGGCGATCAACCGGCCGTGCGGGGATGGCACCATCCACGGCCGGCGGCCGCCCGGGCCCAGGGCACCGGGTGCGACGAGGCCACCCGGGATCCCGGCCGACGCGCCAGCTGCCAGACCGCCGGCCGCGTCGCCGCCGATACTTCCGGTGAGGGCCCCGCTGAGGCCGACGAACAGCAGCGCGGCACCGGCTGCAAGCTGGCCGTCCGCCGGGCCGACCGCGAACGACGCCGGATCGCCGGCGACCCCTGTTCCGACCGAACCCGCGTCCAGTGCCGCGCTCGGCCGGGTCGGCCCCTCCGCGAGCGCGGCGAGCTGGGCGGCCCGCGCGGCGGCCAGCCGGGCGGCCGCCTCCCGCTGGCGGTCGCGCAGCTTGACGAGCGCGTCCAGCACGGCCGTCTCCAGCTCGGCGGCTGTCCGGAACGTCGTGACGATGAGGCCGGCGTCGCGCAGCTCGTCGCGGAACGCACGCTGTCGCTCACCGAAGGTGGGGTCGGAGAACTGCTGGATCGGGACGACCGCGTCGTCGGCCAGCAGGAACACCAGCCGGGGAATCCCCGCATCGGTCGCCGCCGCGAACTCCAGCTCCGTGTAGGAAAGGTCGGGGCGTTCCCGCACCGGGGAGCCGTAGCGGAACCCGATCAGCCCGACATACACGTCGCTCGCGCGGACCTGCGTGGCACAGAATTCCGCTGGCGGCTCGTCCTGGGCGGCGAAGTAGGCCATGTCAGTGGCGAGGTCGCCCGCCCGAGCCACCGCCCGCTCCGCGGCGGCGACAAAGGAGACGTCGGACGGGTACTGGCGCAGCTCGGCCGTGTGACTCAGGAAGACCTTGCGTCGTTCGCCCGTACGCCATTCACCCATCCATGGTTCCGGGGCCGCGTCCCTCCGGTCCGGAACCATGGTCATATCCGCAAAATACCGCTTCTGGCAAAGGCCGACCGCGCTACGCGGCCACACGCGCACGGCGCTCGCCCGGCACCGCCTGCCCTGGCCGCGGCCGGCCCGCCGGAGGCCGGAGCCCACGCCGGACACCGCCATGCCGACCGGCAGGGCATCTTTCCAAGGGCGGCGGACCCGCGCCGATGGGGCATCGGGTAGTAAGGACCTCGTGGACAACCCGCAGAGCGCGCCCGCCACGGCCACGGCCACAGCGCGGGACGACGACCGCGCCGCCTTCACCACCGCCCTGGCGCGGATCGGCGCGGCGGCCTTCGTCGGCCTCGAGCCGGTGCCCGAGCCGGACGCGGCCGTCGCCGCCGCCGAGACGGCGGCCGGACGGCGCCGCGCGCTCGCGCTCGACCTGCCCCCGGACGGGCTCGGGCGGCTGGCCGAGGTCGCCGTCTGGCTGGCCGCGGCGCAGGGAGTGTCGCCGCCTCGCCCGATCAGCCGGGCCAGGGCCGTACTGCTTGCCGCCGACCACGGCATCGCGGACGCAGGCCTGTACCCGTGGCCCGCCGGCGCCACGACCCGGCGCGTCGCCGCCGTCGCCGCCGGCAACTCCCCGGTCGCCGTCCTCGCCCGCCGCGCGGGCGTGACCGTGCGAGTTGTCGACGTCGCGCTGGCACCGGACACGTCCGCCCCCGCCTCGACCGCCGGCCCGGAGCCATCGTCGGAACTGCCGGAAGCCAGCTACCGGGTGCGGGCCGGCAACGGGCGGATCGACCAGGACGACGCGCTGACCGTCGCAGAGCTGGACGCGGCGTTCGCCGTCGGCCGGCGTCTCGCCGACGAGGAGGTCGACGGCGGGGCCGACCTGCTGGTCGCGGGCACGCTGGGCGTCGGCGCGGACACCGCCGCCGCTGTCGTGATCGCGGCGCTGCGCGACCTGGAGCCGATCGACGTTGTCGACCGCGGCGACGGGTCGGACGACGACCGCTGGATGCTGCGCACGGCCGCGATCCGGGACGCGCTGCGCCGAGCCAGGCCGTTCGGGGCCGACCCGCGGTCGGTGCTGCGGGTCGCGGGCGGCGCGGACCTCGCCGCGCTGGCCGGCCTGCTCGTCCAGGCGGCGCTGCGGCGGACCCCGGTCATCGTCGACGGGCCGCCTGGCGCCGCCGCCGCCCTGGCCGCCGAGCGGATCGTCCCAGGATCGCGGGCCTGGTGGCTGATCGGCGCCGACTCCCCCGACCCGGCTACCGGCCAGGCCACGAGCGCGCTCGGGCTCACCGCGTTGGTCGACCTGCGGACCCGCGCCGACGACGCCACCGGCGCGCTCACCGCGGCGTCGCTGGTGATGGCCGCGGTGGAGACCGCGGGCGACCTGGAGGCCGCCGCGGCGGCCGCGGCGGCGGCCACCGGGCAGCTGAACATCCCGGACATCACCTGAGCGGAGGAGGCGGCGGGCGGAGGTCACGTGGGAGCGAAGCGAGCACGGGGCCGGAGCTCGCAGCCGACGGAGCTCAGCAGGGACCCTGAGCGGAGGAGGCGGCGGGCGGAGGTCA
>Ga0068863_100003153_pt1 | contig 16278 bp, 11 predicted proteins | sample KBSSwiS62_FD_66596 | JGI IMG/M metagenome (GOLD analysis project Ga0068863, IMG submission 66596) | Switchgrass rhizosphere microbial communities from Kellogg Biological Station, Michigan, USA - KBS Switchgrass S6-2 | ecosystem: Host-associated > Plants > Roots > Rhizosphere > Soil ...
GCGCGCACGCCCTGCCGGGCAAACCACGCCTGGATCGCCTGGCCGAGAAGCGAACGCGGCGCTGAACCGATCAGAAACGGGGCATCCTGCAAGCTCTGGGGGAAACCGCGCACGAGGCGCTTCGCCAGCGGTTTCGCGGCCAGGAAGGTCATTCCCGACTCACTCACCATCTTCGCCTCGAGAACCCGTGCAAGACTGGCCGGCACCGGCGCGTCAGCCAACACCGCATCGAGCTCTCCCACCGCGAGCTGCCCCAGCAGCTCCGCGTAAGCCCCCTCTCGGCACTCCAGCTCGAGTTGGTCGCGGTGCCGCTCGACCACCTTTTCGAGTGCCGCCACAGTCAACAACTTCGGAACACTGTCGGTGGCGGCGATCCGCAAACGGATGCTCCGGGGCTTACCTACGCCCCGCAGCACTTGCGCGAGCTCATCACTCAAGGCGAATATCTGGTTCGCGTAATCCAACGCACTCTCGCCCGCCGTGGTCAGCCGCAAACGCCGGCCCGCCCTTTCAAACAGAGGCTGACCGACCGACAGCTCCAGCTCCTGCACCTGGCCGCTCACCGTTTGCGGTGTCACAAACAACGTCCGTGCCGCCTGCGCGACCGAGCCTCGACGCGCCACTTCCGCGAAATAGCGCAAGTGCTTCAAGTTGAGAGAACGGAACTCGTTCATCAGTTTTTTCCTGAGTGATGAGCACTCATTTTCTGCTTTTTTCTGACGCCGCGCCACTCTACAGTCGATTCCACTTTCCACGAAGAAGGATCGCTTCAAATGCAAATCGACGTTCAATCGCGGGGCTTCAGTTTGAGCCGGGCTCTGCAGAAAGCCATCGAGGATGAAGCTCGGCAGTACGCCGAAGGCTGCGCCAACGCGCCCGGTACCATCCGCGTTCGCATTTATGACAACAATGGTCCGCGCGGCGGTGTCGATAAAAGCTGCCTGGTTCAGGCAACCCTGCCCCGCCGGGGCAAATCGGTGATCGTCTCCCACGTTGACGCTGACATGTATCGAGCAATTGCAGTCGCGTTCTCGAAGCTCACGCGCGCAACCCGGTCGTTTCTCCAGCGTCGCAGATCCAGGCGGCGGCTCCTTCCCACTGTGATTTCGCAGGCCGCCGGCTGATAGAAACAACATACCGCTGTCATGTCACTTGAAACGTCTCTGTGGCGCTGGGGAATCTTCAGCGCCATCGTGTTGATTCTGTTGGTCGTCGACCTGGGCGTGCTGAACCGGAAGAACAGCGCGATCAGCCTCCAACGCAGTCTTTGGCTGTCGGGGGGATACATCCTCGTCGCCCTCCTGTTCGCCGCCTGGGTCGGTTGGCAGCTGGGCGCCGACAGCGCCATGGCCTTTCTGACCGGCTATGCCATCGAGAAGACGCTCGCTCTCGACAACATCTTCCTCATCTCAACGGTGTTCACGTTGCTCGCCGTGCCGCGCGAATACCAGCATCGAGTACTCCTCTGGGGTATTCTCGGCGTGCTCGTCCTGCGGGCGATCCTCATCGGGTTGGGCGCCGCCCTGGTGACTTCATTCCACTGGGTACTCTACGGGTTTGGCGCAGTACTGGTGGTCACCGGTATCGGCATGCTCGTCCGCAGGGAAAGACCGAATCAAATGCCGCAGGCCTTGTTGCGCTGGTTCCAACGCCACCTGCCCGTGACCGCCGGATTCCATGGCAAGCAATTCTTCGTCCTCGCCCCGGCGCCGGACCTCAATCGCGGCCTCGAGATCGACCCGCGAGCGCCCCACGCGCCTGACCGGCCCCGTGGGCCCAGGCGATTGTGGGCCACTCCCTTGTTTCTCGCCTTGGTGCTGATCGAGCTGCTGGACCTGGTGTTCGCGATCGATTCGGTGCCCGCGGTCTTCGCAGTCACCCAGGACCCCTTCATCGTCTACACGTCCAACATTTTCGCCGTCCTGGGCCTGAGAGCGCTGTACTTCAGCCTGGCCGACCTGACAGAGCGGTTTCACTACCTGCGTTATGCGCTGGCGGCGGTGTTGGTCTTTGTGGGTGGCAAAATCCTGGCCACCGATGTGATCGGAACGATGCCGGCCTGGGCCTCGCTCTCAATCACCGTCGGCCTGCTGGCGGCCGGAGTGCTGTATTCGTTGTACCGGACACGCGCCGCTGGCGTAAAGAATGCAGACCCTCGCCAACCGGCCGCGAGGGCTGCGTTGTGAGCGCACCGTCACCTACTGCTTCGTATAAACCTGTCGTTCCGAAATCGCCCCGCCGCTGGGACCGGTGACCTTGGTCGTCGTCTTCAAAGTTTTGCCATCATGAGATACCACCCGCGTGAAATTCCCGACCTCCTTGCCACCCTTCTTGAGAACCGACTTCGCGGTGTGACTATCGACGCGCGACACTGCAACCGTGTCAAAAAGCTTGCTGCCGCTGATCGGATAGTCTTTGCCGTCATATTTGAAAGTTGTTTCCGTACCCGCCTGCTCACCTGAGGCGGTTTCCGACTTGGTCGTCAGCTTCATACCGTCCGCGGTGGATTCATAGATGCGCGTCTCGCTTTTCGGAGCGGCCACGCCATGGTACGTTGATTTTGCGACATCGAGCTTCCACGTGCCGACAGCCGGATCGGTTGCATCCGCCGCCATGACCAACAGCGGCAATGCCAGAGCCAGCATCATCCCAACCAAAGAAAGTCTGGGCGCTCTCATACGTCCTCCATCGGATTTTAGTTATTGATCGGCCCGCAAAGAAATACGGCCTGAACACCTGCAAGGACCGAGCGGATGCTATCACATAGCGCGGAACCCAGCGGTACGTGCGCGCCATGACCGCCTGTCGCAACGCAACAAGTAGTAAAGCCCGCGACTTCCCACGTTCTAGGCTGTCTCACCACATGGCGACTTTCTCGTCGCCGCCATTGTCATTTGAAACCTATTAACTACTAAAGCAACATTTGGTATCCCCTAAGGGCCACCAACTATATGCATACGCACACAGGAAGGTGTCGGATGGGAGCGACATATAACTTCAAAGTCTGGATTTGATCGCCGAACACGCGTTGGTGGTACATTATCAATGTGCGATTTCCCAGGAAGAATGGGAAGTAGGTTTATTCATCGGTGGATGATAATCCTGCTGATTGAGACAAGCTGGGGGGAGAACCAGTCTCTGGGAGAGGAATAGGATCAGCGCATAATCCATTGATTTACTTGGAGAGTCGTTCTTCGCGGCACGTTCGTACCATGCAGACATTGATGGAATGCTTACGACGACGCTTTATGACTTCCGCAATCTCGCCCTGCCACCCGTTCCGCTGCACCTCCCTCCTCCAGCGCCGCGGCTGTTAGCGACAGGATGATTGCAACACCTGAGTTGTCGACATTCTCGGCCTGAACCCTCCCTCCCATTGCGTCGAGATACCGACGTACTTGGTATAATCCCTCTCCCATGTGATCTTTCCCATCTTGCGTACTCCGAAGCGAGGTCCCAGAAGAGAATATGGAATCAATCCGGTTGGGCTCGATGAGAGGTCCTCGATTAAACACACGAATCGCAAAAAAGTACTCGTGAGCTACGATCGACACTTCGATCGCGGTGCAGGATAGCCGGAAGTCACAGGCATTCTCGACGACATGCTCGAGGGCGGCGTCAAGTCGCTCTCGATCCATCTGGACTTTGCAGGCAGCGGCCGGGGGCTGAAAGACTATCGGCCGAGTTTCGGGCCGCTCATGCTGAGTGTTATCGATCCATTCCGTGACAAACTGTTTTAAGGAGCAGCTTTCCATGTTGGCGCTGACATGCTGCTCCTCGATGAGATCATTCATTAGGCGGATAGCTGTCCGTACCAACTTGATCTCGCGAGATCCTTCTGTGAGCAACACTTGTAGGCGTTCCAATGGAACACGCAGGTCGTGGCGGATACGGCGAGCCGTCTCTGTCAGACGATCCCGTTGCCGATTCAGACGAATCGTCTGCACGGTGTTCGATCGAACAAACGTCTGAGCGCTCTGCGCCAAGGTCCCGATCTCGTCCGGACTTTGCAACTCAGTTGTCTGCAATTGCGGCGGGTTGCCTTGCGCAGCCGCTGCGACCTGACGAGCCAGCTTAGTAATGCGTCGTATAACGGTCAGGTAGACAACGGCTGCGAAAGTGAGGACACCGAAAGTAGCCAGCAGCGCAGCGGCAATGAGCGATTCACCCAGCGGCTTCCACTCGCCGGCTACACCGTCGAGAGAACGACGCGCGATCAGCTGAGCGTGATAGCCATCCCCGAGATCGACCGGTTGGTGCACGGTCAACAGGTCGTTGACAGAAGCCCCTGGGAGCAGACTCAAAGTCCGGATATTGAGCCGGTAGCTCGATATGAGCCAGCAGTGCAGCCGCAAAAGCATACTGCCGGACTCGCAATCGTGGAAGTCCTTAGGGGCCGTCAATTTGGATTTGACCGGGATGTCACAAGCTGGAACCGCAGCTCCTGGCTGCAGTTTGAGATCTTCGACGGCGGTAGTAACGGGCACGGCCGGAACCTGGGGAACCAGACCGCATAGCCTGGAGCTCGTTTCCACCGAATCCCGACCGCCCACCAAGTAGCTCGCGCGTCCTTCGGCGTTGCTTCCCCATGCGAACGCAATCATGCGCACTGGTGACGTTTCGGCTGTAATCGGTACGGGGTTTCCAATCGCGTCAGCCAATTTCCAGCGCAGGAGAATGATGCGATTGTCCTCGCCATCCCTATATACACCTCCCCGAACATCCAGGTCCCGTGCTGCATCCACCCCAAGTTCCGGCATGAGAGTAGCAGGGGCGGGATATGCCGCGGCCTGTGCGAGCATGCGGTCGGATGGAGAGCCGGGGTTTTCGAAGGTGATAAATCGGTTGGCAATCGCACCCTGACTGTCTGTAATACGTACAACCAGATAGTCTGCCCCCGTCAACGGTCCCGGATGTAGAGTACGTATACGGACTTGATTGGCAGACAGCCGCATGCCAACAAATAAAAACTCACCGCTTGAGGTCCGCGTGCGCATCGCGTACGTGGATTCGATGTGGCCTGTGATCTGACCACCGCCGGAGACGACGCTAGAAGCTGGGAAAGATGACCAAGAGGGTCGATCGAGCGAGATTGATACATCCGAGGCCGTCATTTCTCCTGGAATCAATAAAGCAAATTGCTGGTGCGCGCCCATCAGCTGCAACGCCGGCCGCAGCGATTGCGCGATGATCGCGGACTGCTTGTCAAGCTCCAGTGCCTTGAAGCCAACGAATGTCGTGAAACTGGCTCGATAGATGAGGCCGAAACTCACCAAGAGGATAGTGACGAGCACGACTGCGACTGCGGCCGTCGAAACCGTCAGCCGATGGCGCAGCATTCGTCGCATGCGCACCCAAGTCCGCGATCCTGCAATGCGCAATGCAGTCATCCCCTGCGGCTTTTTTTGCGAGCCGTTGGGTGCCGACGATAACTTAACTTTCGATCCAGCAGTATCCCTTGCCGGGTATCGAACGAATGGCGTCAAACTCGTGATCCACCGCCTTAAACGCCTGGCGCGCGATTTTGATGTGAGTGAAGAGATTGTTTTTGGTGGGGGTCTCAATTACTTCGAACAATTGCCTGAACGGGACGGCCCGTCCATCGGCAGTTGCCAGCATGCAAACAATCCGATACGCCGTCTCCGGAATGCTAATGTTGGCCTTCTTCCACTGCATTTTGCAGCGTTGGCCGGGATCCCAGAACAGCGATTCGAAAGTTTGCGGCAGCAGGCTGGCAATCAACGCTGCACTCAGCAGACGGCCCATTTTCAGGATCAGGGTATCTTCTTCAATCGGCTTGGGCACGTAGTCCCATGCCCCCAGATTGAGCATCAGCGGTCGGAAGGTTTTGATGTCCGGTTCGTCAGTCAAGACGAGCACCAGTGAGCGCTCGCCTTTGGGTACCGATTCCAGTACCCGCAGGCCCGCCCAGCGATCGCCAGCCAATTGCAGATCCAGCACGGTGGCATCGAACGGCCGGCTCTTAAAGGCATCAATGGCGGCCGCCTCGGTTTCGAACAGATGTACCGCGTGCTCCGCCTTTCTCAACGCCTTGCAGATAAAGGCGCTGTGCTCCGGCGTGTCCTCAACTACTGCGATGATGGCCATCTCGCGGCGCCCTCTTTCTTAGGCTTTCATAGTAGCGCGCCAGTCCCGAAGGTTTCGCCATCGATCTGAAGATAAATTCAGAACGTCGGACCGGACGGCGGAATCTACCCCCGGTGTCATGGAATTTCCTTCAGAGCGCAGGCTTGCCCTTCATATCCCCCGAGTCTCCACTCAAGGCTTGTAATCGCGGATTCAGCAGCAGCTCGTCAAGCTGGTAACCAGTTTCGAAGGTTGATCACAACAGGAGTAAGAGCATATGAAGCGCTATGCGTTTTTAACAGTCGCCGTCCTGAGTGCGGTAAGCGGCCTGGCACAGGCCGACAATACCAAGGACATGACCAAGGAGATGCAGGCAGGCCGTGAGTTCTTGGAGCGTGAGCATGCGCGCCAGGATCACGAAAAGATGTCGAACCAAGGGCACGAGGGTCGCCTCTCCGTGGGCAAGGACACCTCGATCAGTGGAGATGTTAGCAAGGACCATCGCACAGGTGAGACCAGGGCGACCCTCGATGTGCGCACGTCACACGACGTAGGCGGGAAATAGCGGGAGCAACGGGGGCTGTTGTGTCAGTGGCCGCAAGATCCGGGCGCGGCAGCCTCCATCGCATTCGAGTCCGATAACACAACTACAGTGAGGTAAAGCCTAAATGCGTAGCTCTCTATTCGCAATACTCCTGGCAGTGATGCTTCTCGGCGCAACCGATCCTGCGCACGCGGATGCAGGTGCAATGACTCTCCTGACAGTGGGATCTATAAGTCAGGGGCTACGCGATGCGGCGACGGGTCTGCAGACGGCAACACTGACCGCCGGTGGCGAGGCTCGTTCGGTTGGCAACTCTCTGCAGGCGAATGTCCAGAACGTGCTGGCAGATATGGATGCCAAATTCGCGAACCGCTCTGATGAGATCTTTACAAGCCTTGCCGGGGCGGAGCGTCAGTTTATGTCCGACGCTCGCGACCTGATTTTCCGGACTCAAGCAGCCGCCAAAGTCATCGCTCCTGTCATGGGCGATGAAGCACGACGCACGATCGGCGAAGCAGACATCGCGGCGTATAACACGAGTTACTCGCTTCCCTGCCGGACGCAGGCGCCGCGCGTCGTCTATTGGACCCCGAGTACGCAGATAGCGCAGGGGGAAGAGATCATCGTGGAAATCCACGGCAACTTCCTCGGCTTTGGCGTGGCGCCGCGAGTCCTGGTCGACTCGAAGCCGATCACCCAGTTTACTCGCAATGACCGAATAATCGCGGTCAAGTTATCGCGTGAGTTAGTTCAGAGAATCACGGAGAAGTCATCCATCCCCATTGTCGTGGAGGGATTACAGCGGCGTGTAATCGAGCCGCGTCGATTCTGGTTCGGTTGCAGTGAAGATCTGGAACAGGCACAAAACATGTCAGTGACGGTTGTGCTCATCCCGCGCGTCTCCTATCGCGTCAGTGGCCGTGTGTGGGCTACCTATAAGACCTGGTCTGATCCATTCGTATTCCAGTCGGGCACCTTGGATCAAGGCAGCGACAACTGCGACACCCAGCAAGAAGTAGGATTCCAGGTGTGCGTCGCAGATCCTGCCAACATGCGCACTGTACGGGGCGATGGCGCGGTTGTCTCGGCCAGCAAACCCTCGTCCTGGGGTACACCCACCCTGAGTGGCACCAGTTGCATCAATTTCCCGGCACACCTCGGTGGGAGTGGCTATGACACGTTCCCATTTGGGATCAAAAACTGCAAAGGCAGCGCATGGCTGAAGGTCAATTGGAATGCGCAGGCCCAGCGACATGATCTGCACCAGACAGAGCCCTTAATCTTTAACCAGAAGCTGCCGATTGGAACCTACTCCTACACCGTGAATGACCAGCAGCAGCCCACAGGCGATGAGTGGAGCTGGCACTACGTCGTTCAGGTCGATCAGATGCGCGGCTCGCAGGTTCTGCAAAGCGAGTCTCTGAGTGACGCGCAAATGGATAACGGGAGCGGCTGGCTGTCGACAATTCACAGTGGTGTTCTGACGTTGACTTTGCCAAACAACACAGGTTGATGTCGGCGCCAGAAGCCACTCGATGAGTGGCCGGAACCTGTCGCCCGAGCAGGCCACGGGCTCGGGCGACAAGGCTTAATGGCATAAATTAAGGTCCTGTCCAGAATTTACTGGGCTGGTTACCTAGTTCGATTCGAGCGAATAGAGCGAATTCAATCACGCGGTGCATCATTTAAAAGGCATAACCGGCGATCCATCCCGGGCATCAAACTCTCCAAACAGTCAAAGTCCCATAGCGGCAGTGTCATCCCCTACCCATTGCAATTTAGATCGTGCACACATCCGCTGATCCTGACGGCACTCTCGGGTTGTGACGGAATTCAACACAGCCGCAACGATCCGTCCGACTGCGTCACAGTCGCGGTGTATTTCGCGGCTTATGTTAGACAAACACTGCCCCTCGATCGGACCTTATGAGCAATCAACATGCAGACAGACCTAGTCCGTGGAATAGAGTACGTCTACGCGGAACGCAGCAATCCGCTCGTTTTCGCGCTCACGGGCAGAACCGGAAGCGGCTGTACGACAGCTGCAACATCGCTTGGGCGCCATTTCGGTGAAATACAGAAGTCCGCAGAAGACCTTCAACAACCTGAGCATCGGAAAGTCGCCATTGCACTGGAGTACGCGGGCGCCAATTGGACTCCCTTCACTTCTATTACGGTTTCATCGGTCATCTTTAGCTTGCTCCTGGATGAGGATCTGAATGAGATTGAGTCATACCTCATTTCAAAAGATATCTCCAAAGAGGGCCGAGACGAGTTGCACGAACATTTAGGCTATCTTAAAAGCGACCCATCCTGTTTCGCCTTCAGAAAAGCGATGAGGGACCAATCATCCAACGTGGAACAGGCTACGGCGTGGCACTTCTTCGACACTTCAATCTGTCCGCTCGCTTCGCAGTCACGCAAAGTGTTGGGGGCACAGTACTCATCATTGTTTCAGTCTCTCGGTAACAACGTTCGATTCAGTGGCCGGTGCCTAGATACTTCCATCCGGCCCGATCAGCTTTTCCTGCTCATGGACAGAGTGCGCCGACTCATCGAGTGTATCGTCGCTTCACGAAGAGCGTCCGACGACAGGCCAGTGCGCGTCGTCATAGATGCCATTCGCAATCCACTGGAGCTGGTGTATCTACGCAAACACGTGGTCGGCTTATACGTAGTTGCTGTGACTGCGGATGACAAAGAGCGACGTGCGCGATTGATGGAAGGCGTTCTCGGCAAGAAGGAGGTCGACGCGATAGATGCAAAAGAATGTGGTGGGAGAAGACATCTGACAGACTACGAGAGCTTCGTTTCTCAAAATCTAACAGATTGCATTCAAAAGGCTGATATCTTCGTGGCCAATCCGGGTCTTCCCGGACAGATTGCATCCAGCGTTCGCTTCATGAATACGCAACTGGTTCGCTACGTTGCATTGGCCCTACGCCCCGGCCTTATTACGCCGACCCGCGACGAGCGCCTGATGCAAATCGCTTTTGTAGCAAAGCTCAACAGCGGTTGCATTTCGCGCCAAGTCGGCGCAGTCGTCGCGGACGAAGATCATTCGATCCACGCATTGGGTTGGAACGACACGCCAAAGGGTCAGACAACTTGCCTACTGCGCGACGTACATTCGCTTCTGTCCGGAACAGATTCGGATTCATTCAGTGAGTTCGAGAAGACAGACTCTAAGCTTCGCTCCCATCTTGAAAAGCAATTCGCTACGCGCGATCAGCTGAAAATTCAAGGCCTAAGATGCCCCTTCTGCTTCAAGGATGCATATAATTACACGGAGGGGAAGCAGAATCAGGTGCATACACGCTCCCTACACGCCGAGGAGAATGCATTTTTGCAGCTCGTCAGGCGCGGAAGCCCCGGTATCGCGGGTGGAATGCTGTTTACCACCGCAAGCCCATGCGAGTTGTGTTCAAAGAAAGCGTATCAGTTGGGAATACGGGACATTGTCTACGTAGACCCGTACCCCGGAATTTCGATGACACATGTCTTGGCGTCTGGGCTCAAAGAGACCCGTCCAAGACTCCGCCTGTTCAGCGGCGCCGTCGGGCACGCATATCACCGCCTGTATGAACCAATTCTTTCGATTAAGGACGAATATAGAGCACGATTGGATGGAGCCACCAATGCTCCTTCGAGCCTACCCGTTGCCCTCGATGAAGAACGCAATCTCACATTATTTTAACCAATTGGGTTCATTTCCGATTCGACGCCGTCACGCAAAGCCATGTACATGGCGCCGACAGGATTGGAGCATCAAGATAGGGTGATGCGTACTGGCCGGTTATAACTTTGCAGAGACCGTCCAAAGAGGACCGCAATTCCCGGACGGCTGCCCGACGAGAATTACGGAGTGCTTACCCTGAACTAATTGGCGATGCGCATTTGCATTCAAGGCCAAGCGGGGCCAACGACCTCGAGCGGCATATCGAATGGGGCCTGCGGGGTCGGCTTGCGTGCAAAACAGAAGGGCGGCCCGAGACGCTCGTATCTTTCTTTCCTTTTCCAACACAAAAAGCGAATTTCGGACTGAAGCGCGCTAAGTCGACCCCGCAGGCCTCCTTCGTTAGAACGCGCCCCAACCGTGGCACCCATTCCCGCCGAAGGCGAAAAAATCTAGCCGAAGGCACCTTTGCAGGCCGCAAAGCGGCCGAGCCGGCTCGGCCAACGATAGGAAGAAGCCTTTACGGACGCAGCCGCGTGGGACCTAGGACGTCACACGAACCCGTGGCCGCGGCTCCACAGGAGAAATAGATCGAGCCAGGAAGCTGACGATGGATCAGCGCCGGTGTGAAGGCCAAAGCCATGGCCTCCGGCGTCGAAGATATGCAGTGCCGCAGTCACTTTGGCGCGCCGAAGTGATTGGAACATGAGAATGGAATTATCAGGGGGGACGGTGGCATCGTCCGCCGCACACATCAGAAAGGAGGGTGGTGTGTCAGACGGGACATCAACTTCTGCAGAATAGGCGTCAACTTTAGCGGCGTCAGGGTTGGCGCCGAGCATCTGTGTACGTGAGCCCATGTGGGCCACACCCTCTTTGAAGGAAATCACCGCATATCCCAGCGCCGCCAGATCGGGGCGCGCGCAGAGCGCATCAGCTTCGTCGACCGGGTCGTAGGTCTTCGACGCGAAGCGCGTGGCCGAACGTGCCGCGAGATGTCCTCCGGCGGAGAAACCCATCACTGCCACTCGGTTAGGATCGAGTCCCAACAGGGTTGCCTGCTTCCGGATGAGGCGAATTGCTCTCTGCGCATCCTGCAGCGGAGCGTCGGGTCCGGCACTCCAGCCGTCAGCCGGGAGCCGGTAAAGCAGCACGAAAGCCGCTACGCCGTGGCTGGTCAGCCAGTTGGCGATCTCATATCCCTCCTTGCCAACCACAACACGTTGATAGCTGCCACCCGGGATGATGAGCACCGAGGCGCCATTGGGTGTCTGCGGCCGAAAGTACGTCAGGGTGGGCTTGGTGGTGTGGACGATGGCGACGTCATGGAAGTTGGGATCGTGTGACCGTTCAACTTCGGCCTGTACCACGGTGACGTGCCCACCTCCAGGCGCTTGACCGGGCCAGAGGTCGATGACAGTCCCAGCCGGCTGCAGCGCCGGCTTCGATTCCGGCTGCAATGCCGGCTGTTGGGCAGCAGTCTGACTCACGCCTGTCGCGCAGGCTGTCATTATCGTAGGGGCCGCGGCAGCGAGCCCCACTTGAAGCAATGTACGGCGTGGAATCATGTTAAACCCGCAGAGGCGCTCTCAATGCGCCTTGGCAACTTCGACAGCATAGACCTGCGAAGCTCCATGCATGTTGGATCGGAACACGACCCACTTGCCATCCGGTGTAAACGTCGCGTTCGGCTCCAGCTCGTACTGATGTGCGGCCATGTTGACCAGGCGCTGCGAATGCAGCACGCCGGGATGAATCAACTCGCTCTGATCCGGAGCGGCAATACCCGCAGCGTTAGGGATCGTTTCAGGGGCGAACAGGTACAGCCACTTCCCATCCTTCGCATGTGCAACCATATCGGGGTCGCCGCCATCCCCGATAAAGGAGCGACCGTCTGGTGCGATGTTGAAATGTACGGACCACTCGTCCCGTGCCAGGTGATACCAGGTCCGGGTACCGGTGGCGATCTCATAGCCGGCCAGCCAGAAATCCTCGCCCCGTGGCGTCTGCAGGTCGTACCAGATGGTGCGGCCGTCGGGGCTGAAGAACTCGTGGCCCGCGATCTCCATGTTCATGGTGCGTTTGTGAATCTTCGTCAGCCCGGTTCCATCGGTGCGGATTGTCCAGATGCGATCCACCTTGTGCCAGGGACCCTCGTGGCAAAACAGAATCAATCCGGGGTCAGTTGGAGAGAACTGTACGTGGTTGAGCCAGTCTGTGGAGCGGAGGATGACCTTGCGCTCCCCGGTTCGCAAATTGACGGTAAACAACTCCATGGGAATGTGAGCCTCGAGACGTTCATTGAGCCCCACCTCCCTCGAATCCGCATACACCAGCGGCTTGCCGTCAGGACCGACACGTGGCGTGTCTCCTGAGGCGAGCGGCACATCACGCTCGGCGGAAGCGCCAGCCAACAACGTCTCATCCGCGTTGATAGATCCAATGCCGCCGCGCTCTACACGCGCGACTTCCCTTGATTTGCCGGTTGCTATATCTGCCGCGTAGATCGCTCCGGAACCGACCGGAGCCGTACCGGCGTCGCGGTCCGGCTTGGAGTAATAGACGAGATTCGTGCGCCGCCCGACAAAGAGGAACCGTACTTTGCCATGGACGACCGGGGTGATCCGGTGACTCCGAAGATCTACAGCGGAGATACCGTCCGGAGTGGAGAACAGCAGGCGCGACCCGTCGGAGGTATAGCCGTTGTAGTTGAAATAGAGGCTGGCGCTGCCGGGTTGCGTCGAGAGTCTCACCACCCGATGTCCGGTATCAGGATCGACCCAATCCGTGGGGGGTTCCTGCGCCTGCGTAAGCAACGCGGCTGCAAGAACGAGCGCGGTCATCAACGTCTCTTCCTCCCTGCATCGACAGTGATTACTTCGATGTCGTGACTCTTCAGCAGTTTCGCAGAAGTCTCATCGAGCCCCCGGTCCGTGATCAGGGTATGCACCCGGCTCAACTCGCAGAGCGAATGCGCCGCGGACGCTGAGAACTTGCTGCTGTCCACCAACGCAACCACTTTTTCCGCGAGGGCCAGCAGCTTGCGCTCTGCCTGCACCTGCATGACGTCGTTCTTCATCAGCCCGTACCGCGTGACCGCGGCGGCACCGACAAACATCAATGAGGCGTGAAAACGGTACGTCGTCGTGTCGTCAAACGGATGGAGGATGATGTTCTGCTCACGGAACACCACGCCGCCGGGAATGGCCACCCGCGTATGTTGCTGAGGCAACAACGCGCTGACGATATGCAGCGAATTGGTAAAGACCTGCAGGCGCAACGGCTCGAGATGCGAGCACATCTGCAAAGTCGTGCTGCCGCCATCGATGATCACCGCATCCCCAGGCCGACACAGCTGCGCCGCCGCTTTGCCGATAGCCTCCTTGGCGCCACGGTGGAGATGGACATTCTCGTGGAAAGGCACGCCCCGCAGAGGGCTGCCGCCGTTACGATCAGCTCCATTGGCCGACTGCACGCCGCCTCGGACGCGCGTCAGCTTGCCGCTCATCCGCAGTCTCTCGAGATCGCGCCGCAAGGTTGCAGATGACGTATCCACCCACTGAGTCAGGTCGCGTAACGATATGAATCCGTGCTCATCGAGCAGGCTCAGGATGACCCGGTCGCGCTCATTTGCGTGCATATTCGCCATTCTACGCACACCACAGCTCAGTCTGACACGTCCGTAATGCATGGCACCGCAGCGAAAACCATGCGTAACGTGAATGACCGGGATTTCCATGGCTCAGTATTTGAATCGGACTCCGAAGAAGTAACGAGATCCGAAGGTATCGAACAGAATCGGCCGTGCCGGCGCGTTGTACTGCTCGAGCTGCGAATCCGTCAGGTTGATGGCATCGAAGAACACTTCGAAATTCTTGAAGAAACTGTAGCTCGCGGACAGGTCCAGCTCGCCATAGGAGCTGTTGAATTCCGGCAGATTGCCGCGCCCGGCAGCGGTAATCAGCCAGCTCGAGCGCCAGACGTACGACAAGCGCGTGCTGAAGCCGCCTTTCTCGTAAAAGATCGACGCGTTGTAAGCGGTGCGCGACAGGCCGGGGAAATGCAGCGCTGCGCCATCGAGCAAGCTGCGCTGGTTGTAGCCGTGATCTGTCTGATACGTCGCATTGGCCAGAACCCCGATTCCATTCAACACGCCCGGCAGCCAGTCGAGACCATATTGGAAGCCGGCCTCGACACCGCGGATCTTGACGGGCTGATTGCCGTTGACCGGGTAAGTCAGGCTGTAAGTAATATTGTCAATGGTGGTGGGTTGGGTCGTGTTCTGGATGAATCTCGAAATATCCTTCTCAAACAAGTCCACCGAGACGTAGTCGATGCCGTGTGGGTACCACTCGATGCCCGCATCGTAATCGCTCGCCACAAACGGGAGCAGGTTCGGATTTCCCTGCGATCCCGTGAGACCGACTATATCGAGCTTGCGGCCGATTGCGATCTGACTGGGAGCGGGCCGCGACATCACCTTGCCGTAGGCAAAGCGTGCAATCAGCTTGTCGGGCAGGATGTCGAACTTGAGGTTTGCGGACGGCAGTCCCTGCGAATTGTGACCTTTGATGGTGGCGATGGGGAATGTCACCGTCGGCGTACAGGTCGCGCACGTCACCTGAGTAAAGCCGGTGGTGGTGGTATTGGTGCTGACTTGCCGCCAACCGAAGTTGCCGGTCATGGGAAAACCCAGATCCCGGAAGTCGAACATGAACTGGGCGTATCCGTCGACCGTCTTTTCCGCCACCGTCCAGTTGGAGAGAAAGGTCTGGAAGCTGTTCTGAGTGCCCGTGTTTGGATTGGGGGTCGTCAGATCATAGATGTTGACGCCGGAGGCATTCTCGACGGCATTGATCGTATTCTGGTTCAGATCCAACCACGTCCGCACCTCGTCGTCGAATCCCAGGTTCCCGGTGTTGTAGAACGGAATGGGATTGGTCGTACCGGTAGAGCCCACGATGCCGCTGATCGTCGAGCAAGGGACGTTGTCAACGAGCCGGTTACCGCTGGCCAGGGTGCCGCGACAACTCAGGGTGATCCGCTTCCCCCAGGAGGATTGGTCGACTGAATAGTTGTGGCCGTAAACGCCTGTCTTCATTGACAACCAGCGCGCGCCTTCCGGCTCGTAGGTCAGATTCGCCTGATACGACCTCTCCATGGATTTATCGATCACCGGGGTGTAGTAGGCATCCAGGTCATTGATACCGGACCCGTGCACGAGATCGGTGCCTGGCAGTGAAATGTCCGGTGCATGCAGCGACCCGGTGTAGTCGACAACCGATGACGGTGTACCGTACTGGGTACCGGTGGCGTCAGTTTCCTGATTGTTGACCTTGGCGCCTGCGTAGTCGTAGCGCATGTCGAACGCGAGCTCGTCGGTGATGTCGAACGCTCCTCCGATCGCCGTCGTCAGCTGCGTGCGCGTCAGGTAGCCGAGAATGTTGCGGAAAGTCAGATCGAGCGGCAGACACCCGGCAGTGGTATTTTTGGTAGCACAGCCGGTAGCGGCCTGCGAGCCGTTGCTGGTCTCGACAATGTGGGAAACAGTGTTATCCGCGCCCACTGTCGTGTTGGCGTAATCGAAGAGACCGCCGGCGTCGTTGAGCTGCAGCGCCTGGTTATCGACGTTTTCGCGAGCGTGCGCGAAAGTTACATCCCAGAACAGTTTGACCTTGTCGATGGGGCGATATTCGAGGACCGTGCTGAGCGCCTCACGAGTAGTAGCGCGGCGATTGTTCAGGTACCGCGGAATCTGCGGATACCAGTCTCCTTGCGTGGCTCCGTTGTAGTCTTTGTAGCCGGCACCGCAGGTCGTCGGCGCCGAGGGGCCGAAGAATGAGCCACACGGGTTTGCCGGCGAACCCTGCGCGCTCACGCTCTTTGACTGCCGCAGCCATCCGGTGGTCAATGCCTGGCCGTCGTACTCGTGATCCTTCTCAAACGTGCCGGACAGCAACACACCGAACCG
>Ga0068863_100003155_pt1 | contig 16278 bp, 38 predicted proteins | sample KBSSwiS62_FD_66596 | JGI IMG/M metagenome (GOLD analysis project Ga0068863, IMG submission 66596) | Switchgrass rhizosphere microbial communities from Kellogg Biological Station, Michigan, USA - KBS Switchgrass S6-2 | ecosystem: Host-associated > Plants > Roots > Rhizosphere > Soil ...
AGTCTGGCTTCTCTCTCACGTCCACTGATGAAGCGCTTCCTCCGCTGGCTCTTCGGCCCCATCCTCCGCTGGATAGCTAGGAGAGCGGACTAGCTGCTCTGAGGACGCCTCCCGTATTTCCTTGCCCACTTCTCAACGTCGGACCTGCGCCATACAGGACCGGAGGCGAGGCGGTCTAGGGGCTGGGGAAAGCCCTTAGATGCGACAAGCTGGGCGGCCCTCTGACGAGAGACGCCCAGCATTTGCCCTATCTCGGTTATGCCTGCGAGGTTCAAAATCCACCCGCCCGATGACCACCGGCGCAGTCGGCGCAGCCGCACTCGGGGTGGTAGGGATGTCCGCTTACCGCTTGCCGCGCAGCTCGGTTGCGCCTTTCGATTGACTCGCGCCATTCGATGGCCTTGCGCTCGACCTCGCCGAGGCTGTTCCACCAGCGCTCATGGTCGGTCCAGTTCTCGTCGGGGATGTTGCCGCACATATCGGTCATCTGGGGCTGCGGTTCTGGATAGCTCATCTCTGCTCCCTTGTTGGCGGTCTCGGTTATACCTGCGAGGTTCATTTGCGGTCTGTAATCGCTTTGCGGGCATCTTCCAGATGAGCAATTGCAAGATTGATGCGACGGACTGCCTCGTCTGGCGACTCATCAACGTTGACGTAAGCAGCGTTGACGTTTTCGCGGGTGCTGCGGAGGGAAGACTTGGCGCTCATTTCACTACCTCCAGTGCGATCTTGCCGCCGCAACGCTCGGCATAACCCTTGCGCTCGGCCTCTCGGATGAATTCGCCCATGTTGCGCGGGCAACGAAAGCCACCCGACTCGGCGATTTCCACCATCCAATCCATCAACGTCCCGCGATTGGTGGTCTTGGCGTTGATGCCGGTTACTGAGGTGATTCGGAATGTGGTGGTCTCAGCCATGGACATATCCAACCACAAAGCCTTGACGCTGTCAAGGGGTAGCGAGACTGCCAACGCCATCTGCATACTCGGTAGGCGGTGAACCGATCCGCGAAAGGCAACGGCGCAGAGAACTTTGTCGCCCTCGATCTAGAGGCCAAGGGCTACGTCGTTGCCAGTCGCCGGCATCGCAAAGGTGGGGGGGACCTACTCGCTGTCCACCCAGCCGGACCAGTTCTACTTGTTGAGGTCAAGGGCTGCAAAGACCAACTCTGGGCAAGGTTCCCCCGCAGCCAACGCCAGGAGATGCAAGAGACCCCGATGGGCGAGGTAGGAGAGCGCGTTCTAGCCCACGTCACGGGCTCTGGGGCTAACCGCCGTATCGCTTGGTACGCGGAATCAGAATGGCCCTAGACGCAGAGAGACCCGCCTTAGCGGGCCTCTTGTCTTGCGGGGCTTAGCGGGAAGCTGGCCCGCAAAGTCAATCCAGCATTTCCACCCGTGCGCTAAGGCTCCCGGTCGTGGGAAATTGGTGCTCGTCTAAATCTTTAAGACATGAGGCCAGAGCGCCCTCAGGGCGAGCTGACTCCACCACGCCCCGCAAGTTCACCTCAGCAATACCCAGATCTGGGACCGGCAGCGCAGTAGGGACAAGCAAACGAACGCTTGCTTTTAAGTCTCCGAAGACCTGTCCGTCTTGGACCGCGTCGTAGGCAGTCTCGGCGTCTATCTCGACCAAGAAATGCTTTGTCATTCTCGGGCTTCCCCTCCGAGTAGTGGATTTTCTGATCGGTCCACCGTAGCACTTCAGCTTCCGCGTAAAGCCCTGAGACGGGCTGTCCTGTTGTCTCAATAGGAGGTCCGTATCCAGGGAGCAGCAACCCTGATAGTGGCCGCTGCGTTCGCATTCTCAGGCGCACCGGCTCAACCAGATAAACCCGTCTGCCACTCCCAGCAGTTCCCAAAGCTCTCAGAGCGCATCTGGGACCCGAGCAGATGGAGGCGCGAGGCGCCGAAACCCAAAGCAGTTGCAGCGGCACACCGGATCATCGGTTGTGCCAAGCACCCAGGGCCGCTGAAGGCCAAGTGGCGAGCTGACAAGGCCCGCTTCTACGAGCACCGCAAGTCGATGCTCTGGCTGGAGAAGTACAAGCCGTTCATCTACCCGAGCGGAAAGCGATGGGCGGCACCGTATCCGGTCGCTCTATGCGAGTCGGGCGAAAACTATTTCGTCGGACCCGCCGGGGCTTATGGCCTCATTCTCGCCCCGTCCTACATGAGCCCACAGCAGCAGGACGAAGAGGCATATCGACTGCTGCATACGGTCGGCGCCGAGCAGGCTTGGTTCCGCTGGGAGCGCGAACAAGGCTGCCCGTACATCTAACTGAAAACCCCTTGCGGCTAGGCCCCTGCTCTTCGGAGTGGGGGCTTTTTCGTGGCACAAAAAAAGGCAGGCCCACAACCGAAATCGTGGAGCCTGCCTAGCCGTTTGCTACAACGGAGCCTCGACCAAGAGGGTGGTGGCCACAGCATAGCTGACGCCGCCTCACATAGATGGCGGTGATCAGTGCGACCGAACCGACGGCCACCGATTCTGAGAAGCAGCCCGGCCCTTTCGCTGGGGACACAAAGCCAGAATCGCTCTCCCGCAATCGCTAGATAGAACTTTCAAAACGGGATTCCTTCCTTAGTTAGCTCTGCCTCTTCAACCACCGTCCGGACACGGGACTGGGGTCAGATGAAGAGATGAGCCACTGGATCTCTTACCCAGCCTGCTTCGTAGGATGGAACCGGGATTGTTAAGGGGGAAGGTCTCGGGTCCTCGATGCCGAATAGCACGGCATGAAAGATTTTCTAAAAGGACTTGACAAGCCAGCCGCGGCGTGATTATGTCTACTGCGATGGGAACCACTGCTGATCTGAAACCTGTCCAGGTCCGGCTAGAGCCGAAGGCCTACGACAAGATCGCCAAGCTCGCTGCGAAGAACAAACGCGGCATGGGGCCTGAGATCGCCATGCGGATCGAAGCTGAACTCCGAGGGGAGAAGGCCGCATGAGCAAGCAGGTTCTGATCTCCTGCGCGTACTGCGGGCGGGAGATGCCGGTTGAGGCATTGGAGACTCGGAATGAACTTCTCGTTTGTCGGGATGTCGAGTCTTGCGATAAGGCTGATGCTGAGCGGGAAGCCCGCACGATCCGGGAGTTGGCCCAAGAGGAAGGTCAACTGACTGAGGCCGAGAAGGAGTTCCTTCGATGAGCACCGAAACTTTTTTTTGCCCCCCGAGTTTCCATAACCAGCAGTCACCTGCGTCGTCAGTTCCAACGTCCGTCCGTGTCGGATTTCCGAATGTAGACGGATCGGCTAGTTGTAATGAGGTTGGCGCACCCAATCGGCTAGGCGATATTCAGTCAGTGGAGGAGACCGAGTCTCGGCGGCACGTCACTCCGGCATCGGATGGCCGGGCGGTGCGCACGACCGCTACCGAGGATGCGGTTCTTCTCGACATCCTCAGCACTCGCGGGAACTCCATTGAGGGAGTTTGGCTGGATCGAGCCCAACTCCTTGGCCTGATCGGAATCTTGCGCGAGGCTCAGCGCGAGGCGGATGAGCTGCTTGAGAAAGGCACCGCTCAACGCCGCGTTGAATCCGACCAGAGCTACCGCGAGGCACTTGCTCGCAACCCTTGGCTCACCGGCAAGAACGACAAGCTCCATGAGGAGCGCTACTGATGAACGCCTCCGACTGGGTTCTGATCGGTATCGGGGCCTATCTCCTCTTCATCGCCATCTTCGTTCCGCTCTGGCATCAAGACCGCGAAGCCCAGCACCGTCGGGAAGACCAGGAACGGGAGTTCGAGAAGGAGCGGCGGGAAATGGAAGAAGACCCGGCGTGGAAGGCGATGGGCGGAACCCCGCTCCTCTACACCGACAAGGAGGAGCGATGAACAACGAGCTTCTGACGATCGAGGTCATGGGAACCCTCGCTCCACTGGCAGCAGGCGCAAGAGACCATCTCCTAGATGCGCGCCTGGCGCTGATGAAGTCAATGCGTGTCGTTGACGAGTTCGGTCTCGCCGAGCTACGGGGAATGCACAAAGAGATCGGCGACCGGGTCATGCAGCTTGACGACACGTTGGAGGTCATTGACGAGCTGATCCAGTTCGTCAGCCCGAAAGCGATGGTCGGCAAGTGATTCACGTTGATCTGCTCATCAGGATTCTTATCTGTCTCGTTGTCTTTGTCTGGGCGTATCGCGAGGGGTACAAGGCATGAAGCGGCTGATCTCTCACAGCGAGGTCTCCGCGTTGCAGGACTGCTCGGCCCGCCACGCCTTCGCCTACACCGGAGCTTTGACCGGGGGATCTGCGCTACAGGCAAAGGATGTCCCGGTGCTTTTGAGAGAGGGCCGAATCTGGGGGCAGGCTGTGGCCGCTCTCCATGCCGAAGGTCGCGAAGCAGCTTTCACCAAGCTTGATGAAGCCTTGGAGGAAGACTGCAAGCAGCAAGAGGAAGCCGGCGTATTCGACCACGACGTATACGAGATGGTCAGAGACAAGCTCTGGACGATCCTTGAGCAGTACGCCGACGAAGCAGAGATCATCAAGCTCGACCGGCTGGAGCACGAGATCCTGGTCCCGCTTCCTTCCCGATCTGGAAAGGGCGCGTCGAACCGCTACTCCTTCCTCGCTTATCTCGATGGCCTGCATACCGATCCGGCTGGCCGGACGTTTTTGGTGGAGTTCAAGTTGCGGAACTCACTTCAGCGCCACGATCAAATAGCCAATTCCCGCCAGATTCGTCGGTACGCATGGGCTTACCGGCAGGCAACGGGCGAAGACCTAGATGGCGTGATCGTTGATGAGCGGCTGAACGGGGTTCCGAAACCGGCTCGCTGGGTCCAAGGGAAGAAAAAGGGCGACGGTGCGATGCCTTCTCACGCCAAGGATCAGATGACCACTGAGCGGATGTACCGCGAAGCCTGCGAGAGCGTTGGCGTCGAACCGAAGGAGGAAGTACTCGAATCACTTGGCGCCCGAGACTGGCAGCGCCGCCACACCGTCTTCCTGACCGACTCAGAGATCGAAGAGGCAGGCAAGGAACTCGTCAGCCTCGGCCAGCAGGTCCAGCTTTACGACTCCGGGCATCTCTACCCGACCCGGAACGTCAAGCCGCAGAACTGCAACGGCTGCCGCTTCAAGGACATCTGCAACCACCCGGAGGACACCGATCTAGTTGATGCCCTCTTCAACCGCGTGCCGCCGAAGTCGCAGCGGCCAGAACTGGAGATCGCCGCATGAGTACGGATTACGTGGATTCAATCGAAAAGGCGAATGAGTCGCTAAAGGTTGATCTGTGCGACTTCCTGCGCGATCTCGCTGATCGGGTTAAGGCTGATGCGACCGCGACCGGAACCTTTGAAGCATCGGTGCCTGAGGACATTACCGTTCGGCCCTCCGTCCTCGCGACCGCTCTCAACGACATCGCGGAGCAACTGTGAAGTTCGTAGATGCCACTGAGGCACCCCCGACCCTGAACCTCTGCCTCTACGGACCAGGGGGAACGGGTAAGACCGTTGCCGCCTGCTCAGCTCCCGGCCCTGTCGTCGTCGCCAACGCAGAAGGCCCAGGTGCCCTGCGCTTCGCTCGCGAGATGTACGGCGACAAGATCCGCGAGGTCGAAGTCACCGGAGCCGAGACGCTCGACGAGATCTACCTCTACTTGAAAGAGGGCAAAGGCAAAGAGAAGACCGTTGTCATCGACACGGTCGGCGAGGTCTACGGCGCGATGCTCGCCAACTTCGGTGGTGCTCGACCGAGCCTCCAGAACTACGGGGACACCAACACGAAGATTGAGCGCTTCGTTCGCGCCCTTCGCGATCTCCCGATCAACGTCGTCCTGATCTGCCATGAGCAGGTAGATGACGGAGACGGAGAGATCACCCGCCGCCCGATGACGGGTGGCAAGAAACTGCCAGAGATCATCGTCGCCCAGATGGATGTGGTCGCCTACACCGGGGTCATCCCCGCCACCGACGACCAGCCAGTTCGCTATGTCGGCCAGCTCATAGAGGCCGGCGGTAGAAGGGCCAAGGACCGCACGGGGAAGCTCGGCGACATCCGCGACTTGGACCTCACGGACTGGATCAACACTGCAACGAACAACAACGGAGGACAGAGCAAATGAAGATTCCTGATCTGACCGAGGTAGAAGCGTGGTCCGAGGGGGCCATCCTGAAACCCGGTAGCCACAACGTCCGCTGCGTCGAAGCCGAAGAGGACGAGACGGGCACGCCGTCTATCGAAGTGCAGCTTGAGGCGATTGACGGGCCGGAAGCTGGTAGCCGGATCACCGACTGGATCTACGTCACGCCGAACAGCCTTGGTCGTGTCAAGCAGATCTTTGAAGCCTTCGGGGTCGATATCCCGAAAGGAGACTGGGATCTCAACGTCAAGCAGATCATCGGCGCCGACGTGCGGATCCTGGTCCGCGAAGAGCCCAATAACGAGGGCAAGATGCGCAGCCGCGTAAAGGCCTATTTGCTCGTCTCCGATATCCCGGCTGACGAATCCGGCCTGCATGAGCAGAACGGATCGCCCGAGAAAGCCTTGCCGTTCTAATGGCTGAGGAGAAGGACGGCCCATTCAAAGGTTGGACGGTCAGCGTGGAGGCGAACAATCGCCTCAACCTCGCAGCCAAGATGGAGGAAAAAGGCATGAGCGAGGATCGCATCAGCACCGCCATCGACAAAGCTGCGCAGTTTGAGGCGGCCGAGCTGGCGAAGAGCTGAGTTGTCCACCGACCTCGAACAAACCCGAGCAGACCGAGCCCTTGAGATCGAGGGCAAGGTCAAGGAAGGCATCCAGGCTGCCCGCACTGTCTGGGTGGCACTGGCTGCCTTCCTCTCGGACTTCCACGAAGAGAAGCTCTGGACTGATCGCGGTCATGACAGCTTCGACTCCTGGCTCGCAGATCCTGAGGTCGATCTAGGCCGCAGCATGGCCTACGCGCTGATTCAGAACTACCGCTTCTTTTTGAAGGAGGGAGGGCTAGACAGCGTTGTCCTGGCTCAGTACGAGCCGACCAAGCTCCAGCAGGTCATCCCGGCGCTGAAGGCTGGTGACGCCGACCTTGACGATGCGCTCGCTGATGTAGAGGCGCTTTCCCGCTCAGACCTGAAGGAGAAGTACGGCAAGACCGGTGGCGGCGGTCGCCGCACTGAGAAGTGCGGCATTTGCGGGAAGCAGGTTGCGGCATGACCAAGGCCGAGCTCAACCAGCTCCGCTTCGACTGGAAGGTTGCGGTCTGCCTCGGCGACCGGGAAACCCAGGTTCTGCCCTGTTGGTTCAAAACGTGTATTCCGGGCCTAGATGCCTGCGAGGGGTTCATTCAGGGCTGCCACTGGCTTAAGCGCCAGACGGTCGAAGGGTTCATCGGCCGGCAGCTCTTCGGACCCGGCAGCGATTACGTTCAACTTGCAGCGTGGGACCCGAGGTCCGGCGTACCGGGATGCGAGAAGCATCACACCCGTTTTGATTCTCAACGACAACCGACTTTGGTTGTCCCACGCGAGCTAGTCCCTACCACCGTCGAGATGTTCTGTGCCGACTGGGGCCTAGAGCAGAAGCTTGAAGAACGTAGTCCACCCGGCCGGATTTGCCCTGAATGCGAGGAAGTACCCGGCGTTTATGGCGGTAGGTGCTGGGAGTGTCGTGAGAGGTCGATGGCATGAAAGGGAACGACGTGAAGCTGAAACAAAAGGGGAGGGCTAACAGCGCCCTCCGTATCGGTCTGAGAGCCGCACTAGCTCGCTTCGAATATCTCGGTAATGAGCAGGGCATCAAAGAGTGTCGGCTTGCCCTAGATCGCGCAGATCGGCTGGAGCGCGACGATGGCTAGGAAGGGAAGAAAACAAACTGAGGCAACCAAGCGGAAGATCAGTGAAGCGCAGATCCGCAACTTTCAGGAACGCAAGCCGCCGCCGCCCCTAGAGGAAAAGCCTTGTTCCAAGTGTCGCGTTGTAAAGCCCCTCGCCGAGTTTCCACGCAGGACCGAGCGCCACAAGTCCGTCATCACCAAGGGATTCGACTCCTGGTGCAAGCAGTGCCATCGCAAACGGATGAAGGAGCGGGAAAGGCGAGTCAAGGCAGAAGGCCGAACCTCAGAGATCCGAGAGACTCAACGGCAGTGGAGGCAACGAAACCGAGAGCGTGTCCTACAACGTAAGCGCGAAAACGAAGCGGCGCGCCGTCGTAAGCAGGGCAAGCCCCCAGCGCCAAGGAAGCGAAAAGGCCCTGCCTCTCGGACCGAAGGTCTCCCCATCACCCCGATCCGCGAATTCATCGAATACGAGATCTCAACCGGCAGAGGCATTACCACGATCGAGGCGGCCACCGGGGTTGATCACCGCAAACTCAGCGGGATCCTCCGTGAGGAGTACCCACGCGTCACTCTTGATTTGATCGACCGGATCCTCGTCGGCCTTGGCTGTCCAGAGGAGCTTCACTTCCTCTACCCAGTCGAAGAAGAACAGATCACCGGCTACACCTACGTTGAGGAAGCAGCATGAAAAGACTCATTCTGGTACTAGCGGTCTCTCTTGTCGTGATCCTGTCCGCACAGGCAATCGCGCCCGCGGCGACAGTCAAAACGACGAACGAACGGATCACCCAACTGGTCACCCGAGTAAACAACGTCGAAGCGCACGACAACGGGCAAGACCCAAGGATTGCGGCGCTTGAAGCGAAGGTGGCGGAACTGGAAAAAGGTAGTGGGGGCGAAGAACCCCCGACCGAAGAACCGCCCATCGAAGAAGCGAACGGCTGTACGGCCACGGTCAACTCGCTGTCCGCGGTCCAGGCCAATCTCGGCGCCGGTAAGACCGTGTGTCTGGCAGACGGGTCCTACGGGACACTGAGCTTCAGTGGCCCCGGTACCGTCGTCGCCCTTCATCCCGGCTCGGTCACGCTCTCGCACGCGACGATCAGCGGGACGGACGGCCACCTCGAACGGGTGACCGTGACCAACGGCGTGACGTTGGCGGTCGGCTCGAACGGCGCGACCATCGCGCACTCGACAATTACAGGTGGCGGCCAGGGCGTAGACGCCTGCCCATCAAGTACGACCTACTGCACAAACATGCGGATCATCGGGAACCGCCTAGTCGGGCCCTTCGGCGAGGACGCGATCCACGCCAACCGCTACCACAAGCTCACCGTCGAAGGCAACGAGATCACCCAGGTCCGCGAGAACGGCAACCACTCGGACTGCTTCCAGACGGTCTGGGAAGGCGACGAAATCGTGTTCCGCAAGAACTACCTCCACGACAACCGCTGCCAGGGATTTTTCGTCAAGGATCAAACGCTAGGTGGCGGCGGGGCGGTTGATGGGATTCTCTTTGAAAACAACCTCTTGGTTCGCAACCATGAACCCTGCGGCCCACCGTTGACTAGCTGCGGCCAACCGGCATACGTCCAAATCTTCGGTCCCTATACCGGCCTCAAGATCCGCCGGAACACCATCTGGGGCGATGGCGCTGACTCGGATCTGTACCTGCGCGAAGGCGTCGGGACGGGCACGCAGATAGAAGGCAACGTGATCTATCGGTTCTGGACTGACACCAACGCCAGCGGCGCGACGATGGCGAACAACACCCGCTGCGTGATCGAAACGGCGTCCGGGGCATCGTGGCCCGCTAGCCAACCGGGCAACGAAACGATCTGCACTGCGGCAGCACCCGGCACGGCCGAACGCGGGATCGACTGGAACCCGACAACCCAGCACTACGGCCCATGAGGGGGGCTGATAGCTAATGGCTGAGAGATGGCGTTCGCTCGATTGTCCATTCGGTATGGGCGAGATAGCTCCCCGAGCTGGCTGGTGCCCTAGGCACGGCTGGTACCGCTGCAAACGCGGTCCGCACGTTGAAGCTAACCGCCGCCGCTTCCTTTCCCGCACCCACCCCGAGAGGAGCCCCAGTGCCTAGCGAGAGTCAGCAGGTATGGCCGGAAGTCCTACTCGGTCGCCTTCAGCGCTTTGGCGATGTGGAGTTCTTTGAGGTGCCCGAGGGCGACGCCGACGAATACGAGACCGAACGCTACCTCCCCGCCAGCCAAGTAGAGGGACTGGCAGAGGCGCTGGAGTTCTACGCCGCCGAGGTTTACGAATGCCGGGATGCAGCAAAGCTGACGAGCAACCTCTACGCAGACGGAGGCGAGAAGGCCCGTGCAGCCCTCACCGCCTACAAGGGAGACCAAGATGCCTAGCGAGCAGGTAGAGCAGGAAGTGCGCGAGCTTCTGGCCGATGTCTACAAGCCGGAGGGCATCGAGATCTGGCTAAACGGTCGCAACCGGAAACTGAACGCCGAGCGCCCCATCGACCTGATCAACCGCGGCGAAGGCGAGCGCGTCCTCACCCTCGCCCGCCAACTCGCGGAGACCTCCTATGCCTAGCGAGCCAGTGAGCAGCTATCTGGATGAAGCGGTCGAGGCTGCGCTTCGTGCCGGCGGTAACGGCTATCACGTGCAAGCTGCCATCGAAGCCGCAGAGCCCTTCATCCGACAGCAGGTACAGGCCGAGCTAAGGGAGGCGCTGCCAGACCCGGCGAAGCTGCTCCTCTTGGCCGAATGGTTCGACGCGGAGGAAGCAAAGGGCCGCTGGGACGGCGACGACACGGTTCAAAGGGATTTGCGTAAGTGGGCCAACGCCGCACTTACCCAGCTAGGAGGTTCAGAGGATGGCTGAGGTGAAGCCAATCCGGGTTGAATTCGATGTGCGGGGGTGGCCGAAGGTCATCGACTGGCACTACGACCGGACCGACAGCCACGTCTACTACCCCGAGGCCGCCCTACAGGCAGTAGAAGCCGACCGCGATCGCGAGCAGGCCAAGGCGGTTGATTGGCACTTGCGATGCGAGCTGGCAGAGAAGCAGGTTGAGGAGGTCACCGCCCAACGGGACGAGTTCGCGAAGAAGGGCTTGGCATGGATGAAGCTTTTGCATGAAGGCGAGAAGCAGCTAGAGGAGCTACGGGCAGCGATTCGCGACGTTCGTCTGAGCCGCACCGAACTGCTCGCCCTCGCTACCCAGCCCGATACAGCCTCAGAGGCTCCGAGGTGTGGGGGAAGCGGCATCCTGCCCGAACCCTTGACCGGCGATGGCTGGAAGGACTGCCACGGCTGCCCCGACTGCAAGGAGGCTCCGAGGTGTGAGCACGTATTCAGGATGAGCAGCTACGGCCGCTGCATTAAGTGCGGCATACAGGGCAATCCAATGGGCGGAAGGGAGGACCGATGAGCGCACTACAGGGAGAGGACCGGGAGAAACTGCGGCAAATAGCTCGCTACCACAAAGAACGGTCAGAGAGGAAGACCGACTGGCACGCTGCTGCTGCCGCCGAACTAGACCGCCTCGCAGAGCATGGGTGCAGCGGTGAGGGGGAGCCCTCGGTCGCAGGTCTGTTGGATCTGATTCGAGACCACCGGCTCTCCATGCGCGGCGACGGCAACGAAGGCGACCTCGCCCTCTACGCCTACGCCGACGAACTCCGTGCGGCGCTTTCCACCCAGCCCGGGAGCGGTGAGGGGGAGGAGTGCTGGGCGGTCGGTCAGATTCTTCGCCACCCGAACGGCAGCGAATGGGAGCTGGTCGATCACCTCGTCTGGAAGGAACACGACGACTGGCAGGCGCGCTGCGTGGGACACCAGGCTCCGACGGCACCGGGTAGCTGGCCCCGTGGTGCCCAGCGTGTCTTCCACCGCGAGTACATGGATCGCACTTTCACCGTCGTCTCCCACCCCCACTACGGCACCGAGGAGAAGCCGAAGTGCGAGACGTGCGGGGGTAGCAAGAAAGTGTGGCGGCACCCGACAAGCGGCTTCGACAAAGTGCCCTGCCCCGACTGCGGAGAGAAGTCGGTCGAGAGCGAGGAGGAGCGATGAAAGGCAGTCGGATAGAAATCGAGCCCGGCTGGTTCCTCGTCAATGACGGAGACGCAGACCAGGAGCTGCAAGCGCGCATGGAGCAGACGGGCCGCAGGGTGCTCGACGGGCTCTCGGGTACGTTGCAGAGCCGGGAGATACGCGTCTGCGTTAACTGCTGGACCGTTGTTCGTCCCGAGGATGAAGGCGCCTGCGAGTGCTCGATCCGGGGGCAGACCGTCCATCATGTTGATTTCGTCCCCGTTGCCCAGGGGAGGGGCTAGATGGGCTGGCCAACCCCTAGTCGCAGGAGCACGCGGAGCCTTTGTGGGTGCGGGCAGCCGCGCTCTGTTGAGGTTCTGGTCCGGGCGGCGACACGCGGGGGTGGTTACTCGCAACTTGGTTCGGTTTCCCGCACGCTGTGTGAGACCTGCGCGCTCCGCGTTTTCGGAGCAGCGTCCGACGAGATTAAGCGTGCCACCCAGCCAGTCGAGACCCAGGAAGCCGAGACCTGAGATGGATACGAGCGAGCGAGAGAAGCAAAGCAGTTTGCGCGACGGGCTAAAGCTCGCCATCGCTGCCATCGACCGCTGGGAGGAATCGACCGATGATCCCGCTCCCGCTTGGTGCGTGACGAACGCCTTTCTCTTCGCCATCGAGGCCGAGGAGGGCACGTCGCTTAAGACGATCCTCGCCGAACTCACCCAGCCTCAAGAGGATTCAGACCCTTGAAGGGGATAGAGAGACAGTGAGCGACCCCTTTGTACGAATCAGCTACTTGGAGGAGCAGCTCGAAGAGGAGCGCGCTGACAAAGCCAAGCTGCGTAGAGAACGAGACGTGTTGAAAGAAATCATCGTGGCTGCCAGCGGTCCCGAGAAGGACACCCAACGCCTTAACGAGATCTTCCGGATGCTGGAGGCATCGTCATGAGCCCCTGGATTGACGACAACGGCCAGGTCGGCAAATGCCCGATCTGCGAGCGCAGAGAAGTCCTGCTCGATGAAAAGGACATGCAGATCGAGGGATTACAACGAGACATCCGAGGCTGGATCGTCAGGTGCAAGGAAGCTCAGAAGGAGAGCGAGAGGAAATCGCTTCCCGACAACCATCCGCATCGCAATGACGCCGAGATCGCATTCAAGGAATGGCGCAAGAGGTGTGACCACCCGCGCAGCCAGTTCACGGCATCCCGGTTCTGGTTGGTCGTGCCCTTCCTCGAATCAGACAAGTACGGCCTCAAAATCGTGCTTCAAGCGATAGCCGGCGCAGAGTTCGATCCTTACGTCGTGAAGCGCAAGAACGGGACGAAGAAGCGGTTTGACTCCTGGGAGGAAATCTTCAAGGACGCTGGCTCCATAGAGGAGTTCGCCTCAAGAGCGCCAGGAGCAGGACCAGCACTGAGGGCGGTCTCTTGAAACACAAGCCGGCACCGATTGAAGTCTCGTTCCTCCCTTGCCCTAGATGCAAGATCCCTCATCACCGGGAGGTCCCCTGCGAGCAAGCAGAAGTCGCAGAGATCCAGATCCGCTCAGCCAGAAGCTTCAAGAAACCACAGGCCACCAAGCGCGTCAGGCTCTCCCGAGAGACGCGAAAGAAGATCAACGCAGGCGATCACCCACAACTGACCTTCGACGCCAGTATTGAGTGCCCGGTCAAACCCGGCGACATCATCCAGATCACCGCGCTCCTTTGGATCGAGATCACCAAGATTCGACGTGACCTGAAAGCGATGCGCTGGATCATTGACTACATCGAGCACAACGAACGACCGCGCTTCCTGAGGCAGAGAACCCATGCCGCAGACTTCGAGGCGATGAGGGAACGCAATGAAGGCAAGATCGACTCAGAGAAGGATTCAGCAGCAGCAGAGGAGTCCGGCTACACGACCTCAACCGGATCAGCGATGTCAGCAGAGCCAGAGGTTGTTCCCCGCGACTATCAGCAGCAGCTCACCGCCGACTCAAGACGGCAGCACCTAGCCGACTGGGAAGCCGACCAGATGATCATCCGCGAGGCCATATCGAGACTACGAGACAACCCGGCGATCAAGGAACGGGACTCAGAACTACGGTTCCTCGAAACCCAGCTTGAGCGAATCGACGTGAAGGTCAGACGAGGACAAGCAACTGAGGAGGCAGCGTGAAAGCCCAGACGAAAAGGCGCATTGCCAATGGATTCATTTGGGGCATGGTCGGGGTGGGCGTTCTGTCTCTCATTGGGACGGCGATACTTGTCTGGGTACAGAAGGGGCCGGCTCTTGGGCTTGGGCTTCTCATCGGGCCTTGGTTGTTGCTTGGGTTAGCCCTTTGGATCAGTTCCTGGGCACATGCTGAGGATTAAGCAAACCGAGAGCGAGAGGGAGGCAGCTTAGATGGCTAATGAGCCTAGGTTCGAGGTTTATAAGCAACACCGGGAACGGGGTGTCTTAACGGCATCAGGTGATCTCCCACCTGCTTACGGCTGGCGCTTCCGGGCAGCCAACGGCCAGATAACCGCGATTGGAGGTGAGGGGTTCAGTCGGCCCGAGGATGCTTGTCGCGCTGTCGGGGACTTCGTCCATGCGCTCTGGCGCGAGCACACCGCTGGTAAGGGCTATAAGCCTCCAGCTATTCACCGCGTTGAGGACTAAGGAGGCAGCATGAGCGAGATGAGCCTTAAGGAAGTTCTCGGAGATCCGCCGAAGGCAGGTGAACAGCGGACGATCAGAGTCGGCAAATTAGAGCTGGTTGAGAATGACGGGGAGTTCGTTGTTGTCAGAATCCACTTCCCGAATCATGTACCTGAGATGGTGAGGATGATGGCCGGCGATTCAATAGATCTAGTCCACAAGATTGATTTCACGGACTAGTGTCCGGGTGAGTAGCTACACTTTCCGTAGCCCGAGTCTTGGTTCTCTGCTCCCCGGTTCCCATCAAGCTCCGCAGGTGGCGAGAACTAGCAAGCGCATACAGCTTGTGCTGCTCGGGTGTTCTCCTTTCTCCCAGGAGAAACGCTGAGATTGTGCGCTCAGCTCTAGTTGGAATCCGGCCGGCAGGACAACGCTTCTCGTTGCCCGTTGCTTCTGTGGGGCTAGACATGGATTCCCCATAGCACCGTGTCCCGATAGGTCGCCACTTAATGGGGCACGGTGCTCAAAACTTATGCGATATCCAGAGCTACAAGCCAGAGAGATCGAGCCGCAACCTCTAGTCGAGGATCTGCCTAAGAGCTATCCCAAGGGACGGCGCTGCTTCGATTGCGACCGCCGACTCAGCATGTGGAACCCAGGTCCCAAGTGCCATGCCTGCAACCCCTCAGACCTAGAGCTAGAGGAAGCACTGGAAGACATCCTCAGCCAACCACCTACCCCGAGCTGGCTATGAGCCACGAAGACAAGGTGGACGCAGCCCTCATCGTCCTAGCACTGTCCTCGATAGCAGGAGCGCTGATCGCAGCCAAGCTCAGCAGGAGACTCCATGTCTCTTGAGGACCTAGCCGGCCTAGCTCATAGCGACCAGGTCAAGGCCAAGGTTGACTCAGCATCAGCCGATGCCAAAGCCTATGCCGAGTTCTACAAAGAGCTAAGGCAAGCAGGGATGACCGAAGACCAGGCATTCACCTTGACTCACGAATGGATGATCCTGCTGCTGTCTCCAGCCGATGAGGTTAAGGAGGATGAGGACTGATGAGCCTATTCCGCAGAGACAAGACGCCTCCGATCATCGAGACCATCCAACGGGTCCATCTCATTGAGGGCGACACCATCGTCATCAGGACTCCTAGGAAGCTCAGCTCGATAGACGCCGAGCGGATTCGGAAGCAGGTAGAAGGTCTCTGGCCCAAGAACAGGGTGGTTGTTCTAGAGGATGGAGCACGGCTTGATGTGGTCTCTGAGCCGAAGGGACGTATCTCTTCGGAAATCGAAAGGCATCAGTCGAGGCTTGCCGATAGGGGAACCCTTGCCTCTTTCTAGCGCGATTTTTTTAGATACAAAACTTTGTTCACCCGCGCTATTTCCATTTTCCCTCCCCGTTTCGAGAAAATTGAAGAGAGATGCCGGGGAATCTGAAATATGACCGGCGCCATCGCGCTTTACGGGAACAATTAGCTCCTTTTGTGGCATCGGGTAACGCGAGGTGCGCGAGGTGCGGATTTCCGATTGAGCCCGGAGAATCTTGGGATCTCGGCCACGACGATTTTGACCGGGGCAAATACAACGGCCCCGAGCACTCCCGCTGCAACCGAGCTACTGCCGGCAGACGGGGCAGGAAGCGCCGCCCTCAATCTAGGAAGTGGTGATGGCGAAAGACACGCCCACGGTTGCTGCGGTTAAGCGCGACCTCGCAGCTATCGGTAAGCGCGACAAGTCGCTAGCTAAATCTGCGCGAGCCGCTTTGGCAGAAGCACTTGCCCGAGAGATGGACTCCGACACCTCGGCTACCTCCAAGTCGATGTGCGCCCGTGCTCTCAACGAGACCCTTGCCGAG
>Ga0068863_100003156_pt1 | contig 16277 bp, 31 predicted proteins | sample KBSSwiS62_FD_66596 | JGI IMG/M metagenome (GOLD analysis project Ga0068863, IMG submission 66596) | Switchgrass rhizosphere microbial communities from Kellogg Biological Station, Michigan, USA - KBS Switchgrass S6-2 | ecosystem: Host-associated > Plants > Roots > Rhizosphere > Soil ...
GGCTCTCAAAGAAGGGGCAATGTTCGTTGTTGGGGACGCACGAGGAGCGGACGTTATCGCCCAGCGATGGCTCAAACAACACAGTGCTCAAGTGACTGTCTATCACATGTTCGATCAACCTCGACACAACGCTGGGTTTCAAACCGTCGGTGGCTTTGTTACCGATGAGGGACGTGACAGTTACATGACTGTCATCTCAGCGGACGATATCGCATGGGTGCGACCTGGCAGAGAAAATAGCGGCACAGCGAATAACTTGGCTCGACGCAAACGAGCCACTTGACTACCATGGGACGACATGGGAAATAGCCAACGAATTACCTGAATCGACGAGGGAGTCATGAGCGTGAACATGAAAGAAATCAGCCTGAAAGAACAGGCGGCCAAGTGGGACATTCAGCTTCGCGAAAGCGCCAAGACGATCCAGGCGGCCATCACCGAGGCAGTGGTTCCACGGGTCAAGGAGGTCATCTCGTACGTGGAGCCTCGCGTCCAGGCAGCATGGCGGGCGATGACGCGTCAAGACGTGCGTGATCTGGAGCAGGCTCTTCGTCACGTCGTTCGAGGAGGGCCGGCAACGCCTGCCAGCGTTCAGCGGCTCATCGACGAAGCCAAAGCGGCTGTGCACGACGAGCGTTCATCCTTGATCGTCTCGTCTTCGGCTGAGTCCCAGCCTCGGGACATTCAGGCCCACGCCTAGTATTGGGCGTAGGTAACGTAGCGGGGTTCTCCTTCCCGAATGAGCTTCGTCTCGTATTGCCAGGTGGCGCAGCTCGTTCCAAGGTGCTTGTGGACGGGCCAGTCCGCAAGCACCTGAAGGCTTGACCCGCAGTAGACGTCCCTCTTTGTCTGAGGGCCGATGAAGAAGATGTTGTTGGTCTTCATTTCCACATAGATGGCCCCAGGGCCGATGGGGAGCCACTCCCCATCGGCTGTCTCGTTTTCAGAGACCGTCTGTGCCTCCATGAGCGAGAACTGTTCGTACCAGAGCGGTGTAAAGTATCTCCTAGTGTCGATGTCGTAAGCTTGGCTGTACACTTCTTCTCCCTTCAAAGGAGAGGGCCAGGCCTTGTACTTGAAACTCCCCATCGCTACATCAAGCTCGCCCATGTCAGTCACTTGGATGAGCGATGTTTTGTTGAATTGGGTGTACGCGTAGTAGCGACCCACCACGAAGAACGGTTCGATATCGACGGCTCGGAGTGCACACATGGATGAGACATACACCAATAAAGAGTGGCCGAAAAGCCTGAATAACACGAAATTGAGCGAACTTGCCATCGTCGGCTGGTACGACAATGGCAAGCCTTACTTGTCCTCGTGGATGGGGGAAGTGACTTTCATCGAGGTGGTGGGGCCGGCGCCTTACGGGCACAAGATTATGGATCCTTCTGCCTGCCGCCGTCACGACAATGGCGTTTCTCTCAGGACATTCGATGGCGACTACCGCGACAAGCTCGTGGTCATCGCCTTCGGAAGGTACGTGGAGTAAGCTTTAGGATGACGCAGGGACGAGCCCAGCAATCTTCTTGATTGCTGGGGCAAACGCTTTGAGTCGATCCTTCGTCACACGTTGGGATGCCACGGTCACGATCAGCTCTGCCGCCACGTTCACCCGAGGAGCAAACTCAGACTCCAAAACCTCGGCAACGTAGGAGAGCCCAAGAGCACTCACAACCTTCAGTAGGTCGCGGGTCAGGTCGTCTTCCGTGAAGGCTTTGAGCGCTGGGAACGCTTTGATCATCGCGTTTAGTGCAATGTCTCCCGCCTCATCCGCTACAGCCTGCTGAAGACCTAGCTTCACTGCCGACTTCGCCACTTGCACTGTCCCACGCTTGTTTGCCATCTTCGTCCCCGTCTTCGGCTTCTTCGGTTTTTCGCTCAAACTCTCTTCAAACAGAGCTGTCCTGCCTTGAAGAGTTTCTTCTTCAATGAGAAGCTCAACGAGCTCCCCGTCGTTGTAGTCGAGATCCCAATCCTCTCTGTTATACAAATCACTACGCTTTTGCTTGTTCGTCTCGAAAACAAGACTGGTTAGCAGCTTTTTAAACTCTTTATCTTCGTCACTCATGTCACAAGTTACACCGAAAAACCGGAGAGAGCACTCATGCCATGCAACTCAAGAGCAATTCCACGACAAGGTGAGACACAGGCCGAAGCAGACTTGCGTCAACAGGTTGACGAGCTTACTGGGATGCTTTGTGCGGTGTGTCGGTTGGCTATGGACTCTGGCCGGCCAGATCTTCTGGACGTAGAAGGTGTGCTTGGTTGGTGGCACCTCCACGAAGAGCTCGATCGAGACAACCTCAGAGAAGAGACAAAATCTGATTTCGACGTAGAGCTCTAGAGCGGTGTAGCTCAGTGCATGACGCCGCTAACATGGAAGCCCAACCGTAATCAGCCAATCAGCTATGCGGAGATCGCACCCTATCTATGGCTTCACGCCAACACCAATACAGGGCAGTGGTGGATCTCTAAAAGCGCGGACTCGTCACGCTGCGGTGAATACTGCATCACGTACGGACTTGCGCGGCCCATACGTGAACAAGAAGTGTTGGATGCAGTGGTGCAAAGCGCGAGGGCCGAACTTCACAGGATTGCAGACTCCCTGATCATACCGAGAGAACGAGCCTGAAAAAGTTGATGACTTCAAGCTGTCTCTCCAACGGGAGGAACTCGTGCTTGACTCCCTTCCCTGGGGTGCGGTGAGCGGACTCCCAGGGCTTGCCGGTGATCATCACGCTCATGCTTGGGTCGCCAAGAGGCTTGACATAGTGCCAACCTTTTGGGTTGAGCATCTCGTACTTGGAGCCAGCAGCGAGAACCACGGTAGCAGCGGCTTCTGGGGTTTTGCGCGCGAATGGGAACCAGTGCTGATGGCCGATGGCCATCTCATAGTGGCCGGAGTAAACCTCGACGGCTGAGGGCCACGGGTGAGGGTGGAACAGGGGACTCTCACACGGGTAGATCTTGTGCAGGTTGATGCGGTACTCGCCCCATTGAACCCAGCAGCGATCCACGTGGGGCGTCTCGTAGCGCACCGCCATTGTGTTCCATTCGGTCGTGCCCTTGAGGAGCGCGGGAAGCACCTCGTAGCGAACCTTGGCAAGAAGGTCAATCACGGTAGAGTCGTCCTGGCCACAGCACCACAGTGTCCATGGAGTTACCTTCGGGGTCAGGTTCCATACCGACGGCTTCGTCCACTTGGTGGAAGACGTTTCCTTCCGCGTCTTTGGACATAAGCACTATGTAGTCGTTCGGGTAATCTCTGAGTTTATCGATCAACTGACCAACAGTCATCATGCTGCACCTCCTTGATCCCCTCCCTGACACCGAGCGACGGAAATAAGTGAACCCCGAGGGCGTAGCCGGCTCTCAGGGTTCGGTCGAAGTCAACCTGTAGGGTTGTCTTTTTCCTGCTATTTGGGGTTGCACGGCGTTTAAGGTAGATAGGTCAGTCTTACATCGACGTGTCCTTCGATTAGACGACCGGCCAATAGGTACAACAGAAACGGCTCAAACATCGAGCCAGCTGGCCAGGGTGGACTTGAACCACCATCCATCGATACTCGCCCCTACCGATTGATTGCATCCCCCGCAGTTTTTAGGAGTCTAGGAGTGTGAGTCGTCAGATTGAGTAGCCCGCGACTTTGCCTCTGCCAATTGGGCTACCCCTGCATGGGTTGACCGTCTTTCGACGGGGTGCAGGGGGCAGGAGTCGAACCGTGCACTTTGAGTCGCGAATGCCAAATTAAGGCTGAGATTGAGATTGAGATTGTACTCCGAAACTTGCTTTACACCGGATTAGCTCACGGCGCAAAGATAAAATCGATGAGCGCCTTGCCGACCTTGACGTCTTCGCAGTCGATCTCGTTCGCCTTCTCGCGGGCGAACTTCACGGCTCTCTGGAGCTCCTCGACGCGGGCGACCAGCACGTTGATGCGGGCCACTGGAAGAGCCGAGCTGTACTTGGTCGTGACCCAGTAGCCCGCCACGACGTCCTCTGTGACCTCCTTGACCTGAGCAGGGTGCTCCTTCGTGGCCTCCGCCAGAATGAGCGGACGGGAGACCTTCTTCGTCCGAGTGGACTCCACCGGCTTCGTGGCCCACAAGTCCTGGGCCGGATTCATCTCCCACTCTTCGCCGGCCGGCAACGTGGGGATCTTCTTGACGAAGGCATGGAGGTCGTCGAGCCTCTTGCTAAGGAAGAGCAGGTAGGTCGCAGGTGCATCCTTGATGAGCACCTTCCCGTCTACCACCACGTCCGCTTTCGCTTTGCAGTTGGTGTAGTCCCGCATCGCCGAGATGTCGAAAATCTCGGTCATCTTTGCCGTGGTTTCGGCGATCACCTGACTCGCCCTGTGCGTCACAGCTTTGTCCTCATCAGACAGCTGCTCGCCACCATCCTCCTTCGGACGGTACTTGCGCGACACACCTTGGAAGAGCTCGCTCTTCTGCAAGAGGTGGTAGACGGCCGTGGTTAGCTCGTGATACCGAGTCTTTGCACTGTTTTCCACACCCAGAATCTGATTGAGTCTCGCCATCGTCCGCCCCTGAGATTGAGATTTAGGTGCGGGGTAGTACACCGAGGCGGCAAGACAAGCAACCTATTTCTGAGGTTTCAAGATGCCACGAACGAGCCGCAACGTGTCTCCATAGGCATCTGCTCGCGCCGCTGCGACGGCCATTTGTTCTGTTGTGCCAGAATGCGCGGCCCACGTGACTTGAGCCTCTGCAGCCTTGGCTTTGGCCTCCAAAGCGGCAAGGAGCATGCTGAGAGGGTCGGTCTCAATGAGGGTAGTGGAGTCTAATGGATGAGCAGGTGCTGCAAGGATGGTAGGGGCAAAAGCTCTCTCGTCTGGATTGTCTCGTTTGGACATAACTACTCCACCGGAAGACTGCTTTGGTATTCTCTCCACGTTTTGCGCCACACCCCATACCCGAGAAACAAAGCTGAGCCAGCGAGAGCTGACCACGCACCGAGCCAGAAAAAGTAAGTGCACCACAGAACTTCCTTGGCATAGAAGTAAGGTGCGAGTTTCCAGGCACACTCCACACCCGAACGAGCTGCAGCTGGCCCTTCACCAAGACGATCCGCCACCGAGGCGTGCATCCAAGTGAAAAACACAGCAAAAGTACCCACCCACTCAATGAGTCCTTTGCCGCTCACTACTGCAACCAATGATAGCACAAGTGCCACAAAGACTGCCTCTACTTGCCAGGTACGGACGTTGGGCAGCCGTCTTTTGATCCACGCCATGAGGTGAGTCATCCTCAGGTGGACACCATCCCGCCACTTCCGAACCCGAAAAAAGGTTGGGTTTCAAGGCCGTCTGAGTCAAAGACCGCTTTGCGTTTGAATTCTCTGCGAGACGGTGTATGTAGCGCCCATGGGGGACTGGCTATTACTGAGTTACCTAGCGTGTATCGCGCTGGGTTCCATCGTGGTTCTAGGTCTTGGCGTCGGGGCCAGCAACCTCGACGCTCACTTAGATACCGATTTTGATGGGGAAATTTCGCACGGGCACGGAACCCTATCCCTCCTAGGTTGGGGACGTACGCCTTTACTTTTGAGTCTTTCAGTGGCGTTGCTTTTGTTCGGCGCTACGGGGACTGTCTCGGAATGGTTCAAGCTCCCTGGTGTATTTTCCGTGCCTCTCTCGCTTGTCGTGGCCTACGTCCTGGGAGGAGTGGTCACAAGACTCGTGAGCCATTGCATCCCGTCTTTTGAGACGAGAAGCACGACTGACCTTCATCTAGTGGGCCGCCGCGCTACCGTCATCCTCCCTTCTGGAGACGGTAAACCAGGCCTCATTCAGATGAAATACCAGAACGACCTGCTTCAGTTCGCATACACGTCCAACGAGAAATTCCGCAGAGACGATATCGTTCTCATCGTGAACATCGACCGCAAGACGCGCATCGCCAATGTGTGCGATGACCCGTCAAGTTGGAGCCGGTAAACCCAAAAGAAGATGGAAAGAGAGATCTAGATGGAACTTGCACTGATAGGGATTTTGCTGTTTGGGCTTGCGTTGATTGGCATTCCGGTTGCCATGAACATGTCAACCCATCCGATGGGGGCCATCCCGTCTACGGCCATGTTGCTCGTGGGCATCGGGCTCGTCATCATGTGTGCGATCTTGTTCATCTTCACGAAGCTCTATGTCCGAACGCGCGCCGACGAGGCCTTCGTTCGTACGGGCACAGGGGGCGCCAGAATCGTGCGTGATGGAGGCTCCATCGTGCTCCCTTTTTTGCACGAGATCGTCAAAGTGAGTCTCGCGACGATTCGACTTTTGGTCGAGCGCAAGGGCACAGATGCCCTCATCACGGCAGACAAACTTCGTGCTGACATCCGAGCGGAATTTTTCGTTCGTGTACAACCTGAGGACGACTCAATTCAGACTGCGGCAAGGTCTCTCGGCAACAAAATGACCGACGAGACGGAAGTCGCAGCTCTCATCGAGGACAAGCTCGTGAACGCTTTGCGCACAGCCTCTGCGCGCAAGACTTTGGAGCAACTCAACAGTGACCGTGAAGAGTTCGTCAAAGAGATCACTGCCATGGTCACGTCCGATCTGGCGCACAACGGTTTCATGTTGGAGTCGGTGACGATCTCCAAGCTCGATCAGACCGATGTGACGCACATGAAGGAAACCAACATCTTCGACGCTCAAGGTCTGCGCAGTATTGCCGAGATCACCCAAACCAATCTCACGCGCCGCAACGAACTCACTCGCAACGGAGAGCGGGAGAGAACGGCTCAGGACGTGGCAGCTCGCCAGCAGATCTTGGCTTTGGAGCGTACGAAGGCGGAAGCTGAGGCGACTCAAGCCACGCAGATTGCCACCATCCAAGCGGATCAAACCCGAGTCACTCAAGAGAAGCAAATTGAGTCGGAGCGTCTCGTGCAAACGGCTCAAGTCGAGCAAGCGAGGCTCGTTCAACTTGCGAAACAAAAGCAGGAACAGGACATTGCCGTGGCCAACCAAGTTCGACTCAAGGCTCAGCAGGAGGCTGAGCAGACGGTGGACGTGGCAAGGCGGGCAAGAGAGACGGCGGTTGCCCAAGCCGAGGCTGAGAAGGCCTTGGCAGAGGCCAAGCTGGCCGCAGCCGAAACGGAGCGCACCACGGCTCGCCAGCTCGTGATCACGGCAGAGCAAATTGCTATTGCTGATCGTGAAGGCAAAAAGTCTGTCATCGCAGCAACTGCGCTTGCCGAGCAAGCATATGTCAAAGACGCCAAAGGGGCCGATGCGAAGGCATACACGGTCAGGGCTGAGGCTGAGGCGCGCAAAACCTCGGCAGATGCTGAGGCTGAGGCCACACGCAAGAAGGCTGAGGCTGAAGCACAAGCGGCCAAACTCCGTGCTGAGGGTGAGAAGAACGCCGCTCTTGCTCGTGCCGCGGGCGAGCAAGCGGCCCTTGAAGCCCAGGCCGCTGGTCAACGAGCTGTAGCTCTTGCCCAGGCTGAGGGTCAACGAGCTGTGGCGATGGTTCCCGTCGAAGTGGCGGAGAAGCAGGTGGCCATCGACAAGGCACGCGTCGAAACGGTGCTCGTGCCCGAGCTCGAAGCCCGCGAGAAGTCGGGTAAAGCAGCTCAAGACTTCGACCTTGCCCGACTGCGCATCGAGGGAGAAACCCGAGTGCGCATCGAGGGTGCAAAGGTCATGGCCACCGTGCTCAACAAGGTCACAGCCAACGTCTACGGAACCCCCGAGGACGTGGCCAAAATGACTACAGCTTTCAACAACGGCATGGGGCTCTCCGGCTTCATGGGTGGCTTCTTTGATGGAGCAAACAACAGTCCAGACCTCGTGTCCGCACTGAGTGCCGCGGGTAAGCTGGCCCAGGCGGCAACCGAACGTCTCACCACCAACGGTACAGCTATCACACCCAGCACGCCTCTCACGCCGCCCGCAGAGTAACGGTGTAGTGTGACCCCTATGGGTCGCATTGCATATAAACGAACCGCTTACGTGAGTGGCGGATGGGCGATCATCCCCGACGAAGTTGACCCAGGCATCCTACGCCGCGTGCTCACTCGCACGATGTTCTTCGATTGCCCTGTATGTGGCCAGCTTGCTGGCCATCGCTGCAAGAACAAAGGCAACTTCGTCACCTGGTGCCACGGGGATCGCGGCTACGGTCAACCAGTAGGGGAAGAAGATCGCCTCGCCATGTCTGCTGGACTCATTGGAGCTGACCGCTTCGATGAGATTCACCTGCTTGACATTCGCACGATTTTACGCAAGAAGGCTAAACGGTGAGGGGGACATGCAGAAAATCGCTTTTGATTGTGAGCTCATTCGACCAGGGTGCCCAATTGTTCAAGCGGTTCTCGGTGGGGACTCTTCACTATGTCAACGCTTTCCAGCGGAAACCTGGTTGACATCTCCAACACCGTCCATGTGTGTTTACGAGATCGAGGAATGGAGGGTCGACCTTCTCATCGCTTTAGTTGAGAGGAGAATGATTGACTCGGAGGTCAGAGCATGAGTCCCGAGGATGCAGAGACACGACTTAATGAAGCCGGCTTGCGGACTTGTCGGTTCCTCTGTGATGGTAAGCTGAGGATTCAAGGCGGAGATATCCTAGAGGAAGTAGGCGGGATCCATGGATTCAAAGGCAGAGTGTTCGTGATCTCTGAGCAAGGGAATGCCTTTGAGGTGGTGTTGGCGTCAGAAAACCACGTACGACCCGATGTGGTAGGGGCTTTGACGCTTGAAGATGCGGTAAACATCGTTCTTCAACGGCCGCGAGGTAAGCAGTGATCACGAACAACCGTCTTGACGTGTTCGAGAACTTCCGGCGGGACGAAGACCTACCAAAGTTCAAGAGAATGGACATGGAGGAGCTTACTGACGAGGAGGGGGCTGGGGTCATCTATCGCAGTAAGCAGACGATCAACCTTACCAGTTGGACGAGCGGCGTTTCTGTCACCATGGTGGAAAACCGTCCTGTCATCATGTGGGCCAAGTCTGCTCTGTCTGTTTGGCGCCGCTTCATACGTTGGGTGACACGTAAGAAGCCTGCTCCAGTCATGACCATTCCTGAGTTTTTCATGTCGGTCACGAAGTCAGCGGACAACATCGAGCTCGTAGCCCATCGAGCGAACGGGTACGAAAGAGCGCTTTTAAACGCCAAGATGTGTGGCCAGAAGGCGCTCGTAGAAACGTTGTCTCGCAACCTCGTTGCTGTCCGCGGAGAGACGCAGCTGGTGGCTTTAGGCCTTCGCCGCTACCTCACCGAAGAGAAGCTTGTCGAGTTCGTGAAGAAGTGTCCCAAGGGGTTGCGCCTCGATTGGATAGCCAACTTCACACGTGTCGTCCCAGCTGACTTGATGCGTCGCAAAACGCTCTGTGATGAGCACAGCATCTTCGACAACTACGTCGTTCTCCACTACGACCCGCACAAGAAAAGCTGGGCAGAGACAGAAGCTGAGAAGGCAGCACGACGCGACCCGATTCTCTTCGGGCTCATTGATGGCCGCCGACAGCTCTACTACCTCGGAGATTGGGTAGACGAGTTCTGCAACCTCACCATTGACCAGATTGCTGATCAAATCGGGTCTAGTGGAATTTCCGAGCTGCAGGTCGGCTTGTGACCCTCGACGATCTGAAGATTGCTGTGGAGAAGAGGGCGGACGAGAAGTTTGCCACTGTCCTCACCTCCATCCTCGAAGCACAGTTCGTTCAATCCTCAGGTTGCCGGAAGTGTCTCAACCTCCTGCAAAAGTACGTTCGCTACAAGATATTGGAGTCGAGGTGTAGACGTTCCGAGTCATGTTCGATTGAGGAACTCAATCGGATCATCGCGCAAGCCAAAAGTGCACGCGATGATTTCCACATGGATGAGTGCACGTGTGGTTTACAGCTTTGGCGCGCTCAACGCTGGCGTGACCAACAACCGCTCAATTACCAAATCGCATTCGCGAACTACAACACTAGAGGGAACAGACAATGCTTGTGAAGGAATTGTTGGAGCAGGTTGGCACGAAGATCTCAACAGGGGATGTTACCAGTCGTGTCGTTGACTCTCTTGTCGAGAAGGAGCTCAACGCGCGCAAGGATGCTTTCCTTGTAGTCTTGACCAAGCTTGACGAGACACGCAAGGCTGGGCTCAAGATCAAACCCGACGGCGAGACGTGGGCCGTGGACGAGAAGGGTGCTCCCAGCAAGGAGCCCATCAAGACCTATTCCAAGGCCAGGAAGGAGGAGCTGGAGAAGAACCTAGCGGAGCAGAAGAAGCTGGAGGAAGCGCTTGAGAAGGCGCTTGGCGGAGACTTCTCAAAGGTCAAGGAGTTGGCCGCCAAGGGAAGCAAACCTGAGGCAGCGTGACTGTCGAAAAGCTGCCGACCATGGGGCGATAGAGGTGTTTGATGTTGTATGACACCTACCATGGTCTTCTCAGAAGATAGGACGGGTGAGGTCTTCGCCCTCGCCCCTTTGACTCGTGTAGACTTCCCCAATTGTCGTAGTCGGGTATTTTTGGCTTACGACGAGCAAAGGCAGGGTATCCTAGAGAACGACATTTTGTTACGCATCGTTCTCGGGCTTCTGACTGGCGGTAAAGCCACTGGGACGTGGCGCCTTCAGAGGGCATGGCCTGAAGATCTACTTCGCGAGTTTGAAGCCGTGGAGCCCAATCATGCCTCTGATTGAGATGACCGACAACAACCTGACGCCGGACGACTTCCCCGACCTGCCTTACATCGACTTCTGTGTTTGTCTTCTCCCTGAGGGAGATCTCGAACCTGAAATCATCGACATTCCGTTCACGTCTTGTTGGTGGGAGTATGAGTGCGACAGTTGGGACTACTCCCTAAACAGCCAATGGCTCTACGATAAAGGCCCTGACGGGATTGAGTACAACGTCAAATGGCAGGATTGGGCATTGCGTGAGGGCATTGCTCCAGGCCAAGCGTTCTGGCTTCGCATGTCCCGTCCCACGTACAGTAGAGACTACTGGGGAGAGGTCGACTGCGACTACGATCTTGAGATCATTCACATCGTACCCATGCCCATGCATGAAGCCGCCAAACGGTGGTACGAGTTCTTCGACGAGCAGAAAAAGTGGCGAGCCGAAGCCGAAAAAGCCCATAAAGAGATGAAAGAGAGGCAGCTCTCTGACGTCTCGGCCATGTACACGCAAACCCTGTACTACGGTCGGTATGGAGAGGAGCCTTGCGTCCAGCTATGCACGAAGCACAGATGGACAGGCTATTTCAATCTCAATCCTGTCCTTGCCAGCGGTAGCAACAAAGACAGAAAGCGTGAAGAAGCCTTCAAACGGATGCTGGAGGACGCTGCTCAGAGGCTTCCGCATCTGACTGAAGAGGTCATCCGAGCTCTGCCTCATGAGCGCTGCTTCTGAAGCCGTCTCATAGTGCCCAGTTCAGCAGGTAACACAGGATTACCACCGGAGCCAGAGACAGGAACACGCCGATCGCAGTGAACTTAGCGTAATCCACGATCGGGACGACCTCTAAGTTCATGACAAGCACTCTTTGAAGTGGTTGTGTAGGTCGCCCCATGTCTCAATACGGATTGGCACAGAAATGCGCAAATAGCAAAGCCGACAGATGAACGTGCGATGTGTTTCGGACGTAATCCCACCATCCACATAGCCCCCACAGACTTCGTGAATAACGGTGGTAGATAAGGGTGAAGTCCAGTTGGTCACGTAGTAAGGAGTCCCTGGAGGTGGTGGCTTGCCTGGGTTGAGGTAGTCGTTGAACTCGGTGACGCGAACACGTGGAGTAAAGTCGATATCGCTCATGTCACTTTACTACACCAGGCCGGTGATTCTCTTTTGTCCGTATGTTTGTATGCTCAAGACGAGAAAACCGCACCGTCCGGTGTCCTGGTAGGCTGAATGCCTCCGAGCCTCCATCCAACCGAGAAAGTGAAGGCATACCTCACTGTAATCGGTATAACGTTGAGTCTCATTGCATCTTTGTATGCTGGGATTAAAACGTTACTGCAAAGTGCTTCGGCAGTGGTCACAACGGAACGGTTGATTGATCACAACCTAGCGAAGGATGCTCATCCGCCGATTCGAGATTCCATGGACTCGTGCCGAGACATGTGCAATCTCGCAGTTAAACGAGTGGAAGAGCTCCGAGCAGACCAAATCATGACGATGGCGCGGCTCGCGCGTCTTGTGGCCGCGGATGCGGAACGTGATGCGCGAAAACGAGCCCAGCGGGCTCAAGTTGTTGAGACGACATTCAAGCGTCTCGTGCGCCAAGGTGAAAGTCTGGAGGATGCCTTCGTGGACGCTCTTAATGAGGCAAATCGATGAGTTGTAGAAATGGCACGCACCCTTGGGTAGAGCTGGCTCGAACATCAGACGGCTACGATGTTGAGCGTGTCGTCCGATGGTGCGGGATGTGCGGTTCAGTTGTGATTGATGCGGAGATCGACGGGCGCATCGATCCAGGTCACTACATGCGAATACGAGTCCCCGCCGTCGTCAAAGACCCTCGCATTCAGCTCTAGTCGGCCGCCTCGATGACGCGGCCCTGAACGAGGAAGGCCCCTCGGTGACGACGCCGAACCCTGAAATGGGTTGCGTGGAACAGAGGCGGCTCGTCATCCTCACGTTCGACTTCCACTCCGTACAGACCCTCGCCTCGCACCCCCGCCGCCACAAAATCGGCAAGCGGCAATGTGCGATAACCGAGGTTAGCGTAGGATGTTTCGGCAATCTCCCACATCGTGATGAGCTTGTCGATATCCGCGGCTTCGATGTTCCTTGCGACTGCAATTCCCGTGTCTATGTACTTCTGCACAGTTTCATTGCTGTACTTCGCCGCCTCTTCCGTGGCAGGCTTGTACTTTACCCCAGGATGGAGCCATTGTTGTAGTATTTTAGCGATGGACTTCACAGTTTCCCCTCCCCAGAACCCCGTATACTCGTAGCCGTGAGCAAATTCAATAAAAGAACGGCGCGCAAGTGGGCCAAGCAATATGCCGGCGACCTCGTGCGCGCGTTCTTGGATTCCGATCCGGTAGTGTTAGACCCTAACACCAACGAGTGTCGATCGGAGGGGGACGTTGTGCTTTTAGAGCAAGCTTTACGTCAAGTAGCTCGCGAGCTTGCTCCTATTGAGGTACTGGACAGCAGAGCCCGAGACAACCACGTACTCAATCTCGGCGCCCCGCCTCAACAATCGACCAGACCAGGGAAGCAGAGATCCCCGCGAGCCCCAGGCAGCCGAGGGCGCCTCCGAACCAAATAGGAGCACCCCCATAGATGGACAGTGCCCCTACCATCCCTAGTGCAGCCGAGGATCTTCGCAGGATGGTCGAGTTCATGTCTTCTTGTTGACTAGGACGTCAAGCTCGGTCACAAGCTCTTGCGGGCTCTTCTTCAAATCCGCTGCCTCGAACGAGAAGTTCTTTCTGCTGTTGGCAGATAACGCCACACACACCTCAAGCCGTCCTGTTTCTGGACAGACGGTCAAAAAGTGCCGTACGGGATTCTCCACAGGGAATCGTTGGTTCAAAAGCTGCAGGAATTCTCGTGCGTCTGCCATCATACGGGTGCCACCATGCCTCGTTCATGCTCATCTAGCATATACAGAGCATCCTGCGTCACGCTTTGAGCCCAAGCGTCGTCAAAATCCTTCGCCAGATCTGTTGGGATAGACCCTCGATTGCTCGTGTGCCGTTCGTAGAACGAGGAGCCACAGTTGTCCACTCCAACCAGCTCCAAAATGGCAGACACCCGTGACAGAAGGGCCTCCTTGTTAGAGGCGTACATCCTAGAACGTTGACCTGTAGATTCGAGCATTTTCCGTGCTCTTGCCATGTAGTTCATCACCATCACTAACCCCTCAACACCAATGGGAACAGGATGGCACATGAAACACCAATTAGGAGCCCAACCATGCCTCCTACGTCACCTCGATCGGTGACGAGATAAAAGACTGAGCCCATGACCATTCCGAAAAGGAGTCCAAACAAAACTGACTCGACTACACCAATGTTTCTTCGCCGCCGCTTCATAATGTTTCTTCGCCGCCGCTTCATCTCGCAGTGATATCTCCAATGACCTCGACGTGCACGCGAACGCCTCCCCAGGTGGACGGCACTGCAGCACTCACCCCTTCCGCTGAAGCGACGTTCACTCTGATATAGTAACCTTGAAGATCGCGGCCGATTCCGACCCCGCGGAGCCAGTCAGGGTCGCCCATGGTAGAGATGAGAGCAACTTTGGCTGTTCTTACTTCGTCTATGGTAGATGGCATGGTGTTAACTACACCATGCCCGTTCCTGATAAACTGACCCAAACCCTCGATGCGATGATTGAAGACATCGAGGCCCAGCACCCAACCTCCGATGTGTCCATCACCCGAGGTCGTACTGGAGACCAGACGACCGAACTTGAGTGGAGTGTCTTCATCTACCCACCTCACGACGAGGATGCCACCACATACTCAGGGAGCGGCCCTACCATCGAAGAGGCCTATGCCAAAGCAATGGGCACTAGGAAGTAAACCATGCTGGACTATCTCATCACACCCACCACACTCGTACGCCGTGAGCATGTCACAAGCATTGACTTCACTCGTATCGAGGAAGCGGTGATCGTACTGTATTACAACGGGGTCAAGGAAGAAGTGTCAGGCGTCCAAGCCCTCAACCTTCTCATGCAAATCCGTCCGAGCGCCCTAGAAGGTAAGCGGCTCAAGTGGGCAAAGAATGCGTGGGTTGTGCACAACCTGGTTGGCCACCCATTGATGCAGATCCTCGCTCTACTCAAGTGCTACAACGCCGCGATGTGGATTCACGAGGTCACAATACCTAGGCCAGTTGGGCCTCGTACAAGCACATGAAAGACGTCAAAAGATAAACCCACTCCGCCGACGCTGCCGCGGTAAGCCTCGCCCCATATAACAGTGGGTGAAACACCCAACGCATTAGTCTAGTTTGATTGCTATATAAACGCGGGTGGCTGTGTGGGTGGTTCAGCCTTTCCCTTGGGGCCTTCGACGCTGAAAGTGCCCACGATATCCAAGGTAAAAATATCGCAGCCCTGTCCTCGTGAGTGCCCAAAACGCTTGTGCTCTTTGCCGCGAAGATCGCGAACATCACAAGGATGAGCAGAAGAGCAAACACCTAGTCTTCTACACCGGAATGAGCTTTCATCGCTCGATCGAAAGCGATGTCTTGTCCGAGCAGCTCTTCGAGTGTGTCACAGTCTTGGCCCTTCCAATACGGAATCAGATCCTCGTAGATTTCCTGCCTAACTTTGTCTTCCGACACACGACCGTCGAGTGCTTTCATGACTTCGTGCATCAACCCAGAACCACTACTCCAACCCATGTCAGGCTCCTTTGCACATTGGTTCGACGTGCTCAGCTAGTCTCGCGTAGAACTCTTCTGGGTCGGCGCCGTTGAGTCCCGCCATCTGACCGTCGTTGAGCTCTACAACCCACCATTGACCGTTGACGTCACAAGCCACATCGATCGTGAAGAAGGGGATGTGGTCGGACACTCTTGCGATCGCGCCTTCGAGCCAGTCTGAAGGGATATGGGTCGCGTAAGGCTTCGTGGGAATTCTGTCGAGATCCTCTGCGAAGGAGCCCCAATAGAACGAGATGTTGACGACCTTCCCGAACAGGACGAAGACACGAAACTCGTAAGTGATGGGGAGTCCAGTCACCGTGGCTCCGAGAGTCTCCAGATGGACGTACTTACGGATGTAGACTCTCTGTGTGCCGATGAGGGCGTCTTGAATCAGCCGACCGTAAACCTGGACAGCATCTTCCCAGGTTGCCGCATACATGTGCGACTTCCACAGGTGCTTCATCGAGTTGGTCTGACCCTTGAGGACGAATGGTGCCTGCCCTTTGGGGGTGCTCTCAAGGCTCTCCCACGTCGGGAAGGTGTAACCATCCAAGTCTGGATACCAGGCCCCGAGGTCAGCCACGTAGCGGTGCTGACCCACGCTGTTGATGAGCCTGCCACCCTGCGCCTCGACCTCTTCCGCTTGCTCTTGGTAAAAGGGCAGAACCGAGTAGCGGCCGATGACGAGATTACCAGGCTGGATATCCGCCCGAAGCTTCGTGCACTTGAAATGACGGTGCATCGCGGCGAGCTCCCCAGGGGCGAGCTCCGATTCACGATAGAGAATGAGCGGTCTCACCGCCGTAGCACCATGGCTGCACGACATCCACTATTCCACGACCAGGAACGAGCACACTCGATCGGCAACATCCCTTGCTCCACTGTGTTGAGCGTGCAAGATACGTAACCGTCACC
>Ga0068863_100003157_pt1 | contig 16276 bp, 15 predicted proteins | sample KBSSwiS62_FD_66596 | JGI IMG/M metagenome (GOLD analysis project Ga0068863, IMG submission 66596) | Switchgrass rhizosphere microbial communities from Kellogg Biological Station, Michigan, USA - KBS Switchgrass S6-2 | ecosystem: Host-associated > Plants > Roots > Rhizosphere > Soil ...
GCCATTGAAATCTTCTTAAGCATATTAAATGTAGCCTTATGTTTGAAAGTGAGGGCTGTTTATAACAGAATATCTCAACCTGTCAAACCGGTAACAAAGTATAAATTATGTATCTGAAGACAGTGCTTAGACGGGTTTGGGATGAGATTCTGCGGAAATATGGCCTACTTACGGGTCGTTGCGAGACCAGCGACGTTATCAAAATCAACGCGCATCAACATAAGTCCGCATGCGGGCGCGCTCGGGCCTGCCTGCCACCTATGTTTTGATGCAATTATGGTGCGCATGTCATCTGGATTTCGAAACCCTGCACCAACTTCAGCCAATGTGCCAACAATTATACGAACCATCCGGCGCAAAAATGCTGTCCCGCGGATATCAATATGGATTTGGCGGCCTAACCGAGTCACGCTCACTTCGGTGAGCGTTTTTGTTGTGGAGTTTTGCGTACATCCGCCATGTCGAAAGGCGTCGAATTCATGCGTTCCAACAAGATAATTCGCGGCCCTGTGCATCGCTGCCGCATCGAGTTGCGGGACGATATTCCATACAAAGTCTTTCGACTCATTGTCAGATGAGCCGTCTTCGATCACGTAGCGATACCATTTGCCCTGTGCATTTGCCCGAGCATGAACAAAATAGGGAACAACGATAGCTTCAGCGAAAAGTAGCTCATGTGAGCGTGCGCGAATCCCTTGTTGGAATCTATTTGTATCGAATGGTTTTGGGAACCAGCAACTCGCATAGTTCTCAAGCGCGTGCACGCCGGCGTCGGTTCGTGCGCTAAACTGGAGGGCTTTGGGGGGCATACCTGCGGCTTCTGAAAGGGCATCGCGCAATGCGCCGCCTGCAGTTGCTAAGCCTGGGCTTGGTTGAAGCCCGTGGAAGGGAGAACCGATGTAACCAAATCGAATCAAAAAAGAAGCGCGTATGGAAGACTTGTCGCTCATTGTTTGTCTTCAAAAATATCTGAGCGACGGTGCGCGTGCATGGGCATGGATTGGCGAAGGCGATGCAAGTAGTCCAAGTCGATTTCCGCTATCGCCAGCCCTTGTTGGTCAGAGCACTGAGCAACGATGGTTCCCCACGGGTCAACAATCATTGCGTGGCCATGTGTGACTCTGCCTTTGTAATGTGTTCCATACTGAGCGGCGGCGGCAACATAGCATTGATTTTCGATAGCACGTGCTCGCAGCAGTACTTCCCAATGTGCTTTGCCCGTTTCAGCCGTAAATGCAGCAGGCACGAGTAGCACTTCGCTTTCTCTTTTCCTAAGAGCGCCATAAAGTTCGGCAAAGCGAAGATCGTAGCAAATTGAAAGCCCAAGCATGCCAACTTGTGATTGAGCAACTACAACGTCGTTGCCAGGCACAACATGTGCAGCTTCGTTGAATGAAGTCTCATCATTAATGTTCACGACAAATAGATGTATTTTTCGATATATGGCGCCAATCTCACCTTCATTGTTTACATAAACATGGGCATTGTAGACGCGATTTTCTGGTGCTTTCTCTTGAAATCCGCCAAAGGAGATTTCAAGGCCGTATGTGGATGCTAACGTTGCATAGCGAGAGAAAAGAGGGCCGGTGAGTGGTTCGGCCATACGGGTGGCATCCTGGAAGTGTCCAAGGAACGCAAAATTCTCCGGAAAACACACCACCGAAGCGCCTCTTTGCGAGGCCTCTTTGCACAATTGTTCCACGACGCGAAAATTGTTTTCAATGTCATTTGTTGAGCACATCTGAGCTACTGCTAGCAAAAACTTCTGCATGCCAAAGTCCCTTGCATATGCGGCGCCATCTTGCTAGACGCACACTTCCGCATCGAAATTCCCCGCAAGATATATGACATTATTTAATCGAATTCTAATTTTGTTTTGTTTGATTTCTTGTTCGCACGCAGTTGCCCATCAAGATGATGTGCGTGTGTTGCTCAGGAAGCCACTGGTTCTTTTTGACGGCAACGAAGAGGGTAGGACCCATTTCTTGTCGGACTACACCGTTCGGGCGAATTTTGGGAGCTATTTCGCGACAGATGAGTTTCATAGTTGGCGATTTGGTCTCGGATTTGACAAAGGTGTCCTCTCTTTTTCAGATCGCGCGGTGTGGCGATTTGGACTTAACTTGGACACCATCGCCGATTCAGACAACTCAATTGGGTTTCGTATCGCCCAAACGCATTACGAGGTTTTCAGCGCAATTGAATTTAAGATCGATGAATCTGTAGCCTATGTTGGATATCGTCATCGATGCAGGCATGCAGCAGATGGAACAGACGCTCGCATTATTATGAAATCGGGCCCAGAAATCGGATACAATAGTTTGTACCATTTGGGTGCAGTCGACCTTCTTTGGGCAAACTCGGCCATCGTTTATGTTTACGGCCAAAATGATGATTTGACGCACCAACCGCGCGTGAATGTTTCGTCAAGCGCTCAAGTGGAAATGCCAATCACAAGGGAGATAAGTCTCTTTGCCGGTGTTGGTATGTCTGCAATCTGGGTCACCGAGGGCACATCACGCCATTTTGATCTTCTTACACCTGTTGAAGCGACAGAGTTTCGATTCTCGCCTGGTGCATCTTTAGGTGTGAACCTCAAAGGCATGCTTGGCGATGTCAAAGCCTACCTTGCCTACAACAGCAATCTAGACGCCGGATTTCGTTCAAGAGCGCAGCGAACGCACATGATTTCGATCAATGGCGAGGTTTGGTACTAGTGAAACGACTTTCTTGGATTGCAGCTTTTGCAGTGCTGTCGCTAACTGGCTGTGTATCCATGCAGCAGAGCCCTGATCGGTATTTTGCACGCAAAGGCAAAAACAACGGGGTGGTTTCACTATTGTTGCCGTTTGCAGGCGCACGCGCGCAAGGCGCTTACACACACACGCTGAACGGATTCCCTCGTACGCGTTCTGATTGCTCGCCTCACTGCCCAATGGTTGATATTTGGCAGTATCAGTACAGGCCTGATGCCGCAAAGACGCTGACGAGCGACAAACCAATTGCAACTTTGAAGAGGCATTGGAAAGTAAAAAGCGAAGCGCGAATCATCGCTATCGGCATGTTTAATGGTAAGAAGCTATACGCGGACGGGCTTGTTGATTACATCAAAAGCTTTGGCCACATAAAGCGCGTGAACAAGATCGAAGATTCTTTGTGGGGCTATGAGACTTTCACAGTACGAATTTATGTTGCAAAGCGAAATCCCGCGAAGATAGGGGAACTCGGGGCGCTTCTTGATGACACACCTGATGACATGATCGAGGATTTCTTGCGGCGCGGTTTTGAAGTGGCCTATGTCGACAACGGGCTTACGCGTACCGGCAAGGATGCCACATTTTGGAGATTCATGGTTGCTGCTGAGGCGATGCCAGATGGCGAGCGTATTCGTTACCTTTCGAGAGATGCCGATGCACTTTTGAGCGCAGGTGAGGCTTTTTCGGTTGGCGAATGGATCGCAAGTGGCCATGCCTTCCATCGCATGCACATCATTCCTATTTGCCTTGGGCCTCTGACGGCCATGGCATGGGGTGGCAGCCATGTTGGAAAGGGCTCATTCTCTGACATGAAGAATATGATTGAGTATTTTCCCTATCGATTTCAGTACGGTGATGACGAGCTTTTCACACGTGACATGATTTGGCCAAGAATAAAGGCTACAGGTTCAGTGATGACGCACCAATATGAAAGAGGAGTGTTCTTTCGAGCCGTGAATCCTTATCGCGGAAGCTGCGAAGAGCCGACACAAGACTATTGTGATGAAGCGAAGCTCGGCGGGAAATGCCCCGATGTTTTGATGCCGGATGAAATTGAATCACCGTGGCAAGCGCTAGGGTTGAGAGGAAAACTGTCAACGGTGAAAGACAACCTCGCCATGTTTGATTTGCATCCAGAAACAGAGCGAGGGCGAAAAGCAATTGAGGCGTTGAAGGCGAACTAACCTCGCACGATAATTAACTAAGCCAATCAAAACGTGCCAGCCGCGTGGAGGCAACCTCTTCTAAAGGTGCAAAAGCTTCGCCTGTGAGGGTCTCGGTCAACTTCCAATAATGTTTACCAAGATCGATACGCATTTCATCGGTCAGCGGCGGTATCGCCGAATGACCTTTGGGGTCGGCGCCCTGCGCAATAAGCACGCGTCTCAAACGCTCTTTGTCGAGCATCTCGGGCTCTAAACCCTGAGCTAGGCGTTGCGCATAACTGTTTGCGATCCAGTATCGCGAAGAATCTGCAGTATGAATCTCATCAATCAAAATGACTTCGCCGTCGCAGAGACCAAACTCATACTTCGTATCGACTAGAAGCAGCCCGCGTTCTTTTGCGAAAGCAGAGCCCATGGCAAAAAGGGCAAGAGTTGCATCTCGAATTGTGTCCAGCTGACGCTGACTTGCAAGGCCTGCGTCTGTAATATGCGCGAGCGTAATCGGTTCGTCGTGAAGACCTGCATCTGCTTTCGTCGACGGCGTTAAAACAGGCGAGGCAAATTGCTCGTATGCACCCATCGATGGGTCAACGCGAATGCCGTATGACAAGCCTCGTGTCGCTGCCGGCTCTCGAAGAAGGGAGCCAGTCAAAAAGCCTCGCACGATCATTTCGAAGCGAAATGGCGTAGCTTTTAAGCAGCGCTGAATTTGTGGGTCTTCTTGCTCAATTAGGTGCGTCTTGATGATGTCTTGCGCCCTTTTTAGCCAAAAAGACGACTGAGATGTGAGCATCGCGCCCTTTAGAGGAATCGTGCCTACTACTTGATCAAACACACTGACACGATCGGTGGCAACGATGAAGAGTTCGTTCGCCTTCTCATAGACGTCACGAACCTTGCCGCGGTAACTCGGTTTCGGCGTGTCTGAACCAAGGAAGGTGTGGTTCAAGTGACGTGAGACTTCTTCAGTGATCCGACTTTCAGGTGTTTGATTCATATGACGTTACAAACCGCTCAGGATTTCGAAACCTTCCTTCGGCTGTCGACCTTTTACGCGCAAGACCATCTGGTTGACATCATTGACGGACATCCATTTCGATTCCGTTGGATACTTAATCAACGCCCTTTCCAGGAAATAGTAGACAACCTTGATTCGATCAGCGTCTCGCTCAATATTCTGCACATAGAACGACAAGTTGAGAGCTTCAACTTTCTCGAAGGTGCGCGTCAATTTTTCTGAAAGCTGTGCATAGCCATACTTGTCGTTGCTTTCAAAGCGCGTGCCGTTCTCAAAATAATCTGTGGCTACAAGCTCCATAACGTCTTTTACAGAACGCGATTCAGTGGCCTCTTTGTACTTCTTCAAAAAATCCATGACGGCGCGGTTTTCGATTGTGTCTGGTACACTTGTGTTTTGAATGAAGCGCACTTTGCAGCCTGAAAAAAGAAGCACAAGTGGCACAACGAGGAGTAAAGCATACGATGAAGAAAAACGCGAAAAGCGGAGCATGAGCTAATCCTTCGGCATTCCAAAGAAATGACTCAAAAGGTATAGATGCAGCTCAAAAAAAAGTCAAATCGAAGAAGTCCGCCCATCCTCTCTTTTTTCGCAATCAAAAGTGTGCGAGGGGCTGTGTTCTAACCTTTTGAGCAACACATGGCACGAATCGCATTTCCAGTGGTCTTGAGTGCACCGAGTGGAACAGGAAAAACCACACTCGCGCATTTGCTTGTAAACAGTGTCTCTAACCTGCAGGTGAGCGTGAGCTATACAACACGCCCCATTCGAGGAAATGAGAGGCAGGGTGGTGAATACCATTTTGTTACTGAAGACGAATTCCAAGAGAAGATTGCGAAGGATGCGTTTCTGGAATGGGCCAACGTCCACAACAAGTATTACGGCTCATCGCTCGAAATGACGCAAAAAGCACTCAACGAAGGAAAGGATGTCGTCTTTGACATTGACGTTCAGGGGGGCTTGCAAATTAAGCGCGCGCTACCAAGCGCTATCCTCATCTTTATTTTGCCGCCGTCGCTGGCCGTGTTAGAGGAACGATTGCGTGGCCGTGGCACCGAAAGCGAAGAGCTTATTCAAGAACGCCTGGCTTCAGCACGAAGCGAAATTGAAATTGGCCTCAGCACGTATGATTATGTGATCAACAACGAGTTGCTCGACAGAGCGTTGTTCGATTTGACGGCGATTATAAGGACCCATCGTCTGATGAACATTGACCGCGACAAGATTCGCAAACGTCTCTTGGGCGAAACACACTGACCAAGCCCGCAATATCATTCCATGGCATCAAGTACATCGGTGATCGCACGAAGCATGACAGGCAGGTCATTTGGTTTTGGAAGACTTCGGATGAACTGAAGTGCCGCTTCGCAGCTTTGTTTGTTGACTGCCTCCGGCCTTGTAATAAGGCCTGAAACGAGAGCATCATCCAGCTGTTTCATGATCTTGGAGATGTCGCTACCTGCGGCGTCAAAAGCGACGAAATAGGTTTCCAGAAACGGGTGCAGAATGCGCGCTAAAAACTCAACATCGTCTTTAGCCTGAGTCGTTGCAGCCGCTTGAATGTGATCATCTGATACGAGAAACACGTCGCGCTTGATCAGAAACTCAAGGCGCTTTGCAAAAATCTCATCAAACGTCATGAGTGGTGCAAACGAAAACTCAAACTTGAATATCTGACTCAAGATGAGTGTGCGGCTTTTCAGGGCGGCAAGTGTGACATTGGTGCTTTGATGGCGCTGACTTTCAGCTAAGTAGGCGCACGCGATCAGTGCATCGCTCACGAAGAAGTGAATGATGGTGTTCTTATAAAAGTTAAGTGACCGAGCTTTTTTCGCAGGCGCCAAGATATACGACAGGTTTTTAGACTCGCGTTTGACGATTTGGCCATCTTGCGCAAGTAGCGAAAGCGCTGATTCGAGACTCGCTTCCGAATAATTGGCCAAAGACTCACTTAGCTTCACCTCTGGGTAAGACGCTTGGAGCATACCAAGCACATTCAGAGTTTGTGCTAAGAAGCGATCGACGCGCATGGCACGTGTTTTAGACGACAAGATCACCATTGCAATTAATGACGCTGGCGTGACCGTGACCGAATCATTCATGCCAGCCACAACTTGGTGTGCGAGACCACGAATGAAGCGTCGCTTTTCTTCCTCACTCGCAGTGCTCGGATCAAAACGTTTGGCAGCCATGAGTTCTGAAAAGACAATGGGCTTGTCAAAAGAGACAAAAACACGCCCGAAACGTTTCAAGAGCACCTGAGAGGATGTGATGAGACCTTTGGCGCTCTCTTTTGTCTTAGCTTTTCCAGCTTGCTCTTCATCGTAGCTTTGGGATTCGACGATGCGTTCATACGAAATGGATATCGGCACGAAGACCGCATCTTGCATGGGTTGCGTGCACAGGCAATCGACATAAATAGACAGAAGACCCAGTTTGGGAGCGAGAGTTTTGCCGGTTCGAGTTCTTCCACCTTCAATGAAGAACTCCTGCGTGAAGCCTTCCTTAAGAAGCCGGTTCAAATAGGCGCGAACCATTTTGGCATAGAGAGGATCCCCTTTGAATTGACGCCGGATAAAGTAAGCGCCACCACGGCGAAAAATAGCGCCGAGCGGAAAGAAGGACAGGTTCGCCCCAGCAGCAATATGCGGCGGCATGAGTCCTTCTTCGTAAAGCAAATAGGATAGCACAAGATAGTCCATATGGCTCTTATGCGTGGGGAGGAGAATGAGCGGACCTTTTAGCGACGCTTTACGAAGTTGCGCGATTTCGGAAGAATTCCAAAAAATACCGTCATAGAGTCTGTGAAACGTGAAGTGGAGAAGCAACCGCAATAGGCGCACCACTTCACCGTCAAAGTGTGCGGCGATTTCCTTAAAGTAGCGTTGAGACTTTTTGATGAGGTCCGCCATGGGCACACCGGTGGACGCTGACGTTGATTCCAAATACTGTCTAAGACCTGCATCGCGAAGGGTTTCGCGTCTTATGCGATCATACGATTTGGCTTTGGGGCCGATATGCGTCCCTTCCAGGCGACGAAACTGCCGACGCAGGACAAATATGAGATTCTGTTTGGCCTTGGCTTCTTCAAGCGTAGTGCCTTCACCAATTTGCCAATGAGCGCTGCGCTTGTTGAGAATAAGGCTCAGCAAGAGGCGCAAAAAGCCTGGTGAATCGCGTGTTCCGAAAACCAAATCCATTGCTGAGCGGTCGGCGCGCGCACGTCTGCGTCCCAGTATCAGCGTATGCGGGACGATCATGACTGGTTTCGTGGCTTTGCTTTGTTCTGTTTCGATAAGCCCCAGCAAGTCATACTTAGCACGCTTCCTAGCCGTCAAAAGTGTCTTGGGAGTGCTCAAATAGAAAATAGGTGTTTCAGGTGGCAACCCTCGCTCTTTGATGGCACGTCGGAGCGCGGCATGAATCAGCAGGCTTGCGAAGGGCAAAACAAAGACGAGGTGATGTGACTCAGAAAGTTCTTGGATTGCGGCGACGTGTTCTTCTGCGTAACTGATGTTTCTGAGAAGCAAACGCGTAATAAACTTATTAAACCATCTAAGCACGAACATCTCCCGATTCTTCATTGTGCCATAGACTGCGCAGCTGAGCAAAACCAGGGTAATCCATAAATACAGACGAACGTCACCCAAACATATCAAACCGGAAAAAGTTTTTCATTTGTGTGCAGGATTTGTGCTAAGGTGCGAGGCCGTTACCCCTTAAGGTGTTAGATCCATGGTGTTGATCAGAAAAAAGAAAGTCAAAACTGCTGAAGAATTGGAACAAGAGCGTCAAGAGAAAGAGTTCAAAAAGGCTGGAATCCAAGATGAGTTCCAAGCAAAGGGCTTTGAACTCGTTTCATGGGTGCAACACCACAAAGCGCGCATTTCAGCCGTACTGGTCGTGTTTGCTCTAGCGCTTGCGGTATGGGGCGGTGTGACTTTATTCAGGAGCGGCTCAAGTTCTGATGCGGCTAAAGCATACGATGCTGCGATCACGTTGGTGCGTGATGCCGATGCAGCCAAAGAAGATAAGGCTAAAAAGCAAGCTGAGGCCATGAAGGCACTTGATGATGTCATTCAGAAGCAGTCTGGCGGGTGGAAAAAGCTGGCCCAGCTTTACAAAGCGAAATTAGCAAGCGATATGGGGAATGCAAAGCTAGCCGCTTCGACTTTCGAAGAATTCGAAGAATCGACATCAGCAAAAGATCCTTTCCGAACTGTGGGTTTGCTTGGGCTCGCGAGCGCGTATGACTCGGAGGCGGATATGAACAAAGCGCTTTTGGCATATGAGTCGATTTTGTCTGGCGACGTTAAAATCAATGAACCAATGGTCTTGTGGCAGGCGGCAAGATTCGCTAAGGCGCTTGGGGAAAAGGAAAAGTTAAAGAAGTTCGATGAAAAGCGTAAGCAGTTTAACGTAACGGCCTTTGCAGGTCCGATCCCGGATGTTCCTGTAAAACTTGAGTGAACTGAATGAAAAAGATTTCCACCCTGCTTTTGAGCCTTGTCTTTTGCACAAGCGCATTTTCTTTCGACACCATGTGGATGTCGCGCGTTGTTAAGAAGCACACGTGTATAGATGCGCTAGGCGCTGTTGTAGCCTCGCAGGAAACCTGCAAATCGTGGTCGATGCGCGAGGCCGCGGAGCCATTTGTTGATAAGGCATCCGATCGAATCTTTGTTGGCGGGACTGACGGCTTTTTGCACGTGGTTGAGCCAAATAAGGGTCGAACCATAAAGCGCAAGACACTGACAGGTAACCTCGTTTCGGGGATTGTTGCGCACGATACGAATCTCATTTTTGGGACCGATCGAGGACTAGCAATGGCTCTGGATGTGAACAGTCTGGAGCAAAAGTGGGCAACAGAACTCGACTCTGGAATTTTGCAAACACCGGTTTTGATCGGCGACAACCTCTTGTTTGTGACGCAGCTCGGCACGATCTACGCGATATCGGTTAAGACCGGCGAGAAAGTATGGACGAAAAAGCGAGAACTCCCGAATCGCATTTTCTTTCGCCACCTTTCTCTCCCTGTGTTTTCACCAACCACCATCAACGGCAATCTGCGCGATGCATACGTTGTGGGCCACCCAAACGGAAAGCTGGAGTTTGTGGATGTCAAAGATGGGGAAACACTTGATGCGGTTCAGATGGGAAGTTTGAAAGAACCCTGGGCCGATGTTGTAACAACACCTGTTGTTGCCGAAGGGCTGCTTTTTGCCGCATCCTACAATAGCGGTATTGTCGCTTTCGATAGTTCAAGCCGTTCGCGAAAATGGGAGCTCAAGGAGAAAGGCATTTCTCAAATGGTCCTCTCTAAAGGAATTCTTGTTGTTGCTGGCACCAAATTTGTTATGGCCACCGATGCAATAACAGGAAAGGTCGTGTGGAAGTTTACGTACGATAAAGGTTCACCAGGATCGATTTTGATTCGTGATAATGAGGTGTATGTGACCTCTGATACCGACGGTCTTTACATATTGGATTTCATGACTGGTCGGCCGAAGCAAGTTTTGGGCTCGGGTTCAGGATTTGCAGGCGGTGTGAAAAATTTTGATGAACATTTGCTGGCAATGAGTTCGGCAGGGGCGCTATTCTTCTTTAGTCGAAATGACATGGTTGTGAGTGCAAGGAAGTCAGCCCTTAAGAGGTAATGAGAGTGGATGAGTTTTACGAAAGCGAAGAAAAACGATTTCGGGTTGTTGCTGCTCTGATTCGGCAAGGAAGTCGTATTCTGCTTACACAACGATGGCCTGGCAAGCATGCTGGTCTCACCTGGGAATTCCCTGGCGGAAAAGTAGAGCCAGGCGAAAACGATCATGAAGCTTTAACGCGCGAACTATCTGAAGAGCTCGGAATTGAGGTCGAGATTGGGTCGTGTTGTTTTGAGACCTGTCATGGTTACGGCAATCGCGAAGTTCATTTGCTTATCTATCGCTGCCGCATTGTCGCTGGCGAGCCGCATGCTATTGACGTTAAGGCAGTCGATTGGGCTGATGTTACCGAGCTTGCATCACGAAACTTTCCGCCTGCTGATGCGCCATTTGTGCAAGAGTTAATTGCAGGCAGAATTCGTGAATTCGATGATGACAAGAAAGTTGTGACCGAAGAAGAGGATGAAGGTGAAATAAAATTCACACCTCCAAAAGTAGTTAGGCGCCCTGGCACATAGTACCGACGGGGGTACTTAGTGCCCCTACTGATTACTCTGGCTCGCCGATTGCGATTGGCAAGAGCCAGGCTTCGAGCCTCTTGCCGTCTTTGTCGATCATGTGCGCAGATAGATAGAACTCGTCAGATGTGTTCTCCGGTTCCGGCGTTACGAGCACGCTGATTTTGGAGCCACTACGGAAAGACTCTACTTTGCCCTTTGTTGGCCCAGAATCATCGCTTAGCTCGACAACAAGTCGTCGACCTTCTGCAACATCCTGCTGCCACAAGAACTTGAGCGGTGTTTTCGCGAGTCGCCACTTTTGCGGCGTCGCATTTTGCCCTTTAATCGAGATGAGAACTGGCGTGATTGCGCATATGTCGGTTGCTGTTTGAAAAGCATCACTCATACAATGCATGCTTTCTTGAACACCTTGTTTGGGCATGTTTGGGTCATTTTTCGAGTAACGCGCAAAAACAACAGGCGACGAAGCGACAGTGGCCTTAGACAAGAGCGTGGATGCTCCGGGGCTCACTTCTTGTGCGCTTGCGAGATGCTGTACCGACATGTCGACAGCAATAACGGTTACAACAGTGGCTAATGCGGCGCTATAAACAAAATGAAATCTCATGATGCGTATATAAGGGGTATGACCTCGAATGTCCAATAGTTAGGTTACGTGCTTTGTAAGCGAAATAACGACGGACTTTGATGCGGGGGTGCGGCTTCGCATATCATGCTGCCCGAGCGGAACCAATGCGTTGCACTCTGGAAAGTATGTGGCAGCGCATGATGGAGCAATCGCAAACGGCGTAACCTTGAAACCATCCAGGTGCCTATGCACACCCTTGAAGTGACTTGTGATACGCACGGTATCGCCTTCTGCAAACCCAAGTCTTCCGATATCACTCTCGTTCATCAAGATGACATGTCGATTCCCTTTCACACTGCGGTAACGATCATTTGCAGAATACACGGTGGTGTTGAACTGATCGTGGCTGCGAATGGTCATCATGAGTAGCTGATGTGGCTCAAGCGCAAAACGGGCGATGTCATGCCACATGAAACGCGCCTTCTTGGTGCTCGTCTCAAATCGCCTTTGTGCAGCATCATTTGGCAACACAAAGCCATCTGGCTTTCGGACACGTTCATTGAATCTCTCAAAGTGAGGAATGACCGCCGCAACTTCATCCCGGATGAGATCGTAATTGCCAGCAAGGCTGAGCCAATCCACCCTGCTTCTTACTCCTAACGTCGCATGCGCCATATGCGCAATGATGCTTGGCTCGCTCATGACATCGCGCGAGGGCGGAGTGATATGCCCTCTGGAGGCGTGCACGACGCTCATCGAATCTTCAACTGTCACAAACTGCGGGCCATGAGCCTGCATGTCTTTGTCAACGCGACTCAGTGCAGGCAAAAGGAGAGCAAAGTCGCCGCAGTGAAGATGCCCGCGATTCAGCTTAGTAGCGATATGCACCGTCAATTGGCAATTCTGAAGCGCTTGCGCCGTGATGGGTGTGTCTGGTGTCGCTGACAGAAAATTGCCGCCAAGACCGACAAATACCTTTGCGCGCCTGTCTCGCATGGCTTCAATGGCGCCAATCGTATCGTGACCATGTTCGTAGGGAGGGTCAAATCCATAACGCGCTTTCAGCTTGTCCAAAAAATCAGGTGATGGCTTTTCCCAAATTCCCATGGTGCGATCACCTTGAACATTGCTGTGGCCACGAACTGGGCATAAACCCGCACCTGGTTTGCCAATCTGCCCGAGCATAAGCATCAGATTGGTCACTTCTTGAATATTGCCCACCGCGTGTTCATGTTGTGTAAGGCCCATTGCCCAGCAGGCTATTACGCGTTTGGAAGACGACAGGATCGCCGCGCATTTTTCAATTTCTTCATGCGCAAGACCACTGGCGTGAAGAATGTCATCCCACGATAGCTTCGACAGCTTGGTTTTGTAACTTTCAAAATCGGATGTGAACTGTTCGATGAAATCAGGGTCAATGTGATCCTTCTCAATCACAAGTCGCATCAGTCCTTTAAAAAGGGCAATGTCGCCGCCTGTTTTTACCTGCAGGTAAAGTGTGGCAATCGGTTCTCCCCTGCTCAAAAGTTTGGTTATCTCTTGAGGATGCGTAAAGCGTTCAAGCGCAACCTCTCGAATCGGATTCACGGCAATTATTTGGCAGCCGCGCCGGTGCGCGGATTGCAGCGCTGTGAGCATCCGCGGATGATTGGTGCCCGGGTTCTGACCGATAACCAGCACGGCATCTGCCAACTCAAAATCAGCGAGACTCACGGTTCCTTTGCCTACGCCCACGGATTCAAGCATGCCTGTGCCGCTTGATTCGTGACACATGTTTGAGCAATCGGGCAGATTGTTTGTTCCAAAGTGTCGCGCAAAAAGCTGATAGAGATAAGCAGCCTCATTGCTCGCACGGCCCGATGTATAGAAAATAGCCTCATCAGGGTGGGCACAAGAATTCAACTGCTGCGCGATGAGTTTAAACGCGTCGTCCCACGAAACAGTTACATAATGGGATGCACCCGGCCATTTGACCATGGGAGCTGTCAGCCGGCCTTGATCGTTGAGCCAGATGTCGGTTTGTTTTTGCAATGCGTCGATCGACCATCGGTCAAAAAAGCCTGCGTCAACAAGCTTTCTTGTAGCCATGTCGGCCATCGCCTTTGCACCATTTTCGCAAAACTCAGCGATATGACGATGCGACGGTTCAGGCCATGCGCAACCTGCGCAATCAAAACCCGAGCGCTGATTCATTTTGAGAAGCGCGCGTGTTCCGCGTAAAACTCCAGCTTCTCTAAAGGTATGCCTGAGGGTCGCCGTGATGGCATCAAGACCGCCGGCAGCTTTTTTATAAGACGTCAAGAAAGGCCTCAAAGTCTTTATTGTTTTGCTCGGCGTAGCTCATCGCGAAACGTGTGATGGCTTCTGCAAATTTGTCGCCTTGACCTAGGTAGCCAGAAATCACCACCGCGTCACCAGTTTGTGCGTGAGCCTTTGCCAACACTTGCCCACACACATGTGCAAGCTCAAGTAGCAACGGCCCCTTCAGTTCAAGTGGATTCACAAGAGTCTTGGGTTTTTGGAATTGGCTTACGACATAGTCTCTCTCGTTTATCGTTGTAAAGCCGAGGTAGGGATCGCCATCTTGTTGCAGTGTGCGCCTCGCACCGACAATGCGCTGACCCTGCTGCTTATAACGTGGGGCGTCCGCCACGTAACTGTTATAGCTCGATGGTTGAGTGTCACTAAACCGCAAATGAAGGATGTCTTCGATGTTCTCGCCAAAAAATGCCATGACGTAGTCGTACGATCCGACTCTTCCCATGCCGATGGCCTCAAAACCGATTGCAGAGGCTCGATAGGCGTCGAATACTGCTTGCGAGCTCTTTACGAGACTCTCACGATAAGTAGGAAGACTCGCAAGAAGTCCCTTCTCCTCCTCAGACTTTGCTTTCCGCCACGCTAATGGCTGGTCAATAAACGGCCCTTCGTTCGAGAGACGGCTGCGAACTTTGAAAGCTGCAAGTTCTAAATCCGTCATCATTGAAAATTGAAAGAGTGACTCACGATAGCTACGGGTTACAGTCGCGACTGCGAGTTCGCGGTTGTTTTTTGTTTCTCCAGCATCTTCGGCCGCTATCGCAAAGCTTGTTGCTAAACGTTTGAGATCCCACTCGAAGGGACCAGGGCAGGTTTCACTTAAATCGTATAAGTCAAAAACACTTTCCGTGTCTTTTGCAGCTTTGGTGGATGTCAGATTGAGAACGTGCGCATTGCCGCACATCTGGACACGTAAGCCGACGTTCAAAGTCGTTGACAGATCGGAGGCCATAATGGCAGTCGAACCACGAAAGAATTGAAACGGAGACTGTGCCATGCGCGTCTTCTTCTGAGCGACAAGGTCAGGTCTCAAGAGCGAGTTGGACTGTGCGAGCACTTCCATGGGGTCGCGTCGCTTTAATGGCAACACCCAAGGCCCTTGGTTCGCCCGACGCACAACAGTGCGACGACTTTTTCCAAACGCAAGTCGCTGCTCGTTTGTCATTCCGCTTTGTTCGGGAGACTTTGGCATGACACGAACATATCACAGTCTTATGTTTTATAGCACTCGTCTAGCCAAGCTTGGTAAAACGGCATTCTTTCCAGGTAATACTTGGGATAGAGAGTGTTTGGCTTCGTGTAGGGAAACCCAGTTTGAAATTGTTCAGGAAGGTGAAGCTGGAACAAACCCGACAAAATCTGGTCAAAGATCCGTGAAGGAAGAAAAGTCAGAACAGTGATTGGACCATCACCGCGACCAGCTAAAAGGGCTGATACCTGGCGCCAAACAAAAACATCGACGGGCAGTATGGGCTCAAGCCAGATCCAGATAAAGACCTTTTCTCTTTGAGGAATGTTTTGAACCCATTCAAGAAACATAGGTAAATATTGCGGTTTTGAGAAAGGGTCATACCTTCCGAACAGAGGGTTGTATTCCTCGACCGTAATACGCGAAGTCGAGTAGGCCTTCTCAAGAATAGTGTCGATTTCTCGAGCTAACGCGTTCAAGATCATCCATTCTGCAACCCATCGCGCAATTTTCGGCCGTAGCCGTGAATCAAAGTGGTTCTGAGCAGACCACTGTTTATAGCGTATATGGATGTCTTTATAAGCGGAACTGCCCTCGCCAATCACTCCTCTAACAGCATCGCGGGCGCGTAGCATATAGTCATGGGCCCGTCCGCTGTCATAAACATAATTGCCAAAGACGTAGCCGAGGAGGTCCCAACCGCGGCTGGTAGCTCTTTTGAAGGAGGTTTCCAAAAATTCAGAACCACCCACTTTCTCGAGATTCGAAATAGCAGCAGCAGTAGCCACCCAAACCGCGTCCATGGTAAACAGCCAGGCTAACTTTTGGGTTGTCTCTTCTATCCCATTAGACTTTGCGAATTCGTGGAACTTTATGCGCAGATAATGGACCGTGAGAGTGTCGATGTATGCAGGGTCCCGACCCGCTATGGCGGCTTGTTCAACCTCTTCTATGGTACCAAACTCTGCCTTGGAAGAGCTTGCTGTGAAAAGAAACGCGAGACAAAAAAATGCAACTCGAGCATCAGGTTTCATGAAAGAGGGTGATGCTCGACGTAACGGTAGTTGTCAACTAAGCAAACA
>Ga0068863_100003158_pt1 | contig 16275 bp, 14 predicted proteins | sample KBSSwiS62_FD_66596 | JGI IMG/M metagenome (GOLD analysis project Ga0068863, IMG submission 66596) | Switchgrass rhizosphere microbial communities from Kellogg Biological Station, Michigan, USA - KBS Switchgrass S6-2 | ecosystem: Host-associated > Plants > Roots > Rhizosphere > Soil ...
TCGTCGTAGTGCTTGTCGAACAGGAGGTGAAGCTGATAGAACGTCGGGCCGGCGACCTGCCAATGGTGTTTCTTGTACAGATCTCGGAGCGTCATTGTGTCGGCAAGAAGCTGGTTGAGGTTCTCAACGCTCTCTTTGCACGTCTGTTCCGACAGCGCAATGGGCATCCGCACGAGATGCCCGAACGGTTGAATCTCGTGAGCCTGTTGATGGGTCAGCGGCGCGGCTCGTTTCAGAATGGCTTCGGCTTCGAGAGTGGATTTGGTCATCTGCGTGCCTCCAGTACGGCGAGCAAACCCTATGCTTACCCCTTGAGACGCGGTTTCGCAACCATGCGTTTCCGAACTGCGTTCTGTCTCAGGATTCGCATACGATTGATTCGTGGCCGTTGCCGACCCCTCGTTCATGTCGCCACGCATTCGCGATTCATTGGCGGCCATCCACCAGCGAACGCTCGAACTGATTGTTCGCGACGCTCCTCTTCAAGACCTCCTCGGCGCACTCTGTGACGGGATTGCCTGTTACCGATATCGAGACGTCCGCCGGCTCGGGAAGCCAGAGACAGGAGTACGGTGAGCAACGAAATCACTCACGAGCAGCAGCCGTTCGACGTCGCATGGCGGACCGTCGACGGACTCAAGATCCGTTTCGCGACGGACGGGAGGGGCGACGAGAAGGTCGTGTTCTTCAGTCCCTGGCCAGAGAGCGTCCTTGCGTTCACCCCTGTGTGGGGCGGGCTGACCGCGCAGTTCGAGGTCTTGGCGATCGACCTTCCTGGCTTCGGGCGGTCGGAGGCGCGCGATGATCTATTCGCGCCGCGGACGATGGGCGGTTTCATCGCAAAGGCGTTCGACGCGTTCGGGCTCACGTCGGTCCACGCCGTTGGACTTGACGTGGGCTCGCCGTCCGTTCTCTTTGCCGCACTCGCCCGACCAGAACTTTTTCGCAGTCTCATCGTGGGTGCCGGCGCCTCGACGTACCCGCTCACGGTAGAGGGCGCCCTCAAGTCGATGATCGAAGCGGAGGTGTTACCGTCGCTGAACGCCGTCGAAGTCGTCGACCGGTTCCTGGGGTCTATTCGCGGCTACTCGGTGCCACGCTTCGTCCGAGACGACTATCTCGCGTCCTACGAGGGCGATCGGTTGACGCGGTCAGCGGCGCTCGTCCGCGCCTATCCGAAAGACCTGGCGGCACTCGCACCGCATCTTGCGTCGATCGAGGTGCCCGTCGCAATCGTGGTTGGTCGGAATGACCCGTACGGCCTCGCCCGTGACGCGGCGCTTCTCCGCGAACGGCTACCGCATGCGCGCCTGGACGTTCTCGAAGCCGGTCACTGCGTCTGGGAGGAACGCGCGCCAGAGTTCGAATCGATCGTTACGCAATGGGTGCGTGGCGGTTTTCGAGGATAGCTGCAGCTGGAGACACCCATGTCACCGACCAAGACCGCCAGCAATACCACCGCTCCCACCCAGCTCCTCCAGGTGAGCGGCCATTCCTACGCGTACCGGCGATTCGGCGAAGGCGCTGAGCTGCCGTTGCTCTGCCTGCAGCACTTCACGGGGACGCTCGACAACTGGGATCCCGCCCTGAGCGATCCGCTCGCGTCCCGACGGGAGGTGATCCTCTTCGATAACGCGGGAATCGGGCGCTCGAGCGGCGAAGTGCCTGCGACGATGGCCGGAATGGCCACGCACGTCATGGCTTTTCTCGACGGGCTCAATCTGGCGGAGTGCGAGGTCCTCGGTTTCTCCCTCGGCGGCATGATCGCCCAACAAATCGCGAAGGACCGTCCTTCGATCTTTCATCGCATGATCCTCGTCGGCACGGCGCCGCGCGGCGGCGAGAACATCATGCACCTCGAGAAACCGAGTCTCGCCAAGCACCTCCAGGATCCGCAGAATCGGGGCTATGCCGTCCTCCCAAAGATCTTTTCGCGCCGACGGCCACGAGCCAGGCCGCTGGCGGGGCATTCATCTCGAGACTCATGCAGCGACAGGACGACCGTGAACCGCCCTCCGGCCCGAACGTAGCCAAGGCGCAGACAGCCGCGTTTCGCGAGTGGGAGCACTTCAGCGGTGAGCGGTTCGCCGACTTGAAAGGCCTCCGTCATCCCACGCTGGTCGTGCAGGGCTTCCATGACGAGATGATTCCGGTGCGCAACTCGTACTGTCTGGCCGAGAACCTGCCGAACGCAGCCTTGCTGGTGTACCCAGACGCGGCCCACGGCTCTCTGTTCCAGTATCCGGAGTCCTTCACGAGACACGCGGCGGCATTCCTGTCCTCCGACTCCGAGTCGGCCGTGTTTTGAGCGCGAACCCGTAATGTCCCACGCTCGGACGATCGCTACGCGACCGAGCGGTAGTAGTAACTGAGCACGCCGCCGATTCTCTGACGTCGGCGAATCGGGCCAACCGTCGGTTGGCCGGGTGGCCACTCAACGAGTTCGTTCCCAATACCTTGGTGGTTCCGTTCGGCGTGATAGTGTTCCACGAAGTCGCGAACCAGTTGCCGGAGATGCCGTTCGCCCAACGGCACGACGCGATCGAGGCACTCCGTCTTGATTGATCGGATGAAGCGCTCCGCGTGGGCGTTGCAGTTCGGCGCGGACGCGGGGCGTGCGAACCACGCGAACGCCGACCGCCCGCAGTAGCTCCTCCATCGCGCTGCTCCACTTTGGATCCCGATCACAAATGAGAAATCGACCGGCGCGAAGGACATTCCTATCGTTTGCCAGTCCTCGGAACGCTTGCACCACAAAGGCGTCGTCTGGATGCGGTGTCGAGCCGATCACGTGAACGCGTCGCGAGTCGAGTTCGATCACGAACGCCGTGTAGTACGTCAGGAGCCCGCAGTGGGTCCACACTTCTGTTGTGAAGAAATCCGCCGCAAGAAGCGCCGGCCAATGCGCTCGCATGAATGTCCGCCAGGTCATTGAACGTTCGCGGCTGGGCGGGATGCCGGCTGCCTGCAAGATGCGCGCAATCGTCGAGCGACCGACCCGGTGCCCCAGATTCTTCAAGGCACCTTGGATTCGCGTGTAGCCCCAAGTCGGATTGTCGGTGGCCATCCGGATGACCAGTGCTCGGATGCGGGCCTGCCGCCCTTGAGGCCGGCCGCGTCCGCCGCCGTACGTCCTGTAGGGTGCGTTAATTGGATTTGCGTAAAATGGCGGACTTTTCGTAGGGAGAAGCCGTGCTCCTGTCCGTCGTTTCGGTTGGCCTGCAACGGATCCTGCAGCTTGTCTCCCTTCTGTTCCGATCGGCAAACTCCAAAGAGCTTGAGATCGTCGTGCTCCGCCACCAGGTGGCGATCTTGCGTCGTCACGTCCGTCGACCGACGTTTCGCCCGGCCGACCGATGGTTCTTAGCAGCGGCCAGTCAACTGTTGCCGCGCGTGGATTGGCGGGTGTTTCTGGTCACGCCGGCAACACTGCTGCGTTGGCACCGCTGGATGGTGGCCAAGCACTGGACCTACGCGCGGCGGCCTGGTCGTCCGGCGATTGCCAAAGAACGTCGAGCGCTGATCCTTCGCTTGGCACGGGAAAATCCGCGCTGGGGCTATCAGCGCATTGTTGGCGAGCTGAAAGGTCTTGGCATTGTCGTGTCGGCAACCACGGTGAAGAAGATCCTGCGCGAGACACAGCTCGGGCCCGCTGGCAAGCGCAAGGGCCCTCATGGCGTGAGTTCGTACGCGCGCAGGCGAGGAGCATCATCGCCGTGGATTTCTTCACGGTCGACACCGTCTGGCTTCAGCGGTTGTACGTGCTGTTCTTCATTGAGGTCGCCAGCCGTCGCGTTTATCTTGCCGGATGCACGGCTCACCCCGACGCCGAATGGGTCATGCAACAGGCGCGGCAAGTGGCCTGGACGTTCGCCGAACGTGAGGAACCGATTCGTTTTCTGATCCGCGATCACGATCGTAAGTTCACGCACGGCTTTGATGGCGTCTTCGAGGCCGAACACATCCGAATAGTCCGAACGCCGATTCAGGCACCCGAGGCCAACGGGATCGCTGAGCGGTTCGTCCGGACCGCTCGATCAGAATGCCTGGATTGGCTCTTGATCCTGAGCGCACGGCACCTGGAGCAGGCACTCACCGTGTTCATTGATCATTACAACGGGTGGCGGCCGCATCGCAGCTTGGGCCTGGCGCCGCTGAATGGTCGGACATCAGCGGCGCGATGGGCGGGCATACGAGCGATAACGGTGAAACGTCGCGACCGTCTTGGCGGACTCTTGCACGAGTACGAACGCGCGGCATGAGCAAAACGAGTAAACGCACCGTACACCCTGGCCGCCGATCTTCGTCGTGCCGACGGTCACGTTCCGACTGCTCTTCGTTCTTGTCATTCTCGCGCACGACCGTCGACGAATCGTTCACGTGGCGGTCACCGACCATCCCACCGCGGCCTGGACGGCACAACAGCTTCGCAATGCCTTTTCGGAGCAAGAAGCGCCGCGATTTCTACTTCACGATCGCGATTCGGTCTTTGCCGACGTGGCGACTACCCTCGCTGGCATGAACGTTCAGACAGTTCGAACGGCACCAAGGACGCGCCGATCTCGCGTCCGGTCATGCCGTCGTCGGGCGGGAGGATCGCCTTAACGCCGCAGGTCGGCGGGCTCCACCACCGCTACGACCGCATCGCCGCATAGCTGTCGCACGACGTCGGCCCAGCGACCGTCAAGTTCCAATCACTGCAGCGTTGAACACTTCTGCGTGGCGATGAGGTGCTACGGACATTCGCATTCGCGAACGCATCGTGCGCGTGCGCAGCGAGGAATCACAGGTCTCTGGATGGGCCTTGATCTGAGGTTGTATCGACTTCTCGATAGCCACACCCTAAAACGAGGTAGTTTTTCAATGGTTGCCAACTCGCACGCGGGAACCCGGAGGCATCTCGATGGCCCGACTACTCTCCGTCAGCGTTGGTCTTCCACGCGACATCGAGTGGCGTGGAAGGACCGTGCACACTGGCATTTGGAAGGAGCCCATAGAAGGCCGTCGGCGCGTCACGCGGCTGAACGTCGAAGGCGACGGCCAGGGCGATCTCGACGGCCACGGGGGCGAGCAACGAGCAGTTTTCGTCTACCAGATCGAGTCGTATCGTTACTGGGAGGAACGGCTGGACCGCCGCGATTCCACTCACGGGCAGTTCGGCGAGAACTTCACCATCGAGGGATTGCCGGATGACGCGGTCTGCATCGGCGACCACTATCGGATCGGGACTGCTCTGTTCGAGGTGACCCAGCCTCGCACCACCTGCTACCGCGTCGGGATTCGCATGAACGAGCCGCAAATGGCTGCGCTCCTGACCTCCAGCGGACGGCCGGGCTTCTATCTGCGCGTCCTTGAGGAAGGCGAGGTCGGCGCCGGCGACCCCATGCTCTTGATCGCTCGCGGACCGGAGCGCATGACCGTTGCCGAGGTCAATGCATTGCTGTACTCGCGTCATCATCCCCGCGATCAGCTCGAGCGGGCGCTGCGAATCCCTGCGCTGTCCCCGGGCTGGCGGTGGTCCTTCGAGGCGCTGGTACGAAGCCAGGATGCCCACCCAAGCGCGACGGGCAACGCGGGTCTTGTGCCGGCAGCGGCTGCGCGGACGGCAACACCCGGGTTTCAGCCGCTGCGAGTGTCGCGGATCGATCGTGAGTGCGTCGATGTGATCTCGTTGTCGCTCGAGCCGATGGATGGAAGGCGGCTCACGACGCCACTCGCCGGTCAATTCGTCGTGCTGCGTTTGCGCCCGAAGCCCGATGGTCCCCTGCTCTTCCGAAGCTATTCACTCTCCGGACCTCTCTCTGACGAGCACTATCGCGTCAGCGTCAAGGTCGAGCCAAATGGCGCCGCGGGAAATTACTTGCATAGCCGCGTTCGAGCCGGCGACGTCCTCGATGTCAGCCAACCGAGAGGCAACTTCACCTTGCAGTCGGGCGACCGGCCGGCGGTGCTTCTCAGCGCGGGAATCGGCGCAACGCCGCTGCTGGCCATGCTGCACGCTCTGGCTGCAATCGCGTCGCCTCGTGAGGTCTGGTGGCTGCACGGCGCACGCAATCGCAAATCACATTCCTTCGCAACAGAGGTGCGGCAACTTCTCGGAACGCTTGCGCGCGCGCAAAGCCACACCTGGTACAGCCGACCGGATGCGGACGATCGGGTGGGGCAGGACTACGACGCGACGGGTCGTCTGGGGATGCAGGTCCTCGAAGACCTGCGCGTCCCGCGAGATGGCGACTTCTATCTCTGCGGGCCATCGAGCTTCCTCGGCGATCTGATGATGGGCCTGCCCGCCTGGGGCGTGCCTGCGGACCGGATTCATTCCGAGGTCTTTTCTGGCGGCCCTTCGCTGATGCCTGGCGTCGTCTCCAGCCCCGTGCGCGCACCGCATCAGCCGGCAGGCACTCCCGCCGCAGGGCCAGTGGTGTCCTTCGCACGCAGCGGCATCACCGTTCGCTGGCGGCAGGAGGACCAGAGCCTTCTCGAGTTGGCGGAAGCGTGTGACGTGCCCGTCCGGTGGTCGTGCCGCACGGGCGTCTGCCACAACTGCGAGAGCGGACTGATCTCCGGGTCCGTTGCCTATCAGCCTGATCCGCTCGACCTACCGGCAGAAGGAAATGTCCTGATCTGCTGCTCCCGGCCGCAGAGTGACGTGGTCATCGACATTTGAGGGTCGTCGCGCCGCAGCCGTTGCGAAACCGTGAGCGCTAGGGGCGGCGGGGCCGGCGCCTCGCTTGAGTATCTCGTCGGGGTCCAGGCCTCGGTCGATTCCGTGCTGCGTGACGCTCTGACCTGGCTCGAGGGCGAGTTTCTTGTCGTCGAGGAAGACCTGGACCTCGTCCGGCTCGAAGGAGACGAGGTTGGAGATGCGTGCGACATCGGGCCACGCCTGCGGGTAGTACCTGGCCGCCCGTTTGTGATCACCGATGTCGTAGTAGCTGGCCAGCCCGTACTGTCCGATAACTCTGTTGTAGTCATTTGGATGCCTACGCGGCGCGGTAGTAATAGTTCAGCAAGCCACCAATTCGTTGCCGGCTGCGAACACGTCCTTGGCCGGCTTGCTCGAGCGGCTGAATCAACTCATTACCGATGCCTTGAAGATTCCGCTCCGTATGGTAGTGAGCGACGAACTCGGCAATCGTGCGTCGAAGATGTCGCTCCCCGAACAGGATCACACGCTCGAGGCACTCCTCTTTGATCGACCGCACGAATCGCTCCGCGTATGCCGTTGCAGTTGGGTGCGCGAAACGGTGTCCGAATGATTCGCACTCCCTCGTGTTCAAGGATTCCAGTACGCCACGGCTCCACTTCCGATCGCGATCGCAGATCAATATGCATCCGTCCGCCAGGACGCCATCAATCGCATTCGCCCGGTCGCGCAGGACCTGAACGACGAAGGCTTCATCCGGGTACGGGGTGGAGCCCGTCACATGGATGCGCCGCGACTGCAACTCGAGCACGAACAGGGTGTAGAACGTCACCAATCCGCGAGGGGTCCAGACCTCAGTGGTGAAAAAGTCGGCCGCCACGAGGGCGGGCCAATGCGCGCGGAGAAACGTGCGCCAGGTGGTCGCCCGCGCGCCACTGGGTGGGATGCCTTCTGCCTTCAGGATGCCCGCAATCGTGGATCGAGCCACGCGATGGCCCACGTTCTTCAGCGCCCCTTGAATCCTTCTGTAACCCTAACTCGGATTCTCTGTGGCCATCCGCACCATCAGGCGCCGAATCTCTGCGAGCACGCCTTGTCGCCCCGGTCTCCGCCGAATATAGGTCCATTTCCGCGCAATCAGTTCACGATGCCATCGAAGAACCGTATCGGGCGTCACGAGCGTGGCCACCTCTCTCAGTGCGGCGCGTCCGAGCCCGAGCACCGCGAGACGCCGCCGTTGCCCATCGTTCAAGTGCAGACGGCGTCCGCCAATTGGGCTTTCAGCACCCGATTCTCCTCCCGAAGAAAAACGATCACATCGCGTTCCTCGCGCTCGAGCCATCCCAGCAGCGCGGTGAGGAGCAACTGGAGCGGAAGCACGCGGTGAGTCTACGCCAAGGTGTCGCTCGAGTTTTCGGACATTACGGGTTCTGCTCGTGCCGAAGCCAACCGCACAACGCCGTGACTAACAATTCCAACGGAAACACGTCCGAGGTCTACGTCAGCGGCGCTCGATCTAGTTTTGGGGCGGTAAGCCTCTAATCGTTCTCATCGTCTATACCGTACATCGATATAGATGCCGAATCGATGTGCGACTCACTCTCGATCTGACAGCACCAGAATCGATCGCCCGCCGATCGGCACGCGACTGCCGCCAGTCAGCGGCGGACGCCGCCGCTTGCGCGACGGCGACTTGGTATCCACCTTGACGAACCATTGATGGTCGCCGCCGACGGCGCCGATCCTGAACTCGAGCGCTTCGGCGTGGGCGTTGAACATCAGTAGAAAGCTGTCGTCCTCGATTCGCGCGCCGCGCGGTCCGCGGCCGGCGATCGCTTTGCCGTTGAGGAACACCATCAGACTCTTGGCAAATCCAACCGCCCAGTCCTGATCCGTCATCAACACACCTTTCGGCGTGAGCCAGGCAATGTCCTGCACGTCCGCGTCGTGCAGTGGACGTCCCTGGAGCCACCCCCGTCGCATGAACGTCGGGTGGGCCTTCCTGAGCGCAATCAGCTGGCGGGTGAACGCGAGCAGCGCCTCGTTCTGATGCTCCCAGTCGAACCATGTCAGCTCGGAGTCGTGGCAGTACGCGTTGTTGTTCCCCTGCTGCGTCCGCCCACGCTCGTCGCCGGCAAGCAGCATCGGTACACCCTGTGACAGCAGCAGTGTCGTCATGAAGTTGCGCATCTGACGACCCCGTCGAGCCAGGATGACGGTGTCATCGGTCGTTCCTTCGACGCCGCAGTTCCACGATCGGTTGTGCCATTCGCCGTCGCGGTTCTGATCGCCGTTGGCCTCGTTGTGTTTGTCGTTGTAGGAGACGAGATCGTGCAGGGTGACACCGTCGTGCGCGGTGACGAAATTGATGCTCGCGTACGGACGACGACCGTTGTGTGCGTAGAGGTCGGAGCTGCCGGAGAGGCGCGACGCGAACTCGGCGAGTGTGCCATCGGCGCCGCGCCAGAAGTCGCGGATCGAATCGCGATACTTGCCGTTCCATTCGCTCCACAACGGCGGGAAGTTGCCGACCTGATACCCACCCTCGCCGACATCCCATGGCTCGGCGATCAGCTTGACGCGGCTCAGCACCGAATCCTGCTGAATGAGATCGAAGAACGCCGATAGACGATCGACGTCGTGGAGCTCGCGCGCGAGTGTGGCCGCCAGGTCGAAGCGGAAGCCGTCGATATGCATCTCGAGCACCCAGTAGCGCAGCGAGTCCATGATCAGCTGCAACACGTGCGGGTTCCGCATGTTTAGGCTGTTGCCGGTGCCCGTGTAGTCCATGTAGTACGCCGGCCGCTCGTGAATCAAACGGTAATACGCGCGGTTGTCGATGCCCCGGAACGCCAGCGTCGGTCCGCGTTCGTTGCCTTCCGCGGTGTGGTTGTACACCACGTCGAGGATCACTTCGAGGCCGGCCCTGTGCAGCGCTTTCACCATCTCGCGGAACTCGCGAATCTGGCCGCCGGCGGTTGGTTGACTCGCGTACTCCGCGTGCGGTGCGAAGTAACCGATCGAGTTGTATCCCCAGTAGTTCCTCAGTCCGCGCGCCAGCAGAAATCCGTCGTGCACGAACTGGTGAATCGGCATCAATTCGACCGCGGTGATGCCGAGCTGCTGCAGGTGTTCGATCGCCTTCGGATGCGCAAGACCCGCGTAGGTGCCACGAATGTCCGGCGGCAGCGACGTGAGTCGCTTCGTGAATCCCTTGAGGTGCATTTCGTAGATGATCGTCTCGTGCAGCGGGCGTTTGAGGAGAGTATCGCCTTCCCAGTCGAACGAGGAATCGGTCACGACGCTGCGCGGCACGAACGGCGCACTGTCTTCGATGTTGGCGGTATCGGTCGCCGAGCCGTCAGGTCCAATCACGTGGCCGAACACTGCGGGCTCATAGACCACGTCGCCCTCGATCGCGCGTGCGTACGGATCGAGCAGCAGCTTCGAGTGATTGCAGCGCAGCCCGTGCTCCGGCTCCCATGGGCCCGACACGCGAAATCCATAGCGCTGCCCCGGCCCGAGCCCGGGAACGTACCCGTGCCAGCAGAACGCGGTCGTCTCTGGCAGGCGCAGCCGCGTCTCGCGGTTCTCCCCGTCAAACAGGCAGAGATCGACGCTCTCGGCGACTTCCGAAAAGATCGAGAAGTTGACGCCGTGGCCATCGCAGGTCGCGCCGAGCGGAAACGGCTCGCCGGGCCATACGTCGTACGTCGGAGCGGCGTCGTCGAGGGGACGCTTCGCAGGAGCCACACGCACCGTTGTTGACGCTACGATTGTCCGTCACCAAACGACTCCGCGATGCCATAACCGCCGTAGGCGACATGATTGTCGCATCGGAGCACCGGCCACATCCGCCCGTCAGGGACGGGCAGACACCTCCAATAGTCCCGGTGCCCAAGCTGGCGGACTGATCGAGCCGGATCCTGTGTCTACTGAGAACTCTGTAGATATTGCGTCAGTTGAGGTTGCAGGCGTTCTCCGATAGCCTGCAGTCGTGGCGTCCGTCGTCGTCTCGCTCCTTCACTCCCTTCGCTTCCTGATCCAATCGCGCGCCTTGCTGGACCTGGAAATCATCGCGCTCCGACACCTGTCCGTCGCCAATATTGCGTCCGGGCAAACTATTGACGTTGGTATAGTCGGTGGCCGTGCCAGGCGCGATGCAGCGCCTCATTCGGGCTCTCGCCGCGATCCGATTCGCGTGGTCGACGCGTCGAGACCTCCTGGAAATCCTTGCCCTGCGTCACCAATTGGCCGTCCGCGCACGTCCGAATCGGCGCTTACACGCGTCTGACCGTCTGCTGTGGCTGACCTTGCGACGGGTGTGGCCACGGTGGCGCGACGCGCTGGTGCTGGTTCAACCGGCCACCGTCGATCGGTGGAAGCGCGCTCGGTTCGTTCGCCGCTGGTGGCGCCGTTCGCGACGTCCGGGGCGACCGCGCATCGATTCGACGTGCCGCGATCTGATTGCGCGCCTAGCAGCTGACGAAAATCGGCTTTGGGGCGCGCCGCGCATTCACGGCGAACTGCTTAAGCTCGGCGTCGGCGTCTCCGAGCGCACGGTGTCGAGGTACCTGCGAGAACGGCCGAACAGACCGTCACAGACCTGGCGCACATTTATTGCGAATCACCTTGGCCAGTTCGAGTGCAATACGCAACTGCTGTCACCAGAGGTGTCGGATGATGACCTCATCGACGCGTTTCCCAGTACGTGTCGCTCACTTTCGGCCGACCGGTTGCCTGCGTCGAAGCAATGCGCGCCGCTAGATGGACGCGTCTCGGTCCGCCGCGCAGGGCTTGGTTTGCCCTGCACTCAGGATCACCTTTGCGACCCGACGGGCATGCGAAGGAATGCCGGCCGGGCTCCGCCTAGAATCGGATTCTTTGCAGTGGACGCACGGCGGCGCGAGGGACTACCCGCGGTGACGGTCGAACAGTTCCGCCCGACGGCGCGAACAGCAACCGTGACGCGGGTGAGACCTTGCGTGTCACCGACCGCGATCGGTACGAGCATCATCGGAACGGTAGCCATCTGCGCTTCGTATGCGTGGGAGCGTCTGCTGGATGAATCGCGTGGGCGGACGGTCGGAATATTGGCGAAGCACAGGGCTGTTGAAGACGACGTTCTCTGCGAGCAGTCGCTCACTTGGGTGTCGGTGGCGAATTCTCAAGTCGTGTTGCAGACACAGGCGAAAAACGTAGTCGCGTTTCTGGATTCGATCGACGGCACGTCGCCGCACAGGCTCATTCACCCCGTTCCGGGACACCGCCCACATTGAACAAGGTGCGGGGATTCGAGAGGCCATGCCGGCCGTCGGTCACGCCGCTATCGGCGTGTGATACAGCCCGCGACAGTGCTTCTGCCAGCCATACGAACAGACGTTCGGACTTCGATGCCGCGCGTATGACGGCATGCCTGAAGATGGTTGCCGAGACGCGCGGCCCGAGCCGCTGCTCGAGTCTGGGGTACGTCCACCGAGCCCGGCACGTACGCACCTTGCCCTGGAGAAGGACGCGCCGATCTCGCGTCCGGTCAGGACGGCGTCGGCGGGGCGGATTGTCGTGACGCCGCACGTCGGCGGGCTCCAGCACCGCTACGATCGCGCGGCCGCGTAGCTGTCGCACGACGTCTGTCCCACTATCGCCAACTCGCAGTCACTGGTGCGTTGAACACTTCTGCGTTGCGGTGAGGTGCAGCGGACGTTCGCATTCGCGAACGCACCACCTGCGCGCGGGGAGGAGTCACAGTTCTCTGGATAGCCCTTGATCTGAGGCCGTTCGACTTCTCGATAGCCACAGGTGGAGGCGGAAGAACTACTCAAGCGCCGAAGAGCTCGATCGAGCGTCATCTCGACGACTACTTCATCTTCGAGATCGACAAGAATCCCCGTGGCCTGCGTGGCGCTTCATGTCTATCGCGAAGAGAACCAGGGCGAGCGCTGGCCTGCTTGTACGTGAGCCCATCCCACGACGAGAATTAGCGAATCGGGCCCAAGCTGATTCAGTTCGTGGAAACCGCGAGCGTGAGCTGGGTTTGCGCGAGTTGCTGGCGCTGTCCACCCAGGCGTTCACCTATCCGGCTCACTGCCGTAGTGGGCGATGAGGCTCGCCATCTAGTCGTACGACAGATGCACACCGTCTGCGCGTTCGTCCACCAGGATCGTGATCGGCGCGTAGGATGCTGCGTCGGGGACTGTCTTCGCCATCTCCTTCATGATGACCGGATTCCCACCGACGAGGCGAAGGATCTTTGGAGTTTGTCCGCCTCGTTCCTTCCGCAAAACTTCGCCGGCGTCGAAGCGGATGAACTCCATCAGATCTGACGAACCGATCGCCCCGTGAACCACGTTTTCAGGTCGGCGACGGTAGCTGCTGCGACAGCCGCCTTGTGGAACGCGTTCATATCTGGATGGCCTATCGTCGCCGTGAGCCTGCGGACGATCTCCTCAACGGCCTCGACGAGACAACGCTGAATCTTCAGCTGGACCTCTATCGTTGGCATTCTCTCGCTCCGACTTCTCTGGTGTTTCCGGGTCCTCCGGTTGCGGAGCGATCAGCTCTACGCCACGGTGTGCAAGTTCGGCATTCAGTCTGTCCGACTCCTCGGTGGACACTCAAAACCGGCTTCGCGGGTTAACGCTTGGGTTGCGGTCATCGTAGAGGCGACACGTCAAGAAGCCCAGGATCGACATGCGCCCTATAGAGTCGCCGAACACATCCAGACTTGCGTGAACATCCATGGGCCGCGGCCAGGGGCGGTTGGCAAGAACCATGGACATGCTGGAGAGTGAGCAAATGACCGCATTCGGAGGAGCGGACTTTGTCAAAGTGCTCTTGGATCGCGAGAAGGCGGAACATCAGGGACAGCGCAAATCGCGCACGCCAACCGGCCCATCGAGGACCAAGAGCACCTCGATCAAACCGCTACGATGGATCCTGGATCCTACTCCTTCTCGTCCTTGTCACTGATCTCATCGATCATGTCAGAGGCGTGCTCGAGTGTTTTGTGGAGGTCGTCCAGCTTTTCGTCGGCGTCGGCGTCGTGATCAACCTGGAGCTCTTCCACAGCCGTAGAAGCGTCGTCGATGTCGGTGGCGAGTTCGTCGAATTTAGGGTCCGCCATGAGCGACTCCTCGGGTCCGGGCGCGTCAATGTGCGAATGGGTTGTCGATCGTAAGTCAGCGAGCGCCCTAAGGGAAGATACGAAGACGTCAAATTCGCGGCTGAGTTCCTTTAATCGCGCCTACGGGAAATCGCAAATTCGCAACAGCTGACCTTCGAGGTCCAGGGTGACTTCTATTCGCGCTGGAGGTGCTCCCGCCTGCAGCGCTTTCAAAGCTTTCGCTTGTTCTGGAGAAAGAACTTTCAGCTCGGTCTGGAGACCCGTGGCGCATGAGATAAGGCGGCAGCATTTCGCGCGACCAGTCTCCATCGAATCGCGTCTGACAGCGCGGCTCGCAAGACTGCCCTCACGCCCCTGATCGTTCGGGGTGCCAGCTTCTCAACTGAAGCCCCGCCAACATCGATTGCACTTGCTGGGGATTGAGCGCATGCAGTCGCAGATGCCCGAGTGCCGGGACGATATGCACATCCACGTGCTGCTTGTAGCCGGTGTAAGTTCGAGGACGCAGTCGTGGCTTGCCAGCGCTTTCGACCCATGTTCGGGGAACTGCTTCACCGTCTGCTTGGCGGGAGGTGCCTCAGGGTTCGAGCAGTTGACATGGGTGTGCGCTCCACGTTCGTCACATCCTCCTTCTCCACCATGTGTCGTTATATGGCGTCGATGGCTTCGCCGCAAAATAGCGCAGGCAATCGTGCGATGCGATTTAGAGCACTCGTCGGCGGGTCGCAGAATTGCCGCCGGGCGCCTACGGCTGCGCGGCGAGGACGGCGTCGATGAGGACATCGGCACCGTGGTTCACGAACGGGAGACTGATCACCAGGAGGAAAACGGCGGGTGTGCCCAGCCCCGCGAAGAATGTGACACGGTGCGGCCTACGAATCGTAACGAGATCGTAGATTCCGAGTGTGACCAACATAATGACGGGATCAAATTCGTCACGCAGGTAGACCGGCGACACGTCGGCGTCGGAATCGACAACCATCGGCGGTCCACATTCGCGGTGGGCCATGGCACACTGGGGAAGGAGCGAGCCCCACGGCAGGACCACGGACGGTCTCTTCGGCAGCAAGGAGGAACGCCCGATGGAAACAGGGAGACACGCACAGCAACCGGCCGGCCCGCAGCCACTTTCCGTGTCCTCGCTGGCGGGGCTGTCGGCGCGACTACGGGTCGACGTCGGCGGCCAGCCGGCGTGGATGCTGGAGATCCACGACGGAACCTTCTTAAGCAGGCCGGCGGCCGGTGCCGAGGACGCGGATGCGGTCCTCCAGTGTGACAGCGAGGAAACGGTGGCGGCGTTCAAACGCGGGGAGCTCAACCCGATCGTGGCGATGCTCCAGGGGCGCATGCACCCCGAGGGCGACGCCGCCCTGGCCATCAGGGTGATTCAGGGACTGCAGGCGGTGTTCCATCCTCCACCGGCCTCCGCGCGCGCTCTGCAGGTCGAGGACGGTGCACGAAAGGAACGCTAAGCCATGCGCGTGGACACCGTGAGCATCATGGATGGCAACGAGTTCGTGGTCAGCGATGCTCGGGGTGACATCGAGGACTCGCCCACCGACACGCTGGGTCTGTTCCGCGATGACACCCGGTTTCTGTCACGCTGGGTCCTGACCATCAACAACCTGCGCCCCAAGCTGCTGTCCACCGACGACCTGGCGTACTACCGCGTCAACTTCTTCCTGGCGTTGGCGACAGGGACCATCTACTTGGACTCTCGTCTATCGGTGCAGCGGCAGCGCTCGGTCGGCGACGGCTTTCACGAAGAGCTGACCCTGGTCAACCATGACAAACAGCCGGTGGAGCTGATCGTACGCCTCGAGGCGGCGGCGGACTTCGCCGACCTGTTCGAGGTAAAGGACGACGACCTGAACAAGAAGGGTCAGCTCTATCGGCGTGTGGAGGGCGGCAGCCTGATCCTGGGCTACCGGCGCGGCACGTTTCAGCGTAAGACCGTCATCACCAGCAGCAGCCCCGCCCAAGTGAGTGAGGATGACCTCGTCTACCAGATCGCGATCCCGCCGAACGGCCGGTGGTGTACGTGCCTTGACGTCACGGCGATCTCCAACATCGCGCAGCGTCGGAACGGAGTCGAGAGAGAGGCAAAGCACGATCACGGCGTCACCAAGCCACGGCCCGAGCTGGAAGCGAACCTCAAGGAGTGGATCTCCGCCGCGCCCAAGCTGGTGTCCGCGCGGATGTCACTCGAGCGCACGTACCAGCGCAGCCTGGTGGACCTCGCGGCGTTGCGCTTCCACGCAGGAGTCATCCCCGGGGCCCTGCCGGCAGCCGGGCTGCCATGGTTCATGGCCATCTTCGGGCGCGACAGCCTGATCACCAGCCTTCAGGCGCTCCCCTTCGTGCCCGGGCTGGCGTCGACCACCTTGCGGACGCTCGCCCTCGTCCAAGCGCGCGTCTTCGACCCGTTCCGCGACGAGGAACCAGGCAAGATCCTCCACGAGCTCCGTTTGGGCGAGCTGACCGCGTTCGAGGAGCGCCCGCACTC
>Ga0068863_100003164_pt1 | contig 16266 bp, 17 predicted proteins | sample KBSSwiS62_FD_66596 | JGI IMG/M metagenome (GOLD analysis project Ga0068863, IMG submission 66596) | Switchgrass rhizosphere microbial communities from Kellogg Biological Station, Michigan, USA - KBS Switchgrass S6-2 | ecosystem: Host-associated > Plants > Roots > Rhizosphere > Soil ...
ACATTGCCCCCAGGGCCCGGACGGGCGCCCGCCGTCGAAACCGGACAGCCGCGGCGCCGGCTGCCTCGACGTTAGTTAACCGTCACTCAGCGCCTTGACAGCTTGCGCGCGCCGATGGATCCCGCGATGGCGGCAGCGACAAATAGCGCAGTCAGTCCGATCGGCCCGGAAACGACGGTCCTTGCCGAGGACCGTAAGCCATGGGCGGCGATCCGCAGATTCAATTTTTCCAGTCGCACGCGCTGTTCGGCCAGCGCTATCTGGTCGCGCAGACTCACCGGTGTTCCTTTCATGACTCGCCTCCGAGTTGGCGGCTCGTCGCCTTGAAGGCGAGATTCCCCGCCCGCGCCTTGATCATGAGCAGGACAGGCAACGCAGCCGCGACAATGGCGAGGCCCACCACCAGCAGCGATACATGCAGACTGAGCCATTCATCGGCAAGCCATGCGACCAGACCCAGCACCAGCAGGATCCATGCGGTCCCGAAGAACAGGGCGGCGACGACCGAAAGAATCGCGATCGAAATGAGGCTTTCGATCGCAAGCTTGGCTTCGAGCTTAACGAGCTCGACGACGTCGCGACTGAAATCGCGTGCATTTGCCAGCAGCGAAGATGCACGTCGGATGATCTGCAGCGCTTGTGCGGTGACCAGAAGTCGCATGATGTCGTCTCGATGTTGGTTGCTATCTCGATTTTGACGTGCTGCCGCGCGCCATCCGACTCAGCGCCAGCCCGGCGAGCAGCCCGGCGGCCGACACGCCCAGCAAGCGCCGCGCCCAGTGGGGGCTGCCGAAAACTTCCGGCGGCGCCGGCCGAGCCTGCGCCGCGCGCGGCTCTTCCGGCACGGGGTGCGGACCGACGACCGGAGTGGGATCGCTGTGGGGTACGTCTGCCCGCGCAAGGGGCTGTGCGTCGCCGCGTTGCGCATGGGCATTGGTGAACTCCGCCCCCAACAGGAATATCTGCGTCGAATAGTAGATCCACAGCATCAGCACAACAAAAGGACCGGCTGTTCCGAAAGACGAGGCAACCGAGCTTTTCCCGATGTACAACCCGATCAGCAACTTGCCCATTTCGAACAGCAAGGCCGTAATAGCCGCTCCGATCCAGACGTCTTCCCAGGCGATCTCGACATTGGGGAGCACCTTGTAGATCGTCGCGAAGAGCGCGGTTATCACGGCGAAAGATCCCAGGAACGTAATCGCCTGGAGCAACAGTTCGGCTTCGCCGAGCATCGAATCGCCAAGGGCGGCGACCGCGGCGTTCAGGACCAGCGAGACGGTCAGGAGAAATCCGATCGCCAGGACCATTCCAAACGACAACAGGCGGGACCGGATCAGATTGATGAGGCCGCTTCCTACGCGAGGCTTCGCTTTCCAGATCCGGTCCAGATCATCTTGCAATTCGACGAATGCCGTCGTCGCCGTCAGGATCAGCGCCCCTACGCCGACCACGATTGCGAGGATGCTGCTGCCAAGGTTCGCTGTGCTCTTCAGCATTTCGGCGATGGCGGTCCCTCCCGCCTCGCCGAGAAGTCCCTGCAGCTGGCCGACCACCGCCGCCTGCGCGGCATCGCGCCCGAACACAAGGCCGGCGATGGCAATCGCGATGATCAACAATGGCGCGATCGAGAAAGCCGTGTAATAGGCGAGCGCCGCACCCATGCTGGGGGCGCGATCCTCGAGCCATGCATTTACTGACTGCTTGACCAGCGACCAGAGCTCTTTTGGCGAGATCATCGGTGCGCTCCTTTACCTCACCGAACCAATTCCGCGGGCTCGATAGCGATGTACGTCGTCGCGCCCTAGGGAATTCTCAGCACCTGACCTGGGTAAATCTTGTCGGCGCTCTTGAGCATCGGTCGATTGGCTTCGAATATCTTGTTGTACTGGTTAGCGTCTCCGTAGGATTCCTTCGAGATCTTCGATAGCGTGTCGCCGCTCTTGACCGTATAAAACTTCGCCTCGGGGCCACTCTGCTCGACGCTCATGCGGTCGTCGACATGCGAGACGCTGGAGACGTTGCCGGCGCACAAGATGATCTTCTCCCGGGTCGCCTGGTCGGGCGCGACGCCGTAAACGGTCGCGGTGCTCGTCGAGCTGTCGTACGTCACGGTCAGCGCCGTCGCGTCGAGCTTTTGCGCCTGGATATAGGCAAGAATGGCGTCACCCGCGGCAGCGTCCGCAGCCTTCACGCTGTCGGACGACGGCCGAGTCGCCTCGGCAGTGGAGGCTTGCTGCGCTTGCTGCCCGGACGACTTCGATGTGTGGAACAGCTTTTCGCCGGCATCCCGGATGAAATCGATGAGTGCCATGGCCAGTCCTTTCATAGACGGTTGGAATTGTTGCAACACGACAGGTAAAAACTTCCTGCCGATTCCCACTTCTAGGGAGAAAGCCACCGCGCGGCTTTCCCTGCTGTTGGAAATGCATGAATCGGGCCACGCGCGGGATGACCGCGTGGCTACCCGGCGGTGCTCGCAAAAACGCCAAGCGCTTGACTCGGGAGCGTCGTCGGTTATCGTGACGGGCGCGCCGGTGCGTGCTGTCGGCAACCTATGGCACTCAAATCCACGATCTTCAAAGTCGAGCTTTCGATTGCCGACGTCGAGCGAGGCTACTACCGCGATCACTCGTTGCGGATCGCACGACACCCGTCGGAGACCGATGAACGCATGATGGTGCGCTTGCTCGCCTTCGCCTTGCACGCCGACGAAGCCCTGGAATTCGGACGTGGCCTGAGCGCCGAGGACGAGCCCGATCTGTGGCAGAGGGACCTGACCGGCGCGATCGAGCGATGGATCGACGTTGGGCTGCCGGACGAACGCGAGGTGCGCAAGGCCTGCGGCCGCGCGCGCTCGGTCGACATCCTGGCGTATGGCGGCCGTGCCGTGGAGTTGTGGTGGGAGGGCGCACGGGCAAGGCTCGAGCGCCAGGAGGGTCTTACCGTCACTGAGGTTCCGCTCGACGCAAGCCGGGCACTGGCCCAATTGGCCGGCCGCTCGATGCGCCTGCAGATCACGATCCAGGAAGGGCACGTCCTGGTCGTCGATGGCGCGAGCTCGATTTCGGCCGAGTTGCGGCGGCTGAAGGCCGCGCCGATCCCGCGCTGACCGGATACTCCGACCCCCTGCGCGCCGCCGCAGGCAGGAACCGAGGGCCACCGGCCGCCAGAAGAGCGAAATAGGCGGACGAACAGGCTGGCCGGAATGCTCGCGTCATGAAATACTGTCGCGCGCCGAAGACCAGAGCAACCCCTCCGATCGATGCCTGCCCGCCGAAGATTCGTTTCCCTGCTTGCCTTCCTGGCTGCACTTTGCGTGCTCGAGGCCCATGCGGGCAAGAGCACCGTCTGCACCGTCACCGTGAACTCGCCCAACGAAAAGGAAACGTTGCGCCGGGTCCTGCCGGAGGACAAATTTCAGTTTGTCGAGCTGGTCGAGCGGGGCCGCCCCGATTGGCTGGCGTCGGCTTGCCGCCAAAGGCTGCGTTGCGACGTTCTGGTCATTTCCGGTCATTTTGACGGGGGAACCGAGTTCTATTCCGATCGCCTCGACGCGCGCGAATCGCTGCCGGTCGCCGAGCTGGAACGCGCGTCGTGCAGCAGTTCCTGCTCTGGCCTCTTTTCGCAGCTGAAAGAAGTCTATCTGTTCGGCTGTAACACGTTGAATGCGGCAACACCCGACAGCACCGCGGCGGAAGTCGCGCGCAGCCTTGTGCGTTCCGGCTATTCGAGTGCCGACGCCGAGCGCGTCTCGCGCGCCTTGAACGAGCGCCACGGCGAAAGCAATCGCGAGGGCATGCGCCGCATATTCGCCAACGTTCCCGTCATTTACGGCTTTTCGGCAATGGCGCCACTGGGCGCAGCGGCAGCGCCGCTTCTCGGCCGCCACCTGCAATCGTCCGCCGGCGGCGAATTCGGTAGCGGGCGCGCCAGTGCGAGCCTGCTCGGCCAGTTCGGCGGCAGCTCGATGACCGCCACCGCGGGACTGGGGGACGTCGATCCGCACGCGAACTACCGTCGCGAAGTCTGCGAATTCTTCGATGAGCAGCGTTCGCCGGCGCAGAAGCTCGCCTTCATTCATCAAATCCTGGGCCGCGACATGGCCGAGGTGCGCATGTTCTTCGAGCGCATCGAGGCATTTTACGCATCGTTGACCGAAGAGGATCGCCAGGCTCCCGCGTTCATCCAGCAACGCGACGAGATCGCTCGGGACCAGCTGGCGCGGGATCGGTACATGACCTTCGCCCGCGACGTCGATCGCCCGCAAGTCCGGAGCCGCATGGTGCACGTGGCTCGTACGCTCGGCTGGCTTTCGCCCGAGGACGAAAAGGCCGAGATCGCCCGCATGTTGAGCGAGCTGTTGGCCGGAAGATCGATCGGCTCGGCCGAGATCGATCTGGTTTGCTCGCTGAACAAGGATCGAAGCCTGGACGATCAGTTGCAGCGCCTCGAGCGGTCGCCGCTGCGCAGTGAAAGCGTTTCCGACGCGGCGCTGCTCGCTTGCCTGGGCAGTGCGGAAGACCGCGAACGGGTTTTGCGGGCGCTGACCACTCGCAGTGATGCCGACGTCGAGATCGCGCGGGTTTACTTGCATCACCGTCCGATCACCGACGTGAACGAGCTCCGCGACGTGGCCGCGCGAATCGCCCGGATGACCGAATCGGACGCACAGGTTCGCGCCCTCGATACGCTGGCACATTACTACCTAGCCGACCGCGAAAGCCTGGATCAGCTGACGCGCCTGTTCCCCGTCGCGACTTCGGTGAACGTCCAGCGGGCGATCGCGGGCGTCTTCATCCGGTCCGACTATCGCGCGCTCCCGAGGCAGGACATCGTGCGCATGCTTCGCGAGCATCGCATCAAGTCGCCCGACGGCGAGGACCTGATCGACGTTCTGATCCGCCGCCTCCAGGCCTAGCCGCCGCCCGTCCCGCAAGACCGAACGTCCGGACGTTTTCCGCTGCTGCTTCGGGCAGCGCGGCCGCCTATCCCGTCCTGAGCGTCTGATCCCGCTGCTCAGTTCGTCCTACACGCGCTTCAGCCCGAATCCGATACCGCAATCGCGGCGGTTTCGATACGGTGTGGCATGCGCTGGCGGCCGCATTTTTCCAGCCGCCGCGCTTCTCGGCGGCGCCGCTGCGTCGCTGCCGGCAACGTGGGCCAGCGTACAGAACCTTGCGGGTGGTTGCGGTGATCATGTGGATAGCCGGAGCGAGCCTCGCGAAACCATCGCGTTGCGGGACGCAACGGCGCATTCATCTGCTGACTGCTGAAGTCTCTGTCCCGGTTGTCGCGGCATGCAATGTCACGGAGTAGGGCATGCCCATGGCCAGCAAATCCGCTCTTCTGCTCGCATTGTCGGCCGCGCTCTGCGTTCTGCCTCAGGCCCACGCGGGCAAAAGCACCGTCTGCACGATCACCGTCAATTCGGCCGACGAGAAGCAAACCTTCCGGCGTTATCTCCCCGAAGACAAATATCAGTTCGTCGAGCTGGTGGAGCGGGGCCGGCCGGACTGGCTCGCTTCGGCCTGCCGGCAGAAGGTCCGCTGCGACGTTCTGATCATCTCCGGCCATTTCAACGGCGAGGAGTTCTTCTCCGAGCACCTGGACTCGAATGAATTCCTGCCGGTCGCCGAGATGGAGCGCGCCTCCTGCAGCGACTCCTGCCCGGGACTGTTCTCGCAGCTGAAGGAAGTCTATATGTTCGGGTGCAATACCTTGAACGCCGAAGCCGGCATAAGCGCGTCCGCCGAAATTGCACGCACGATGATCCGCGCCGGCCGGTCCAAAGCCGATGCCGAGCGGGTCTCGCGCGCGTTGAATGCACGGCACAGCGAAAGCAACCGGGACGGCATGCGCCGCATTTTCGTCAACGTCCCGGTGATTTACGGCTTTTCGTCGGTCGCTCCGGTCGGCGCGACTGCAGCGAGCACATTGAACCGTTACTTTCACTCCGCAGCCAGCGTTGAAGTCGGCAGTGGTCGAGTCAACGCGAGACTCCTCGGTCAGTTTTCCACCAACGGGATGACAGCCACCGCGGGCATGCGCGCTTCGGACCCGCGCGCCGGATATCGGCAGGAGGTTTGCCAGTTCGTGGACGATCGGCTTTCGGCGGCGCAGACGCTGGCATTCATTCATCGGATCCTCGGCCGCGACATGACCGAAGTGCGGATGTTTCTCGACCGCATCGAAAGCTTTGCCGCATCGTTGACCGAAAGCGAGCGCCAGACCCCGTCTTTCATCGCGGCCTTCGGCGAGCTTGCCAACGATCAGCCGGCGCGCGAGCGCTTTCTCGCCTTTGCACGCGATGCCGACGAGCCGCCGCTCAGGGCGCGCATGATCAAGCTGGCGCATAAGCTCGGATGGCTTTCGGCAGACGGTGAGAGGGACGAGCTGGCGCTTCTGGCGCAAGATCTGTTGGCGGGTGGCAGGATAGGTTCGGCGGACGTCGATCTCGTCTGTTCGTTGAACCGGGATCACGCACTGGATCCCGAGCTTGACCGCATCCGCCTGTCGCCGGGGGCCGCCGATAATGTGCCGCAGGCTGCGATCCTGGCATGTCTGGGAAGCGTCGACGACCGCGCTCGCGTTTTGCAGGCGCTGACGGGAGCCAACAAGGACGAGGTTCAGATTGCGCAGGTTTACCTTCAGCACAGGCCGATCGGCGATGTCGGTGAGCTTCGTTCGGTCGCGACGCGCATCGCGGGCATGACGGATCCCGATGCGCAGGTCCGGGCGCTTAATACGCTCGCAGGCCAGTATGTGTCCGATCGCGAAAGCCTCGATGAGCTGATGCGGCTGTTTCCCAATGCAAAGTCGATCAGCGTGCAGCGAGCCATCGCTGGTATTTTCATCCGCGCCGACTATAGGGCGATCGACAGGGACGAGCTGGTCGGCGTCCTGCGCCAGCACCGGTTGAGATCGATTGACCGGGACGACATCATCGACGCGTTGCTCCGGCGCCTTCAGGCCTGATTCCCCCTCCGGTCCGCTGCAGCGGAGGTGCGCACGCACTCGATCCGGCTTATGCTGATGGCGGGGGAATCGAGTCGCGCGACAATGCCGCGACGACATGCGCCCGCGCATGGCGCGGGGATCGGACCAACGAAAGGAACTCACCATGCTGACTTTTGTGAACAACGACAGCGGGCAAACCGTGTCCTGGAGCGTCGGACAGCCGCGGCCATCGATCAATACTACCGGCAATTTCAGCTGCGCAGCGGATAGCGCGGAGCGCAAGTTCATCAAGGATAATTTCACCGGGCTGCCCTTTCGCCTGAACAGCACAGGAGTCACCATATGGCGCGGCGATTGCGCGCGGTTTATCGCCGATAACCTCTAGGCCGGCAATCGCGCTGCGGCGGCGAGCCTCATCCGCAGGTCCGCCCGCAGCGCGTCCAAAGGGCGCGTCGCGCTCGCCGCAAGTTACAATGCGGGCGCGTCCCCTCTGATTCTTTCCGGAATTTTCGATGCGAGTGTTCAATTTCAGCGCGGGGCCCGCCGTGCTCCCCGAGGCTGTGCTGCGCAAGGCGGCCGCCGAAATGCTCGACTGGCATGGCAGCGGCATGTCGGTGATGGAGATGAGCCATCGGGGCAAGGAGTTCGTCGGCATTGCCGCGAAGGCCGAAAGCGACCTGCGCGCCCTGCTGTCGATTCCCGCGAACTACAAGGTGTTGTTCCTGCAGGGCGGGGCAATTGCGGAAAACGCGCTCGTCCCGATGAATCTGCTGGCTGGCAAGACGGCGGCGGACTACGTCAACACCGGCGAGTGGTCGAAAAAATCGATCAAGGAGGCTAAAAAATACTGCGCGGTCAATGTCGCCGCCTCCGCCGAGGACCGGAACTTCACCTACGTTCCGCCGCGCGAAACCTGGAAGCTCGACGCCGCAGCGGCATACGTTCACGTCTGCACCAACGAGACGATAGGCGGGGTCGAGTACCAGTGGACCCCCGACACCGGTGCCGTCCCGCTTGTGGCGGACATGTCGTCGCACATCCTGTCACGAGCGATCGACGTCGCGAAATACGGAGTGATCTACGGCGGTGCGCAGAAGAACGCGGGGCCGGCGGGCCTGACCCTGGTCATCGTCCGCGACGATTTGCTCGATCGTGCGCTGCCGGTTACCCCGTCGGCATTCCACTGGAAAGAGCAGGCCGCGAGCGATTCGATGGTCAATACGCCGCCGACCTATGCCATCTACGTCGCCGGCCTGGTCTTCGAATGGCTGCTCGCGCAGGGCGGCGTCGCGGCGATCGAGAGCAGGAATATCGCCAAGGCGAAACTCGTTTACGACTGCCTCGACCGCAGCGAGTTCTACCAGACCGCGGTGCGCAAGGAGGACCGGTCGCGGATGAACGTGCCGTTCAAGCTGCGTGACGCCTCGCTGGACGAGGCGTTCCTGAAGGGTGCGAAGGAGCGCGGCATGGTCCAGCTGAAAGGACACCGCGCGGTCGGCGGAATGCGCGCGTCGATCTACAACGCGATGCCGATCGAGGGAGTGCAGACGCTAGTCAGCTACCTCGAGGACTTCGAGCGCGAGCATGGCTAGGGCCGGCGTCAACAGGCGCTCGCGATGAGCCACTACCGGATCCTGACGCTCAACCAGATCTCGACGCACGGGCTGCATCGCTTCCCGTCGGCGCGTTATATGGTCGGCAAGGCGATCGACAAGCCGGATGCGATCATCGTGCGCTCGCACGATATGCATGCGATGGTCGTTCCTGCAAGCGTCAAGGCGATCGGCCGAGCCGGGGCGGGAACGAACAACATTCCGGTCGCGGAGATGTCCGCCCGAGGCGTGCCGGTGTTCAATGCGCCCGGGGCCAACGCCAACGCGGTCAAGGAGCTGGTGCTCACCGCGTTGCTGCTGGCGGCGCGCAACGTCGTCCCTGCGCTGCGTTACGTCGACTCGCTCGATTCCGGCGCGGCGGACCTCGAGGCGCGCGTCGAGGAAGGAAAGAAACAGTTCGCCGGGGTCGAGCTCCCGCAACGCACGCTGGGCATCATTGGCCTGGGCGCGATTGGCAGCCTGGTGGCGGACACGGCGATCAAGCTCGGCATGAAGGTCATCGGCTTCGATCCGGAAATCACCGTCGACGCGGCGTGGCGTCTTCCGTCCAGCGTGCGCAAGGCCAACAGCATTGAAGAGGTGCTCAAGCATTCCGATTTCGTGACCCTGCATGTGCCGCTGTTGCCGTCTACACGACAGCTGATCGACGGCAAGCGTCTCGCCGTCACCAAGCCTGGCGCGGTATTGCTCAACTTCGCGCGCGACGCGATCGTCGACGAACCCGCGGTCGCCGCGGCTCTGCGCACCCACCGGCTCAAATACTATCTGTGCGACTTTCCCAGCGCGGCGCTGAAGGACGAGCCCAACGTGGTCGCGTTGCCCCATCTGGGCGCATCGACGGCCGAGGCCGAGGAGAACTGCGCGGTGATGGTCGTCGACCACGTCCGTGAATATCTGGAGCACGGCACGATCGCCAGCGCGGTCAACTTCCCCGATGTCGAGATGCCGCGCGAGGCGCCGCACCGGGTGGCCATCGCGAATGCCAACGTGCCCAACATGCTGGGCCAGATCTCGTCGACGATGGCCAAGGCCGGCCTCAACATCCACACGATGGTCAACAAGTCGCGCGGCGAGATGGCGTACACGCTGGTCGACGTCGACAGCCCGGTCGACGCGTCGCTGGTGCGATCGATCGCCGCCATCAAAGGCGTGCTGTCGGTGCGCGCGATCCCTATCGACCCAAGCGGCTAAGCGATGCCGTCGGCGATCTGCCGCTGGCCGGCCGGCGTCCCGAGCATTGCCGGGATGTCTGTCAGGCGGTAGCGCACGAGGCGATCATAACTCCGCCGGCGCGCTTTCCCGGGCTTGTGAAACCCCGCCGCCGAACCCATCTAGGCAGCACGACTTCACCCGTGGCCGCGCCGTGAACCCCGCCTTGAACATCGTGTGCCCGCACTGCAACACCATCAACCGGGTGCCGGAAGCCCGGCTTGCCGACGCGCCGGTCTGCGGCCATTGCAAACGGCAGCTCTTCGTCGGCCAGCCGGCCGAGCTGACCGCGGCCAATTTCGATCGCCACACCGGCAAAAACGACATTCCGGTCGTGGTCGATTTCTGGGCTGCGTGGTGCGGCCCTTGCCGGATGATGGCGCCCCACTTCGCGCAAGCAGCGGCCGAGCTGGAGCCGCGGATGCGGCTGGCGAAGCTCGACACCGAAGCCGCGCAGGATATCGCTGGCCGCCATGGCATCCGGAGCATTCCTACGCTGATCGTGTTCGACCACGGCCGCGAGGTCGCACGTCAGTCGGGCGCGATGGATTCGCGGGCGCTGCTCGCCTGGCTGTCTCCGCTCGCACGAGCACCGCAGGCGCGAGCGGGCGGGCAAGCCTAAGCGGCGGCAGTTCCGCCGCGGGCCCCGGCCTTGACGGGGGCGAGTCGGCGATTCGTCACTTCGTCGGCGCTGTGGCCGACGTGTGAAACGTTCCGCTGACCGCTTCGACGAAGCTTCGCTCTTCGCGCAGGATCAGCCGCCTCGACTGGGCCAGCGCAAAATTAGCCCGCCCGTCGGGGTCGGCCCTGAGACGGGCGCGGTACGCTTCGTATGCGGCGAGGCTGTCGAAGGCAATCAAGCCCCAGGCGACATTGTTGGTGCCCTCGTGCGGCACGAAATAGCCGACCAGGTCGCCGCCACAGCGCGGAATGACGGTCGCCCAGCGCGCCGCGTATTCGCGGAATGCATCACATTGGAACGGATCGATCTCGTAGCGGATGAAGCAGGCGATCGTCATTCGATTGCTCGCATGAGATTTGGCGACGATGCATTCTATCGCTTGCAACGCTGCGATGGTTCGTTTAGCATCGAACCATGAAAGACGGCCCGAACATCGTCGGCATCGCGGCTTTGATCGGCGATCATGCGCGCGCGGAAGTGCTCACCGCGCTGATGGCCGATCGGGCGCTGACGGCGACCGAGCTTGCCGCCGTCGCCGGCGTGACCAAACAGACGATCAGCGCCCACCTCGCCAAGCTGCTCGATGCGGGGCTTCTCGCGGCAGAGCGTCAAGGGCGGCACCGCTATTTCCGGCTGGCCGACCGCGATGTCGCCCAGTTGCTCGAGTCCCTGATGGGCGTCGCTTTCCGGACCGGCGCGCTGCGGCACCGCCTGAGTCCGCGCGAACCGGCGCTGCGCCAGGCGCGCGTATGCTACGACCACCTCGCCGGCGAACTCGGCGTGGCGATCCACGCGCGCTTGCTGGCCCGGCGCGCTCTCGCTCCGGCAGGCGACGGGCTGGTTCTCACCGCCACCGGCCACCGCTTATTGCAGCAGCTGGGGATCGACACAGCCGCGCTGGCCTTGCAGCGGCGAAAGTTTTGCCATGCCTGTCTGGATTGGAGCGAGCGCCGCCATCATCTCGCCGGCGCCGTCGGCGCAGCGTTGCTCGGCCGGATGATCGAGCTCGGCTGGCTCAGGCGGGGGAAGGGCTCGCGCGTGGTCTCGGTCGCCGCGCATGGCCGACTGGGGTTGCAGCATTGGATCGGCGTGCTGACGGAGGAACCCGCCGAGCGGGGCTCGCCGGCGGTTCCAACACCGCGCAATCACCCGCGGCAACGAACACCGGTGACGCGCGCATCCGGCGCCTAGCCGGGCTTCCGATTCAGCCGTTCGATGAATCGGTCGAGCTCGATGACCATGCGCTCGTGCGTGCCGGTGCCTATACGCTGTACGCCGTCGGTCGCGTCGATGCGAAACGCCACCTGCTTGCCCGTGACCCGCGTCACCTCCGCCTCGGCGGAGACGGTGCGCCCGGCGGGAGTGGCCGCCAGGTGCTGAACGTCGACCCGTGTTCCGACCGCGCTTTCGCCGGCATCGAGGTAGGGCTTGATGGCGTTGAGCGCGGCGTTTTCCATCATCATGATCATCACCGGCGTCGCGAGCACCGGGGGCAGCGTTGCGTCCTTGAAGCGGTTGGCCAGGTGCTCGGGCCTGACGACCAGCGAAAACGAGCCCTTGGCCCCGACGGGTATCGGCCGCATTGTTGTCCTCCTCGATCGGTAGAATGACGCATAAAGCGACCCAAGCCGATGTCCGACCTGTTGTTTCACATGATAGCCGGCGCTCCCGATCCGGTCGCGCCGTTCAGTCATGCCGTCGAAGCCGATGGCTGGGTGTTCGTCACCGGGCAGATGCCCTTCGAAGGCAGGTCGAACACATCGCCTTATCCGGCGACGATCGAAGAGCAGACTCACCAGGTGATGAAGAACCTCGTTGCCGTGCTGAAAGGCTGCGGGCTGGGCTTGGCCGACGTCGCGGCAGCACGCGTCTATCTGCTGCACTTCGACGACGACTACGCGCGAATGAACGAGGTTTATGCCGGCTACTTTCCCGAGACCCGCCGGCCAGCGCGCACGTGCATCGGCGTCACCGGTCTCGCACGCGGCGCCCGCATCGAAATCGACATGATCGCGCGCCGCAGCAGCTGAACTCCCTGAACGGCTCCGGCCGAGCGGTGGCCCGGTCAAGCCGACGCTGGTTCGCGCTCCTCGTGGTATTCGTCGTCGACATTGATGTCCCAGATATTCTGCTTGTCGGTGCGACCGGAAGCAATGTTGTCGATCGCCGCCTTCGCGGTGAGCATCGAGTGATCCTGATTGTTGTAGCGATGCATGCCATTGCGGCCGACCAGGAAAAGGTTCTCGATCGTGTCGACGTGCGCCCGGATGACGCCGAACTCCGCGTAGGCGCCGAAGTACGCGGGGTAGGCTCTGGGCACACGCACGACGGCAGCCTTGACTACATTGTTGCCGTCGATCAGGTCGATCTGCTGCAGCTCGCGGATGGCGAGCGCCTCGAGCTTTGCGTCGGACAGCGACCAGAGCTCGTCATCCCGGTTGCAGAAATATTCGACGCCCAGCGCGATCAGCGCCGGATCGGCGACCATCGCGGGACTCCAGTTGTTGAAGATCTGAAGCCGGCCGGCGCGGACGTCGGGCTCCTGGATGTAGATCCAGTTGTCGGGCGGGAAAGCAGCATCGCTGCCGGTGCCCGTCCAGCTGCGGCTTTTCATCCGGGTCACGAGCAGACCCACCGTAATGAAATCGCGGTAGGGCAGCTCGCTCGCTACGCGGCGTACTTCGGCCGGCGGCACTGGATCGAGGCATGCGACCAGGTCCTGGACGGCCATGCTGGAAATGACGTAATCCGCCGGCATGCTGCCGAGCGCCCCGGTCATGACATCCCGTACGTCGACCCCGGCCACTCGATTTCCCGTAAGCCGGATCCGCTCGATGCGCTGCGACAAGCGAATCTCGCCGCCACCGGCCCGGACCTGGCGCGCAACTTCCTCCCATAACTGGCCCGGACCGAGCTTCGGGTATAGAAAGTGTTCGACCAGGCTGGTGCGCGTCCGGCGCGACGGAAGCGTCGATCGCGGCGCCGCGCGCGACAACGCGTGCCGCACCGCGGCAACCAGAGAAAGTCCCTTGATGCGTTGCGCTCCCCATTCGGCACTGATCCGATCGCAGGAGACACCCCAGACCTTTTCGGTGTACGACTTGAAGAACGTGCGATACAACTCGACGCCGAAGCGGTTGATCAGGAAGTCCTCGAGGCTGCGCTCGGGATGGCGTGGAAAAAACGTCGCCCAGGCGTAGCTCGCCGCAGCCTTGGCAAAGCGCCGCGCGCCTAGGTTGGCGATTGTGCGCAAGTTGAGCTTGACCGGATAGTCGAAGAATTTGCGCCGGAAATAGATTCGCGACAAACGGTGGCGCACCAGCATCACCAGATCGCCGCGCGTCCCCGCACCGCTCGCGGCGGCGGCGGGCACGGTGCGGTGACGGTTGCGGTAGCCGACGCTGATCGGCTCGTCCGCGGGGCGCGATTCACGGTCCAATGGCAGGATTTCCTGCCACCAGTTCATCACCCAATCGGACTTCGAAAAAAAGCGATGGCCACCAAGGTCGATACGATAGCCGCCGCAGTCGATCGTGCGCGAGATGCCGCCGACGGCATCGCCGGCCTCGATGACGATCGGGCGGACGTTCGTATGTCGGATAAGCTCCAATGCAGCGGTGAGTCCCGCCGGCCCGCCGCCGACGATGACAGCGGTCTGTTGCGTGTCCCCCATGGGTGCGCATTGTAGGGGATGCGGCGTCATCCGCAGCACGCCGCCTCGGATGTGGCAATCGATCGCTGCGGATGCTAGTGTCCGCTTGATGACTGATCGCATCGATGCGGCAGCGCCCGCCGCGCAAGCGCAGGCGTGGATTGCCGGCGTCGGCTTGCTCGTCGCCGGCATCGCGGTGTCGGTGCTGCTGGTCGCCATCGTCCATTCGGGTGGCAATTGGCGCGGCGGTCCGCCGGCGGTAGCGGTCGACGGTGGTGCGTTCGTGCTGGGCCGCGGCCGGGGACACCGGGATGGCCGGGAGTTCGTGCTCGAAGCGACCGACGGCGAGGGGCTGGCCGTGCTCTCGGCGCGGGTCGCGCCTTTTGGCGCCGACGGTCATCCCCGCATCGACTTCAACCTGCACTCGACCGACGCGTTGCCGGTGGACCTCGTTTTTCTGTGGCGCACCGAAGAACGACCGAATCGGAACTCTTCCAGGCGACTGACCTGGAGCGGCACGCACATTGCCTCGTTGGAGCTGGGCCCCGATGACGGATGGACCGGCACGATCACCGGGATCGCGCTGGTAGCCCGCGGCACCCTGCCGCGACCGCTGGTGCTTGAATCGTTTTCGGTGCCGTCGGTGTCGATCGCCACGGTTATCGGCGATGTCTTTCATCAATGGGTCGCGTTCATCCCCATCGTCGCTGCCTCGGTCACGCTGCCATTCGACAACGAGCGCAGTCACTACGCGACGCTGCTCGCGACCGTGGCCGCCGGCGGCCTTTTCGCCGCGGCGTTCTATTGGCTGCTGACCCGCCGCGCGTTGTCACGCGACCCGCGCATCCTTTGGGCGATCGTCGTCGCCGGCTGGCTGCTTCTGGACCTGCGCTTCCAGGTAAACCTCTGGCGGCAGCTGGCGCAAACTGCCGCGACGTTCGCCGGCAAGACCGGCGAAGAGAAGCGCCTGGCCTCCGATGATCACGAGTTGTACGTGTTGATGAAAGAGGTGCGCGCGGGGTTGCCGGCGCCGCCGGTGCGCGTTCATTTCATCGCCGACGATCAGGCGCTGCGTACGCGCGGATCGTATTTCCTGTATCCGCAGAACATCTATTACAGCGACGGCACGCGCGCGCGCAAGCCGGTGCCGGAGGAATTGCGCAGCGGCGACTATGTTCTGCTTTTCCTGACCAACGATCTCGGTTATGACAGCGCTGCCCAAGCGCTGGTCTGGCCTGACGGCCGGCGCAAGCCGGCGGAACAGATCCTGTCGCGGCCTCCGGGGCTCGTTCTGGTCCGCGTGCGATGAAGCGTCTGGCCCCCGGCGGAATCGCAGAGTACGCATGGGCGACCTGATCGGCGTCGCCGGAAGCGTCGCGCTGCCGTGGCTCGCCGGCGGCTGCTGCATGCTTGCGCTGCAGCGTCGCGCCGAACAGCGCGACATGATCCTTGCCGCCGGGTATGGTTATCTGCTTGGGGCACTCGCGACGTCGCTTGCGATGCGCGCGCTCGATGCAATCGGAGTGCGATGGACGATGCCGCTGGTCGCGATGCAGCTGGTAGCGCTCGCCGTCGTCGCCTGCAGTATTGCCCGCCTGCGGTCGCTGCCGCCGTTGCGCGAGCGCTGGCAAGTGTCGCGCGCACGCATCGCTGACCTGCCTCCGGCGCAGCGCCTGCTGTTCTTCGCCTGTTTGGCGCTGATTGCCGTGCGCTTGTTCGGCCTGGGCCTCGAGCTGGCGTGGCGTCCGCTGCTCCCCTGGGACGCCTGGGCGCAGTGGGCGACCAAGTCGCGCGTCTGGTACGAATACGGAAAGATCGCCGCCTTCGTCGATCCCGCGACCTGGCTCGAATCGGGTAGCGGAATGCAATTCGTCGACGCGCATCCCGACTATCCGGCGACGGTTCCGCTGTTGCAGGTGTGGACCGCGCTATGCCTGGGCCACTGGGACGAATCGCTGATCAACGCGCCGTGGCTTGCAATCCTGGCGGCGCTAGGACTCGCCTTCTACGCGCAGCTGCGGCGCATCGGAATCGGAATGGCGCAGGCGATGCTGTTCACCTACCTGCTGCTGTCGATGCCGTTCATCGACCTGCACGTCGCGGTTGCCGGATACGTCGATATCTTCATCGCTGCCGCCTACGGCATGGCG
>Ga0068863_100003166_pt1 | contig 16266 bp, 12 predicted proteins | sample KBSSwiS62_FD_66596 | JGI IMG/M metagenome (GOLD analysis project Ga0068863, IMG submission 66596) | Switchgrass rhizosphere microbial communities from Kellogg Biological Station, Michigan, USA - KBS Switchgrass S6-2 | ecosystem: Host-associated > Plants > Roots > Rhizosphere > Soil ...
TCCTGATTCACGCGCAAATCGGAGAAGTGGAAAATCGAGTTTCCGGTTATACGACTTAACAGGACTTGGCTAGGCCTTGACACAAACCGGTCAAGAGCACAGTGTTGCCCTAAGACACGACCCACCTGGAATATTTCGTCGAGGCCGAATCGCTCATTCAATCAAGGCCGCGACGAAACGCGAAAGACCTCTGGAGCTTGAAGTTCTTCGTTATTGTCCCTGAGCAAATACGAAATTGTCTTGGAGCAACGACAGCAGAACGCTGCGCTAGTAACGTTGCGGGGTTTGGTTCAGCACAGCTGGTCATACCTCGACTCGGAGGAAACGGTTTGCAACTTTCGACAGTCCGTATTCTGGTGGTGGACGATTTCGAGAAGTTTAGACAATTTGTAGTCGAGATGTTGGGGAAAAGACCGGAATTACAAGTCGTCGGAGAAGCGTCCGACGGACTGGAAGCGCTTCAGAAGGCGGTAGAATTGCGACCGGATTTGATTCTGCTAGACATCAGCCTCCCGAGCCTGAACGGAATCGAAGTTGCTCGGCAAATGCGGAGTCTTGTCCCAGAATCCAAAATCATCTTCTTGACGCGAGAATCTTCTTCTGACGTGGTACAAGAGGCCCTTGGTCTGGGCGCACGAGGCTACGTCACCAAGAATATGGTACTAGCCGACCTTTTCGCTGCCGTGGAAACTGTCCTCGTAGGAATGACGTTCGTCAGTAACCTATAAACCGCCAATTTCGACTTCCGACCTGAGACGCAAGCCCGCTACTGAGTTCTACATCGCCAGCACTCGACTCCGACGTAGAGGAGCTAATTTCCAGAGTGTGCGCGATAGAATCCAATTCTCTTTGCGGAACGGTGAAGTGAGAGTAGCCGCAATCCAAGCAGACGAAAAGTTTCGGGAATACCCAGACGCCGGGTTTGTCCAGATTCTTGAGACCGGAGAAATGGATGACAATTTCACCGGTGAGTTCTGCCTCATTGCCCGACCCGCATAATAGACAAGACATAGGGTGCCTCCGTACCAGGATTAAAGACACCTACAGACTCTGGCGCGAGAGAGTAGGAAGGTTGATTTGTTATACTTTTAATAGAAGTTCTAGGCAAGTAAAATATCCATGAATAACGTTGAGTGAATGTTAGGATTGTGGTGTACACCTTTCTACCATTCCGCACACCCGACAGCGCTTACCGGAGCTTTTTGCCCTAGGCAGACCTCGCATCGTGATTTTTCAGTGAGTTTCAATCCGGGAACGCGGCGGTGGGCCGCGCGCTTTTCCAATCCCCCGCTGTGCATTGAAAGTCCGACGAAATCCATACCAAGTGAATTTCAAGCGTTGAACAAATCGTTGAACAAAAGCTTCCCCTTCGCTTGTTGTCCCTGAGCAAGTACGAGGTTGTTTTGGAGCAACGACAGCGCCGCGCTGCGCTGGTAGCGTAGCTTTTGGAATGACCCACAAACTAACCGGACGAGAAGTCTATGACGCGTTGCGCGAGCGGCGGCAAGGCCACCCAGGAGAATTCATAGCAGGCTTTAGTACTTGGATTGACGGAAAAGTTTACTTTGACGCCCTAGCGCTGCGCCTGAACGAAATCTGCCATCCTGATGCTGGGGGCTCCAATGATGCCATGACCGGACAAGGGGAGCCCTCGATGCAAGAACCTGTCCGCAGTCTAATCCGTCAAACGGCAATGCGCTACCGATTGCGCGCTTATCGCGCAAATGATCCGGCTGTCTACGACAAGCCAACGAAAAAACGTAAGTGAATAGGATTCGCGCATGCTGCTGACGTATGAGTTGCTCGGCTTGGCGGTTCTGTACGTCGTATGGACTATCTACAAGGCTGTTATGGACCGGAGCGACCGCCGCAAAGAATTCGAAATTCTGCTGGATGAAAGTCGCGCAGAATGGCGCAGGAGCCCTCTTTTGCGAAAAACGCCCATTTCTCCCATGGCCTAGAGCGTCACACGGCCGTTCTCGAAGAGCTTGCGTGTGACCGGCGAGGAATCTCTCGCTTCCCTCTCTGCACCTTGCTCTTCCTTCGCCGGAATTTGCCTGGGTGCCGAGCAATGTGCTAACCCCGGATGTTTCGTGAATGCAGGCAGTACTTCCATCTAAATTTTCCATGAATCCGAGGAATTTGCGGCCCTTGAGCGGTCTCGCTGCTTACGGAATTGCAGCGACGGCGTCTACCGCAAACGTGAGTGTACCGCCAGGATCTAGCGTATTCACTAGGTAGCGACTACGAGAGAGGATGGTGCGGTTATGCGCCGCATGTCAAAGTGTCTTTTGGGGTTGTGTGTTGGATTGGCCGGCGTCGTATTCCTCGCCACCAGTGCGGAAGCGCAATTCAAGAACGGCAGCCAACCAACGGAATTGAACATTCCACGAGTCAGCCAGCGGGCCAGCGTGACACAGCGGGTTGGACTGACCGATATTACCATTGCTTATCACCGCCCGACGTTGGGCGGGCGAGAGGTCTGGGGAAAGACCGTTCCTTATGGAAAGGTCTGGCGCGCCGGTGCCAACGAGAATACGGTGATTACGTTAAGCGACGACGTCACGGTGGAAGGAAAGCCGCTTCCCGCCGGTACTTACGGCCTGCACACGATTCCCGACAAGGATGAGTGGACGATCATCTTCTCCAAGAACTCGACCTCGTGGGGGAGCTTCAGTTATGACCAAAAAGAAGATGCACTGCGCGTGATCGTAAAACCGCATCCGGGGGAAACGTTTGAGCAGCTGACGTACACGTTTGAAGATGTCAAACCGGAATCGGCAGTGGTGACGCTGCGTTGGGAAAAGCTGGTCGTGCCGTTCCGGATTGGTGTCGACGTGAGAGCCGTTGTGCTGCGGAGCATCAAGAACGAGCTGCGCAGCGTCGGTGGATTTACCTGGTCGGGCTACGATGAAGCGGCGCAGTGGTGCCTGGACAACAATTACGACTTGGAAGAAGCGCTGAAATGGGAGCAGGCCTCGATTGACAATGAGCCGCGCTTTGAGAATTGGGAGACAAAGTCGCGCATTTTGAGCGCTATGGGCAAGAACGAGGAGGCGGACAAGGTGCTGCTGACGGCTCTCGAGAAGGCAAACGCGACACAGCTGTATGTCTACGCGCGCGGACTGCAGAGACAAGGGAAGACGGAGCGAGCGTTCGAGCTGTATCCACAGGTTCCCAAGAAGGACCCGAACCACTGGATCAGTCATCTGGCGTTGGCTCGCATCGACTCGAATAAGCGCGATTTCTCGGCAGCCGCGAAAGAGATGACACAAGCCATCAGCGGAGCCCCGGAAGCCAACAAGCCGTTCCTCGCGCCGCTGCTGAAGCGCCTCCAAGCCAACGATGACATCAACAAGTAGGGTTATTGGCAATCTTCACAAGCACACTAGCCAAATCCCATTCTTGGCCGAGCTTGTAGGCAGGCGGAACGAACGTCTTGAGGCTGCGAGCGAGACCGGAAACTCGATGCGACGCGCGGAGAATAGCTTGAGCCTTGAAAGCCCGCCCCAGCCACGATTGGCATTATCTGTCCTTGAGATCGATTACGGTGACGACGGTCTCACCCTCAAGAACTGCGTAGAGGCGAGCGGTCCTGTCATTCACCGCGAGCGAATAGGGCGTTTTTCCTGTCCGCAGCGTCTCAATCACAACGTTACGCGCTCCGTCGATGACGGAGACGCTGTCTCCGTGAACGTTTGCCACGTAGACTCGATTTGCTTTCGCATCGACGACGATCCCTTGCGGTTTCTTCCCGACTTTCACGGTTCCCAACGCTTTGCCCCGAGCGCCATCGATTACGGTAACCGTATCATCTTCGTGGTTCACGACGTAAATTAGGTTTGTCGCGGAATTCGCTGCAACAGCACAAGGGCGCGCGCCGGTCACGATGTTCGTCACGCTTCCCGAAGCCTCATCGACGATCGCCAACTCCGCATTCCCAGCACGAGTCACATACAGCTTCCCATCGGCTTCATTCACAGCCATCCCCCACAGATGCATCCCGCCCATTTGTACTTTGCCGACGATAGCGGGCCTGCTGTCCAGCACGGTGAGATTCGTGCCTTCCCATCCGGCAAGATAAGCACGATCCCGTTTTGTGTCGATCACGATGGAGTCAGCTGATTCGGCTTTGATCGTGCTTGTGGCATTGGTTGCGCCGTCGATTAATGTGATTATGTCGCTGAAGGTGTTGGATACGAAAACCTTGTTCGTCACAGGATTCACCGCCAGGACGTAGGGCAGAGTGCCAACATTCACCGTCGCCACCACGGTATCGTTGGTGCCGTCAATTACGCTCACCGAGCCGCCCGCGTTGTTCGCTACGTAGATCCGGTTTGTTGTCTCGTTGATCGCAAGAGCCACCGGCTCCTTCCCTACTTTCACGCAGACGGCGGCTGCCTTCTCTCGATCGAATACCGAAACCGCGCTCTGCGCACGGTCCACGGCGTAGACTTTCCCCGTCTTCACGTTCAGCGCGATCGCACGTGTGGCATTCAACAGAGATGTCGACGGCTCGCGGGCCTGCGGTTGCGCCCACGCGGTTGCGCCCACGCCGAGCGCAATCGCGACGGTGAATATTTTCTTGGCGAGTTTTCTGGATTTGTTGTAAATAAGGTCTCCCGCCCTTGTCGATGAAAGTGCGCGACGAGCATCATCGCAATGCTTCCGAAGTATTTTCAAGTGCCCTTTTTCGTGCTTCGAATTGCTGGCTGCGCAGATGCCCCCATGTGTTTCAAGTGTGTGCGCTTGTCGGACGAACTTTGTTGGATCGCACGAAGATAATCGCGGCAACCTTCGTTCAAGCCTTCCTCTCCGTTAGAGGAAGTTCCACCTCCTCTCAACGTCGCCCGTCCTGGCCTCGGTCGACGAAAACACTTATACTCCGGACTCACCGCTAAGGATGGGCGATCACCCGGCGGTTTTTGGACGAACGAGCATGTCGAGGCCAGAAACGTGGTACATCTTCATGGGGCATCGCCGCGAGCAGTTCCGAAGCAAAGCTTTCACGACCCTTTTTTCGCAACTCCATCATCTGGGCGACCATCAATGAAAGGCCTTACCAGACGAAGGCGCAACAGTGCTGGGCTCGGGCGGACTCGCCCTCTTTGCGCTTTTGTAGTTGGCCTTACCGTAGTCCTGTTCCCTGCGACTAGTGCGACACAGCAGCACTCCGAGCATGCGTCATTCCACGCACTCGCCTTCTACACCGACAAAGGCGAACAGGACCACATCGACTTCGCTCTGCAATCGCTGCGGTTTTACGGGGACCTCGCGAAAAAAAGCAATTTCTCTTTGGATTCCACGACGAACTGGAATGACATGAATACCGCCAAGCTTGAGAACATCCAGCTCGTCATCTGGCTCAACGATTTTCCCCACACGCCCGAACAGCGCAAGGTTTTTGAGGACTACATGACTCGCGGTGGCGCATGGCTTGGCTTCCACGTCGCGGCTTACAATGACGAGAGCACCCACTGGCCCTGGTTCGTCGACTTTCTCGGCGGTGCTGTCTTCTTCGGCAACAATTGGCCCCCACTAACCGCCACGCTGGTCGTCGATGACCATGCCCACGTGCTTACGCACAATCTTCCCGCTACATTCACAGCTCCCGCCAATGAGTGGTACATCTGGAAACCGAGTCCTCGCCTGAGCAAAAACGTAAAAGTCCTTCTCACCCTTGATCCCGAAAACTATCCCATCGGACTAAAGGACACGATCACAGGCGGCGATTGTCCAGTCGTTTGGACCAATACACGCTTCCACATGCTTTATATGAACATGGGCCATGGAGACAGAATCTTCGCCAGCGCCACGCAAAACAAACTCTTTGAGGACGCAATTCTGTGGCTTGGTGCCCGAAGCAAGGTCCGGAGCAAATAGCTTGGTCAAACACGCTGTACTAAGAGCGTGTAACAAAACCCTTGCGAGACTCGCAAGCCACCCCCGAAGCCCGGTGCGCCGCAGTTAACTTCGTGTTTGCCAACCATCCGGGAGTCGCGTGGTGGTTCGAATGGGTATGCCGAGTGCGGCCACCTCTACGAGCGGCGCACATTTGAGATGAAGCCGACCTCCCAGGCATGGGCAAGCAGCGCGGAAAGAGCCTCAGTCGCCACCGTTGATTCGGTCTTGGAACGAGAACTTGGATTCCACCGACAAATACAACCCCACGGAGATTTGTTGCGGTTGCAAAATCCCCGAGTTCTCGAGAAACCTAATCTTCATCATCTTTGTCCCGGATGAAATGGTCGTTTTCGCTCTTACCTTTAATAAAGGTCAGTGCTTTTTCCCAAGCCTGATCCGCGACTTGACGCCCCGTGGCTCTCCCTACGAGATCCGCAAGCTCGAAATGGATTCCGCCATAGCGACGTGATATTCCAGCCTGGTTTGCGGCATCCGTGAAAGTGGCCCAGGAAAGGGTGAGTTCGTGTTTGGGCGTCAGACCCGGCTCGGTGTTAGAACTCCCTTGGGCAAACGTCACAGAATCTCCGAATTTGTCGCTGTGCGTGAAAAGCTTGAGAATCTCGGCACCAGCTGCACTGAAAGTGCTATGACCGGAGATATATTCGGGGAAAGGTGGGGTCGGAAACGTGGTCGTCTGGTAGGGAATCCACTGCGAACCGTCAGAGGTTTGTGTTCCTTGGAAAGGACGCCAGGCTTTGATCTGCTGACCATGAAAGAGGTAAGGGATGCTGGTAACGGGACGCACGGAATCAAACGCGCGCTTTGCATCCCAGGCGGCGATACCAGCGTCGAATACGGCGTTAGTCAGCGCAAAGAACATCTTGGCGTCATCATCGACGGTGTGATTGTCGCGGCGTGAAACAAACTCACCGAATAACGCCCAACGTCCGGGTGGAAGTTCCGTGCGCGGACCATTGGCCCAGTACTCAGCAATCATCTTTTGCTCATCCGTGAGGTTCGCACTGAGGGTGATGAGATCCGTCGATTGTTGGAGATAGGTTTCCGAACCGAACAAAGCCGGACCGAACCGGGCGACAAATGATCGAAACTGGTCGGGCGAGGTCATGGCGAACGGAGTCACGCGATACCACTGCGCTCCCACAAATGATTGAGTGACAATGTGTGGCGCCGTCGCCCCGTCGTCGTACGTCAATGCCTGCCAGTGGTTAGGATCGAGCACCAATGCTGGAAATGGCGCAAGAAGCATTGATAGAGGCAGACTTCGGTAACATTCCGGAGGCGCGGACTCGCGCAGCCGAAGCCCTCCGGTTGGGCCGCGGTATTGACGCGCGCGAAACAACGGCGGAAGTGTTTTCGCTCGCTGGCGAGGAAGCAAAGGCTCGCACCCTCGTTCAAGAATTGCGCTTACGCTTTCCGCAACACGCGCCTCTCAACGCCGCCTCTCTTCCGACAATTACGGCCACAGCAGAACTTCAGCGTGGCAATGCCTCGAAGGCCATCGACTTGCTAACGGAAGCTGAGCCGTACGATTTGAGCGAATTCTCGAATCTTTCGCCAATCTACATTCGCGGACAGGCGTATCTTCGTTTGCACTCTTCTAAAGAAGCCGAAGCAGAATTTCGAAAACTGTTAGGCCATACTGGAATCAATGCCTTGTCCCCGCGTCACGCATTGGCACGATTGGACTTGGCACGGGCTTTTGCTGTAGGGGGCGATGTTCCCCGAGCCCGCAAAGCTTGTGAAGATTTCTTGGCGTATTGGTCGGAGGCAGATCCGGAACTCCCGATCTTGCGTCAGGCAAGGGCCGAATTCAGCAAATTGAAGTAGGGCACGAACGAACATCGCTGATGCAGTTATGGCGTAATTCGACAGCGGTTGGAGAAATTTTGCGGGCCTCAAGGCGTCCACTACATCGCCACTACTTAAATCATACCCAGTGTGACGGACTAAAAACGGCACCACCCGTTCGCGCCACTACCCTATCTGCAAAGAAATCAACCCCGTCCATTGGCTCGATAGGTCATTTTACTTCTCGCTCGCCGGTTCCAGTTTAAAGTTGCGAAATGCTCAGCGAGGACAGCCGGCGTCTCCTCAACATTTTGCGGATGGGAAACCAGCTTTCGTAGATTCGCGAGGCGCTGCAGCGCAGTGGCGCGAAGGTTTTCGAGCCGATCAACTAGCGACCCCAGCCCAGGTTCCAACAGACGGTCGGTGATAGATTTCAGTTCGCCTTCGCGCTCACTGATTGCCTTTATCACGCTCTTTGAAGCGCGGCCTTCGGCTATTGCCTGGCCGTCGAAGCATGGCGAGGGGAATACAACAAGAGTCGCCCTCACCAGGCTCACAGGGAACGCTTCATGAAAACAACGCAATAGTCCTGCGTCGACCAATCGTGAACAATCCTCTCGACTTGCAATCCGGCGGTTGTCAGCTCTTCTACCACCACCTTCTCTGCTATTCCGTGCCCCTGGCGATTTTTCGGGACTCCCTCTACAGGTGGCAAATTGGGGCTGGGTGGGAAATCTATGATTGCAAGATAAGCTCCCGGTCGTAGCGAGCGCACCAAATTTCTGTCAAACTCCAACGGTTGTGTAAGATGGTGATATACATGTCGCAGAAAAATCGTGTCGCAGCAACTCGTTGGGAGCTTTGTGTCATCTGCCGACCCCTCCACTACGACGATGTTCTTCATCTCGCGTTTCGCAGCTTCCGCTTTGAGACCTTGTAATTTTTCCTTATCAATTTCAGTTGCATAAACACGTCCCGACGGCCCGACCTTTTCGGCAGCCAAGAAGCTGTACGTTCCATCACCTGCGCCGATATCGGCCACAACAGTCCCTTCCTTCCATCGGGTCAACTCCGCCAGCCGAGTGAGCTCTTGCCGTTCGTCGCCGTTTGTTTCTAGAGCTAAGGCTCCTACTGACCAGAGCGACGTGACGACAATGGCCGCGATTTTGGAGCGAGACATTTTGTAATTCATTGTTGTTCTCCCCATCCTAAGGGCTTCTCAGGCCGCTTTATTCTCGCACCTTGTAGAGATTATCCGGTGCCGAACCGAGAGCCGCAATCGGAGGGCTAGTCGCACAAACCATCCAAGCCGCGCATCCTAGTCCTGATTTCAGTTGTGCGGTAACCCGACCCGTAGTTAGCCGGAAAAAACCTCTGCATTCTCAACTTCAGTTATATTCGGCGACCTTCCCGCTGCTGTCCCAGAGATCCCCGCGGGGACAAAGCCCCTGCCTAATATCTTCAATATTCTGAGAAGTTCATAGCAGTAAAATGTGTACTTTCAATGTTCGGGCACTGGCGGAAAGGGCCTGCGCACGGAATTTCCGTCATTGCGGTTCCGATTCGACCTGCGAAGATCCGAGAATGAGTGCCTGATCACGCTCCAGCGAGCTTCGACGCAAATCTTGCGAGCGCGCCAGCGCTTTCTGTGCTCGTTCCGTTTGGCCGAGCTTGCGATAGGCCAAACTCAGCTGGTAGTGGATGTTTCCGAAATGGTCTAAGGGAGCCGCTTTCTCCAGCTGCGGAATAGCTTCGGCAAACTTTCCCAAGCGGACGTAGGCCGTCCCCAACAATCCGCTGGCTTCATTCAAATTGGGTTGAAGCCGAAGCGCGCGCTGTAAGTACGGCACAGCTTTTTCGTTTTCCCGGCCTACCACGTACAGTCGTCCCAGCAGGTAAAGTGCCTTTGTGCGGGAGGGATCCAGGGACACGGCCTTCTCCAATTCCCCCAGCGCTTCACCGTCCGAGTGATTGTCGAGGTAGAATTCCCCAAACGCTTCGTGAAGTTCGGCTTCACCTGGACGCAGCTGCAGGGCCACCTGATACTCTCTGATTGCGTTGTCAAGCTCGCGACGAATGGCGTAGCCTTCAGCACGCAGCTGGTGAGTGCGCCAAGAATTGGGAACAGAATCCTCGAGTCGCGCGTACGCATCTCCGCCCAACGCCTGGTACGTTCGCTCCAGCCAGTAGCTAGCTTCGGCATTCTCGCTAGCATCGCTGTGCACTCGCGCCAAGGCGGTCGCTGCGGGTTCGTATTGTCGAAACGCAAAGTGGATTTTAGCCATGAGCAGCTGGTCAGAGTTGGTCAACTGCTTCTTGTTCTTTAGCAAATCCGAGCATTGGGAATAAAGGTGAGCCTTGCATGGATCCTGATTTGCCGAAGGGTTTAATGCGTTTTGCCATCGCGAGAACTCATTTTGGAAGGATTTCCATTCGCTGATTGAAAGGGCGCTTTCACCGGTCGTAGCGTAAAGGCTCGCCAACAGGAAATGCCTGGCCCCTCCTTCCGGCCCGTTGAGCACTTGCGCTATAGAAGCCTTTGCGGCTTGCTGGGTGAGTTCGATCGACGGGAATTCCTGTGGCATCTTCAAGAATTCGGGAGAGATTTCCCAAACTTTGCCCAGCGACTCGAGTGCCGCTAAAGCTTGGCCTTTGACCAGTTGCAGGTTCGCCAAGCCAAGCCATGCAAGTTCATTTTGCGAATCAAGTTGAAGCTCCTGATGGAACGCTGATTCGGCTTCTGCCAGCTTCCCTGCGTGGAGATAAGCTTGGCCGAGCGATGTATGCAAGCCGGATTGCTTCTGGTCAATCGCCAGGGCCTTCAGGTATTCCCGCACAGCGTCATCCCAACGGTCGCGTTGAAACAACAGGTCACCGAGAAAGCGATGGCCCCAAGCGGAGTCTTTGTATAGGCGCGCGCCGCGAAAAGCCAAACGAGCCGAAAGATCCAGGTATTGGTGGCCAAGCTTGAACCAAGCCTCGGCCTTGTCTGAATTGAGAGAGGCGAGCTGGCGAAACTCCTCACCGGCGCTCTGAAAATCATCATGACTTAGGTGATACAAAGCCATGGCCTCATGGGCATCGCGGTTGGAAGGGTCGAGCTGCAGCGCGCGCTGGAGGAACGGAATAGCCTTATCCGAAGAGCCGAGTTTTAGGTAATCCATTCCAACGATGACGGTGGGACCGACGAGGCTGGGCCTTTCGCGCAGTCCCTTGGTCAGGTGTCGCACCGCCACGTCGTATTCGTAGAGACTTTGGTAGGCAAGGCCCAGGTTGATTTCAGCCTCCGGTAAGTCTGGATCGAGCGACAGAACCTTTTTGAATTGTTCGGCGGCACGAGCGAACTCGCCCCGTCGCATGGCATCTTGTCCAGCGCGAAACGACTGTTCGACCTGTTCTTCCGAAGTTTGGGACGCTGCCAATTGGGGAGCTGGCGAGCAGACGACTAACAGGAGCATGGCGGCAAGCTTCATCCAAGTATTTTCGCGCGAACCAGGCGTTCGGTCAGCACAATTTAGACGAAGCCGATGGTAGCTGTGCCTGGGAAGAGAGAAAACAACTCCAGAAACAATCGTACACCCGGGCGGGATAGCCCGCCCAGGTGTACGAGCAGAACAGACGATCTAGAACGTAAACCTCAACGCGAACTGGATGAGGCGCGGAAGATTGTATTGACTAGTAACTTGGCCAAAGGAAGTTCCGCCGCAGCAGCCGCTATTGGGTGGATTGAATTGCGGGTGGTTGAATCCATTGAAGAACTCTGTGCGGAACTCCACGCCGTATCTTTCATCCTGACCAAACCTCGTGTTTTTGAAGACGGCGAAGTCAAAGTTCTTCACGCCGTCGGAGCGTATGTTCGGTTCGGTGCGCGAGTCGCTGAGAGGACCAATGGCCCTAAAGTCGGTCGGGTCGCCGTTCTGGAATACCGAAGGGTCGAACCAATGGGCCAACCGATCATCCAGCGAACCAGAGGTCAAGTGGGACGGAGCAGTTCTTATCGGGCGGGCACAGGGCACGTTTGGAATGCCGGAGCTGCTCAGTGCACCGGGGCAACCGCCGATGATGATCGGGAAGCCGCTCTGGAAGGTAATGATCGTATTAATTCCCCATCCGGAAATCAGTTTGTCAGCGACTCCGCTAAGATGATTGGCGAACTTCTTGCCCTTGCCGAAAGGCATATCCAGGATAGAACCAATCACCAAGCGCTGCGGAACATCGAACGTATCCAAGCTCCGCTCGTGGCGCAGATCGTTTGGATTGGCGTCGTTCCAGCTCACGGGGCTGGCTTCCAGCCAATTGATTTCCGAGTTGGTGTTGTCGATGAGCTTCGCGACGGTGTAGCTGGCCAATATCTGGGCCCCGGCAGCGAAACGTTTCTGCACCTTCATCTGCAGGGAGTGATAAATAGAATCGCGGTTATTCGGCTCCTCGAGGTCCACGTTGTCAAACTGCGGGAACGGCAGGAGAAGTTGGCCCGCCTTTATGGTTTTGCTGGTTCCCACGTTGCCCGATAGCACGGGCCCCGTACAAACCGCTGGCGGAGGACAATTCCCAGCGAAAGGGTTGGGAACCAGGGTCGTCAATGCGGTGACATCGGCAGCGGTCTTTGGTAGCAACTCCGCGGGCAGTTGGTCGATGCTCTGGCTATGCATGGGCAAGCGGGTGCCCTTGGACCCAGCGTAGGCTACGTCAAAGAGGAAATTCCCAGGGAACTGGCGCTGGATGTTGAAGTTCCACTGCTGTACGTAGGGCGCTTTATAGCCGCTGGTAGCTGCCCCGAGGCCATTCCCTTGCGCGTTGATCAAAGCCTGGTCTCTCCCGAAAGGAGGAGTGATTCCGGTCGGGAAGGGATTGAACAACGTATTCTTGGGGGTAACGCCATCCGCCTGTACCGCGAGCAAATTCGTATTAAAACTGTTAATGAAGAGGTTATGTGGAGCATCGTTCCAGCGACCATCCACCGGGAGGTAAAACATCCCATAACCGGTTCGGATGACCGTGTTCCGGTCAAGCTGATAGGACAGACCGATACGCGGGCTGACGTTGTTCCACGAATCGAAGGCGCTGCGGCTCTTGTGCGGCGAGGAGTTCACCAGATCAAAGGCACCCTTGAGATCCGGCAACCCAGCTTGCGCTCCAACTGGACTCGTTTCCTCCGGGTTAAAGACGACGATTCGATCCGTCCGTTCCGTCCAGGGTCCCTGCAGGTCCACACGCAGCCCCAAGTTCAGAGTTAACTTCTTTGTGACTTGGTAGGTGTCGCCGACATAGAAGGCATAGTACAGGTTCTGGTCCGCGGTCCTGGCAGGCTCCGTCACGCTGTCACCGTTGTCTCTTGCATATCCGAGCAGGAAGGAAGCCATGCCGTTCCCCGAAGCAACGGGATGCGTCGCTGTGGGGTTGCCTCCGGGCGTCTGGTTAGCCGGGTTGAGAGGGTTTGCCGCCGTCAAGCCAGCATCGAAATTGAAAAAGCCTGCAGGATCGTTGCTCTGGTAGTAGTTGTTGCGGAGCAGCCGAAACTCAAAGCCTACTTTCAAATTGTGCTTTCCCATGATCTTCGAAACCATAGGGGCGATGCTGAGTGTGTCGTCCCAGGCGCCGATGCCGCTTCCGGTTCCCTGCGTGCACCAACTACCGTTGCCCCAGTGAGAGTCGCCGTTTTGCTGTGATACGCACGTCGTCGGAATGTGAGTGTAGGTCATCTGCGGGGCTAAGGCAGCCCAGTTTGGACCAAACACCGACATATCGATGCCTTGGCTGAGCGGCGTGCGCAGGTAGACATAGCGCGTGTAGCCGAAATGCAGGTCCAAGATCGTCCTCGGTGAAAACGCAATGGTATCCCCCAATGAAACTTGATGGGCTACGGTATCTTCGGTGCAACGATCTTTGCATATGTCCTTAAACGGTTCGTCGGGAAGCGACAGAATATGATTATGGGTGTACCGCCCATAAATCCTCTGCTTAGCGCTCAAGGTATAGTCAATGCGGCCGTTGTATTGGTCTGTGTTGCCACCCAGGCTGTAGCTTTCGACGAAGTTGCCGCTAGGATTGTTCGTTTGATTTGGCATCGGGAAGTAGGACAAAAGGGCCAACGCCGTGGGATCAAGCCGAGCAGGATCGATGACGTTTAGCTTCCCTAGGTATGAGAATTGCGTCCTGCAAACCGCCGCGGTTGCGGTGCAGCCTGAGCTGGTTTTTGGGTCGTAGATGGGAAGCACTGTTGATGTGTTGGTGGACCCTATTTCGCTGAAGTCTCCTCCGCGCTCCGCAGCCGTAGGAACATACGTTGTCAGGATGCCGCCCTTACGCTGCCGAAAGCCTTCATAACCGCCGAAGAAAAACAGCTTATCCTTCAGAATTGGCCCTCCAGCGCTGCCTCCAAACTGGTTTTGGGTAAAGGGCGGACGCGCGGTGCCACCTTTGTTGGCGAAGAAGTCGTTGGCGTTCAGGACCTTATTCCGCAGAAACTCGTATAGCGAGCCATGAAAAGCGTTCGTGCCGGACTTGGTGTTGAGGTTGATCACGCCACCGGCGAATCGTCCATACTCCGGGCCAAGGTTGTTTGTCTGTACTTTGAATTCCTCAATGGCATCTTGCGTGGGGACCACTGTGACCACGTTGAGATAAGCCCCATTTGTAGGCGTGCCGTCGATGAGAATCTGGCTCTGCCCGGCCTGGCCTCCTCCGACCTGAAAATCTCCCAGAGCGAAGGGATTTGCGCCGACCGGATTGCCCGTCGAGGAATTGCCAGCCGAGGGCTGACCTTGTGGCACAACACCCGGCACCATAGCCACCAACGCCAAGGGGTTGCGGCCATTCAGCGGCATCTCGGTGACACTGCGTTGTTCTACTACTTGCCCCAGCGAGTTCGTCTCGGGTTGAAGCAGCGGCACTTCCGAAGTCACCTCGACTGTTTCGGTTTGTGAGCCAACCACCAGGGACATATCCACGCGGAGTCCGCTTTCGATTTGCACGAGGATGGGCTCACGGACGAACTTCTTAAAACCGGCTTTTTCACCTTCCAACTTGTACCGGCCGGGCAAAATGTTCACAAAGGCATAATTACCGGATGTATCCGTTGCGATGCTGCGTTTTTCTTGTGTCTCTATATTAGTCAACGTGACAGTCGCGTCCGCCACAGCGGCTCCGCTCGCATCCGTTGCAGTCCCCCTGATGGTGCCGTACACGTTCTGGCACAATCCGCTCGGCGCCGACATTGCAAGAAGCAGAATCGCCGCCGCAGACGCAAGCCAGAGACTTCTGACATTTCGCATGTATCCCTCCTAGAAATTATCTAGACGTCAGTAGCCCGCGCCTACGGATGCACCTGCCGTAGGCTTCACATTCTTTTTTTGGTCTTTCTGGTAAGGAACAAAGCTGACCGCAAGAACGGACACAGGGCCACCCCTCCCTCGCAATTGCACGAAGTTTTAGACCCACGTGCTTGATTAGTCAAGCAAAAAATCGATATTCTTCGAATCAGGGGCAAAATGTTGCAGCCCGAATGCGGACATCACGACCGTGAACGTTTACGACATCTTTGGTGCGCGTAGCCAGCCTAAATCGCCTTCTTACCCCTCTTACCCCCTTGCCCATCCCACGTTGGGCACGAGTCCTACTCCTTCTTTGATCGTGACGAGCCTGTTGCAGGGGACCTGTTTGAAAGTTTCGTGCAGGCCACTCGGCCAGCACACCTCGATGTCGGTTAAGCTGGCGTTCCCTAAACCGAAGTGCAGACGAGGGTCGTTTGCGGAAAAAAAACTGGCTTGACTCAAAACTGCCTGCGCCTGGGTTTTGCCTGCGTAGCTGACTTTCACCCTTGCGCCGATGGCACTGCGATTGGACTTTACGCCTTGCAGTTTCACCTTGATCCAATTGCTTTTCCCGCTGACGTCGTTGCGCAATAGCGAGGGAGGTTCATTGAGATTAATGATAAGGACGTCGACATCGCCGTCATTGTCGAAGTCGCCGAACGCGCACCCCCGGCTGCAGTGTGCTGCTGCCACCCCGGGCCCCGCTTCCTCGATGAGTTCTTCGAACACTCCGTTACCGAGATTCCTAAAGACAGCGCGCGGTGTTTTGTAGGGATACTGTGCCAGGGTGCGCTCGACTTGCGGGTAAACGTGGCCCGTAACCAGGAAGATGTCCGGAAGACCATCGTTGTCAAGGTCTACTATGCCCGCTCCCCAACACACGTAGCGCGTCTCGACTCCAACGCGCGAAGATCCCGTGTGATCCTCGAAATTTGCTTTCCCGTCGTTGTGATAGAGAATGTTGGCGTCGTCGGCGAAATGCGTTTTGAAGAGATCCAGATGCCCGTCCAGGTCATAATCGCCAATTCCCACACCCATTCCCGCCTGCTCCATTCCGTCATCGCTCAATGCCGCGCCGCGCAGGACTCCCTCTTCCCGAAATGTTCCATCTCGATTGTTCATGAAAAGCAAGCTGGGCGTGGAGTCGCATGCCACATAGATGTCTTGCCATCCGTCTTCGTCAAGATCCGCCGCAACCACGGTCATGCCGTAAGTGGGTGCGGCTCGCGAGATGCCGGCC
>Ga0068863_100003170_pt1 | contig 16256 bp, 15 predicted proteins | sample KBSSwiS62_FD_66596 | JGI IMG/M metagenome (GOLD analysis project Ga0068863, IMG submission 66596) | Switchgrass rhizosphere microbial communities from Kellogg Biological Station, Michigan, USA - KBS Switchgrass S6-2 | ecosystem: Host-associated > Plants > Roots > Rhizosphere > Soil ...
GATCGGGTGGGATCTATTGATGATCCGTTTGGGTATTCCTGGACACTTTCAACACATATAAAAGATGTTTCAGAAAAAGAAATGAAAAGCAAGATGGCAGAAATGTCACATAATTGATCATCTTTTTCCTAATTCAATTACTTCACAATTCTTAATGTCAGAACCATCGATCGCAAAACGAATGATGGTTCTGACATTATGCCAACCTTGTTTGCCTGCGGCACCCGGATTTATATGCAGGCAATTTATTTTATCATCATAGATCACTTTCAGGATATGTGAATGACCACTGATGAATAGTTGCGGTTTAAAAATTGCTAATTCTTTTCTTGTCTCAGGATTATAATTGGGTGGCGAGCCGCCGATATGTCGCATCATCACTTTTACCTGTTCGCAATTAAAAACAAGCTGTTCCGGAAATTCATGTCTTATTTCCTGTTCATCAATATTTCCATAAACTCCTTTTATTATTTTACTTCTTTCTTTTAATCTTGTCGCTACTTCAGATCCAAAGTCACCTGCATGCCATACTTCATCACAATCTTTGTAATGTTCAAAAACTCTTTCGTCAAGAAAGCCGTGTGTGTCTGATATCAATCCTATTCTTGTCATTAATCCACTAAATTATCTTCTTTCAATATCTCAAGAATTCTTACAGCACCCGGAGCAGTTTGGGGTTGTGCCAAATATTCACTGAGTGTGAAGTATTTTAATTCGCCGATTTCGGATGAAGCCTTGGGTTCAACAATCTTTGTTACCAAAAAACAATCTTGCTCAATTATTTCTCCATTAGCTTCTCCGTACGCTGGTGCAGTAATATGTGTGTAATATTCTAATTCAGTCTCATCCAAAGGAACATTCAACTCTTCTTCTATTTCACGACACAAAGCTTGTTTAGCTGATTCGCCTGAATCGATTTTTCCGCCGGGCAGATAAAAACATTTTTTGTTTTTGCTGTATGCCAGTAATAGTTTTCTATCCTTTAATGTTAAGAGAGCTGCACAAGGAATTGATCTCATTTAGCTGGCACTTTTATTTGAGGCAACAATTTTAAAATAGTAAAGTAATGGTGACTTTCATGCAATAGAAAGAACTCACACCAACCATTGATCGTCCATTGACCATATACAGGATGTCTTGCAGTTCTTTTAATGTTATCATCTGAAATGGTGAACGAATAAGCATTCAATGCTTTTCTTGATGAATGAAATTTTTGCAATAATGCAGGGTAGTCAAGCTTACACCATTCTGCAAAACCGGGATCATTATCTGCAACATATCTCTCAAACAATGGGTTGTCCTCATGCACCGTTCTTTTCATTCGCTCAAGGAAGACCTCATGGTAACGACCAAGATGTGCAATATTCTCTGCCACGCTCCATTTTTCGGGAATCGGTCTTTGCTTTGCAGTTTCTTCAGTCACGCCAGATAACAAATGTTTCAATGCTTCCGGCTGGTATTGTAAACGAAGTTGTAATGATTGTTCCATATAATTTGAACCTGCAATTTACTGAAGGGGGATCAAAATGTGATTAGTACAAAGGATGGGCGGTGAAATCTTCTTAAATTTGAATATGCCTTTCCACAGGAACTTCACATATTGGATTGATAAACGCAAATGGAAATATTATTTCCTGATGGTATCTCTTGAATTAGTTCGAAAATAATTGTCCGTAAAGTCTGGAAGTCGGAAAGAATTTTTCTTTTAAAAACGAATTGGCTTTCGGACTTTACTGGCTTTTCCGTCTTTCTGACTTAATTTCAATTCTCAACTTTCAATTAAAAGATCATGCCTCACTATTATAAACTCGGGAACATTCCTCATAAACGCCATACACAATTTCGCAAACCGGATGGGAAATTGTACAGCGAACAATTATTTTCAACCGAAGGATTCAGCGATGATTATTCATTGCTTTATCATTGCCATCCACCAACACAAATAATAAAAACAGAGCCACAGGTGGATGTTAGTCCGCAGGTGGCCGAAGAAAAAATGTTGAAGCATCGTTGCTTTGAAGGATTTCATGTAAAACCCGGCGGAGAATTTTTGCAAAGCCGGGTACCTGTACTTGTGAATAATGATTGTAATATTGTGTTGGCAGCTCCGCAAAGCGGAACCAAAGATTATTTTTATAAGAATACCGACGCGGATGAAATGATCTTTGTGCATGAAGGCAGTGGCACAGTGCATTCGCAATATGGAGAATTGCCATTTGGTTATGGTGACTATATTGTTTTGCCGAGGGGAACTATCTATCAGATTGAATTCAATGATGAGAAGAATCGTTTGTTCATCGTTGAATCATTTACGCCATTGCGTTTTCCAAAAAAATATATGAGTCGCTTCGGACAACTGATGGAGCATTCGCCATATTGTGAACGTGACATACGTCCGCCGCAGGATCTGAAAACATATGATCTGAAAGGTGATTACCTGATAAAAGCAAAGAAACGGGGAATGATGTATGGTTTGCATTATGGCACACATCCTTTTGATGTCATCGGGTGGGATGGCTGTTGCTATCCTTATATTTTTTCAATTCATGATTTTGAGCCGATAACCGGTCGTGTGCATCAGCCGCCGCCTGTTCATCAAACTTTCGAGACGAATGCATTTGTTGTTTGCTCGTTTGTGCCACGGTTGTATGATTATCATCCGCAGGCAGTTCCTGCGCCATATAATCATAGCAATATCGATAGCGATGAAGTGATCTATTATGTCGATGGTGACTTTATGAGTCGTAAGAATGTAACAAGAGGAATGATCACATTGCATCCAGCCGGTATTCCACACGGCCCGCATCCGGGTGCTGTAGAAAAAAGTATTGGGGCTAAGGAAACAAAAGAATTGGCGGTGATGGTTGATACTTTCCGTCCGTTGATGCTCACTAAGCAGGCACTCGAGATCGAGAATACAAATTATATAATGAGTTGGGCGGAATAACTGATAGTGGATAGATGATAACTGATATTTTTTTGGCTATTATCTATCCACTGTCATCTCTCATCTTATTCAACCGGCATTTGCCCCCTGATTAAACTTTTGTTGCGACGCTCCGTTCAACAGTTGCAATTCTATTCAGCATGTTTTATTTCCAGGGCGCTTTATTATCTGCTGAAAAATAAATGTAGCTTTCGGCAATTACAAGTGTTGGCTTACCAGTAGCGGGATCATTCTTCTTTTTTACTTTATTACGTGTAGCCGGGCTTCCTTCGCAACTAAGTACAAAAATTCCGTTTTCCACTTTCCATTTACACTTGCCTTTATCTGTCCGGGTTGCAGTGGTTATTGAGTTATTATAAGATTCGTACATTCCATCAGCAGATAGTTTCATATAAACAGAATTTGAAGAGCCGGGATATTGATATTTCCAAAGACCAAAAATAGTTTGATCATATCCATCTGCTGGTGAGTCGTTCAGTTCATTACCAATTTTTACCGCCGCAATGCCGGCGAACATTGGTTTACTGTCCATAGAAAAAAATGTCCTTGACTCATCTTTCAATTGCATCACAATTGCAGGCTTGCCTGATCGAGCATCATTCTTTTTTTCGATCGGAGTTTTTAAAACCTCTTTCCAGTCTTTAGAATACGTTTCAAGAATATTACCATTTAATTTCCAATAAAGTGTAACATCTTTATACCATCTGTCATTAGGATTCATGATACTGCCAACATAAAATTCATAAGTCCCATCAGCTTTAAAATTATAAATGGTGGCAATTCCGCCTTCATCAGGCAGCCATCTCCATGTGCCAATAAAACTTGCATCTACTTGCCCATGCATAGGTACAGGTGGCTCCTGAATTTTTACTGAGCTGGTTTGACTACCTATATTGCTAGCTAATGCAGTTGTCGAAGAAGCAGGTCTATCAATTGAAAATTCCTTTCCATCTTTTTTTACTTTTGCTTTCCCATTATCGAAGCCATCAGCATCATCATACTGTGGTTTGATAACTTCTTTTCCTGATTTATCTACAAAGCCCCACTTGTTATTCAGCTGTACTGCTGCCAGTCCTTCACTAAATCCGGTTAAATCAACGTTATCATATTTTATAGGCACTACAACATTTCCGGATTTGTCAATAAAACCCCATTTATTATTTAGCTCAACACTTGCAAAGCCATTGATGAATTGAGGAAGAAATTCCTGAAGGCTTTGATATTTTGGAGGAATGATTTCAGTACCATATTCATCAATAAAACCCCATTTATCATCCAGCATAACGGCGCCTCTTCCCTCACTAAATGAATATGCATCATCATACTTCAACGATGTTATTGATCTTCCAGTTCTGTCAATAAAACCAAAACCGTAACTAAGTCCGATTACTGCCATCCCTTCTTTAAAAATATCAGCATGTTCGTATTTTATCGGGATCACTTCTTTTCCTTCCGCATTTATATAACCCCATTTATCATTCAGCTGAACTGCTGCCATACCCTGGTGAAATTCTACTGAATAGGTATAAAGTGTTTCCTGGTATTTCAATGGAATTACTTCCCTGCCTGTTTTATCAATATAACCCAACTTGTGATTTAACTGAACTGATGCAAGTCCCTCGTTAAACATGCCGGCATCGTCATATTTAAAAGGGATCACTTCCTTTCCTTCTGCATTTATGTAACCCCATTTGCCATTGAATTTTACTGCCTTCATTCCTTCAGTGAATGCAAAAGAAAACTGGTACCTGGGAGAAATAATTATTTCACCTGATTTGTTTTTATACCCGATCTTTTCATTGCCATCTTTGAATTCTACCAATGCAACTTCAGTTTGTTTATTTTTTTGGGGATGATCGATATCGGAATAAATATCGCCGATGGCAACTTTTGCTTTGCCTTCAAAAAAACTATAAGCAACATCATATTTAGGTGGAATGATCTCCTTGCCTGTTTTATCAATGTATCCCCATTTGTCCCCGGTTTTTACTGCTGCTAAGCCTTCATTAAAACTTCTTTCGTTATCATATTTTATTGGAATGATTTCTTTTCCTGATTTGTCAACAAAGCCATACTTGTCATTCAGTTTTACCAGGGCATAATCTTCTTTAAAATTTGCAAAGACATCATATTTTGTCGGTGTTAGTTCCTTACCTGTTTTATCAATAATTCCCCACTTGCCGTTTATTGAAACGCCAGCTCTTCCTTGTATAAAATAAGTTACCCCATCGTATTTTATTGGGATCACTTCTTTGCCTGTTTTATCAATAAACCCCCATTTGTTATTCTGTTTTGCAGGAAGCATTCCTTCTTCATAATGAGTTAAAAAATCATATTTTACTGGAATTACTTCTTTACCAGTTTTATCAATAAAACCATCTTTATTTCCGAGTGTTACACAGGAAAGACCATCTTTAAAGCTTACACAGTTATCATATTTTGCAGGAATCACTTCTTTACCTGTTCTATCAACAAATCCCCACTTATTATTCAACTTAACAGCTGCCATTCCTTCATTAAAATAGTTTTCGTCATCGTATTTAGCCTGAACTATTTCTTTTCCTGTATTGTCTATAAATCCCCATTTACCATTTAACTGAATCAAAGCAAATCCTTCATTAAAATTGCGAACATCCTGGAATTTGATTGGAGTAATTTCTTTTCCTGTTTTATCAATAAATCCATATTTGCCATTCAATTCAACGAAAACAAAACCTTCTCTGAACTCATACACATCATCATATTTTGCGTGAACAACAATTTGCCCCCGGATATCTTTAAATCCATATTTACCTGTTGAATCCTTATAACTCATTAAAGTCTGCTGGCCGTAGGAATTAAAGTGCAACAGCAGTAGAGCCAAAATACTCAAAACATTTTTTTTGAATGAAAGGTTTTTTCCCATCTCAATGGCATTTGAAATGATAAATAAGCTCTGTGATAGTGAGTTCCAGTTAGTACGGCTTTTATGGGGTGGGGAAGAGTTATAAAGCTAGTAAACTTTTGTACTCAGTTTTTTTACAAGAGACTCTTCCTCAGAAAAAATATTTTACCTCTACTTTTTTACATGCGCCTTATATGTTCCATTTGGTTGGGTTGATGTAAGACCAACTGGTTTGTTGCCCCCCATTTCAAATTGGATCTTGTAGCCCGACATTCCTTTTATGGTAAAGGCATCATTTGACAAAGGCACCAGTTCAAAATCTCCCTGGCCAGGTGCAGATACCCAAAGAGCATTATCTTTTATTGAGGTCGTAGCAGTAAGTGAAATACTCTCGAATTCAAATGCACCTACGTATTTTTCCAATTCTTTTGCTGTAACTATAAATGTTGATTTGCCTTGCAGACGATCTAATTTTTGCTTGCTGTCTTCGCTTTTTGTCATGGCGTATGCTTTCTGATAATTGGCTATTGCTTTAATAGTATCTTTTTGGGCGATCAAAACATCAGCATAAGAATCGTAAACATTCCCGCTCTTAGGATAATTTTCAATATTCATTTCAAATAAGGCAGCAGCTTTTGGATACTGTTTTAGAGAAAGTGCATTGTAGCCCAAACTATTTATCTGCATTTCCGGGGGAGAAACTTTAAAGCCAAATTCTTTTGAGACTGTTTGGTAATGTTGCTTAAATCTTTGAACTACTTCAATGCCTGGCTCCATAAAATCTGCACGGGTAAACTTAAAACGGTACCAGCTAAAAATAAAACGCAGGCCATCATACTCACTTATAAGCGGCACCGAGCCATGATCGTCGTCTCCATAATATTTACTCGCATACTTCAACCCGTTTTGCGGATTGTCCTTTATAAACTTATCCATCGCAAAAATGGAGCGAATATGTCTTGTATCTACACTGGTATCTTTTTTCATTTTCTCCACTGTCATTCCATCGGGCATTGTATTGGCAATACCCACATACAAGCTCGTGCCGTTAAATTTTTGCGCTGCCAGTTTTTGCTGTGTGACTTTTAAAAACTGTTCTTTACTATACCACATACTTGGGTCGATAGCTATATAGGCATTAAATAGTTTGGTATGATTGGTAATAATATTCATTACTGTCAAGCCGCCAAATGAGTGGCCTATCGACACTCTAAAAGGTTGTGTGGGATATAATGAATCAATATGCGGCATCAGTTCTTTTTCCATGAAAGCTGTAAAATTTTCACCACCGCCAGTGTTTTTTGAAGAATTACTGTCCATCATAGGTGGATCACTTATTATATGTGTTGGTGTAAGATCTCTTGTCCTGTCCGTATTTGGAATTCCTACAATGATCATTTCAGGAACGATCGTATTGCCATTTACCTGGCTTAGCTGCTGTATCATACCAACTACAGATTCAAAATGGCCATCCCCATCGAGCAGGTAAAGGACAGGATAACGCTGACCAGGGTTTTGCTCGCCTTTCATGTTTGGTGTGTATACCCAAACTTTTCTTTGCTCTTTCAGTATGATGGAATATACACTATCAACTTTTCCAATTACAATTTTATTATCTGTTTGTGCAACGACGGCCAATGAGATAAAAACGTACAGGATGAATAGAATACCCTTTTTCATATCGTATCATTAAATGTTGGAAATAAAAGATCTTCTAGTCAAATGTATCTCAATTTTTATTCAATTCTTTTATTGCGTTTTCTACTACAAAACAAATGGCCATCCGAACAGATGGCCATTTAAAATCAGATATAAAATATCGAATCAATCTCCATTCCAGAATATTCCAATATTATAATAAACATGTTTCAGTTCGTCAATTTTAAATGCTTCGTTCTTGTTCGTGGCATAACTGAAACCAACATTAGCGTGGAGACCGAAATAATTGCTAAATCTGTACAACAAACCTGCTTCTGGCCGGGCTACAAAGCCCCAGTTATCATCTTCGGAAACAAAGATGTTATAATAAGCGCTTTGCTCACTGTATTGTGCGCCAAGCCCAATACCGGCATAAGGCTTCATCTTATCACCGCCTTTAAAATAATAATGGGCATTTAGATATATTGGCAATGTATACACCTGGTGAATGAAATCTGTATAAAGTTGTCGGGAACCATCAGGCTTGTCATAGACTTTGGGTGGAATATATTGCTCAAATGAATTCCAACTGAATCCAATACCCACACTCATAGTGGGTTTAATAAATCTGCGATACTCAAGATTTCCCCCGGCCAGTGAGGTCTTTTTAAGATAATTGGTACTTAAAGGCGTGGCGATTTGCCAGTTAAATGTCGCAAAATTATCAAGATGCCAGGCTGTTTGTGCATTTATTGAACCAACACAAGCAGCACAGATAAATATCAGTATGATTAATTTTTTCATGTTGTAAGGTTTTACTTTGTGAGGTAAGTGGATTGTGTGAAAGCCTGGTTGATCGCTGTTGTTGTAAGATCAGCATTCGTTTGATTGTTCGTAGTACTGAATACACCAAACATTGTAGCACCCCAAAGAGCCCGGACGTTATGATTGGCTCCCTGATTTTTTATATCGAACAAATAAAGGGTTGAAGTGCCGATTGTGTAGGTGTAAGTTGTGCACCAGGGATAATAATATCCTCCACAATAATAACAACCCCAGTACCATGGAGGATAATAGCCATACCATCCATCCCACCACCCACCACAAACTGCTGTACGGGTAATGTCTTTAATAACGGTAAGCCTCAGCCCAAGATCTGGAAGTCCCTGGGCCCGGGGTTTAAATGTGTATCCCCTGGCATTCATATTAGTTTTAACTGCACTTACCAATTGCAGAGCCATGGGACCGGTTAAGATACTGTCCGTGGAAGCAGATGCCACAATACTTACTGTGTCAGAAATAAAGTAAGTAGCATAACCGGAAAAATTTGCTGTAAGGTCTCTGTCGGTTGCGACCACCTGGTCTAGTTTGAGATCTTCTGTGTTGGGTTCTTTTCGGCAAGAGAATAATACCGATACGAATAGGATAACCAAGAAGGTTTTTGGTTTCATACGATTTTAATTAAGGTTTATGATTAATGTTGTTCTTAGACAATGAAGGTAAATTAAATGCTGCAAAAAAATTTCAACATAACAAAATAAATTGATTGGAAAATGCGGGCAACTGATTGAAATCAAGTTGGGTTGTGATAATAATTGATCAGTAAGACAGAGAAAATATTCATGCTTCATTCTTCGGAAGCCTATAGCTCAGCACTGTCAAAATATTTTGAAATAATCTATTTGCCTCTTATCACTTTACAAATCGCTTTGTAAAAAATAATTTGCAATCGTGCATTCGTTTATTAGATTTGTTAACCATTTGGTTAAACTATATGGTTAAAAACGAGAAACATCAAGGCGCCGAAGAAAAAATTTTATCTGCAGCCAGGAAAATATTTACGACAAAAGGCATGGCGGGTGCCCGTATGCAGGATATAGCCGATGAGGCAGGGATCAATAAAGCCTTACTCCATTATTATTACAGGGATAAGGAGAAACTTTTTGAAACAATTTTTTTGGAAGAGGCGCAAAAATTCTTTCCAAAGATCAATGCCATTTTTCAGTCCGACGATCAGTTGTTTCAGAAAATTGAAAAATTCGTAGATGAATATATAGATGAGATGTTGGAAAATCCATACCTGCCATGGTTTGTACTGAACGAGATCAATCGCGACCCCGATCAATTCATGTATAAGATCTGGGGTGAACACAATCTTCCTAAACCCGGCAAGTTTCTTGACCAGATAGAAAAAGAAATAAAAAATGGAATAATAAAAAGGATCAACCCGGTTCATTTATTGATGAATCTTTTATCAATGACCATATTTCCATTTGTAGCCAGGCCTATGATCACCCGTAACCTTCATATGACTGATTCCCGGTTTCGGGAAACGATGGAAGAACGAAAAAAAGAGATACCAAAATTTATTATTGATTCTATTAGAAAATGATTTTTTATGAAACGATTTCTATTAGTGCTGCTTATGCTGCCAGCAATACTCTATGTACAGTCGCAAAGTTTGAGTTTGCAAAAAGCATATGAACTGGCCCAACAGAATTATCCGCTGATCAAGCAACGTGAACTCATCAAACAAACAAGTGAGTATAGTGAGGAGAATCTTGGCAAAGGCTTTCTTCCACAAATAAATTTGAGCGGCCAGGCAACTTATCAATCAGCCGTAACACAAGTAAAGTTGCCGGCTCCTGGGATTTTCATAGAGCCACTAAGTAAAGATCAATATAGAATACTTGGAGATGTGAACCAGTTGATCTATGATGGCGGTGCAATAAAGCAACAAAAAGGAATTCAGTATCTATCTAATGAGGTTGAACAGCAAAAGATAGAAGTGGAATTGTATAAACTCAAGGAAAGAATTAACCAGATCTTTTTAGGTGTATTATTTCTCGATGAACAATTGAAGCAGGTTGACCTGGTAAGATCTGATCTGAATAATGGCATCACAAGAGTGGAAGCACAGGTAAACAACGGTGTGGCATTGAAATCAAACTTGAATGTTTTGAAAGCAGAATTGCTCAAAACTGATCAAAGAGCAATTGAGATAAAAGCAACAAGAAAAGGATATATTGATGTCTTAAGTCTTTTTATCAATCAATCCTTGCCGGAAAATATAAAACTGGAAAAACCAGTTGTTGCAGGCTCCGTTCTGAATAATGATATACAAAGACCAGAACTGAAATTATATTCTACGCAGGAGAAATTGCTCGGAGGACAATATAAAGTAATCGGTTCAAGAAATAAACCTAAAGCAAGTTTGTTTTTTCAGGGAGGTTATGGCCGACCCTCTTTGAATTTATTCACAAATGACTTTGATTTTTTTTATACTACTGGCTTACGACTTAATTGGTCAATTGGAGGCTTCTACACAGAGAAAAGAGAAAAGAAAATCATTGAACTGAATCAAAAAGCAATTGACATACAAAAAGAAGTTTTCTTGTTCAATACCAATACTCAGCTAAAACAGCAGCAGTCAGAATTTGACAAACTCCAGAAACTGATCGCAACTGACAATGACATTATTGATCTGAGAATAAAAGTAAAAGATGCAGCAAAAGCCCAGCTTGAAAACGGTGTGATCACTGCAAATGATTATCTGCGGGAAGTTAATGCCGAGGACCAGGCCAGACAGAGCCTGATCACCCATCAAATACAATTGTTGCAAGCGCAAATAAATTATCAAACAATTTCAGGAAAACAATAAACAGTGGATATGAAGAATTTATTATTTGGAACAATAGCTTCTCTTTTAATTGTTGGCTGCAATAGAAGCGAAAATAAATTTGATGCTTCCGGCACTTTTGAAGCTGATGAAACAATTGTTTCATCAGAGATGCCTGGCAAGATCCTTTCATTCAATGTAGAAGAAGGAATGCATTTGCAGAAGGATAGTATTGTGGGCACAGTTGATGCAACCAATATTGATCTACAGCAACAACAAGTGGAAGCAAGTATCCATGCTTTAAATGAAAAGACTGCTAATGTTAATCCGCAGGTTGAATTATTGCAAAACCAATTAGCCGTTCAGCAATCACAGCTTGATAATTTATTGCATGAGCGAACAAGGATCGAGAACCTGTTAAAATCGGATGCTGCAACTCCGAAGCAACTTGATGATATTAATTCGCAGATCGATGTTGTGAAAAAAAGTATGACTGTAACCCAGCAGCAGATCAATGTTAAGAAAAATGATATTGCTACTCAAAACCGTTCAATACTTAGTGAAGCTGAACCATTAAAAAAGAGGGTTGCCCAACTGGAGGATCAGCAGCAAAGAGCAAACATTGTAAACCCAGTTAGTGGAACAGTTATTACTAAATATGCCGAAGCGGGAGAAATTACATCATCCGGAAAAGCTTTGTATAAAATTGCTGATCTGTCTGAATTAAATCTAAGAGCTTACGTGACGGGTGTTCAATTGCCAACAATTAAACTAGGTCAGCAGGTAAAAGTGATGATTGACCAGGGAGAGAAGAAGTATAAAGAATATAACGGAACCATTATTTGGATATCGGACAAAGCAGAATTCACTCCAAAAACAATTCAAACAAAAGAGGAGAGGGCTAATCTTGTTTATGCTATAAAAGTAAAAGTGAAGAATGATGGGTTTTTGAAAATCGGTATGTACGGGGAAGTGAAATTAAACCCCCTGTCCCCCTAAAGGGGTAACTTAGATCGAATATGCATTTGATCTTTCGAAATGTCTTTATCCCGTAGGAACAAAATATTAATAGCTCCGGGTTTTAACCCGGGGATCGAAAGAAAAAATTTTCATCAGAACCCCGTAGGGGTTCAACATAGACAGATGATGATAGTAGTAATATAGTTGAAGAAATAAAAAAGAAAAGCTTCAATGAACTCAGTTGTTGCAGAAAATATTATCAAAACTTACGGAAAGAAAAAAGAAGTCACAGCTTTGAGTGATATCTCTTTTGATGTTTCGCAAGGTGAACTGTTCGGAATCATCGGTCCCGATGGCGCTGGTAAAACTTCTTTATTCAGAATTCTTACAACACTATTACTTGCTGATAGTGGCAAAGTACATGTTGATGGGCTTGATGTGGTAAAGGATTATAAAGCAATTCGAAAAAGAATTGGATATATGCCCGGAAAATTTTCTTTATACCAGGATCTGTCGGTGGAGGAAAACCTTAATTTCTTTGCGACCATTTTTAATACAAGTATAGAAGAGAACTATGACCTCATAAAAGATATTTATGTACAAATAGAGCCATTTAAAAAACGTAAGGCAGGTAAACTTTCCGGCGGTATGAAACAAAAACTGGCACTAAGCTGTGCATTGATACATCGCCCTTCGATCTTGTTCTTAGATGAGCCTACAACAGGTGTGGATGCGGTCAGCCGTAAAGAATTTTGGGAAATGCTAAAGAGTTTAAAAAGACAGGGGATCACAATTCTTGTGTCGACACCATATATGGATGAAGCAGGTATATGTGATAGGGTTGCTTTGATCCAGAATGGAAAAATTCTTTCGATCAATACACCACAGGGAATAGTTGATAGTTTTCCAAAACCATTATGGGCTGTGAAGTCTTCAAGGATGCTGCCTTTGCTGATCGATCTGGAGCAAAAAGATTTTATTGAGAATGTTTATCCGTTTGGAGAATATCATCATGTAGTAATGAAAGATGAAACCGGTGAGGCATTGCTTAAAAAAATTATTCAAAGCAAAAAAGATGATAATGCTGTTGCAGAGAAAGTGCAACCCGATATTGAAGACTGTTTTATTGCATTAATGAAAAACTAATATGGTTGATGATAAAGTAATAACGGCGCATAAACTAACCAAAAAGTTTGGCGACTTTACGGCTGTAGATCAGATCAACTTTGAGGTGCACAAAGGTGAAATTTTTGGATTTCTTGGTGCGAATGGAGCAGGAAAAACAACGGCAATGAGAATGCTTTGCGGTCTTTCATTACCAACATCCGGCGAAGCAACTGTTGCAGGATTTGACGTATATAAAGAAAATGAAAAGATCAAAAAGAGTATTGGCTACATGAGCCAGAAGTTTTCTTTATATGAAGACCTTACCGTAAAAGAAAATATGGAATTCTATGGTGGTATTTATCACATGACTGATAAATTCATTAAAGACAAAACGGCTTCCATTTTAAAAAAATTGTATTTGGAAAAGGAAGCAAACGCTTTGGTAAGGTCATTGCCATTAGGATGGAAACAAAAGCTTGCATTTTCAGTCGCCATCTTTCATGAACCGGGGATTGTTTTTTTGGACGAACCAACTGGGGGTGTAGATCCTGTGACACGAAGAGAATTCTGGAATATGATCTATGAAGCAGCTGACAGGGGCACAACCATATTTGTAACTACACATTATATGGACGAAGCAGAATACTGCAATCGTGTAAGTATAATGGTGGATGGAAGAATTGAAGCGTTGGATACACCGTCTCAATTGAAAAAAACTTATAGAGCCGCCTCAATGGATGAAGTGTTTTTAATGTTGGCAAGAAAAGCTGTAAGAGCAGCAGATTGATTTTTATGAAACAATTTTTTGCATTTGTAAAAAAGGAATTTTATCATATCTGGAGGGATAAACGCACTATGTTTATTCTTTTAGGCATGCCTGTTGTCCAAATTGTGATATTTGGTTTTGCTCTTACCAATGAAGTAAAGAATGCAAATATTGCGGTGCTGGATAATTCAAAAGACGCGGCAACGATTTCACTTATTGCTCAATTGGATGCAAGCCGTTATTTCGCGGTAGAAAAAAATCTTGACAGCTATAAGGAAGTGGATGAAGAGTTTAAAAAAGGAAAAATAAAACTCGCAATAGTTTTTCCACAACACTTTGCCGAAGATCTTCAGCATTTCAATAAAGCGCAGGTTCAATTGATCGCTGATGCAGCAGACCCCAATACTGCGAGCCAACTGACTAATTACGCAACTGCAATTATTCATGATTATCAGGATCGAGTTACAAACAATAGAAAGCTACCGTACACAATAAATACAGAAATGCGGATGCTCTATAATCCGCAATTAAAAGGCGCATTCAATTTTGTTCCGGGAGTAATGGCGATGGTCCTATTATTAGTATGTACCATGATGACAGCAATTACCATTGTAAAAGAAAAAGAAATGGGAACAATGGAGGTGATGCTGGTATCGCCAATGCGGCCACAATTAGTTGTACTTGCAAAGGCGGTCCCTTATTTATTGTTATCAACCATCAACATCACTTCAATATTGTTATTAAGTGTGTTTGCTCTTGAAGTTCCAATCAATGGAAGTATAGCGTTGCTCGGTTTTGAAAGTATTTTATTTACATTGGTGTCATTGTCGTTGGGCTTATTGATCTCTTCCGGTGCAGCATCTCAACAAACTGCTATGTTTATTTCATTAATTGCTCTATTTCTTCCAACAATTATGCTTAGTGGATTTATGTTCCCGGTCGAAAATATGCCATTGCCTTTACGTATTGTTTCAAATATTGTTCCTGCAAAATGGTTTTACAGCATTGTAAAATCAGTGATGATCAAAGGACTTGATTTCAATGGCGTTTGGAAAGAAACATTAATACTGGTGGGTATGATGACTTTCTTTTTAACCATGGCCATTAAACGATTTAAAATACGGCTGGCATGAGAACATTAAAATTCATATTACGCAAAGAGTTTCGCCAAATATTCCGTGATCCCGGAATACTTCGGATAATTCTCATCATGCCTGTAATTCAATTATTGATTCTACCATGGGCAGCAGATTATGAAATAAAAAACATCAAGCTTGCAATCGTTGATCATGACCATTCAGAGTATTCACGTCAATTAAGAAATAAGATCACTTCATCGGGATATTTTATTCTTACTGATTATTCATCTTCCTATGAACACTCTTTAGAGCAAATTGAAAAAGATAAAGCAGATTTGATTTTACAAATACCTGATCATTTTGAAAAGGACCTGGTAAAAGAGGATGAAGCCAAGCTTTTTATGGCAATTAATGCTATCAATGGTGTGAAAGCAAATCTTGGCGGAGCATACCTGCGCACAATTATCCAGGATTATAATAAACAAGTAAGAACAGAATGGATCCAGTTTCCCCGTTTTAGTCCGGAAACACAAATAGAAGTGACGTCGTCCAATTGGTTTAACCCGTTGATGAATTATAAAAATTTTATGGTGCCTGGGATATTGGTTATTTTATTAACCATGGTGGGAAGCAACCTGGCTGCTATTAATATTGTAAAGGAAAAAGAGATCGGTACTATTGAACAGATCAATGTAACACCGATAAAGAAATTTCATTTCGTGCTTGGTAAACTTATTCCCTTTTGGCTTTTGGGACTCCTGGTATTAACGATCGGCTTAACTATTGCACGACTGGCGTACGGAATTATTCCGGCAGGAAGTTTTCTTACCATTTATGTTTTTGCGGCAGTTTACCTGTTAGCGGTACTTGGGCTGGGTCTATTGATCTCAACTTATTCAGTTAACCAGCAGCAAGCTATGCTGCTTTCTTTCTTTCTTATGATGATATTTATTTTGCTTGGTGGACTTTACACATCAATCGAAAGTATGCCTGAGTGGGCCAAATGGATCACCCGGTTTAACCCCGTCTCTTATTTTATAGAGGTAATGCGTATGGTGGTATTAAAAGGCAGTAGCCTGGCTGATATTAAGTACCATCTACTTAAAATGGGCGGCTTTGCCGTTGCGTTTAATGGCTGGGCAATTATCAGCTATCACAAAAGAAGTTGAGAAAAATCCTTTTCCGGGTATCCAAACTTTTTTATATTCGGATACTAAAATCTTGCTATATGGTAAAACTTGGTCAATTGCAGCGTG
>Ga0068863_100003171_pt1 | contig 16256 bp, 14 predicted proteins | sample KBSSwiS62_FD_66596 | JGI IMG/M metagenome (GOLD analysis project Ga0068863, IMG submission 66596) | Switchgrass rhizosphere microbial communities from Kellogg Biological Station, Michigan, USA - KBS Switchgrass S6-2 | ecosystem: Host-associated > Plants > Roots > Rhizosphere > Soil ...
TTCGTCGGTGCACACGCCGATAGACGCCGGCACATCCCCACCGGGATACGGAATGCGGATGTAGGTGGGATCATAACGAACGGTGTGATGGATGCGCTCATCGGCGGCCGCCACCAACGCGCGAAAGAATACTTCTTCTTCGCTTGACTGAGAGCGCGAAGCCTGGAAATTATGCGAAACCGGTGGAAAAGTTTGCAGAACAGGCAGTGCCGTCAGAGCTGCCGCCGCGAAGAGAGAGCGAAGGGATCCGCCAGAGGTCGAAGACATATGCCGTATGCTTAGACGCCTGATTTCGAGTAAGAGTGCCCGCCTGGTGCTCGCGGCAAATGGCGGGAGCCTGCAGGCTGTCGGGTTGCAACTTTTTGCCGATGGAGTATACTGCCCGCGTCTTCGTCCCTCAGTCGCAAGACCTGGTCCACGGATAAAACAGAACGACAGGAAATTTATGACTTCAACAGAGTTGATGAGGCGGGAGATTCTTCGCTTGGCGCGAGCGACGCGCCATTCCGCATTTATTAGCACGCGCAGGCTTTCCGCTTTCTATAACGTTTCGGAAAAATGTGTGCTGTGCGAGATGGCCAAACTGGCCGAAGAAAACCGCATTCGCGTAGCCGGCTGGCGAAATCGGGAAGATTTTGTGGAAAACTCGCCGGAAGGACTAGCGGTTCGAGTGGACCTGGTGGAATAAGCCGCTCACCGAAAAAAGGCACATCGCGACTAGCTGGGTTGCTCTTCCAATTTCGCTTTTCGGGTTGCGAATTTCGCTCTTGTAAGATGGCTAGTTGGTTTTGCGGATTTCGATCGAGTCGTAACTCGACTTCAGAATGATTTTCGGTCCGCGCCCTGCGCCGTACTTGCCTTCCAGATGCGAATCGCCTTTTCCGGTCTTCGTGGTATTTAGAGATCCGCCGGTAAATTCCGAATTAATGTCGCACGAGTGGCAGTCGGCCTGAATTTCGAAGTTTGAACCGGACGGCATCAACAGCGTCACCGAAGCTCGCACATTGTTGATGGTTACGTCTTCCTTAGGCGCGTTGGAAAAGCGCACTTCCACTGAGCCGTTGGTATTGTCGAGCACGATCTTGCCGGTCACATTTTCCAGTGACACTGAGGCGTTCTTGGTGCGGGACGTCAGGTTTCCCGGCGCGTCCGCAATTTCCAGGTTGCCGGAGCTTTTCTCAAAATGGCCGCCCAGCTGTGTCAGCGTCAGGTCAGTGTGCTGCGACACGAAGCGCACACCTTTGGCGATCTTGTCGGCGCGAATGGAGCCAAAGAATTCACCGTCGACCACCAGGCTGCCGGTGGCGTTTACCGCTGCAATGTCACTGCCGCGCCCGGAAACCTTGATATCGCCCTTGGTATCAGTGACTTTGACGTCGCCCTTGTTGGTTTCAACACTGACGTTTCCGGCGGTGTCGTTGACTTCGATATCGCCATTGCGAGTGCCGGCCACTACATCGGTTCCCATGTCGGAGATGTTGATGTCGCCGCGTTCGTTGCGCACGATCAGCGTGGATTTTTTCGGCACCACCGCATCGATATTCACAGACACGCGCGAATCGCCCAGATCGAAGCCGGTCGGCCGAATTTCGTAGCTGTCGCCGCTCTGCGTAACGCCAACACCAACCGACGGCGCGCGTTTCTCCGCGTCGCTTGCGCTCAGTGTACGGATCGACTTTTCGCCTGAGAGCCGCAAGTTCGGCTCGTCAGACGAACGCACCGAGATGGTTCCACGTCCGCCGCGAATCAAAATGTGGGCATTGGCAGGAATTGGCTGCGATGGCATGTCGATTGGATAGGAATAGGGCTCGCCGACGTCGATATCGAAGTCCGGGATGCGGGACTTAGCGATGTCCCAGGCGATTACAAGACCGACCACGGTCATCAGTCCCAGCACCAGAAAAACTTCGCCTGGAGTAATCCAGCCGTACGCGCGCCCCTGCCGCTGCGCGACGGTTCGTTCGTAGAGTTTGGTCGCTCCCCAGAAGATAAAGATCAGCGGCCACCAGTGGCCGAAAACGCTACGCAACGACAAGTGTCCGTAGTTGTGCAGCAGCAACAGCAATCCAAAAACGATCAGCAACAGCCCGCTAAAAACTCCGCTGGTGCGCGGGCGGGTTGGGTAGCCGTTTGCCATGTGCTTACTGCCCTTGTCCCGCGTAGGGATTTGAGTACGTGGGCGGCACGGCGGGAGGCGCGGGATTTACAGGAGGCGGCATCGGCGGCACGGTAGCTTCCAAATGTCCATCCATCGAAACTAACGACGAAGCCAGCAGAATGGCTCCAATCACGATGAACAATACTGGATATGTGTGGCCGATGTGAAAGTACCCGTTACCCAGTTCGCTCAACAAAAAGAGGACGCCGATGGTGGTGACCACCGCAGGACCCATCAGGTTGCGGATCGAGCATCGTGGACAGGTACAGCGGGCCGGATTACTCATCTTCGCATCTTCCTCCAGTTGCTACTGGCGTCCCGAAAGCCGGTTGCGGAACATATAGAAGCCCACACCGATCAGAATCAGCGGCCAAAAACGTCCCAGCCGGATAAAATCAAAGAAGCGAAAATTGTTGAGCAGCAACAGCGCGCCGAGTCCAATCAAAATGATCGGGCCAATTGGGCGTTCCTTGCTCCAGGATTCCAGAGGATCAGACGGAGCGGCAGTTCCGGCAAGTTTGGCTTGCGCTGTACGCATGGCCTCGAAGGCGCAATAAAAGACAAATCCGCCAAGAAAAATTCCCAGCATCGCGCCAAGCCCGTCTCCAATATCGGTGGAAAGCGCCACGATGATCGAAGCGAAGATCGCGATGTGAATCAGCCCCTTGTTGTATTGGCCGTTGTAAATCGCTCCAAGCCCCGGGAAGAGCCCAAGGATGAACGCGATGGTGGGGCTGCTGCTGCCAGCGGGCCGAATTTGATAAGGAGCTCCGGGCGGCGGAGGGTAGGCAGGCATGGCAGGTGTTGCCGGCATTGCGGAAGATGGCTCCACAGGCTGTGAAACAAATCCGGGCGCAGCCGATGCAGGCGCCGGAGCAGGGACACCATGCCCCATCACCGTCGCCAGGCAATCCTCGCAGTACAACACATCGCGTACTGGTCGTGAACACGCCGAACACATCGGCTTGCCACAATTTCTACAGTACCCGGTTGCGTCCACATCCGTATGGACAGCACACTTCATCGAGTTCTCCCTTCCATCAACGTACTGCGAGCTTATCGCTCATGAACAAAGCGAGCTTACCGCTTGTGATCAAAGCGAGCTTGCCGCTCGCGACAAGGCTGAGTTTGCCGCTGAGGAGGGGAACTTCCTCGGCCAGCACCTGGAGCTGTGAAGAAACATCGTTCGCGCGGTTCTGTTGCCGCGGAGTTTTGGGGCCGCTGCCGTCGGTGCGTCCCGGCTGTGGATTCGATTCCGGTGTGGAGTTCTCGCGGTTCGTCGGCACTTCATTGTCTTGCCGCAGCCGCGACTGAATCTCATACACCACGCGCAAATCGCTTATATATTTGGTTCCGCGCGCATACGCCAAATGCACCTGGCGATTGGTGTTGCGATAGATATTGGAAGGCGCCAAGTCGGCCAATTTCGGCTTTTTCCAGTTCACACTTCCTGACACCGTCACGATCATTAGGAACGTAGCCGCCAGCGAAACCGCACCGTAGGCAAACCTCGGCGAAGCCAGGCTCCTCAGCCACGCCAAAAACGCTGCCCAACCGCTTTCCGTTTCGCGCGGACCAAGAGTTGCGTCCAGAACGTTGTAAACCAGGCGCGGCGGCGTATCGAGTTCCGGCAAAGCCCGCAAGGTGTTAATCGCGTGCATCACACTTGACACCAAGGGCGTGCAGCGCTCGCATGAGTTCACGTGCAGGTCAAACGCTCGCTGCTCGTCGGCGGGCAGCAGCCCGTCGAGATAGTCGGTCAGCAGCAGTTCCGTTTGTTCGCAGGTCCAGTTCATGATGGGCGAACCCCCATTTGTTGCAAAATCCGTGCCAGCTCGATGCGGCCGCGGTTGATTCTTGATTTTACCGTGCCTTCGGGAACAGCGAGGACAGTTTGGATCTCGCTGTACTCAAGTTGCTGCAGGTCGCGCAAAATCACCGCCTCGCGCAATTCCGGCGAAAGGTGCGTCAGCGCAGCTTGCACTTGCGCACTCAATTCGCCGAGCAATGCCTGCTCATCAGGACGGCGGCCCGATGATTCCTTATTCTCCACCACCGGCATGGCATCATCGAGCGAGTCCGTGACCCGATCGCGTTTCGTGCGGCGGTAATGGTCGATCAAAAGGTTGCGCGTCACGCTGGTCATCCAAGTAGCAAATCCGCCGTGCGCTGATCGATAGCTGGCTAGCGTACGGTACACCCGAAGGAACACATCCTGCGAGAGGTCCTCGGCTTCCGTGCGGTTGCCAGTGAACCTGTAACAGATATTGAATATGCGACGCGTATGGCGACGCACAAGTTCCTCCCAGGCAGAGCCGTCTCCCTGGAGGCATTGCTGGACCAGTTGGGCATCCTGCTCCAACGGAAAATCAGCCTCGCATCCTCAAAAGCTTTTCGAAAAGCACCAGAGTCTCCGCTGGCCGGTCTACTCCCGCGGCGGCTTCCGCGATTAGCTCTGGCGCCTCTCGAGCGGCCCGTTGAGTGGCCCCTGGAGCGGCTAAGTCGGCCTGCCACACTATGGAACGTAAATTGCGAACCAATTGTTCCGCGGTACTGGGAAGTCGACTTCCCAGTCCACCAGGTGAAACGCTGGGTGGGGTTGGGCGCCGACAGTCCATTTAAGCCCGCATAGTATCACTTCATCGGATTCTGTGCGGTGTTGCGTTCCCCAGCGCAGCCTGGCGCAAATCGGACCGTCCACTGGCTTCGTCTTTCCAGGAGTAAGTCCTTTAGATTGATATCCTTCCGGGAGAATAGCCTGGTTCCTTTTCACAACCTCCACCTTTGCTGAGACCGCGATCCTTCATTTTCAACCACTTGCGAACGTGTACAGGTAGGAGAACCGGCGCGGCGCGCCATGACCAACGAGGCAAGCAAAAGGGGGCGCGACGATCCGCGCCCCCTTTTGCTCGTTTACTGCTTTTGTTTTCGCCACACCTCAGTGGGCGGCGTCGGAGCGGATGCGCATGCTGTAGAAAGAGCGGTACACAAACGTAAATGAGACAGCAAAGAAAATGGCCGCGAGGATGTGGGTTGCGCCATGGCCCTCGCTGGCAGTTAGCTTCACAGCTAGCTCCACGGCGAGCAGGCCAAAGAGCGTGGTGAACTTGATGACCGGATTGAGAGCGACGGAAGACGTGTCCTTGAAAGGATCGCCTACGGTGTCGCCGACCACCGTAGCGTCGTGGAGCGGAGTGCCTTTTTGCTTGAGCTCGACTTCGACAATTTTCTTGGCGTTGTCCCAGGCGCCGCCGGCGTTAGCCATGAATATGGCTTGATAGAGGCCGAAGATGGCGATGGAGATCAGGTAGCCGATGAAGAAGAAGGGTTCGAGAAACGCGAAAGCCAGCGTAGCGAAAAAGACCGCGATAAAAATGTTGATCATGCCTTTTTGCGCGTACCGGGTGCAGATCTCGACGACTTTCTTGCTGTCGGTGACGGAGGCCTTTTCGACGCCTTCGAGTTTGATGTTGGCCTTGATGAATTCGACTGCGCGGTAGGCGCCGGTCGTGACGGCCTGGGTGGAAGCACCGGTGAACCAGTAAATCATGGCTCCCCCGGTGATCAGCCCGAGAACGAAAGGCGCGTGAAGGAGCGAGAGCTTGTCCACGTTGGCAGAGAGGCCGTTGGTGAGCGCCATGATGATAGAAAAGATCATGGTGGTGGCGCCTACGACGGCGGTGCCGATAAGCACGGGCTTGGCCGTGGCTTTGAAGGTGTTGCCCGCGCCGTCGTTGGCTTCCAGCATTTCTTTGGCTTTTTCAAAGTTGACGTCAATGTTGAAGTCTTTTTTCAGCTCAGTCCTGATGTTGGGGACTTTTTCAATGAGCGAAAGTTCGTAGACGGATTGCGCGTTGTCGGTGACCGGGCCGTAGGAGTCTACGGCAATGGTTACGGGACCCATGCCCAGGAAGCCGAAGGCCACAAGACCGAAGGCAAACACCGGAGCGGCGACCATCAGGCCGCCCAGGCCGACGCCGGAGGCGTTGTTAATTCCGGTGATCAGATAACCGACCGACATCAGGATGACCATGGCCATGCCGAGGTAGTAGGCGGAAAAATTTCCGGCGACGAAACCGGAAAGGATGCCGAGCGATGCGCCACCTTCTTGCGCGGACGTGACAACTTCTTTCACGTGGCGCGATTCGGTGGATGTGAAAACCTTGACGAGTTCGGGAATGACGGCGCCGGCGAGCGTGCCGCAAGAAATGATCGTCGCGAGCTTCCACCACTGCGACGTGTCCCCGCCGAGGCTCGGGATGATCATCGAAGAGATCAGATAGGTCAGGGCGATGGAGACGATGGAGGTAATCCAGACCAGTGAAGTGAGCGGCGCCTCGTAATTCATTGCGTCGGCGTTGCCGTACTTGGCTTTGGCAATAGCGCCGTTGATGAAGTAGGCGGCAGCGCTGGCGATGAGCATGACAATACGCATGACGAAGATCCAGACAAGCAGCTGGACTTGAACGGTCGGATCTTTCACCGCGAGCAAAATGAAAGTGATGAGCGCGACGCCGGTGACTCCGTAGGTTTCAAAGCCGTCGGCGCTGGGGCCGACCGAGTCGCCCGCGTTGTCGCCGGTGCAGTCGGCAATGACGCCGGGGTTGCGCGCGTCGTCTTCTTTAATTTTGAAGACGATTTTCATCAAGTCGGAGCCAATGTCAGCGATCTTGGTGAAGATACCGCCGGCGATGCGAAGCGCCGCGGCGCCGAGGGATTCACCGATAGCGAAGCCGATGAAGCAGGGACCTGCGTAGTCGCCCGGAATGAAGAGCAGGATGAAGAGCATCATGAGCAGCTCGACGGAGATGAGCATCATGCCGATGCTCATGCCCGCTTCCAGCGGCGTGTGATAGATGGGATAGGGCTTGCCGCGCAGTGCGGCGAAGGCTGTACGGGAGTTAGCGAAGGTGTTGACGCGGATGCCGAACCAGGCGACGCCATAGCTGCCGGCGATGCCGATGATGCTGAAAAGCAGAATGATCGGTAGAGTGAGTGCGACGGACTTGCCGGGAACGGGCGAAAGCCAGCCGAAGTAAAGGACGATGACGACGGCAATGAACACCCAGAGAAGCATGAGGAACTTGCCCTGGGTGAAAAGATAGGTTTTGCAGGTTTCGTAGATGAGCTCGGAGATTTCGCGCATGGAGCGATGCACGGGAAGATTTTTCAGGCGCGAGTAAATCATCAGGCCGAACAGCAGGCCGAGGATGCAGATGAAGATGCCCCAGAGAAGAAGCTTGTGGCCATTGATGCCTCCCACGAAATTTACAGAGGAGAGATCGGGCAGCTTGAGAGCAGCTTCGCCGCCGGCTTCGCTTTCGGGCTCGCCAGCGGCCAAGGCGCCGGAAGTGGCAACTAAGGCTGTCGCGCTGATGGCGGAGAGCTTGCCAAATCCGTTGAAGATTGCAGAACTACAGTGGGACCAGGCGTGTTGTAGCCAGGTTCGCATGAAGGATTGCCTCCGAGTCGCTTTCGTTAGTTCGCTGCTTGCAGGCGTGTAGTGCACCGCTCTGCTGAGTTCTGCACACTTGTTGCGGGCGAACGCTACGGGCGTTCACCGGAGTTACGCCACCTCACCGCAACACGGGCATACGGGATGCCGGCGTATAACGGGCTGGAAGGTGGCTCCTCTGTCCAAACGGAAAAGAAACCCATGCCACGCGGAGACGAGCCGAGAACCCCTTCCCGGCCAACATCTTGTGCCCAGGGCTTGCAAGTACACCCCTGAAACCCCGCGGTTTGCTTGGTATAAGCAAAATTCAGGGCGTGGCGAAGGTCTGATTTATAACATTCCAGCGCCGGATTTTCAAATTGCGAACGTGTTGACAGCAAAGCATCGTATGGCGGGCTTGGAACATGCCGCACGGCGGCATAACCAATGTGTGTGGTACAATGATTTTGCGCTTAATGCAGCGGTTGTGTTGTGCGGTCCCTCTGGTGCAGAGCTGATCTGAGAATACCCGCCCTTCGAATTCTCCGTACGTTTTCAGCGTAAATAAAAATAGGTCCGGCAGTGCGGATTGTCGCGCGCAGCGAAGTGTGTGTATGCAGCGGCAACCGCACCCGGCAAGAAAGCAAAATGCAAAGTATTTCTGAACGTAGTTTTTCTGAATTTTCTGTGAGTCCATCCATGAAGGAGCGGTTGAAAGCGGCAAAGTTTTTGCTGCCCACGCCGGTGCAAGCCGCGGCGATTCCGCAAGCTCTGGAGGGAAAAGACCTGATTGCCACCGCGCAGACGGGAACCGGCAAGACGCTGGCGTTCCTGATTCCGCTGATGGAAAAGCTGGCGAAGCAAAGCACGCGGGGAATTTTCGCACTGGTGCTGGTGCCGACACGCGAGCTGGCGATGCAGGTGGTGGCGCAGTTCAATATGTTGAAGGAAAAGAAAGCTGCGCCCGCGGCGTTGGTGGTGGGCGGATTGCCCGAGGGCCGGCAGCTGGATGCGATCCGCAAGGGAGCGCAACTGGTGGTGGCGACGCCGGGGCGCTTGGAAGATTATCTGGACCGGCGGCTGGTCTCTCTGAGCGGAGTGGCAACGCTGGTGCTGGACGAAGCGGACCGCATGCTGGACATGGGATTTTTGCCGGCGATCAAGCGGATTGCGTCAGTGCTACCGAAAGAACGGCAGACGCTGTGTTTTTCCGCGACGATGGAAGGCGCTATGACGCAGCTGGTGCGGGACTACACGCGTCACGCTGTGCGGTTGTCGTTTGGGTCGACGTTGAAGCCCGCGGAAAATGTGCGCCTGCAAGCGTTTGAAGTGACCGACAACGACAAAGGGGAGACGCTATACGGACTGCTAGCAAAAGAGTCCGGGCGCTGCCTGGTGTTTTGCCGGACCAAGCGCGGCACGGAGCGAATTGCCAAGAGTTTGTCGCGGCAGGGAATCAACGCGGCGATGATTCATGGCGACCGATCGCAATCGCAGCGGACCGCGGCCTTGACGGGATTCCAGCGCGGTCAATATAAGGTGCTGGTGGCGACGGATGTGGCGGCGCGCGGAATTCACGTGCAGGACATCGCGCACGTCATCAATTACGATCTACCCGAAGTCACGGAAAACTTCATTCACCGGGTGGGGCGAACGGGGCGTGCCGGGGAACATGGCGTGGCTTCCACACTGTTTGACCGCAGGCAGCGAAGCGAGCTGTTCCAATTGGAGCGTGCGCTGGGAATCAAGATGGAGCGGACTGCTTTGCAGGGTGGGCAGGCCGGCGTTCGGCCGGCCAACAGGCCCTCGAACCGGTCGGTTAACGATGATCGGCGCGAATCGGATTTAATGTCGCGCGCTTCGGAGCGGATGGTGCGGTTGCCTGGGGAGTTTTTGCAGGCGCAAATGGAAGGCTAATCTGGCCGGAACCGCGGCACAAGAAAGACGTAAATCGATGAGCCGGGATGTCTTTCCGGCTCATTTTGGTTTTGCGCGACTCCTGGCGTGGCGAGGCGCAAGAGCGCGGGTATGAGGTCAGAAGCGCGCGCATAGAAATTGCGGGTCCATCACCTGACCAGGCGGGCTGACCTTTGGTAACATGCAAGCGACCATTCATGGAGACCGCGATAACATGACGACAGGGACGTTTGCGGCGATGGAAACAAGCGTTGGCACGCTGCGCTACGACTGGCGGCGTGACGAAGTGGAGGCGATTTACCGAACGGCGCTGCCTTCGCTGGTGTTTCGGGCACAGACGGTGCACCGGCGGTTTCATCCGGAAGACCGGGTGCAGACCTGCCAACTGCTTTCGATCAAGACCGGCGGGTGCCCGGAGGATTGCGCGTACTGTCCACAGAGCGCGCACTACGATGCGGGCCTGGCCAGGCAGGGATTGCTCGATCCTGAGCATGTGGTGTCGGTGGCGCGCGAGGCGGCCGGACGCGGAGTGACGCGGTTCTGCATGGGAGCGGCGTGGCGGCAGGCGCCGGAGGGCCGGGAATTCGAGAAAGTTTTGCAGATGGTGCGTGGCGTTTCGGCGCTGGGGCTGGAAGTGTGCTGCACCTTGGGCATGCTGACCGAGCGGCAGGCGGAGCAACTGAAGGAAGCGGGGCTTTCGGCATACAACCACAACCTGGACACTTCGCCGGAGTTTTATGGCGCGATCATCACGACGCGCATTTACGAGGATCGGTTGAAGACCCTGGCGGCGGTGCGCAAGGCGGGGATTACGGTGTGCTGCGGCGGAATTCTGGGAATGGGCGAGCGGGAAGCGGACCGCATCGGGCTGCTGCAGCAGCTGGCGAGTTTGCGGCCGCATCCGGAAAGCGTTCCGATCAACATGCTGGTGCGGGTGGAGGGCACGCCGCTCGCGAAAATGCCGGCGCTCAATCCGCTGGAAATGGTGCGGGCGATTGCCACGGCGCGGATTCTGATGCCAGCTTCACGAGTGCGCTTGGCGGCGGGGCGGAAACAGCTCTCGCCGGAAGCAGTGACGCTGTGCTTCCTGGCGGGAGCGAATTCGATTTTCGTGGGCGAGAAATTGTTGACCACGCCGAATCCGGGGCGTGATGAAGACGAAGAGCTGCTGGCTACGCTAGGCATGAAGCCGCTGGAGCCGCATGCCGTCTGAAGCACAAGGCAACCTGGTGAAGGAGCTGGAACGCGACTTGGCGGGGTTGCGCGCGCGCGATCAGTTGCGAAGTCTTGCGCAGATTACGGGCGTGAATCTTTGTTCGAATGATTATTTGGGATTGGCGGATGACGCGCGGCTGAAGGAAGCCGTTTTGCAAGCGGTGGCATCATCGGTGCGAGTTGGTGGGACGGGTTCGAGGCTCTTGTCCGGGCACGATCCTGTATGGGATGAGTTGGAGGAAGAGTTTGCGGAGTTTGCCGGGACCAAAGCAGCGCTCTATTTCGCCAACGGATATGCGGCGAACCTTGGGCTGTTGAGTTCGGTGCTGGGCAAGGGCGATCTGGTTTTCTCCGACGCGCTGAATCATGCCAGCTTGATTGACGGGATTCGGCTTTCGGGCGCGCGGAAAGAGATTTATCCGCATCGGGATTTGAATGCGCTGGAAGGGGCGCTGCGGCTGCATGAAAGTGAACCGTGCCGCAAGCTGATTGTAACGGAGTCGGTGTTCAGCATGGACGGCGACATTGCTGACGTTCAGGCGCTGCAGAAGTTGGCGGAACGCTACGGCGCCAGTCTGGTGGTGGATGAGGCGCATGCGACGGCGGTACACGGGCCGGACGGATCAGGCATTGTGGCCGAGCAGCGGCTGACACACGAAGCGTTTGCCACCGTGCATACATGCGGAAAAGCGCTGGCGAGTGCCGGTGCGTTTGTGTGCGGTTCGCTGGCGTTGCGGGAATTTTTGATTAATCATGCGCGGACGCTGATCTTTACTACCGCGATGCCACCTTATATGGCGTGGCAGATTCGCGCAGCGCTGCGCTTGGCGCGGGGCATGGAGACGGAGAGAGAAGTGCTGCAGGCAAACTCGGCGGAGCTGATCGCGTCGTTGCGTGGCGTTGGATGGGACGTGAGCCGATCGGCTTCGCAAATCGTGCCGGTGATTATCGGATCAAACGAGGAAGCACTTTCCGCGGCTACGTTCCTGCAGGAGCAGGGATTTGCCGTGCGGGCCATTCGGCCGCCGACGGTTCCAGCGGGTACGGCACGGCTGAGATTGTCGCTTACGGCGCGGGTTTCGCGAGAGCAGGTGACGGGCATACGGGCGGCCTTGCAGAATTGGAGAAGGCCGCAGAGTTCGTTGGCTGCGGCGGAAGTTGCGACGGGCCGCGGATGAGGCATCACTTTTTTGTAACCGGCACGGACACGAGTGTGGGCAAGACCACGCTTTCGGCGCTGTTGTGCGCTGCGCTGGACGCCATGTACTGGAAACCGATTCAGACCGGGACGCTGGAAGGTTCGGACCGGGCAACGGTGATGCGGCTGGCGGGAATCGGCACCGACCGCACGATCGATGAAGTTTACAAATTTGTTCCGCCGGTTTCGCCGGATTTGGCGGCACGGTGGGCCGGCGTCGAAATTGACTTAGCCAAAATCAATTTACCGAACCACCTGGCGAATGATTGGTTGATTGTGGAAGGCGCTGGCGGCGTGCTGGTGCCCATCAATCAAAAACAATTTATTCTGGACATGATGGTGAAGCTGAAGCTGCCGGTGATTCTGGCGGCGCGCAGCACACTGGGCACTATTAATCACACTTTGCTGACGCTGGCCGCGCTCCATGCGGCGGAGTTGCCAGTGCATGGCGTGGTGCTGATTGGCGATCAGAACCGCGAAAATCGCGAGACCGTGGAGCGTTTTGGTCACGTACGGGTAATCGGCGAAGTTCCGCGGCTGCCCAACCTGCACCGCACTTCACTGATGCAGGTGTTTATGAATCATTTTGACCGCTCGGCGTTTTCCCAATAACCTTCCATAGAATGTCTTCTCCTCTCCGCATCTGGCATCCGTTTACAAATTCGGCGTTGGATCCGGCGCCGATTGAAATTGAACGCGCGGAGGGCGTGTGGCTGTACGCCCAAGACGGGCGAAAAATCATCGATGCGGTGTCGTCGTGGTGGGTGAACCTGCACGGCCATGCGAATCCTCGGATTGCAACGGCGATTGCCGACCAGGCGCGAAAGATGGAGCACGTGATCCTGGCGGGATTCACGCACGAACCTGCCGAAGAGCTGGCCGTTCGGCTGCGGAAGTGGGTTGCTCCCGAGTTAACGCGTCTGTTTTTTTCGGATGACGGATCGACCGCCGTTGAAGTCGCGCTGAAGCTGGCCGTGCAGCATTTCAGCAACAGCGGCCGCCCGGAAAAATGCGAGATTGTGGCGCTGGAGCATGGCTATCACGGTGACACGGCGGGAGCGATGTCGGTCAGTGACGATTCGCCATTCACCGATCCATTTCGGGCCATGCGGTATCCAGTACATCGAGTACATTCGGCGTATTGTTACCGTTGCCCGGTGGGTTTGCAGCGCGAAACCTGCCATATCGAATGCGTTGGAAAATTAGAAACGCTGCTGGACGGCCGCGCCGATCGAATCGCCGCGGTGATTGTCGAACCGTTGTTGCAAGCGGCGGGCGGAATGATCGTGCATCCGAGGGAGTTTTTGCAGAAGGTGCGGGCAGTTTGCACCAAGCATGAGGTGCTGCTGATTGCAGACGAAGTGCTGACAGGCTTTGGACGCACCGGGAAAATGTTTGCGTGCGACTTGGCTGGAGTTTCGCCGGACTTGATGTGTCTGTCAAAGGGAATCACCGGGGGATTTTTGCCCATGGGGGCGACGTTATGCAGCGAACGCGTAGCGGCTGCGTTTCAAAGCGCTAACCGGATGCATACGTTCTATCACGGGCATTCGTATACCGGGAATGCGCTGGCTTGTGCGGCGGCGAATGCCAGTCTGCAGGTTTTTGACGATGAGCCGGTGTTTGATTGCATCGGCAGAATTGCAGCAATTCACGCAGAACGCCTGGAACAATTGCGAAAGTATGCGGTAGTGGGCGATACGCGGCAAATCGGAACGGTCGGAGCAATCGAGCTGCGAACGGACGATGCCGGGTATCTGTCCGCGATGCGGCCGAAGTTGTATCGGTTTTTCCTGGAGCGCGGCGTGCTGCTGCGGCCTTTGGGGAATGTGGTCTACGTGCTGCCACCATACGTGATTTCAGTGGACGAGTTGCATCGGGTGTGGGATGTGATCACTGAGGCCATCGAAACGCTGTTTTAGCAGGTTGATCGAATCAGCAGAAACCTCGCTTGGCGGAAGTGCAAGAGGAGAAAGTTTGGGCGGAAAACTGAGCGCGTGGAAAGCGAAAATTGTGGCGTTTGCAGGCGCGTTGGGTGCGCCCGGATTGTTTTTGATTTCGTTCCTCGATTCTTCCGTGCTGACGTTTCCAGTAATCAATGACCTGCTGCTGATTGAACTCTCCATCCAGCATCCGGCGCGCATGCCGCTGTACGCGTTAATGGCGTCTTCGGGTTCTGTGCTCGGCTGCCTATTGCTGTACTTCATTGCGCGCAAAGGCGGGGAAACGTTTTTTCACAAGAAGGCGGGGCCGCGAGCGCTGGCTATTCGGCACTGGGTCAAACGCAACGGTTTCGGTGGGATGCTGGTTGCGGCACTGCTACCCCCACCGACGCCGTTCAAGATATTTGTGTTTGCCGCGGGCGTGTTCGAAGAGCCTCTTTCCAGTTTCACCTCCGCAATTTCCTTGGCGCGCTTGGTCCGGTATTTCAGCGTCGGTTATCTGGCCGTGCAATATGGAAAGGACGCGCTGCCGATGCTGGAGCGTCACAAGTTGACCGCCGCCGTAGCTCTGGCGGTGTTCGTATTGCTAAGCTACCTGGCTTCACGCTGGATTCTGAGTCACCGTCATCACACAAGAGTCGGCAACTAACGGGGACCCGGCGGATTTCTCTGCCACTGCAACTCGGACGAAATCAAGCGGAAGTTCTTGTCGAGATTGATGTCGGCAAAGATGCCGTGCGATTGTTCTTCGGTAGCCTGGTCCTTCAAATCCTGAATTTCCACGGAATAACCTTCGGATTCAGTCTGGACAACCGCCTTGGGAAAGCGCGCGAACTTTACGAATGAGACTGCGGCTGGTGAGTTTTGCGCGGCGGCAAGCATTGGTGAAGGCTCGGGTTTGTGCAGCGTCGTAACGCCAGAAGCGTAGCTGACTTCGCCGCCCATGCTCCGCATGATGACCAGGTTCAGAGCGGATTGCGTTTCGATCACGCTGTGCCATAAGAACGGCGAAGTGGTATCGGGAAAGGCGGCGGCGCGATGCGGCATCTCGCCAGCGATGGTGTGCGCTTCGAGTGAGGCCACCGCGTTGGCATGAAGCAGTGCACGCAAACCGATGTATAGCGCCGCGAACGTGAGGCCGACGATAGCGCCGTTTCGCCCGCGCGGCCGTTTTATGTGCGAGCCGATCTCTTCATTGACCAGCAAAAATAATTCCGGCAGCAGAATCGCCGCAATCAAGATTGTGAGCAACCACGGTTCCAGAGACGGCAGGACGTCTAGTGCGAAACGACGCGATGAGAACGGCCAGAGCAAAGTAACCTCATCGGCCTGCAGCACGTCTAGAAATAGGTGCAACAAACCTGCAGCCGCCACTGGCAGCCACGAGAAGCCCGCCCAAATTCCGCCTCTGCCTTTCTTGATCGACTGTGCAAACAGAAAACCTGCAATCGCGAGAACAGCGACAAAAAGAAGCGAGTGTGTGATGGTGCGATGCCATTGCAAATAACCGGATGGACCGCGAGTGGCGGAAAGCCAGTCCGCGTCGGCGACAGCGCCTGCGACGATAATGAAGACGACGCCGCGCCAGGACACGCGTGGAAAGAACGCGCGTTGCAAAGCGAAGGACGCAACTCCGTGAGTGACAGGATCCACGGCGCGTCAGTCCGTGGCTTCGGGGGGCTTTTCCGGGCCGGGCACCAGCAGACGGAGTGCACGCGGCACGATGCGAAACTCCACGGGAAGACGGGCGAGCGGCTCGCCGTCCACCTGAGCGTACGTCGCAGGTTCCGCGTCAATCGGCTCGCAAAGCAAGCGATCGGATTTCCAAAAATAAACCCCTTCTTCCTTGCGCAGATCGCCGAACCATAGGGTCGGCAGGTAACTCAAATAGCGTAGCCCGCTTTGCGTCGTCAGGCCCAGCAGCTCGAACTGATCCTCATACAGATCAGCTTGCGTGGTGATCTTGAAAGGGCCGCCGTAGTGTTTTGTGCGCCCGACGATCACCAGAGAAACTTCGCGCGACTCGCCTTCACTGGCAACGCGGAAATGCTGAAATTTATAGTTGAAGACTTCGCGCGCGCCCTGCCACCAGTAAGCGAGGATGCCCATGCGCGCTTTGAGTTCGAGGTCCACAGCATAGGTGATGCGGCCGTCGGGACCGGCGCCGGCAACGCTGAGAAAATAGCGTGCCTTTTGCGGTTGCTCGAGAGGAGTCGCGAGACCAAGCGCGATGTCCCGCACTTCGCCGCGGGCGATTTGGTCCGCCGCCGTGGGGATTTCCCAGGAAAGTTCCAATTCTTTAGCGAGCACGTTCGCGGTGCCTGCGGGAAGTAGCGCGAGCGGTACGCGATGGCCGTTTTGCGAACCAGCGAGACCGTTGACCACTTCGTT
>Ga0068863_100003175_pt1 | contig 16252 bp, 10 predicted proteins | sample KBSSwiS62_FD_66596 | JGI IMG/M metagenome (GOLD analysis project Ga0068863, IMG submission 66596) | Switchgrass rhizosphere microbial communities from Kellogg Biological Station, Michigan, USA - KBS Switchgrass S6-2 | ecosystem: Host-associated > Plants > Roots > Rhizosphere > Soil ...
GAACTGGCGGTCTATCCTCCGACAGCAGGATCTCCGGCCCTCCGCCAGGCGTGCGCCGGATGGGTTGGCCGACGCTATGGCGTGCATCTCGATCCGGCGACACAGATTTTGCCTGTAAATGGTTCACGGGAAGCCCTGTTTGCATTCGCGCAGGCCGTCGTCGATTCTCACGCAAGCGATGTCACTGTCATCTGCCCGAACCCGTTTTACCAAATCTATGAAGGAGCGGCTCTGCTGGCCGGCGCAAAGCCCTACTATGCCCCCAGTGACTCGTCTCGGAACTTCAACATCAACTGGGACGCCGTCGCTAATGAAGTCTGGGCCACCACACAGCTCGTTTATGTATGCTCGCCTGGAAACCCGACGGGTTCGGTAATGCCGATGACGGACTGGGAAAGGCTGTTCACGTTGAGCCGTCGTTTTGGCTTCGTCATTGCCAGCGATGAGTGCTACAGCGAAATCTACTTTCGCGACGAACCTCCTCTTGGAAGCCTCGAAGCGGCAGTCCGCGTGGGCCTTGCCGACTTCAAGAACCTCGTCGCGTTCACCAGCCTGTCGAAGCGGAGCAACGTGCCGGGAATGCGTAGTGGCTTTGTCGCCGGCGATGCCGACATCCTGAAGCGCTTTCTTCTTTATCGGACCTATCACGGCTGCGCGATGAGCGGCATGGTCCAGGCTGCAAGCGTCGCGGCGTGGAGTGATGAAGCGCATGTTATTGCCAACCGCCAGCTGTATCGCGACAAGTTCGCGGCGGTCACTCCCATACTGGCTGAAGTACTGGATGTGCGATTACCCGACGCAAGCTTCTATCTGTGGGCGGGAGTGCCGGGCGGCGACGATGAGAGGTTCGCCGGGGACTTACATAGCCAATATCATGTCACCGTCTTGCCTGGAAGTTATCTGGCACGAGACGCTCAGAACGGTAATCCTGGGGCAGGCCGAGTTCGAATGGCGCTCGTCGCGGAAACCGCGGAATGTGTGGAGGCCGCGCAGCGCATTGTCGACTTCGTCAAGGGCTGGAGCAAATCGTAAGCGAGGAACGAATGACGCAACAATTGGAAGCAATCATCAATGATGCATGGGAGAACCGCTCGAACATCAACAGTACTGCCGCAACACCTGAACTGCGGCAGGCCGTTGAACACGTCATAGCGGAACTCGATGGCGGGCGACTTCGTGTGGCCACGCGCAGCGCAGTGGGCAAGTGGACAACGCATCAGTGGGTCAAGAAAGCTGTGCTCCTGTCGTTCCGCCTGAGTGACAACGTCATCATGAAATCGGGCGATCTCGCGTTCTACGATAAAGTCCCTACGAAGTTCGCTCATTTCACCGAAGCCGAGATGAGAGCGAGCGGCGTGCGAGTCGTGCCTCCGGCCGTGGCGCGTCGAGGAAGTTTCATCGCAAAAAATGCGATCCTGATGCCCTCGTATGTCAATGTCGGTGCATATGTGGACGAAGGCTCCATGGTCGACACGTGGGCAACCGTTGGCTCGTGCGCGCAAGTGGGCAAGGGCGTGCACCTGTCAGGCGGCGTGGGCCTGGGCGGCGTTCTTGAACCTGTCCAGGCGAATCCCACCATCATCGAAGATAACTGCTTCATCGGCGCGCGTTCTGAAGTTGTTGAAGGCGTCATCGTGGAAGAGAACTCTGTCATTGCCATGGGCGTTTACATCAGCCAGAGCACCAAGATCTACGATCGTGCGACTGGAGAAATCTTCTATGGGCGTGTACCCGCAGGTTCCGTGGTGGTTTCCGGAAATCTTCCGTCTTCGGATGGCAAATACAGTCTTTATTGCGCCGTGATCGTCAAGCGGGTCGACGCGCAAACCCGAATGAAGACCTCCTTAAACGATCTGCTCCGTGACTGATTTGCCGCCATATTCCATGTCGCGCACACTTGAACTCGCCGAGCAACTCATCTCGCGCCCATCGGTGACCCCGGAGGATGCCGGATGCCTGGACCTGATTGCCGCGCGGCTCGCTCCTCTCGGTTTTTCCTGCGAGCGCGTCGATAGTGGCCCGGAAAGTTTTCGTGTGCGCAACCTGTGGGCGATCCGCCGCAGCAAAAGACCCGACGCGCGCACTTTCGCCTTCGCGGGACACACGGACGTGGTGCCGCCCGGCCCATTGGAACAGTGGACGAGCAGTCCGTTTACTCCGACGATTCGGGCCGGAAAACTTTACGGACGAGGAGCAGCCGACATGAAAGGCTCTATAGCCGCGATGGTTGTCGCGTGCGAAGAGTTTCTGGCTGTGCATTCTGAACCTCCAGTCTCCATCGCATTTGTACTCACCAGCGACGAAGAAGGGCCGGCAGTGGATGGAACCGTCAAGATGTGCGAAACGTTGACGGGGCGCGGCGAACGCCTGGACTGGTGCATCGTGGGCGAACCGACGGCGGTTACCCGAACCGGAGACACCATCAAGAACGGGCGCCGCGGCACCATGAGTGGCAAACTCACAGTAAAGGGAATACAGGGCCACATTGCATACCCGCAGCTCGCGAAGAATCCTATTCATCGGCTTGCGCCGGCGTTGTCCGATCTGGTGGCAACGGAATGGGACAAAGGTAACGCGCATTTCCAGCCGACAAGCTGGCAGGTGAGCAATATCCACGCCGGGACAGGCGCGAGCAATGTGATCCCGGGCACGTGCGTGGTGGATTTCAATTTCCGATTCTGCACCGAGTCCACACCAAAGTCTCTGCAAGAACGCCTGACTGCCGTGCTTGACCGGCATGGGCTCGAGTACAACCTCGAGTGGGTGATCGGCGGCCTGCCCTTTCTCACGGCATCTGGTGCCCTCGTCCAAGCTGTGAACGAAGTCATCCGCGAAGAGACAGGCGTGGAATCGGAACTCTCCACAACCGGCGGCACCAGCGATGGCCGCTTCATCGCGCAAATTTGTCCCGAGGTTCTTGAACTCGGCCCACCGAATGCTTCCATTCACAAAATCGACGAACACGTCGACGTCGCCGAACTGGAGACGTTGAAGAACATTTACCGCGGACTGCTGACGCGCTTAGCGGCTTCCGACTCAAAAGACTATCGACCCCGTTTGTAGACGACGATTGAGCGATAGAAAATCACGCGGGTGCGGCGGTCCGCTTCGTGCAGAATGAAATGTCATGAGCACTGTCCCCTGGCATGAAGACGATATCTATTGGGCATCGGTCTACAACTTCTTCTTCAGCGAGAAGGCTTTTAATCAGGCTGCACAATATGTCCCGAAGCTGATTCAGCTCTGCGGACGCAGCGCCGGTCGCCTTCTGGATCTTGGCTGTGGGCCCGGACGATACGCAGTCCCTCTTGCCAAAGAAGGCTTTAACGTCACAGGTCTTGATCGCACCCAACTGCTCCTGGATCGGGGTAAGGAATTTGCGGATGCACAAGGTACACATGTCGAATGGGTTCAAGATGACATGCGACGGTTTGTGCGCCCGGACACGTTCGAACTGGTCATCAGCATGTTCACTTCTTTTGGATACTTCGAAGATATCAATGAGAACCGTGCAGTGCTGGAGAATGTCTTCAAGAGTCTGGTGCCCGGCGGCATTTTTTTGATGGACATGGCCGGCAAAGAAATCGTCGCCAGACGGGCTCAGCCTGCTCTGGTCGATACGTTGCCGAATGGCGATCTGTTCATCGAACGACCTCGATTTGTCGAAGATTGGCAAAAGGTGGAGAACGAGATCATCACGATTATTCAGGGACAAATCCGGCGTTTTCTTCTACGGCTGTGGATTTTTTCAGCCAGGGAATTAAAGTTACTTCTGTCCGATGCGGGATTCAGGACGGTCAAGATCTACGGCAGCCTTGATGGCATTCCCTATGGCCCCGATGCCGGCCGCCTGATCGCCGTGGCAGAAAAGTAGTTCAGCATCCGACAGCGTATACTTAGCAGACCCTACGGATCTGTAGATGAAGCACCACTGGGTTTGGGATCAAACTGAGCGCTTGTTTTCCAAAGCGGAGCGCCTCGCGAACGAATGGCGTTTCGATGAAGCGCTGCACCATTTCGACCAGGCCATTCAAGCGGATCGACAGTACGCCCACCTCTATCTCTACAAGGCAATGGCGCTGGCCGAATTGGGTCGATTCGAAAAAGCAGCGGACACTTTCCGTATGGCTGAAGGCCTGGCGCCAAATAACTTCGTTTTCCCGATGTTTCGCGCGGCCAGTCTATTGGACCAGGGTGAACCGGAAACTGCGCTTCAGAGTTTGGAAAAGGCTTCACAGCTTGCTCCGCAGAACGAAGCCGTGCGCGACTACATTCTCCTTGCCCACTGGGATCTTGGAGAACATGGGGCGTTTGGGCAGCTCCGTCAAAACCTCGGCGGCATTCCCACGCATCTCGGCTCCAGGATCGCCGTCAGGATCGAAGAGCGGCGAATCGAACCGGATCCGAATTTCAAGCACCTCAGTACTGAGGCACATTCCAGCTTGTTTCCGGAGTGGCTGAGTTCCCGGATCGATCGGGTTCGCGGATCGCTGGCGACACGACGTTTGGCGAAAGTTGATCGGCTGCTTGCTGCTCATCAATATGAAACGGCTCTGCAGATTCTCGATAGCTTCTCCGTTACGACCGCTGAAGCGCAGAAGGAGTACAAGGCGAAGCGCGACGCCGCTTTGACGGGAATGTGCCTAAAAGAGCGCGAGCAACTTCAGGCACATGATGGAGCCCAACGGTCCAAAGTGCTTCTACGCCTCGGCCTCCTGCAAGCGGACGCCGGACAAAAAGACGAGGCCTACAAGAATCTCGAGGCGTGGGTGAAGGAGTATGGGTCGCCTAGCCACAATCATTCGTCGAAAGCCGTAGCTCTGATACAAATGGCTGAAATCGATTTCGACCGGCAGCAATACAACAACGCGGTGCGATATTGCCAGCAAGCGAGATCGCTCGGCGTGCAACTGGACCCGCGGATTGATCTGATTGAAGCGAGAATCGCACTCTCAAAACGCAATCGTCGCGATGCCCGCCGCCTTTTCGAGCGGTATCTACACAAGGACGTTTTCTATCTGGAGCGGCGGATCGAAGAAAGAGAGTCCAACTGAGATCGCAGCCCTAGACCATCTTTCTTTTGAGGCCCCACAACGCCGAAAGAACTCCTGCACCAATAAGCAGAGCAGAAGAAGGTTCTGGAGCAGGCGACGCGAAAGCCATACTTCCCGACGGACCTGTAAACGGATTGAAGAACGAAGTTCCTGGGGTAAGCAACGGCACGAAGTCCAGATTCTGCGGCACTGCGGTTGAAGAAAACATAGTGGCGGGACCGAAACTATTTCCTACAAATCGCGAGATGTCTGGTCCCGCGCCAAGGTCAACCCCAGGCACAAAAAACAGCGTCACAAACACGGCATCGCCGCTTGCCGCGTTGTTAACGGCCAGATGTGAGTCCGCATTTGAGTCGCCGCCATGATCGGTCAGGTCAATAAGAGCACTGTAGTTCACGCCATTAATAATGAATGTCGCGCCGGTAAGTTTGTATTGCCCGAAATTAGGTGGGGCGCCAGGGAACCCGACGGCATTGGTATCCCACGTCGCTGATCCGGAAAACGCGCTCGAGGCAGGGCCACCGAAGAATGTCATATCCACAGAACCCGAGTAAGCGATGGTAACGGAAGCGGCATTCGCCGGAATGGTCGCCAACAAGACCAGCAACACGACTGAAAACAAGTAGCGGTTCCCCATACGAAGTCATCCTTTCCGCGAAAAAACTGTGACGCGTTTGCGGTTCGCCTGCAACCTTGACGCCAATAGACATCTCAGCGGAAAGTCCGATTCGATATTCGTCGGATACACCCAACCGTGAACATCTTGCCGGAGATCTGCATGCTGCGAATCGTCGCGGCCATCCCCAGGTCGTGACGCAAAGGCTTGTCAAAATCCATTACACAGAAGCGGGATAGCGGCACGTATGCCTGCGAAAACAGCACATAGCACAATCTTTAAGAGAAGAAACACGTTCTACAACGGAAACGTCAGGTTTCATTACAGTTTCCAGCCGTCTCGGGCTTCAGGACGAACCCGAAAACAATGCTCAAACGGTCCCGCCCCCACCGGCATTTAAATGAAAACGATTTTCAATTTCAGATTGACTCGACGAGAACAGTCGCCGATACTCTTCGTCGTTGGTGAAAGGCAAGAAGGGATGCATCGCGGCAACGATGCATCCCCGGTCGCGCGGCGGAAACAAGCATCGCTCCCCCAGCGCGGACGCCCATTCTACAGCGATCCGCCGGTCCAATCTATTTCCTCCGCGAAATTTTGCCGTTGCTGAGCGAAATCTCTCCGCGAGAACGAAAACACTTCGATGGAGGTATAGGTCGTGACGATACGGGCGAACGCGAGGTCAGAGCGAACGATCCCTTCCAGATCATTCATTGCACGTTGTGGCAGAGCCTTCTTTTGGTCCTTTCTTGTGATGTCGGCATTCGGTGTGTACGAAATGCCGTCGGCTGCGCAGGCAATCGAATCGTCCCTTTCGGGAAGGATCCTCGACCCTTCAGAGGCGGCAGTCATCGGAGCCCAGATCGTTGCTATCCCGGAAGGAAAAACTACCGGTGTCCAGGCAACTTCCGATCAAACCGGTGAATTCTCGATGACGTTGATTCCTGGCACGTACACCGTGCGCGTTATCGCCAAGGACTTCGTCGAAGTCGCACAAACCATCGAGATCGGAAATGCTTCGACGACGCGCGACTTTGTCCTGCGGCTTCTCGGGGTCCAGCAATCCGTCGAGGTGACCGGAACACAAAGCTACGCAACACCCGCTATCAGCAGCGCCACCAGAACCCTGACACCGCTGCGCGACGTTCCACAATCCTTGACGGTCATCAATCAGGAACTGATCCGCGATCAGGCCATGACGAGCGTGGGCGATGTGATCCGTTATGTTCCGGGCATTACGGTGCACCAGGGTGAGAACAACCGAGATGATCTGGTGATTCGGGGAAACCGGTCGTCTGCCGACTTCTTTCTCAATGGTGTTCGCGATGATGTGCAGTATTACCGCGATCTCTACAACCTCGAGCGTGTCGAAGCTCTAAAGGGCCCCAACGCGATGATCTTTGGACGGGGCGGTGGTGGCGGTGTGGTGAATCGGGTAACCAAGGAAGCTGGCTTTTCCCCGATACGCTCCTTCACTCTGCAGGGGGGAAGCTTCGGCAACAAGCGGTTGACCGGCGATCTGAATCAGCCTCTAAACGACAAGTTCGCCTTCAGGTTGAACGGAATGTATGAGAACTCCGATAGTTTTCGGAATGGAGTCGACCTCGAGCGTACCGGCATTGCGCCCACGATTACTTTCACTCCGGACGATCGAACCAAAATCACGGCAGAATACGAATACCTCCGGGACACTCGCGTCGCGGATCGCGGAATCACTTCGTATCAAGGCCATCCGGTTGAGGTAGATCCTCCGACGTACTACGGCAACCCCAATGACAGCCACGTTCGGGCCGGCGTTCATCTGGGCTCGGTGCTGGTGGAGCATCGCCTCAACCGCGTCACTATCCGAAATCGAACGATGTATGGAAACTACGACAGGTTCTACCAGAACTATGTACCGGGAGCGACGAGCATCGACGGAAGCACCGTGGCGCTGACGGCATACAACAATGCAACTCAACGCAGAAATCTGTTTAACCAGACAGACCTTGTATCTTCTCTGTCGACCGGCAACATCCGTCATACATTTCTTATCGGAGCGGAATTCGGCCGGCAGCTTACCGATAACTTTAGAAATACGGGCTTCTTCAACAATTCGGCGACGACCTTGATTGTTCCCTCCAACAACACGGAGATCAACACACCTGTTACTTATCGGCAGAGTGCGACCGATGCGGACAATCACGTTCAAACGGACGTTGCGGCGGCCTTTGTTCAGGATCAGGTGGAACTTTCACGTTACGTCCAGCTCGTAGGAGGACTCCGCGTCGACAGGTTTGACCAGCAGTACCACAACAATCGGAACAACGACAATCTTCGACGCATCGATAACCTGGTTTCCCCCCGTGCCGGCATCGTTGTCAAACCGAGACCGGAAGTTTCGCTGTATGGAAGCTACAGCATGTCTTACCTGCCAAGCTCGGGCGACCAGTTCTCTTCCCTGACTACGATCACGCAGCAATTGGAGCCCGAGAAATTCAACAACTATGAAGTGGGGTTGAAGTGGGACTTGATGCCGGATTTGTCGATCACGGCATCGGGATATCGTCTGGACCGTCTCAACACGCGCTCGACAGATCCGAACGACCCAACACGCATCGTGCAAACCGGCAGCCAGAGGACCAACGGTTTCGAAGTCGGTGCGACAGGAATCCTCACCCCGCAGTGGCAGGTCTCCGGCGGGTATTCGTATCAGGACGCCTTCATCTCAAGCACCACAGCCGCAGCACGCGAGGGAGCAACGGTGGGACAGGTTCCCCGGCACACGGTGTCGCTCTGGAACAACTATAAGCTTCACCCGCTGGTGTCCGCGGGACTTGGCATCATCAGCCGCAGCGGCATGTTTGCGACGATCGACAACACGGTGACCTTGCCGAGTTACATTCGCGCGGACGCTGCGCTGTTCATCACGGTCACGGAGAATGTACGCCTTCAAGCGAACCTCGAGAATGTGTTCAACAAGCAGTACTATCTCAATGCCGACAGCAATACCAATATTTCTCCGGGTTCTCCGCGCGCGCTGCGAATGGGCTTGACCACGAAGTTTTAACGAAAGCGGGGCCGATTTAAGACGATGTCTAAAGTTCCTCTCGATGAGGCACTCCTCAAACTTGGCGAAACCGATCCGACATTCAATACCGAGATAAGAAGGCGTATTGCTCCCGTCAAGGAGAGGTTCTTCGAAGCGCCGCATCGAGAAAGTTCGGACCAAAGCAAAGACGGGCTTCACGCCACACCACCTTATCTAAGCGACCCCGAGTTGCGAAAAATAGCTATCGATCTGGCCGAATTCGCACTACAACGCGGCATTGATATCAATCTTGCGTGCGAGTCCAATGGCAGTACGTTTCTTCATGGGTGCGTGTTGTTGCGGGATACCACAGTAGCTGCCGAAGTTGTGGTCTGGCTTCTCGCGCATGGGGCTGATCCGAACCGGCAACGAGATGATGGCCAAACACCACTCAGTCTCGCCCTCGGCATGGGGCGCAACGAACTGGCAGAACTGATGCGCGCCTGAAGGCAGCCATACTACCACCTAGAATTATTGCGCCGTCGCGTGGGCTTGCGTAATGACGAAGGCGCGGATCGAGTCGGCGGCTTCGTTATCCAGAACGGGCTTGAACGAAACCATGCCCTGCCCTTCGAGCGCGCCACCGAGTACGATGTTTCGCCACGCCTCTTCCGTTTGCAAAGCCGTGCTGTAGCGCAGGTCCGGAAGAATCCCGAGGTTGATGGCGCCTACACCGTGACAGTTGCCGCAGTACGTGTGGTATGCGACAGAGCCTTTGCCCACAACTTCGGCGGAAGCCGTCACCGGAGGCGCCGTTAGTTTGCGTTCCCGGCGCGCGGGCGCAGGTGGAAGTTTCGCGGTGCCGCCGATGCCGTACACAAGTACCCTCGAAATGTTGGGCAGCCGGTTTCCTTTTGTGTTGCCGTCGCCGCCAATCATTGCCCATGAGCCACCGGTGCCCACCATGATGGCGACGTATTGTTTCCCCTCTATCGAATAGGACATCGGCGCAGCGATTACTCCAGTTTGTGTCGGCGAGGACCAGAGAGCGGCGCCGGTCTTAGCGTCCAGTGCGGTGAATTCCCCCGATCCAGTTCCCTGAAAGACGAGCCCACCTGCAGTGGAGAGTGCGCCGCCATTCGACGGACCAGCGCGCTCCACGCGCCACACTTCCTTCTGATTGATGGGATCCCACGCGATAAGTCGACCCTGGTTGCTGGCCAGCGAGGCCTCGGCTTCCTGCGCATTCGCCGGCGCATTGCCGCTGAATTCCGCTCCCAGATTGGTCGTCATCTTCTTTGGCTTAAAGGCCGCGTCATGACCGTACACGAAATTCGACGAATGGATGGGAATGTACATCAGGCCGGTGATCGGGCTGAATGACATCGAAAGCCACGTGTGCGCACCGTTGGGATTCTGCAGCGACCGAAAAGGCTTGCCGGTTGCATTGTAGCGAGCGGTCGGCGTCTCGACAGGCCGTCCGGTTTTCATGTCGATATGCGTAGCCCAGCTCACCTCCGTGAAATTTTTCGCCGAGATCAGTTCACCGGTTTTCGCATCGAGCACATAGAAGAATCCGTTCTTTGGCGCCTGCATGACGACTCGGCGATTCGCACCGGAAATGTTGAGGTCTGCAAGAACGATCTGCTGCGTGGCGGTGTGATCCCATGATTCGCCTGGCGACGTTTGGTAGTGCCAGACGTACGAGCCGTCGTCGGGACGGAGCGCAACGATGGAAGCGAGGAAGAGATTGTCTCCCTTTCCCTGGCTGCGATACGTCTGGTTCCAGGGCGAACCGTTGCCAGTGCCAATGTACAGGAGGTCGAGCTGGGGATCGTACGCCATGGAATCCCAGACGGTCCCTCCGCCTCCTAGCGTCCACCACTCGCCACTCCAGGTTTTCGCTGCTTTCTCCAGAATCGGATTCTCGAAACCATTCGCGGGATTTCCGGGGACCGTATAAAACCGCCAGTCCATCTTGCCGGTTTCGGCATCATAAGCTGAGACATAGCCACGCACACCGAACTCGGCGCCGCCATTGCCAATGAGCACATGCCCCTTCACCACACGAGGCGCGCCGGTGATGGTGTAGGGCTGTGTTTTGTCGATCGTATTGACGTCCCACACGGCCTTGCCGGTCTTGGCATCGATCGCAACTAGGCGGCCGTCGAGCGTGCCGACAAATACTTTCCCTTCCCAGAATGCAACGCCCCGGTTCACCACATCACAACACGCATTCACCGCCGAGGAACCCGCGACCACTGGGTCGTATTCCCAGAGCTTTTCGCCGGTAGCCGCCTTGTAAGCGTTGACCTTGCTCCAGGCAGTCGAGACGTACATGACGCCGTCGATGACCAGCGGGGTCGCTTCCTGTCCGCGATTCGTATCGAGATCGGCATACCATGTGAGTCCCAGCTCTTTAATGTTCTCGGCCTTGATCTGATCGAGCGGACTAAAGCGCTGCTCGTCATACGTTCTGCCGTGCGACATCCACTGCGTGGGTTCAGCATCGGCGGCAGTGAGGCGCGCCGCATCCACGGGACGGCCGGGTGCAGCATCTCCACCGGCGCTGCAGCCAAATTGTGTGATCGTTGCGGCGAGAAGAGTCATGGGAAGGAATAGCAAACGAAGAGACATGTCCTAGCTCCTTTGCTTCAAGCGGCGGCGTTGCCAGTGCGGCAAGGATCATAGCACCGAGGAGCGGTGCAGGGAGGGTAGCCAAGTGTGGAGCGCAAAGCGCGACACACCTGGATCATGGTTCAAGGAACCAGGCACCCCGGCCGGGATGCCTGGAAAGACAGTTATTGTGTCGTCGCTACCTGCGTTGCAGAGCCCTTAACCCAAGAGACGCGACCACCAAAAGAACGCCTAAGAGCCCGATCAGTGGAAATGGACTGGCGGTCTTCGGAAGCTTGGTTGGCGCAGGCTCGGGAGCAGGCGCAGCCGGTGCCGGAGCCGGTCGCGCCGCAGCCACCGCCGGCGGCGGTGCGGCTACCGGCACTTCGATCAACAACACCAGAGTTGGTGGAGGCGTTGCCGGTCTCGGCGCGGCAGCAGCTGCAGGAGCAGGCGCCGGAGCTGTGCCTGTCACTGTGCGCGTGACGTTAGTCTCGACTACCGGGCCTTCGGTTACGGCGGTTGCCGTTATCGGCATTCCTGGCTTCAGTTCAAACGCGGTCTTTTTTTGACCATCGACCATGAACGTCTGATCTTTCGGAATCTGATATTGCTTATTGGGGCTCCCATCCGGGAAGGAAAGGATAAGGCTGAGCGGCGGTATCACGTTGACGACCTTTCCATTAATGGTCCGAACCGTCGTTACTGTTTTCGGAGTCGTCGATGTCGTTATAGTGCGCTGCAGCTTCATGCCCGGTTTCAAATCCTTAACCGTAAGTTGCTTGCCGTCCACATTGGCGGTAGTACCGTCGGGCACCGTGATATGCCTCACCTCTCCGTTTTCCATTTTCACGACCAGATCGTTACCCGAAACATAGACGACCTCGGCGCGCTCCACCTGCGTGGTTACCGTCGTTTGTCCTTTGGTTTCGCTGGTTGTAATTTTGTCCTGTGCCACCAGGATGGTGCAGGTAGCGGCACATATCGCGGCACCTGCCAGAAGCCGCGAAAACGTTGTGCGTGCAATGCTCATTTTGATCCTCTCTTTTGGTTTTTTCGGTCACGGAATCTTTGCATCAGCGACGGAGCTGCTGGACGCGCTCGACGCGCTCAACGTGGCCTGAACGATATAACGTTCCGGCGCGCTCCCTACGAAATAGAACGGATAACAGGTAACCAGGGTCAGGGTCGGCGTGTCTGTCGGCTTTAATAGACTGACATCTTCAGGAGTCGTAATCTGAATCGCCGACACTTCGTAGTATTCGGACCCTCCGGGTAATACGAGTTCCAGCTTGTCGCCCCGGCCGATGTCCTTCAGACCGCGGAAGAATCCATCGCGGTGGCCGGCTATTCCCGTATTCCCGGATTCACCGAGCCTTGCCGTTCCGATGATTCGGCCTGCGCCACGATTGAGCGTGAGGTCGTCCGTTCCGTTGAACACCGGCACTTCCAGCTTCAACTTGGGAATGCGGAGAACAGCCAATGGAAGATCTCCGCTGTTAGGAAGGCTCTCTTTGTATTCGCGGATGCGTTGGGCGCTCCACATGCTGAAATCTACAGGAGGAACCCGTGATTCCTGCAGGCTGCCGTTGGCGTAAGACTCGTTGAATCGTTGTAACGCGAGAGATGCCGAAAGACGCCCGCTGACTTCCGCGATGACAAATACCGCGATCAGAATCACTCCGAGAATCCTGAGGGCCTTTTCAATCCGACGCACTAGAACCATTAGCTCACTTTCCTGCTCTTAAGCGATACCGTTCCAAGATGGGCAGTCCTCACAAACGGACGCCGTCGGTTACTATGAGATGTGAGTTCCCAACAGGAGTTTAGGCCACGACAACCGTCGCAGACAAATGTGGCCGAATCTCCACGCAACTCTAGGTACATGATCCACCCCAAGGAAATCAGGCGAAGTCTGTACTTTGGGTGTGGGTTTTCCCTATGGGACTTTTGAACGGGTCCTCCTCAAAATCGCAACTTCCGCTCACCGCCGGTGCCTAGCACCCAGACCACACCCGACATTTTTGTCGATGTTTGTGTAGCGGTAGGCTTATTCTGTCTTTCAATTCGCCCCTACCCCCCGTTCGGCGAAGCTTGTTTTTCGCCAGTGCGGCTTCATTTGCGCACGGTTCATTCATTTCCTTTCTTCGGAGGAGTTGACTATGACGCGCGTGTTGTCTGCAGTATTGATCCTCGCTTTGACTATCGGAGCTTTGGCTGTCTTTCCGAAATCTGTATCTGCTCAAGCTGTTATTGCCGTCGCTCAGTTGAACGGGACGGTGCGCGATCCGAGCGGCGCCGCTATCCCGAATGCACCGGTCAGTCTCAGGAATCTCGATACGAATCGCACCTATATGGCGACCTCGGACTCGTCGGGATACTACATCATTCCGAATCTGCTGCCCGGGTCTTATGAACTCAGCGTCAGTTTTACTGGATTTGAAAAGTTCGTTCAATCGGGTGTTCGACTAACGGTCGGACAGACAGCGACGTTGGACGTCGCGCTCGCAGTCCAGGGCCGAAAGGAACAGGTGGACGTAACTTTTCAGGAACCCGCGATCGAGCCCGCCCGCACCGAACTGAGCAGCGTGATTGCAACCCAGCAGATCGCCAGCTTACCGATCAGCGGCCGGCTCTTCACCGACTTTGCTTTGCTGACACCTGGGGTGACGACAGGTCGCACGAGCGTTGGATCAACGATTACCGAATTCGAAGTTTCGCGCGTTTCATTTGCTGGAATGCGTGACCTCAGCAACCTGGTGACGATAGACGGGGCCGACAACATCAACACGGCAACCGGTTCCCAACGTGCCAGTCCAGCGCAGGAGGCTGTGCAAGAGTTCCGAGTCGTTAACAACAGTTTTGGAGCAGAGTATGGGCGGGCGTTGGGAGGAATCGTCAACATCGTGACGAAGTCTGGTTCCAACAGTTTCCATGGTTCCGTTTACGATTACTTTCAAAACAATGCACTCAACGCCCGGTCGCTTTTGCAGCCCGAGCCCCAGCCGAACACGCTGCGCCAAAATCAGTTCGGTGTAACGTTCGGAGGTCCGATCAAGAAGGACAAAACGTTCTTCTTCGCCAACTATGAAGGTCAGAGGCGCGGCGAGTCACCCACGTATCCCACTGTGTTGATCAACAACATTGGGACCATCAACGCCGCAAAGGCGGCTCTGGGAATTGCGCAGGAGAATCTCAATATCCTAAAAACGAAAGATACGGATTACGTTTTCGGCAGGCTAGATCATCAACTCTCCACGAGTCACCAGCTCTCCCTGCGCTACAACCTCGAAGACGCGCGTGATTTGAATCAGCTCGTGGGGGCGACGCTTGATGGCGGAGGCATCGGGGCTCCAAGCAGCGGGCACAACGTGTTCCTGAGCGACCAGTCCGTGTCTGGAACCCTCACGTCGCAGATCGGTTCAAATATGGTCAATACGGCGCTTGGCCAGTATGCGCGCCGGCACTACAACTTTCCAGGAGTGACGGGCGAGCCTAATCTCGACATCCCCAATGAGCTGCTGTTCGGCCATAACTTCGGCGTGTTGGACAAAATCTGGGAAACGCGCATCCAGGGTTCAGATTCCCTGTCCTGGGTCAAAGGAAAGCACCTGGTGCGCTTCGGCGCCGATGTGAATCACATCCAGAACTTCGTTCTTTGGCCGGGATTCACGCCGATCCGAATCATTCTGCCCGGCATCAATTGTCTCGTTGACTTTGCAAATTTCGTGCAGCCTTCCGCTGCCATTCCTTCGAACCTCGCGGCGGGACCGTGCCCGATGGCGCTGCCTCCTCTCGGCGGTCCGGGATCACCATTCCCCGCTGTTCCTGGTCCGAATCCTGCAGATCCCGCAAATGGTGTCCCGATCGCCTTTCAGTCTGCCCCGCTGGGCACAGCCGTCAATTTCACGCCCGGCGTGGCAGAGACACTGCCCACCAACGGATGGCCGTATGCCTATTTGCCCGAGCAGGAACCAAACTTCTCGGTGCACCTGAACCACAACTACTATGGGTTCTTCATTCAGGACCAGTGGAAGGTCACACCAAAATTGACGATGAACTATGGGCTGCGTTGGGATTTCGAGTCCGGGCTGTCAGACCAAATGGATGTCAGCCACAAGGGTTTTCAACCGCGAATCGGACTCGCCTACTCTCCCGACAAGAAGACGGTTGTTCGCGCGGGCTTCGGTCTGTTCAACGATCGTTACGCGATGTCTTTCCTGTTCATCACATATCCTCAGCGTCCTGCGGTTCTTCCGGGTGCAGATCTGCCGCCGAACCGGAGAGGCGCCGAGAGCGCTGTCTATGAATTGAATCAGTACCCGTACATTCCCGTTCCGGGTGTGCCAACGCCTGCGCAGATCGCGAAAGACTTTTTTACGACCGGCCAGGTTTTCTCCAACAGTGTGACGCCTACTCCCACGCAGCCGACTCCGGTGGGTTACAGTTTCACCGATCGGCACAGCCCCATACCCTATTCCGAACAGGCAAACCTGGAGATCAATCGGCAAGTCGGAAACGGGTTTACGATTGGAGCCGGATACCTCTTCGTTGCGGCGCATCATTTGTTGCGTTCCACATTGCTCAACCTTTGTCCTGTTGAAGGAATCACCGGTGGAAATTATCCGTGCCCCTCTGCGGGTGCGGCGCCGCCGGGTTATCCTGCTGGAAAAAACTACTACAGTGGTATCCCGCGCTATCCGTCCGGTTTGATTTGCTGCAACGATCTATCCGGGAATTCCGTGTATCACGGGGGCACACTGCAGGTTAACAAAACAGCGGGCAAATACTTCAACATCAATGCCAGCTATACGCTGTCGCACACGCTGGACGACGGCACGTTCGCGACGTTCATCAGCGTTCCCGAAGACGCGTTCCGCAGGAACCAGGAGCGCGCGACGTCGAACCAGGATGCACGGCATCGCTTCGTTTCGAACTTTTCATTGACTGGTCCCG
>Ga0068863_100003179_pt1 | contig 16242 bp, 17 predicted proteins | sample KBSSwiS62_FD_66596 | JGI IMG/M metagenome (GOLD analysis project Ga0068863, IMG submission 66596) | Switchgrass rhizosphere microbial communities from Kellogg Biological Station, Michigan, USA - KBS Switchgrass S6-2 | ecosystem: Host-associated > Plants > Roots > Rhizosphere > Soil ...
GTAGCGATGGTTTCAACGATTCTCAATCGACCCGACGCCGTATCCCCACCCCAAACACAGCCACGGCGTCGGGCTACGCGATCTGGGTCGGCGAGCGCCAAACATTCAAGCCCGGCTGATCGATGCCGGCGGCGCTTCTTGCGTTTCTTCCCAGAAGGATTCCGCGACTCTACTTATCTCGCCTGGGAGCGCGACTACAAAGCAGAGGCCCATTCACGTTGGGCCGCCGACCTTGGTAAGTCGCAGTTTCGAGCGCTAATAAAAGCGCGGCAGTTTGAAGAAATCGCGCGGCGGGCGATTCGGATCGAGTCGCGTACGAATCTCCTGTTCTCGTTTGAAAAGATGGCGCTGCGCGACGGCCTTCGAACGGAGGAGGCATTGCGCACGTTTAGCGAAGGTTTGTACGAGTTCTTGCACGGCCGGGCGAGCATTGAAACGCGGTTCAATCGATGGTGTGCCATTGTGGCGTCATTACCAAGACGGCAGACGCGGGTGTTGACCTGGCCAGTCGTAACGGTGTTCGGGTTCATCGCACAACCCGATCAGCACATATTCGTCAAACCAAATGTCATGCGCATCGCGGCGGCGCAGTACGGTTTTAATCTGCACTATCACGCCCTTCCCAACTGGAGCACTTACGGCGAAGTGCTCGAGTTTGCCGCCGTGGTCCGCTGGGATCTGCGCGATCTCGCGCCGCACGACATGCTCGACATCCAGTCGTTCCTATGGGTGCAAGGTTCTGAAGAGTATCGTGGCCGCACGTTTCGTGCGGCGCACACCACTCGGATTCGCTAATCGGAGTGGAGCTAAGTTGCATCGTGTCATTCCATGTTGTCATTGGGACGAGCTTGTGTAATCGGAGCCGCGGCCGGCCTTCTAGGGGGCCTTGCGATGAACGGCTTCACGCGCGTCGTGAGTGCCGTCACGGGAGGCCGCGAGGCGAAAGGCGTCGCTCCGGGCGGCGATCGTGTCGGGCGCGGAATGCAACCGCCTCAGGCACGAGACCGGGCTGACGATGATGCTGCCGTGCGAGCGGCGACGGCCATCTATCATGCAGCAACGGGCCGAAGTCTCGATCGACGATCGAGACTTCGGCTTGGCGCCTTGGCTCATTACGGTTTCAGCGCAGGACTTGGAGTGGCGTACGTCCTGCTGGCGGAGCGGTTCCCAGCCATCCGGCGTGGGATAGGGACTCTGTATGGCGGGCTCGTCTGGGCGATCGCTGACGAAGGACTCATGCCGGCTCTGAACTTGTCACGCAGTCCACGACAACTGTCTGCGGGCATGCATGCGTACTCATTGCTTGGCCATGCCGTGTATGGCAGCGCGCTCGAGTGTGCGCGGATGACGTTGAGTCGACGCGATCTTTGGGAGGTACGTCCGCGCTCCGTCGAGCAGGAATTGCATATGGAATAGGCCAGCTTTACAAGCGCGGCACGCACTGACAGGTAAATCACCGGTTGGTCACACCACTCGAGGTGAGCCGTGGGTTACGCAATCGGCGATCGGCTTCGCCGAGCCAGGCAGCGAAAAGTCCGATACCCATGATCGTGAGCAAGGTGCCTGCGGGTATCCACATGACGAGCCCGGCCAGTTGCTGATCCGCCAACGCGTCCTGCCCGAGCAGGTCTGCATAAACCGAGTAGAACGGCCTACCCGCGAAGGTCATGAGCGCACCGAGGATGCCGGTGTGAATCGCGGTGGTGAACACATAGAACACAGCAGCGCCGTAGCCCGCCCGTCCATATCTCCCCCACAGCAGACCCCACCAGAAGAGCATGGACGTACCGAGGAACATCGCATGCTGCAACGCATGAGCGGGTTCGCTCAGAACGGCCAACTCGTACAGCGCTGGCAAGTGCCAGATCCAAATGACAGTACCGTGGAGGGCCCAGGCAAGGAGCGGCGCGGTCAGGATGCGAATACCGCTCGCGATTCGACGGCGCTGAAGCGGCGTCGCGACAGCGCGTCGCCATGATGCCGGCAGCGCCCATAAGCAGGTGGACAACGGCCGTCCGGCCATCACCAGCGGCGCGCCGACGAGCATCATCAGCTCATGCTGCACCATGTGCGCGGAGAATCGCGCGATCGCCGCCGCATCGAGCGGAGGCAAGACCGCACACGCGAGCGCTGCCCATCCAACCGCGAAGGCTGCGGGCTCAACGGCACGCTGAACGGCACCGTGCTTTCGGAGTCGTCGCGAGCCTGCGAGGTAGAGACTGCCGAACACCATCAGCGCGATGAGCGCGGCCTGATCCCACGCGGAGAACACGCGCGGATCCGGGAGTTCGTGAAGATCCTGTCCATGCGCATGCAAGGCGATAGCGGACGTCACGATCCAGATCGCCGCACCAAGTACGATACGCGTGGCACACCTCACTCGCAGGGGCTCAGGAGAAACTGTGGAATGACGGAAGTCACGATGAGGATCGCGATGAGCAAGTTCATGCCAATCGCGACGATCGCGACGAAGTAGCTGCGATCGATAATACGGGCGCCGTCGTCTGTGACCCCCTCCCGCAGCATCAACAGGCAACGACGCATGGCCGTCCATGCCCCAAGACACGCCAACGCAAACGTGAAGGCACCGATCAGCCAGAGGGCCGAGACGTCAGCACTCCTGCACACCGGCTTCATCACGGCATAGCCGACACCCTGATTCAGGGTCCAGGCAGCCGGACCGGCAAAGAACGACGTCCACAGCCACGCGAGCCCCTTCGAGTCCCAGTAGTTCGTCGCGGCGCTGTCTCGCATCAGAGCCACCTCGGTGCGAAGTAGATGGTCAGGTAGATTGGAATCCACCACGCGACGATGAAGTACCAGTAGAGCGAGTTCTCGCTGACATCGACGAAGCGCCGGTCGGTGACGGGTCCGATGAACATCAACGCGGTCAGGACGGCGCCGTCCACGACGTCGGTGGCGACGTGAACCGTGTGAAGGCTGAGCAGCAGCCACACGATCGATCCGTACGCGTTGTCATCCCACCGGCAGTTCAGCTGCGTGTATTCGAACGCTCTCAAGACGAGAGCGACGACGCCAATGAGCGACAACACGACGAGCCAGAGGCGGACCTTTCCCAGATCGAACCGTTCGGCGGCTTTCTTGGCGAACGCGTTCGGAAGGCAGCTGGCCAAAATCAACAGGAGATTAGCGGTGGCGAAGCCGATGTCCGGATTCGGAAGACTTGGCGGCCACTGATCGACCTTGAGCCGAAGATAGAAATAGACGATCAGCGCCATCACGAACATCGAGCCTTCGATCACCATGAAGCCGGTGGTGCCCCACCAGATGAGGCCCTTGTGTCCGAAGGCGAATTTCGGGAGGGGAGATACGTCGATCACGGGGCGGCTGCTCATCCTTCGGCCTCCACGGGACGGACGAGCGGTTGGTCACCACGCAAATTCGGGTGAGGCTTCGGCCAGAACCAGCCGATGAGTGTGACGGTCAGCGGCAGAATGCTCACGGGCAGAGCCCATGGCGTGAAGATCGATCCGACGAAGAACGCGCTGGTGACGATGGAGCAGAGGAAAGGCCAGATCGATGGCTCCGGCAACTCATACGCATGCACCGGTTCGGCGCCCATCACATCCGTGATGAGCACTTCCCGGCAATCGCTTCGCAAACCAGTGACGACGGGAGGGGCCAGACTCCGATCCCACATCGCATGCCGGCCCTCGATTACCGGAATGTGCAGGAAGTTGTAGACGGGAGGTGGCGAGGCGGTCGCCCATTCGAGCGTTTCCCCATGCCACGGATCGTCGCCTGCGATGGTGCCGGCGACATACGACCGCACCGCGTTAAAGACAAACAGCGCGCCCCCGGCGATCAAGAGCACGGCCCCAGCGGTCGCGACGAGGTTCAGCGGTCCCCATCCCATCTCCGCCGGATAGGTGTAGACCCGTCGCGGCATTCCCTGGAATCCAAGGATGTGCATCGGAAAGAACGTGACATTGAAGCCGATGAACAACGTCCAGAAGTTCAGGACGCCGAGCCGCTCGCTCATCATCCGGCCCGTGATCTTCGGGAACCAGAAGTAGAGCGCGCCGATGAGCGGGAACACGGCGCCACCGAGCAGCACGTAGTGGAAGTGAGCGACGACGTAGTAGGTATCGTGGACCTGGAGGTCGAAAGGCACTGACGCGAGCGTTACGCCAGACAACCCGCCGAGGACGAAGATGGCGATGAAGCCGAGCACGAAAAGCATCGGCGTCGTCAGCCTCGGATGTCCGCGCCAGATCGAGGCGATCCAGCAGAAGATCTGGACGCCGCTCGGTATCGAGATGATCATGCTTGCCGCGGTGAAGTAGGTCAGCCCGAGTTGCGGCAGGCCGGTTGCGAACATGTGATGCACCCACAGTCCGAATCCGATGAATCCGGTCGCCACGAGCGACAACACCATTGCCCGGTATCCAAAGATGGGACGCTGGGTGAAGGTGGCCACAATGGCCGAGACCATCCCGAGCGCCGGCACGAAGATGATGTAGACCTCGGGGTGACCGAAGAACCAGAACAAGTGTTGCCACAGCAGCGCGTCGCCGCCTTCCGCCGGGTTGTAGAAGTGCGTACCGACCAGGCGATCCAGCAGCAGGAACGTGCTGCCGAGGACGACGGCAGGCATCGCGAAGATGATCATGAACGCCGTCACGAGCATCGACCAGACGAACAGCGGAATCCGGTTGAGCGACATGCCCGGTGCCCGCATCTTGAACACCGTGGCGACGATCTCCACGGCCACGGCGAGAGCCGCCACTTCGGTGAACGTGATCAGCTGCGCCCAGAAGTCAGCGCGTTTGCCGGGCGTGTAATCGGGTCCCGACAGCGGAACGTAGGCAAACCAGCCCGCATCGGGCGCACTGTTCACCAGCATCGCGACAATCACCATGATGCCGCCGAAGAGATAGACGAAATAGCTGAACGTGTTCAGGCGAGGAAACGCGATGTTGCGCGTGCCGACCATCAGCGGCACGAGATAGACCGCCATTGCCTCCATCACCGGGACGGCGAAAAGGAACATCATCACCGTGCCGTGCATCGTGAAGACCTGGTTGTACAGATCGGGGCCAAGGAAATGGTTGTCGGGCACGGCGAGCTGAATGCGCATCAGTGCCGCAAGCACGCCCCCGATGAGGAAGAAGACGAAGGCCGTGGCGATGTAGCGCCTGCCGATCGTACGGTGATCAGTAACGGCAAACCATCCGAGAAAGCCCGCCGGCACGTGCCACGTCTCTTCGAGTTGACGGCGCAGTCGAGCCTCGGCAGCGGGATCGGGATATGGCTCGACGCGCTCGACAGGCGCACCCGATTGCCCCGAACCGGATTCCATTACTCCAGGCTCCTCAGATAGGAGACGACGGCTTCGAAGTCTTCCGGCGATAGCCCGTGTGGTGGCATGCGCGTGCCCGGTTTGATCGACGGCGGATTGGCGACCCACATTCGCAGATGCTCGACTGAATTCGGTAGGGTTCCGGCGGCAATCGTCTGCCGGCTCCCGACGTGCGTGAGTTCGGGACCCACGCGCGCGCCGGCGTCGGTCCCGCGAATCGTATGGCACGTGACGCACGTTGATTGCAGAAAGACGTCCCGTCCGTGGCGTTCTTGGTCTCCGGTGGGCTCGGCGGCGGGCTGCCGCTGCCGCTGCAGCCACTGCTGAAACGCGTCCATCGGCTCGGCCACGACGACGAACGCCATCTTCGCGTGCTGATGGCCACAGAACTCCGCGCATTGGCCGCGATAGACACCGGCGCGATCGGCCTGGATCCACGTGGTGGTGATCTGCCCGGGAATCAGGTCGCGTTTGCCCTGGAGATTGGGGACCCAGAAACTATGAATTACGTCGCGCGACTGCGCCCGAAGAATGACGGGCACGCCGACAGGTACATGCAGCTCGTTGGGAGTGGTGACGAAGTCCTGCGGTTTGTCGCTTCTGTACTGAAAGGCCCACCACCACTGATGACCGATCACATCCACAGTGACGGTGTCCTGCGACGTCGGCGACGTCAGGCCGCGACCCGCTGCGGCGCTCACGGCCGTCAGCGTCACGAGAATCGCCGCCGTGACGGCAACGGCGCCCGCCACGATTGCGCCGAGGCGCGCGGTCGTCTGCGCGGAATCGTCGGAGGCCTGTCGTTGCCGCAGCAGCGACCACGCGGCGACTGCGATCACAACGAGATAGACAACCAGACAGATGGCGATCATCAGTAAGCCGAGGTCCGCAATCCGGCGCGCGGCGGGCCCCTGCGGATTGAACATCGATTGGTTGCCGGCGCAGCCGACGGTGAGCACCATGAGGAACTGTGACAGCCACACACACGCAGCGTGCGGACGCGTGGAACGGCCCCTCATGGTGTGCCTGTCTGGATCGGCGTCTGCGCCGGGCGGTTGTTCTCCGGTGTGCCGGACTGCAGGTGGTCGCTGCGGCTGGGCATGGCGGCAGCGGGTGCCTGGCCGCTCATGGACTGCACGTAGGCGACGAGCTGCCACACCTGAGCGTCAGGAATCTTGTTGCGCCAGGACGGCATGCCATTGGGACGGCCTTCAACGATCGACTCAAAGATGTTGGGAGGTCGGCTGCCGTAGATCCATTTGTCGTCCATCAGGGCAGGTCCCATTCCACCCCCTCCGTTGGCGTGGCAGCCGGCGCAGTTGTAGAGGGTGAACAGACGTTTCCCTTCGGCCATGCCCCATGCGTTCTGTTGGAATGGACTCAATTCTGGAGGCGCTGGAGGTGGTCCGGCGTGAAGGTCGGTCAAGACAGGCAGTTGAGAGGTGGCACCTGAAAGGCGATCGATAGGACGCGACTCACGCTCGCAGCCGATCGCGGCCAGAGCTAGGAGACACACCGCACCACCGAATGCATGCCGAGTCACGTGCCCTGCTCGCGTGCCGTCAAGCGCGGCACGTGAAAATCGTCGAGTATCCGTTCGATGTCCGCGCGATGACGATCGATGAAGCGATTGAGCTGCTTCAGCCGGACGGTATCGTTCCGACGCACCGCCATCGACAGATCGAATGCGAGCGGGAGGCCCCCATCAACTTCCGTGGAGATCGGCGTGACATCGAGCGGTTCTCGCTGACGGGCGGCAAAGTACCCGGCGAGAGGTCCCCACACGGCCGCTAGATCGATCTCGCCGTCGGCAACCGCGGTGACGATTCGCGAAGGTGGACTGTTCAATCGGTAGTCGCCGTACACGCTGAAGCCCACGAGGTTCTGGACGATGCCGCGTCGGCTGAGGGCATGCGCCGGCGGCGAATTCGCCCCATCGTCGCCAATCACCTGAACGCCGACGCGTAGGCGGCGCAGCAACACGTCATCGAACGAGCGGATGTGGAGTGCACGAGCCCGGCGCGCGACGAAGACGTATGTGGATCGGTAATAGGGGGTTGTCGTCCACGCCGCGTCGGCATCATGTGGCAGGCCGACCACGACGTCACATAAACCCGCATTCAATGTGTTGCGAATGAAGCCGCGTCGCTGGGCCCACCAGGTGTACTCGACGACGGTCCCAAGATCGCCCGCGACTAACTCTGCGATTTTGTTTTCGAAGCCCTCGAGCCTTTGGTTCGAGAACGGCAGATTGTTCGGATCGCTGCAGACACGCAGCGGTTCCGTGGCGGCCATGCGCTGGACGCACCCGCTGATCACGACGACGAACAGAGTCAACAGCAATCTCATGGCAGGCCAAAAATGTAGAGCATCCCGCCCTTGGTCGTCGCTTGCGGCAAGTCCGCGACAGCGTTCACAAACCCGAGTGCGGCCGTCGTGTCACGTGGGTCAAGCTCACCGGACACGATTGCGCCCGACCATCCACCGACACCGGAGAGCACTGCCACGTACTGCTTGCCGTCCGGACCTTGATATGCGATCGGCTGGCTGACGATTCCCGAGCCGGTTCGGAACTGCCACAGCACCTCGCCCGTCTTGGCATCGACGGCTTTGAACCACCCATCCAGCGTGCCGTAGAAGGCGACATCGCCACCGGTGACGACCACTCCACTCCAAACCGGAAAGTCTTCGCGAATGGACCAGGCCTTCTGCCGCGCGATCGGATCCCACGCGATGAACTCGCCGCGATTGCCGCCAGGACCGGCGTACATGCGAACGTTGGCACCGACATACGGCGTTCCGGCGATGTAGTTGGCTTCTGAGCTTTCGAAGTCCATGCACAGGTTGTTCGCAGGGATGTACAGGTAGCCGGTGCGCGGTGAATAGGCCGATGGCGACCAATCCTTTCCACCAGGTGAGGCTGGACAGATCTCGCGTACGACCTTGCCGATGACAGGCTTCTTGGCCTCGTTGACGATCGGGCGGCCCTTTTTCAGATCGATACCGTTGGTCGATGTGATATGCACAAATGCATCGGCGGACAGCGCCTCGCCGGTGAGGCGATCGAGCACGTAGATGTACCCGTCGCGGTCGGGACGCAGGATGACCTTGCGTGTCGTTCCTGCCATTGGGAGATCGACGAGCACGGACTCATTCACGTCGTCGTAGTCAAAGAGATCGTGTGGGGAGGTGTGATAGAACCAAAGCGCCTCGCCGCTGTCGGCATCGCGCGCGAAGAGCCCTGCGGTCCACTTGTTGTCGCCGGGGCGCTGGTCCTCGTTCCACGGGCCGGGATTGCTCGTCCCGTAGTAGATGGCGTTCAGGGTGGGGTCGTACGAAATCCAACCCCACACGGTGCCGCCACCCTGTTTCCAGGCTTCGCCGGGCCATGTGTGGATACCGAGATCGGTTCCCCGACTATGCTCGTAGAACGGCTTGAAGCGCGGGCCAATCAGGACGTCCTTGTCCGGACCGGTGTGATAGGCACGCCACGCAATCTTGCCCGAATCGGTGAACAGCGCCGTCAGCCATCCGCGCACCCCCAACTCGCCGCCGCTGTTGCCGACGAGGACTTTGTCCTTGACGACGAGCGGCGCCATCGTGATCGTCTCGCCCTTGTTGATGTCGCCGAGCGTCGTGGTCCATCGGGGTTGACCTGTCTCGGCGTCGACGGCGATCGTCCTGTTGTCGAGCGTGTTGTAGAAGATCGTGCCGGCGGCGTACGAGGCGCCGCGATTCACGACGTCGCAGCACGCCACTCCCTGCGCTGCGGCCAGAGGCTTCGGTTCGTACTTCCATTTCACCGGTGCTCCGGGTTTCGTCAGATCCAGCGCGTACAACACGTTCGGGAACGGCGTCACGATGTACATCGTGTTGTTGACAACGAGGGGAGCTGCCTCGTGGCCGCGCACGAATCCCGTCGAGAAGGTGGCGGTGACGCCGAGCTGTTTTACTGAGTCGCGGTTGATTTGATCCAGCCCGCTGAAGCGGGTACTTGCGTAGTCCTTGGCGGGCATCACCCAGTTTCCATCTTCACCGGTCGACGGCTGTGTTTCCAGCCGGGGCGTTAAGGATGATTCCTGGTTGATGTGCTTGCGACCGACGGTGTGCTCCTCTTGTTGACATGCGACCAGGACAACAGCCAGGCCGAGAAGGAAGATAGTACGCACGGCTCTGCCGCAAAAGGGCGCGTGCATGAACGATGCCTGCGCACGGATCGTTGTCATCGCCATTGAAGGCGACGCTGCCGTTGGATGATCGGAATCACCCGCCTCCCGAACAACGCGAAACGCTGCGCCTATTTTGTAAGTGTGGCTTGGCAGAGTTGCGGGATTTGCGGCACCAAGCGTCTTCCCCCAAGTAATCGTTTGCTGTACATAACATCACCAACGGGCGTTCAGACAGCATCAGCTGCCAGTTCGAGTACGTTGCCGGCTAATCGGAGAGTCTCTGCTGTGAGCAACTGAGTGGCGTCGTGATGCACCGATAGCGGTTTTCTGCCTCTTGCTTACAGCGATTACGGGGAGAAGATTTCGCCGGCACTGCGCTGGATGGTGTGCCGGAGACCGCCAAGCCCCTCGCGCTCATCATGGAGGATCCCGACGCGGAGGAGCCGAATCCGTTCGTTCACTGGATGCTGTACAACCTGCCCTCGACCGTGACGTCGTTGCCACGAACGGGTCCGCCTCACCACTATCACTTTCAGATCTTCGCCGTGACCGAGATGCTGTCCCTGTTGCCGTCGGCGTCACGCGAAGCGCTCCTCGCTGCGCTCAATGGACGCGCCGTCGCGACAGGCGATCTAACCGTCACATTTCAAGCGCCCGTGAATGCACGGTGAGCTACGGACCGATATCTATACACAGCTGCTGAGCCGTGAATCCGGGTTGTCAGCGAAACGTGAGGCGTGTTGAATCCGCAATATTGCCTTTCAGCACAGTCTGAATCTGCCGCGGCGCGTGCTCGTTGTCGGCGGTTGTATTCGACACGATGCAGTCCACAGGAGCGAAGATCTTGAGCTCGCGCATGTACGGGTCGTTCGTTGTAAAGAGCACGCAGATGTTGCCGGCGATGCCGGTCAGAATGACTCGACGGAGGCGGAGGGCTGCGAGCAGGGGTATCAAGCGTTGTGGCAAAGAACTCCGAGTGTTTGGGCTTCAGGACGAAGTAATCGCGGGACCTCTTCTATTTGTTCGACGTGTGACCTGATCCCGGTTGTGCCATGCGTCGATGCTGCTCCGCGAGCACGCCTGCAGGTGTAACGTTCGCGATAGCGGCTATGGTGATCAGGGCGATGAGCGCCGTGGCCGCAAACGTTCTGTCGCCGGCTAATGCCTTGATAGCGCCCGGCGCCCCGCGTCCGCCGCCAGGCCATCAGTCGACGCTCATTAGCTGCGCATCTTTAGCGCAACGAACCCCACCACCGTAATTGCCACCACTACGGCAATTATCCCTGTCCAGACTCCTGCTTTGAATATGGTCCCTATAGCTTCGCACCCGGACATCAAGACGGCGGCAACCACGAATAGGAAAACAGACAGCGCTCGGCTTCCGGCAATGGAAGTGCTCATAAGTACCTCGACAAGTGGGATTGCAATTTTTACGCCTGTTTCAGCCAAATCGAGGCGAGCTGAATGGTCGTGGAAACCAGTCCATCAGACATCGCACCGTCGCTCTAACCGGACACGGGGCGTGTTTTGCAGGAGCCGCTAGCGTCGCGAAGAGCAGCCGTGCCGAAGAAGTCGAAGGCCATCACCCTCGGAATACCGCATCGACGCCTTTGGTGCGCGGGTCTCTGTCTCTTGGTATCGCTCAGCTCAGCCTGCACTCGTCTGGACAGCCGAATCCAGCAGCATCAGAAGGCGATTCAATCGTTGCGTTCGTCAGCGCAAGCCATTGGCGCGGCGTGGCTCGCAAAGCAGGTGTCTGGAACCTACGCGGTAACGGCACTCGAAGAGGTGTTTGTTCTTATCGAACAGGAGCGCGCGTCTCTCGCAAAGACACCCGACACGTTGATTGATGCACGCGCGGCGCGTCTCGCTGACAGCGCGGATGAACTGGCTCGCGAGGTCGCTCGCATGATCAAGGATGTGCGGGTGTCGGACACCACGGCCATGCGGGACCGTCTCGCAGCGCTGCCAATCTATTCGGGGCGGGACAGGCGGTGAGCAGCCTCATCGATCTCCTTCTTGGAGTCGTCACCAGCATTGGCGGCTTCGTCGAAGTCGGATCGATTTCGACATCGGCACAGGCCGGTGCGGAATTTGGCTTCCAATTGCTCTGGGCCGTTGCGATCGCAGCCGCGATGCTGGCGCTGTTGACCGAGATGTCCGGTCGTCTCGCGGTAATGAGCAAACGCACGATTGCCGCCGCGGTTCGTGAACGATTCGGGATCCACTTTCACGTTGTGCCGCTGTGCGCGGAACTGGTTCTTGACGTATTGCTGCTCACGGCGGAACTAGGTGGCGCTGCTATCGCCGTCAAGTTGTTGACCGGCATTGGCTTTCAATGGTGGGTGCTACCGATTGCCCTGATCGTGTGGATGATCCTCTGGGTCAGCCGCTTCAGCGTCGTCGAGTACGGTATCGGTCTGTTGGGGCTGGTCACACTGTCTTTCGTTCTGGCCGCCTGGCGGTTGGGGCCAGATGCTGGCGATGTTGCGCGCAGCTTCATTCCTTCACTGCCATCGCATGACAGCGTGCGCTACGCCTTTCTCGCAATCAGCATCGTCGGCGCGACGGTCAGTCCCTACCTGTTGAATTTCTATTCATCCGGCACGATTGAGGAAGACGTCACACAGGACGAGCTGTGGGTCAACAGTGCGACGGCGTACGGCGGAAACCTGTTCGGCTCTCTCGTGTCGATGGGGATTCTGGTGACAAGCGCGATGGTCATCGAACCGTTGCAGATCAAGGTCGATTCGTACGAACAGGCGGCACTCATGTTCGTACCGGCGTTTGGCTCGTGGGCAGTCGGTTTGTTTGCATTGTCACTCGCGATCGGGTGCATTGGCGCCGCCCTCGAGATCTCACTCAACATCGGCTACGTCCTCTCGCAGGTGTTCGGCTGGTCGTGGAGCGCGAACAAGCCCCGAGCTGAAAACGCACGGTTCACGTGTGCGTTTACGTTCGTCCTCATGACCGCTGCGGCAATCGGCGTAATGGGATTCGATCCGCTCCGTCTCACGATGATTTCAGTGGCGCTGACGGTCGTGGTAATGCCGTTGATGGTGTTGCCGTTTCTGGTTCTGATGAACGATGCACAGTTCGTGAAGAATCAAACCAATTCTGTCGCCGGAAACGCAGTGCTGGCCGTTTTGGCGGTGGCAGGTGCCCTGATGGCGCTGGTTGTAGTTCCACTGGAGATTTGGGGAGGCTAGTCGTGCAACTTGTTCGAGACGTGCTCGACAAAGGAGTGGTCGATCGGAACGGACGCGACACGGGCCGTGTTGATCGCGTTGTCATCGAGCATGGCACCGGCTCCCCTCCGCGCGTCGTGGCGATCGAAATTGGTCCCTCAGCACTGGGGGAGCGACTGGGCTGGTTCGTTGGCCGTTGGATCACAGGACTCCTTCATGGTCTTGGCGCGCAGGAAGGTCAGCCGCTGCGCATTCCTGTCGGCCAGATCATCAGTGTTACCGATACGGTAAAGGTGGATGTGGATTTCGGCGACACGCCGGCCGCAGTCATAGAGCACAAACTGCGCAGGCTCGTAAAAAGCATTCCTGGGGCGAATCGATGAGGAGAGAAGAGCTCTTTCTTGATCAACTTCTCGGCCGCAGGGTAGTGGCGGGCAACAATCGCCGCATCGGACGGCTGGAGGAATTCCATGTAGAGCAGCGCGGTGACCACCTCTGCATCGTGGAGTGCCTGATTGGACCGGCGGGCCTGATGGAACGCCTGAACCTCGGCCTGAAGGCGCTCTTCGGCGTGCGTGCGGGCGGCAAGGTCTCGCGTTGGGATCAGATCGACATCAGCGATCCCGAACACCCCCGATTGACATGTTCGGTGGACGAACTACGAGATTTGCGCGATCGCGGAAGGTGAGACATGCCTCGAGGCGAAGTGATCACAGGGAGCCTCCAGCAATCCGGTCGGCAGAGGCGTCGGCAATGGAGCCGTGCCGTGAGCCGGTGTCGGCACGCGCGTGTTCCCAGCGTCTGTGCGTGATTCGATCGATTCGGCGGCTCTGCCGGTTAAAGGAGATTGCTGAAAAGGCCGAGGTCTTGCAACGGCGACTGTGCGTGCTAGGTTCCGGCACGCGTGGTCCCGTTGTTGCACCATTCTCAAGCGGAGGAGACGTATGGCCAGCTTTTGGGCAACGGTGGTTCTCGCGCTTGCAAGTGTTGCCACGCAAACCGCGCACGCGCAGGACCTGCAGGGCCGCAACCGAGTGGTGAAAGTGTCCGGTTGTATTGCGCAGGCCCCTCGAACAGGTTCTCTTACCGACGACACGGCGACAGGCAACGTGCCGTCTCCCAATACCGCTGGCGTCGAGGCCAACAGCTCGGAACCGGTGAACGCCTACATCCTGCTCGACGCCACACCCGTCGTGGACGGCGGCGGTCAGCGTGAGACGCGAGAGCGGACCAGTTATTCGCTTCAGGGTCTCGCCTCCGAACTTGCAAACCACAAGGGCCACCGAGTCGAGATCGCGGGGCAGCTGTTGCCGCGCGATTCTGCTGTATCCGGTCGACAGTCGCCCGCCGCAGCAATACAACGCATCGCGGTTCAGACTATCAAGATGATTTCCCCGCAGTGTGGATCTCCACAGAAGCCTTGAGCGGTTCGAGGGCACCGACACCTAAAGACCGCCATCAACGGCGAGGTCCACCACAACCGGGTAGTGATCCGAGGCCGCCGCGGCCTGCGGATGGCGCACCACGTCGCACGCGACGACGCGATCGGCAAACAGCGACGGCACGAACACGTAGTCGATGCGGATGTGCGGCGCGGGCGTCGGCAGCGTGAGCCCAGGATCGCCGGCGTGCAGCATGCGGAAGCCGTCCACATAACCGGCGTCGAGCACCGTCTGCACGGTGCGCCAACGGATCCGGCCGCCGCTCATCCACACGAGCGACCGCAGGCGCAGCGGCAGATTGCGCATGTCAAGGGTCTCGCCCGGCGCCAGCGTGTTGAAGTCGCCCGACAGCACGTGGAAGCCATCCTGATGGCGCGCGACGCTGCGCAGCAGCGCGCGCAGCTCGAAGAGGCGGCGCTGCTCGGTCCACGCCGCGTGAACCGCGGCGAGATGCACGCCGAACACGCGCAGCGCGCCGCTGGCGGGCACGACTTCGACGAAGGCGTGGCGCGACACGCGCGGCCGTGTCCACTCGGCCAGCGCCACACGCGTACGGCTCAGGAAGCCGAGCGACTGCCCGGCGTACGCCCGCCACTCCTCCATTCCGGTTGCGGCGGCAATGCGCTCGACGCTGCGGGGGGCGGTGGCCTCCTGCAGCAGCACGAGATCGGGCGTGCAGGCGTTGATCACCGCGGCAATCGGCGCTTCGCGGCCCCGGCCGCCGTGCCGGATATTGTAGGTCATCAGGCGGAACATCATGCGGCCGGCGGACCGTTCAACGACAGCCCTTCCGGCTTCCGGAACAGCTCGAGATACGGCTGCCCGATCAGATCGCCGCGCACCTGGATGACGATCTCGCGCGACGCCTGAATGTTGACCGGCCGACCCACCATCGCCATGAGCCGCTGTCGCAGCGGGACGAGATCCGGGGCGATGTCCGGGTCCTCGTCGCTGAGCGGGCGCGAGTGCACGCCGGGGACGAAGAAGCCGGTCGCTTTGAAGAACGCGAGCGGGCCGTCGCCCACCAGCGTCAGATCCAGATCGCTCGTGCCCGGCCCTTCACCGTCGAACGGCTGCGTGCGATCCCACCGCCAGCCGGTGAGCGAGCTGCCGCGCAGCACGACCGTTGTACCCGGCGGAATCACTTCTTCAACGACGCGGCAGAACTCGCGGAGCCGCGCCGGGTCGCCGCCGAACGCCAGTCGAATGACGTTGTCGCGCTTTTCCTCGTCCGACAGCCCACCCTGAACGGAGTCGGTGGTGTCCGGTGCAGCCATACGCCCCGGTCCTTCAAAGATCGCGCCGAAGGCGCACCAGCCGGCCTTCAGGTGTTCAGATCCCAGAAGAAGCACAACTGGGTTTTTACTTTTGTATACCAGTCGGAAATGTACAGAGATGGGTTGTCGATTTCCCCATCCACCCACACGTCCGTGTGCCCCATCGTGGGAGGGGCGGGCTCAAAGATAATCACTCCGTTACGCTTTCCGATTTTGGAAGTGTTTGGAAATTGTTGGCCTGATCCATACCGGTTGTTGAGGTATTGGCGGAGATCGAGAGTGGAGAAAATGTACTCGTAACCGTCTTTATCTGGGAGCGTCCTGACCTTCTTGACCAAGAAGCTTCCTTTTCCGTAGTCGCCGCCCGTATCGACAGCGTGACCGTCAATACAATTCAAGGCGTAGCTAATCTCGCTCGCACACGTATTGCTCGTTTTTGGATCCTGATGAAACTTCAGAATCGGTCCGTCAATCATCGTCTTGAAGTTCGTCGGCCACGGATGCATCTCGAACATGGTCTTGTAGTAGATGTTGATCAAACCCATTTCCCGCTCCTTTGCGCCCTTCGGTCTTACCTGGATCAACGACCGCCACACGACAATCGAACCGCCGACGCGTGGAGACCAGACCGAACTGGGAATAGCAAGGCGCGCGGAAATCCGCCAGAATAGGCGGCCGTGCGAACCAGCAACCGCAGCCCGCGGACGGCATGGGGTGATAAGGAAGGCGCGACATGACGAGCGCGAGCGGCCTCCGTGTGCTGTCGATCGCGCTAGGTCTGTTCCTGATCTTCATGGGGCTCGACAAGGTTGGTTGGCTGATGGACAGCAGCCTTCTGGTCGC
>Ga0068863_100003181_pt1 | contig 16230 bp, 12 predicted proteins | sample KBSSwiS62_FD_66596 | JGI IMG/M metagenome (GOLD analysis project Ga0068863, IMG submission 66596) | Switchgrass rhizosphere microbial communities from Kellogg Biological Station, Michigan, USA - KBS Switchgrass S6-2 | ecosystem: Host-associated > Plants > Roots > Rhizosphere > Soil ...
CCGGCGAGGCCTACAACGTCGGCGGCCCCGACGAGTGCGAGAACATCGAGGTGATCAAGCGGGTCCTGGGGCTGACCGGCAGGGACGAGTCGCTGATCGAGTACGTCCAGGACCGCCCCGGCCATGACCGTCGCTACTCACTCTCCTCCGCCAAGCTGAAGGAGGAGCTGGGCTGGGAGGCGCAGGTTCACTTCGCCGAGGGGCTGGAGAAAACCGTCGCCTGGTACCGCGACAACGAGGAGTGGTGGGGCCCGATCCGCTCCGGCGAGTACCGCGAGTACTACGAAAAGCAGTACGGGAAGAGCCTCGGCTAGTGGCTCGGGCACTGGAGACCAAGCTCGACGGCGTCGTCCTGATCGAGCCCCGGGTCCATGGCGACAGCCGCGGCTTCATGCTCGAGTCCTTCAGCCGCGACGCCTGGGCCGAGCTCGGGGTCGGGGTCGAGTTCGTCCAGCACAACCACTCGCGCTCCTCCAGGGGCACCCTGCGCGGGATCCACTTCCAGACCGAGCCCGGCCAGGCGAAGCTGGTCCGCTGCCCGCGCGGGGCGATTCTCGACGTCGCCGTCGACCTCCGGCGCGGCTCCCCCACCTACGGGCAGTGGGAGGCGCACGTGCTCGACGACGAGACGCACCGCCAGCTCTTCGTCCCGGTCGGTTTCGGCCACGGCTTCGCCGTGCTCAGCGAGGTCGCCGACGTCAGCTACCTCGTCTCCAGCCTCTACGACCCGCTGACCGAGGCCGGCATCGCCTGGGACGACCCCGACGTCGGCGTCGACTGGCGGGTCGAGGACCCGCTCCTCTCCGAGCGCGACAAGAGCGCCCCGAAGCTCAGCGAAGTCGCCGAGACGCTGCCGTTCTGAGCAGCGCCAGGGCGAGTTTGGCGCCGACGCCCGCGTAGACGGCGGCGTTGAGCAGCGGGTTGTGCGCCGGGGCGTCGAAGCGGCGGTAGAAGCGGGCCATGCCGCGGTGGAAGGCGATCTCCTGCCGGGGTCGGCGGCGGGAGCCGCTGGAGGCCCCCTTGACGTGCAGGGCAATGCCGGCGGGCTCGTAGAAGACCTTCCAGCCGGCGTCCCAGAAGCGGTGGCACCAGTCGAGGTCCTCCATGTAGAGCCAGTAGCCCTCGTCGAGCAGGCCGACCGCGGCGATCGCCTCGCGGCGGCAGAGCATGAAGGCGCCGTTGACCGCGTCGACCTCGCCCGGCTCGTCGTCGCCAAGCGCGGTCGCCCGGTACTGGCTGAGCGCGCCGGAGGCCCCCTCGGCGCGGCCGACGCCGGTGAAGTGGGCGAGCGCGCTCAGTGGGGTCGGGAAGGAGCGCTTGCAGGCGTGATCGAGCTCGCCCGACTCCAGCACCAGCTTCACCCCGACCATGCCGATCCGCGGGTCGGCCGCGAGCCGCGCCAGGGCCGCGTCGAGCGTCCCCGCGTAGACCTCGGTGTCGGGATTGAGCAGCAGCACCGCCGCCGCCCCGCTTTCGCGCAGGACGAGGTTGTTGGCGGCCGAGAAGCCGATGTTGCGGCGGCGCAGCAGCCGCACCTCGGGGAACTCGCGCGCGACCATGTCCGCGGTGCCGTCGGGGCTGCCGCTGTCGACCACGCTGACCCGCATCGTGCCGCCGACCGGGTGCGCCCGCAGCGAGGCGAGGCAGCGCCGCAGCAGCGCTTCGGCCCCGTGGCTGACGATCACGACCTCGAGGTCGGCGCTCATCGCCGGGCGCTCAGGTGCCCTCGCCGCGGACGACGGCGCCGGGCGTGCGCAGGAGGATCGCCAGGTCGCCGGTGATCGAGAGGTTGTCGAGGTAGTCGCGCTCCATCGCCAGGCGCTCCTCGAAGGTCAGGTCGCTGCGGCCGTAGACCTGCATCGGCCCGGTCATCCCCGGCTTCACCGCCAGGCGCTGCCGCTGGCGCTCGTCGTAGAGGGCGACCACCGCCTCCTCCTCGGGCCGCGGCCCGACCAGCGACATCTCGCCCTTGAGGACGTTGACGAACTGGGGAATCTCGTCGAGGCTGAAGCGGCGCAGGGTGCGCCCGACCCGGGTCACCCGCGGGTCGTTGGCGATCTTGAAGGCGGGCTCGGCGAGGCTGTGCAGGTCGACGAGGTCGCGGAGGCGTTCCTCGGCGTCGGGGACCATGGTGCGGAACTTCAGCACCGTGAACGGCTCCCCTTCGATCCCGGCCCGGCGCTGGCGGAAGAGCACCGGCCGGCCGGAGTCGAGCAGGATCGCGATCGCGATCGCCAGCAGCAGCGGCGAGAGCGCCACCAGCAGCAGGGCCGAGACGAAGATGTCGACGCCGCGCTTCATCGCCAGCGTCGAGCGCGGTGGGTCGGAGAAGCGGAAGTCGAGCACCGGCAGCTCGGCGAGGCGGTTGAGCTCGATGCCGGGGCCGAGCAGGCCGAAGTGCTGGGGCAGGAAGGTCAGGCCCAGCCCCACCTCCTTGCACTCCTCGATCAGCCGCTCGGCGGCCGGCTCGCTCATCTCCTGCTCGGTGACGATCACCCGCTCGACGTCGTGCTTGTCGGCGATCTCAGCGATCGCCGTGACCGACCCGAGCCAGGGGAGCCCTTCCGGGGTCGGCCCCCTCTCGCCCTCGTCGAGCGAGACGTAGCCGACCAGGTGCAGGCGGGCCTCGGGATGGGTGGAGACGCGGCGGGAGACGACCCCGATCGCCCCGACCGGGCCCAGCACGACGCCGGCGGCGAAGCCGGTCAGCCGGTGCCAGAGGAAGCGCAGCGCGCCGCGGGCGACGAAGCTGCCGAGGAAGGCGATGATCCCGACCAGGATCGCGCTGCGCGGGGAGAGCGGCCCGGTCGGGCTGAGGGCCAGCAGGCCGTCGAGGGCGAGCGTGCCGAGGGCGCTTGCCGAGACCAGGCTGGAGAGCTCGTCCAGGGTGCTGTGGCGGATCCGCCGGTGGTCGTTGTCGTAGAGGCCGTGGAGCTTGAGCACGAGGATCCAGACCGGGCTGAACATCACCGCCCAGAACAGCACCGCGACATCGGTGGTCGAGGTCGTCGCGGTGGCGACGCAGAGCGCCCCGACCAGCGCCAGCCAGTCGCCCGCGGCCAGCAGCCGCCGCAGCAGGGCTCCGCGCCGGCGCGACCCCTCCGGCCCGACCAGGCCCAGGCGCGCGGCGACGTCGGTACGCGGCGGCTGGGGCAGGCTCGCCGGGGGGCGGGGGACGGCCCGCGGCGCGGGCGCTTTCTGTGCCTGCCGGGTCATCCGCCGCCTATCCACAGTTCCAGCCCGCCTGGAAGCAGGTCTCGAGTGGGTTCAGTTGGTGGGCCCTGGCCAGGTCGGCCCGGGCACGGGCCGCTTCGCCCGCTTCGTGCTCGACCTTGGAGCGCAGGTAGTAGAGCTGCCAGTTGCGGTCTTCGCGTTCGATCGCCTGGGTCAGCCGTTCGCTCGCCACCGGCAGTTCCCCCTGCAGCTGGGCGAGCAGGCCGAGCTGGACGTAGGGAGAGGCGGCCCAGGGCTCGATCGAGCGGGCGGTGCTGGCGTGGCTGACCGCGCTGGCGAGATCGCCGTCGGCGGCGGCGTGCTGGCTCGACTTCAGTTCGTGCTGGACCAGCAGCGGCCCGACCAGCCCGATCGCCGCGATCCAGGCGAGGATCAGCCCGCTGACCGCCAGCCCGTAGCGGCGCTCGTCCCGCTTCCTCCGCCTCGCCCCGGCGGCCAGCTGCTCGCAGCGGATCGCGACGAGGACGGCGGCGGCGAGGAAGAAGACCGCCCCCAGCGCGGCGATCTCCCAGAACCAGTCGAAGGCGGCGGTGATCGCGAACGCCGTCATCGCGGCGAGCAGCGCCGCGCAAAGCTCGCGTTGACTCCCGGTCGCCGCTCTCCAGGCGCCGAACCCGGTCCACAGCAGCAGGCCGACCAGTCCCAGCACGACCAGGCCGCCGACCAGGCCGAGCTCGCTGAACATCTCCAGGTAGAGGGAATGGGCGTCGTGGACGGGTATGTCGATCGAGCGCAAGCGCTCCCAGGAGAACTGGTAAGTGCCTGCCCCGTGGCCCAGAACGGGCTTTTCCTCGAAGGAGTCGACGGCGACGCGGTAGAAGTCGTGGCGCCCGGCACCGGAGAGCTGGCCGAAGTGTTTCTCCGGCTGGTTGGGGAACTGCAGGTCGGAGCTGGAGAACTGGTTCCAGGCCCGGCCGCCGACCGCGATCACGACCCCGATCGCGACCAGCGCCAGCGCGATCGCCAATCGTTTCAGCAGCACCGGGCTCTGCGAGAGCCGCACCGCGTGCCCGGTCAGCCTGCCCTCGCGCCGCTCCAGCGCCCGCAGGCCGGCGAACAGCGCCAGCGCCAGCGCGGTGCCGGCGAGCAGGATCAGCAGCACGGTCAGGCCCTGGTCGACGGCGGCCTGGTTGGCGACGCTGTCGGCGAGGCTGCGGCGCGCCTGCACCGCCAGCACCGCCGGCAGCGCCCCGATCGCCCCGATCGCCAGCGTCGCCAGCATCCAGAGCCGGTCGCGCGAGAGCGCCAGCAGGCACCCTGCCGCGATCAGCAGCGAGAGCAGGCCGCCGCGGGAGTAGGTGAAGTAGAGGGCGAGCAGGACCGCCGGCATCGCCGCGACCGCGGCCCAGCGCAGGGCCGCGAAGCTCGAGCGGCGGCTGCCCCAGAGCAGCAGCGCCACCGCGATCCCGAACATCGCCCCGTTCGCGTTCCAGTAGCCGAGCGGGTAACGCAACCTCGCACCCGCCCCAAGGGAATTCCCAACACTCAATATTTCAGGCAGGAGACGGCTTGCCAGACCCAGAAAAGCCACCAAAGTGACCGCGATCGCGATGCCTTCAGCGAAACGTTGGCGCCTTTCGTCGGTTTGGGCGATCAGGAAGGCGGCAAGAAAGAACCCCAGATAGACGAGTATGCGGTCCGCCTCGACCACGCTCAGCTCCATCGAACCCGACCAGAGGGATGAAAGTGCAGACAAAAGCGCCAGTCCGCAGAGCAGTCCACTCGCCCAGTAGAACGGCCGGGCAAACGCCGCGCGCGTCGCGGTTCCCAGCGCCAGCAGGCCCGCCACCACCAGCCAGACGCCGAGCCCGGCGATGTGACGGGCAGATACGCCGTAACCGCTTCCGGCCAGCGCCAGGCCGACGATCAGGGCGCTCGGAGCGATCAACGCCGCCGTTTGGTCTAACCTTCCGCGCCATGCATGGGATGCGCCACCGCCCGACGCCGCGCTCGGGCCACTCATTTCTCGGGCTTTTGTCAGTGCTTGCTTTGCTGGCATTGGCTTGCTTTGTACCGGTTGCCCAGGCCGACCCGAGTGGGATCCAGTACCAGGACGCCCCTCCGAGCGCTACCGGTGAAATCCCGACCAAGGAAGTGCCGGCGAACATCTCCAAGAACAAGGGTGGAACCCCGAACCCGGGTGAATCGAACAACACGGGTGAATCGGAAAAGGACTCATCGGAAGAAGAAGCCAATTCAGCCGGTGTTCCGGGCACCAACGGCGGTGGCAAGAACCAGGGCGACCCCGGCACGCAGCAGGGTAACTCAGGCAAGCTCTCCCCGGCCGGCAAGCTCGCCGCTGCAAAGGCGCTCGGCAGCGAACCCGCCGGCGAAGCCAGCGACAGCGGCTCTTCTCCCCTGGTGCCGATCCTTATCGCGATCGCCGCTGTTATGGCAATTGCGATCGCCGTGGTTGTGATTCGCCAGCGGCGCCAGCGTGGCGGCCCCGACGGGCACGTCTCGCCTGAGGCCAGCTAGTCGATGCCGATAGAGAGGAAGTCGAGGATGTGGAAGCTGCGTGCCTGGATTGCCGCTCTGGCGGTCTCGCTGACGGCGATTGGCGCCTTCGCGTCGGCCGCTGAGGCGGTTCCGGCCAAGTTCTGGGGCGTCGTTCCCCAGGCGCCTCCGACCGCCGAACAGTTCCAGCGGCTCAAGCGCGGCGGCGTCGACAGCGTCCGCATCCCGATCGGCTGGAGCTCCGTGCAGCCGACCCAGGGCGGGCCGATCGACTGGGGCGGGATCGACGGCCTCGTCAGGGGCGCCACCTCGGCGGGCCTCGAGGTGCTGCCCTTCCTCAGCGGCGCCCCGAGCTGGGCCGTCGCCGTCGACCATCGCTTCGGCAGCCCGATGACGCTGCCGGTCAAGACCGGCGCCCAGCGCAGCGGCTGGACCAACTTCGTCACCCAGGCCGTCCTCCGCTACGGGCCGAACGGCAGCTTCTGGGCCGAAAACCCGGGCGTGCCGAAGCAGCCGATCCGCACCTGGCAGATCTGGAACGAGGAGAACTTCAAGTACTTCGTCGCCCGGCCCAATCCGGCCGATTACGGCAAGCTCGTGAACATCTCCTACGGGGCGATCAAAGGCGTCGACCCGGGTGCGCAGCTGATTCTCGGCGGCATGTTCGCGACTCCGATCGAGGCGACCTTCAAGAAGCAGCCGCCGCAGGCCTACTTCGCCTCTGACTTCCTCAATCAGATGTACCGCTCGACCCCGGGGATCAAGGCCAAATTCAGCGGCATCGCCCTGCATCCCTACACCGGCAGCTACAAGAACCTGACCGAAAAAATCGAAGACGTGCGCGCGGTCCTGAAGAAAAACGGCGACGCCGCCAAGAAGCTCTGGATCACCGAGCTCGGCTGGAGCTCCGGCCCGCCCGCCTCCGACGGCAGCAACTCCTTCGCCCAGGGCCCGGCGGGCCAGGTGAAGCAGCTCAAGGGGGCTTTCAGCCTGCTCGAGCGCAACCAGGTGAAATGGAAGCTGCAGCGGGTCTACTGGTTCTCGGTCGACGATGCCCCGGGCGCCTGCAATTTCTGCGACGGCTCCGGCCTCTTCAGTCAGGGCTTCGTCCCCAAGCGGTCCTGGTTCGCCTACGTGAAGTTCGCCGGCGGAACGCCCTAGATCTCGGGCCGCCGTACGCGGCCGCGTAAGATCACTGGGTTGGCCACTAAGCGGAAACAGGGCACGAAATCCGACCCGCTGGCGCCGTTCAGCGCGCCCGTGCGGAAATGGTTCGAGGCCTCCTTCGAGGGGCCGACGCCGGCCCAGACGGGCGGCTGGGAGGCGATCTCCGGCGGTGCCAACGCGCTGATCTGCGCCCCGACCGGCTCCGGGAAGACGCTGGCCAGCTTCCTCTGGGGGATCGACAAGCTGGCGCGGGCGCCGCAGTTGGGGACGGGCGTGCGCCTCGTCTACGTCTCGCCGCTGAAGGCGCTCTCCTACGACATCGAGCGCAACCTGCGGGCGCCGCTGCGGGGGATCGGGGCGGAGATCTCGGTCGGGCTGCGGACCGGCGACACGCCCCAGTCCGAGCGCCGGGCGATGGCGAAAACGCCGCCGGACATCCTCATCACCACGCCGGAGTCGCTCTACCTGATGCTGTCCTCGAACGTGCGGGGGATCCTGGCGACGACCGAAGCGGTGATCGTCGACGAGATCCATGCTGTGGCCCAGACCAAGCGGGGGGCGCACCTGGCGTTGACGCTGGAGCGGTTGGACGCGCTGGTTCAGGGGTCGGTGGGGGAGGGGTCGGGGGAGGCCTCGCCGTCACAAACAGCGGGAGGTTCCGTCGAGGCCTCCCCCGACCCCTCCTCGCCGGCCGATGAAATTGGGACGGCCAAGGGTTCGGGCGTGGACACCGGGTCCGGGATTCAGCGGATTGGGCTTTCGGCTACTCAGAGGCCGCTGGAGCGGATCGCGAAGTTTCTCGTCGGGCCGAAGCGGGAGTGCAAGATCGTTGATGCGGGGCGGGTGAAGAAGCTCGACCTCGAGATCGTCGTGCCGGTCGAGGACATGTCCGACCCCGGCGCCCCCGCTTATCCCTCGGAAGATGGTGTTCCACCCTCCGAAATCGAGCCCGCCGCCCACGTCCGCTCGATCTGGCCAGCGATCTACCCCAAGCTCCTCGAGCTGGTCCAGGACCACACCTCCACGATCATCTTCGTCAACAATCGGAGGGCGTCAGAGCGCTTGGCCAAGCGCCTGAACGAGCTGGCCAACGGAGAAGGCGAGCACGAGCTCCCCGCCACCGAGCACGGTGGCCACGCCACTCCGGCCCAAGGATCCGTCGCTGTCGAGGGGGACGCGTCGAGCGAGGGAGGATCGGGTGAGGTGTCGAGAACGGAGGCGAAGCCCCCGCCCGCAGGCGCCTCACCCGATCCTCCCTCCCCGCAACCGTACGTAGAGATCGCCCGTGCCCACCATGGCTCCCTCTCCCACGAGGAGCGCACCCTCGTCGAGGAGATGCTCAAGTCCGGTGAGCTCCCCTGCCTGGTCGCAACGAGCTCCCTCGAGCTCGGCATCGACATGGGCGCCGTCGACCTGGTGATCCAGGTCGAGTCGCCGAAGTCGGTGACCCGCGGCCTGCAGCGGATCGGCCGCGCCGGTCACGGGCTGGGAGAGGTCTCCAAAGGCCGGATCTTCCCCAAATATCGCGGCGACCTGCTCGAGTGCGCGGTCGTCTCCCGGCGCATGCGCGAAGGGGAGATCGAGGAGACGGTGATCCCGCAGAACCCGCTCGACGTGCTCGCCCAGCACCTGGTCTCGATGGCGGCGATGGACGAGTGGGAGGTCGACGCGGTCGAGGGCCTGGTCACCGCCACCGAGTCCTTCCACGACCTCTCGCGCGAGCAGCTGGAGAACGTGCTCGACATGCTCGACGGCCGCTACCCCTCGGACCGCTTCGCCGACCTGCGGCCGCGGATCGTCTGGGACCGCACCGGCGGCACCATCCACGGGCGCAAAGGGTCGCGCTCGCTGGTCGTCACCAACGCCGGCACGATCCCCGACCGCGGCCTCTACAGCGTCAACCTGCCCGACGGCCGCCGGGTCGGCGAGCTCGACGAGGAGATGGTCTACGAGGCCCGCCCCGGCCAGACCTTCCTGCTCGGCGCCACCACCTGGCGGATCGAGGAGATCACCCGCGACCGGGTGATCGTCACCCCGGCCCCCGGCGCCCCCGGCGCCGTCCCCTTCTGGAAGGGCGACGGGATCGGCCGCCCGGCCGAGTTGGGACGGGCGATCGGCGCCTTCTCTCGCGAGGCGGTCTCGCGGGAGCCGGCTGAGCTGGCCGCCGAGTACGACCTCGACCCGCGCGCCGCCAACAACCTCGTCACCTACCTGCGCGAGCAGCAGCAGGCGACCCGGGTCGTCCCCTCCGACGAGACGATCGTGGTCGAGCGCTTCCGCGACGAGATCGGCGACTGGCGGCTCTGCATCCTCTCCCCGTACGGGGGCCGGGTCCACTCCGCCTGGGGCCTCGCCCTCGCCGGCAAGATCCGCGACGAGCGCGGGCTCGAGGCCGACGCGATCTGGTCCGACGACGGCATCGTCATCCACCTCCCCGACGCCGACGAGCCGCCGCCCGCGGACCTCGTCCTGATCGACCCGGAAGAGATCGAGGACCTGATCGTCGCCGAGCTCTCCGGCTCGGCCCTGTTCGGCGCCCGCTTCCGCGAGAACGCCGCCCGCTCGCTGCTGATCCCGCGCGCCTACCCCGGCAAGCGCACGCCGCTCTGGCAGCAGCGGCTGAAGTCGCAGAGCCTGCTCGAGGTGGCGCGGGACTTCCCCCGCTTCCCGGTCATCCTCGAGACCTACCGCGAGTGCCTGCAGGACGTGCTCGACCTGCCCGAGCTGGCCGACCTGCTGCGCAAGCTGCACGCGCGCCAGATCAGCCTGGTCGAGGTCGAGACCCCGACCGCCTCGCCCTTCGCCTCCTCGCTGCTGTTCGACTACGTCGCCACCCACATGTACGAGGGGGACACGCCGAACGCCGAGCGGCGGGCGGCGGCGCTGGCGCTCGACCGCGACCTCCTGCGCGAGCTGCTGGGCCAGGAGGAGCTGCGCGAACTAATTGACCCGGAGGCTCTGGAAGAAGTCGAGGAGCAGCTCCAGCACCGCGGCGAGGCCGGACGCGCCGGCGACCGCGACGCCCTGCAGCAGCTGCTGCGCAACCTCGGCGACATGACCGCGGAGGAGTGCGCCGAACGGGTCACCGAGGGCTACTCGGCCGCCTCGATGCTGGAGAAGCTGGTCGCCGAGCGCCGCGTCGTCAAAGCCCGGATCGGCGGCGAGGAGCGCTACATCGCCGCCGAGGACGCCGGCCTCTACCGCGACGCGCTCGGGGTGCCGCCGCCGGGCGGCCTGCCGGAGAGCTTCCTCGAGGACCACCCGGACGCGATGCGGGCCCTGGTCCGCCGCTGGGCCCGCACCCACGGCCCCTTCCCGACCGCGCGCCTGGCCGGCCGCTACAACGTCGACCCCCTGCCGGCCCTGCGCGAGCTCGAGAGCGAAGGGGCGATGGTCCGCGGCGAGCTGCTGCCGGAAGGGACCGAGCGCGAGTGGTGCGACTCCGAAGTCCTGCGCCGGGTCCGCCGCGCCAGCCTCGCCCGCCTGCGCAAGGAGGTCGAGGCGGCCGACCCGACCCAGCTCGCCCGCTTCCTGCCGAGCTGGCAGAACGTCGACGCCTTCCGCCGCGCCGGCGCCGGCCCCGATCGCCTGCGCGAGGCGCTGGTGCCGCTGCAGGGCGTCGCCCTCACCCCGAAAGTCTGGGAGGCGGACGTGCTGCCGCGCCGGCTCGGCGCCTACTCGCCCTCCTGGCTGGACGAGCTCTGCACCAGCGGCGAGCTGGTCTGGGTCGGCGCCGGCGCCCTCGGCCGCTCCGACGGCCGCGTCGCCCTCTACTTTCGCGAGGACGTCCGCCTCGCCGGCCCGCCGCCGGCCAACGTCAAGCTCGAGGCCCCGGCGGGGGAGGTGCACGAGGCGATCCGCGAGCGCCTCGCCGCCGGCCCCTCCTTCTGGCTCGACCTGCTCGCCGACCTCGACCACCCGGCCGAGGAGCTGCACAACGCGCTCTGGGACCTGGCCTGGACCGGCGGCGTCACCAACGACGCCTTCGCGCCGCTGCGGGCGCCGCGGCTGCGCGCGGTCAACTCGCCCGAGCGCCACGGCCGCCGCTTCGGCCGCCGCCCCTCCGTCACCGGCGCCGCCGTCCAGGGCCGCTGGTCGCTGACCGAGCAGCTCTTCGCCAACGCCCCGGGCCCCGGCGCCAGGCTCCGCGCTCAGGCGGAGCTGATGCTGGAGCGCTACGGCATCGTCACCCGCGAGACCGTGCTCGCCGAGGGCATCCCCGGCGGCTTCGCCACCCTCTACGCCGAGCTCGGCAACCTCGAGCTGCTCGGCACCGCCCGCCGCGGCTACTTCGTCGAGGGGCTCGGCGGTGCCCAGTTCGCCCTCCCCGGCGCGGTCGAGTGGCTGCGCTCGCTGCCCGAAGCCGACGGTTCCTACCTCGTCCTCGCCGCCACCGACCCGGCCAACCCTTACGGCGCCTCGCTGCCCTGGCCGAAGCTGGAGGGGGGCCGGCGCCCCGGCCGCACCCCCGGCGCCCACCTGCTGACGTGCGACGGCGAGCCGGTCGTCTTCCTCGAGCGCGGGGGCCGCGGCGTCCTCCGCCTCAAGCCGATCGAGGGCGCCGAGCTGGAAGCGGCGATGCGCGCCCTCGCCGAGGCGGTCAGCGCCGGCCAGCTGCAGAAACTGGCGGTGGAGAAACTCGACGGCGAGCCGGTGATCGGCTCCGGCCACGAGGAGGCCCTGATCGGGGCCGGTTTCAGCCGCGGGCCGCGCAAACTGACCGCCTCGGCGCGATAATCACCCGATGGAGGAGTTGGAGACCAGCGCCGGGCTGCTGCGCAGCGTCCCCCTCTTCGCCGATCTCGAGCAGGCCGAGCTGGAGCGCTTCTCCCGCGTCGCCGTGCCGCGCTCGTTTCCGGCGGGCACCCGCGTCTTCCACGAGGGCGACCGTTCCGACGCCTGCTACATCGTCCGCGAGGGCAGCTTCCGGGTCACCCGCGAGCACTCCGACGGGCGCGCGATCACGCTTGCCACGCTTGGCCCCGGCGAGGTCTTCGGCGAGCTGGCGATGCTCGACGGCGACACCCGCTCGGCCAGCGCCGAAGCGCTCAGCGACGGCGAGCTGCTGGCGCTGCCGGCGGTCGACGTCCGCGCCCTGCTCGCCCGCCACCCGGAGATCTCGGTCAAGCTCGTCGCCGCCCTCGTCCGCCGCCTGCGCGAGGCGAACGAGCGGATCTCGCGCCAGTCCTTCCAGACCGTGCCCAGCCGCGTCGCCGGCGTCCTCTCCCAGCTCGTCTCCGAAGCCCGTGGTGGCGAGGGGGGAGAGGTGACGATCCGGATGAACCAGGCCGATCTGGCCCAGCTCGCCGGCACCTCGCGCGAGAGCGTCAGCCGCTTCCTCGCCGACCTCGAGCGCGCCGGCGTCGTCCGCTCCGGCCGCGGCCGGGTCACCGTCCTCGACCCGGCGAAGCTGCGCAACTACATCTTCTAGATCGGGCTGCTCAGCAGCCCGAGGTCGGGTCGTTCCCGTCCTTGACCACTTCGTCGTGGCCGCCGCCGCAGATGATCGCCTTGTCGCGCTGGCCGTCGGCGGCGTCGATGAAGTCGTCTCCGCCCTTGGCGATGAAGGTGTCGGCGCCGAGGTGGCCGAGGAAGCTGTTGTCGCCGTTGTCACCGGTCAGGACGTCGGGGCCGTCGGAGCCCTCGAGGCTCTCGTTGTCGCTCAGGACCTGGTCCGGATTGCCGCAGCCGGCCGGCCCGCCGGTGCCGCCGAGGGTGACCCGCAGGGCAGCGTCGGAGCGGCCGTAGGAGACCGTGTCTTCGCCGGGCCCGCCGTCGTAGCGGTGCCCCTGGCAGACCGCGACCGAGGAGACCAGCAGGTCCTCGCCTGGCCCGCCTTCGAGGTTGTCGGCGCCGGGGTCGGCGTAGAGCACGTCGTTGCCGCCTTCGCCGACCAGGGTGTCGTTGCCGTTGTCTGGCCCGTTGTAGTTCTCGCCGGCTTCCAGCACGTCGTCCTCGGGCCCGCCGATCAGGGTGTCGCTGCCGGCGTTGCCGTTGACCCGCACCTTGGCGCTGGCGGGGACGCTGGGGTCGATTACGACGCGGTCGTCGCCGGCGTTGCCGGTGACGACGACCAGGGCCGCTTCGCCGCCGCAGCTGACCGCGGTGGCGTTACTGGTGACGCTGACGCAGCCTTCGCCCGGGAAGATCCCGGCGCCGTTGGAGATCGTCCAGCCCTGGCCGTTGTGGGAGATGCGGATGTCGTCGTCGCCGGGGCCGCCCTGGACGACGAGGCTGGAGCCGTCGAGGCCCTGGTTGAGGATCGCGTAGGCGAGGCCGGGGGGCGGGCCGAGTTCGGGACCGCAGGAGGTCTCGACCGAGAAGCCGTTGCAGTCGTCGGTACCGGGCCCGCCAAAGGCGGTGCCGCCTCCGCCGCCGCTCTCGAGCGTGTCGTTGCCGACGCCGCCGTCGAGCCGGTTTTCGTTGCCGTCGCCGACGATCGTGTCGGCCTGCGGGGAGCCGACCACGTCCTCGAAGCCGCTGAGAGAGTCGTGGCCGTCGCCCTTCGCCTGGCCGCTGGCGAGGTCGACGGTGACGCCGCCGCGGGTGGCGCTGGCGTAGGAGACGATGTCGCCGCCCCCGGCGCCGCCGGAGAGGGTGTCGGTGCCGGCGTCGCCGCGGACGACGTCGCCGTCGCCGGGGCCGCCGTCGGCGTTGTCGGTGCCGGAGCCGCCGAGGACGGTGTCGGCGCCCGCCCCGCCCTCGAGGTCGCTGTCGTCGCCGGCGCCGCCTTCGATCTGATCGTCGCCCGGTCCCCCCTCGATCTTGTCGTTGCCCTTGTCGCCGAGCAGCTTGTCGTCGCCGCCGGCGCCCTCGACCGCGTCGCTGCCCTGCTGGCCGTCGGCGTAGTCGTCGCCGGCGCCGCCGTCGAGCAGGTCGGGGCCCTTGGCGCCCATCAGGGTGTCGTCGCCGCTGCCGCCGTGCAGGTGGTCGGCGCCTTTGTAGCCGGAGAGCTGGTCGTCACCGCTACCGCCGTCAATCATGTCGGACCCGGTTTCGCCGAAGAGGTGGTCGTTGCCGCCGTCGCCGTAGATCGCGTCGAAGCCGTGGCCGCCGCGGATCGTGTCGTCGCCGGGGCCGCCGCAGATCGTGTCGTTGCCGTTGTGGCCGCCGCTGATCGTGTCGTCGCCACCACCGCCGTCGATCACGTCGCTGGCGCCTTTGCCGACGATCGTGTCGTTGCCGGGGGTGCCCATGATCGTCACCTGCTTGCCGCCGCAGGTCTTCGCCGTCGCCGAGGCGGCGAGCGGCGCCAGCAGCAGGCCGCAGGCGCAGGCCAGAGCCAAAAGCGGCAGGCGGAGGTGAGAACGCGTAAATGCCATGGACTCCTCCATCGGCGGCCAGGCGGGGAAGCTTCAGCCCTGGTGGCCAGATATCCGTCCAGGCACGACGGGCGTGTCGGAATCACGCGTCAGATACGCTCGCGGCGCAGATGAGGGGCGGCACCTACGTACTCAACTTCTACTCGGCGGTCTTTGTCGACCAGCTGAAGCGCGGCCGCAAGACGGCCACGATCAGGCTCGGCGACAAGAGCAACAAGTACGAGCGCGGCCAGGTGGTCTGGGTCACGGTCGGCTTCCGCCACAGCCCGCGCGAGAAGATCTTCACCGCCGTCATCGACGACGTCGAGGTGAAGAAGCTCAAAGACCTCTCGCGCCGCGACATCGAGCACGACAACCCCGAGTTCCGCCGCTTCGAGGACGAGCGCAAGTTCCTCGAGCAGATCTACAGCCGGCCGATCCTCGAAGACGACCTCGTCACCGTGATCCGCTTCTCGCAGATCACCGAGTCGCCGAAGCCGCACATCGGCAACGGGGAGACCCCGCACCACAACTAGCGGCGGCGCCGTGGCCGAGTACGCCTTCCTCACCACCTGGCTGCTCGAGTCCCCGCGCGAGCCGGTCTGGGAGGCGCTGCACGACCAGGCGAGCTGGCCGGGCTGGTGGCGCGGGGTGGAGGAGGCCGAGGAGCTGAGCCGCCCGCCCGGTGGCGAGGACGTCGGCACCGTCTCGCGCATGGTCTGGAAGAGCTTGCTGCCCTACCGGGTCGAGTTCGAGGTGACGACGACGCGGGTCGAGCGCCCGCACCTGCTCGAGGGCCACGCGGTGGGTGAGCTCGAAGGCACCGGCCGCTGGCGGCTCTACGAGCAGGAGGGTGTCACCGCCGTCCTCTACGAGTGGAACGTGCGCACGACCAAGCCCTGGATGAACCTGCTGGCGCCGCTGCTGCGGCCGGCCTTCGAGTGGAACCACGACTGGGTGATGGCCCGCGGCGGCGAGGGAATCGCGCGCCTGCTGGGCTGCGGGTTGCTGGCGACGGACTGATCCCGCTATCTTTCAGATTCCTGGCACTCTCACCTGGAGAGTGCCAATCCTGGTCTTGAATTCCCACCACAATGGAGGTACACGGATGAAGCTGAAGCCCCTCGGGGACCGGCTGATCGTCAAGGCGATCGAGGAGGAGGCGACCACCGCTAGCGGCATCGTCCTCCCCGACACGGCCAAAGAGAAGCCGCAGAAGGGCAAGGTCATCGCCGTCGGCGATGGCGCCATCAATGAGGACGGCAGCCGCCGCCCGCTCGACATCTCGGAGGGCGACGAGGTCCTCTACTCCAAATACGGAGGCACCGAGGTGACCGTCGAGGGGGACGACCTGCTCGTCATGCGCGAGTCGGACGTCCTGGCGAAGCTCAGCTAGCCCGCGTCCATTCGGACTTAGAAGAACCAAGGAGGACTGAATACACATGGCTCATAAGGAGCTGAAGTACGCAGAGGAGGCACGGGGGGCACTGCAGGCCGGCGTCGACGCCGTCGCCAACGCGGTCAAGGTCACCCTCGGCCCCAAAGGCCGTTACGTCGTGCTCGACAAAAAGTTCGGCGCGCCGACGATCACCAATGACGGAGTCACCATCGCCCGCGAGGTCGAGGTCGAGGACGTCTTCGAGAACCAGGGCGCCCAGCTCGTCCGCGAGGTCGCCACGGCGACCAACGACGTCGCCGGTGACGGCACCACGACGGCGACCCTGCTGGCCCAGATCATCGTCCGCCAGGGGCTGAAGAACGTGGCCGCCGGCGCCAACCCGCTGGCCCTGCGCCGCGGCATCGAGAAGGCTGTCGAGGAGGTCGTCGACAACCTCCGCAACAAGCAGTCCAAGGAGGTCGCCGGCAAGGACCAGATCGCCCGCGTGGCAGCCATTTCGGCCGCCGACGACGAGATCGGCAACGTCATCGCCGACGCGATCGAGAAGGTCGGCAAAGACGGCGTCGTCAACGTCGAGGAGGGTCAGACCTTCGGCATGGACCTCGAGTTCACCGAGGGCATGCAGTTCGACAAGGGCTACATCTCGCCCTACATGGTCACCGATCAGGACCG
>Ga0068863_100003191_pt1 | contig 16213 bp, 9 predicted proteins | sample KBSSwiS62_FD_66596 | JGI IMG/M metagenome (GOLD analysis project Ga0068863, IMG submission 66596) | Switchgrass rhizosphere microbial communities from Kellogg Biological Station, Michigan, USA - KBS Switchgrass S6-2 | ecosystem: Host-associated > Plants > Roots > Rhizosphere > Soil ...
TTGGTGAAGAAGCTCTTCCGCAACCCGCCCGGTGCGATGCCGGCGAGTCGGCGCGCCGCGTTCACCTGCGGCTCGGTGAGATAGAGCGTTGAGGTGTGCCCGAGGCGGCCCACCTGCTCACGGACCCGCTCGACCACGTCGGGATGGCAGTGCCCGATCCCGGTCGTCAGGATACCGCAGAAGAAGTCGAGATAGTCCCGTCCTTCGGCGTCGGTGACCGTGGAGCCGCTGCCCTCGACCATCACCAGCGGGTCCTTGTAGTAGGGCGGCGCGGCCGGGATGATGAAATCCTTCCAGCCGGATTTGACGGCATTCGCGAGATCGGTTTCGGTCGTCATTGGCGCTCACTCCCGTTTCGTTGTCGTCCGGCCCTCACCACTTCGAAATCACCACGCGCTTGTCGGTGTAGAACTCGATCGCATCCTTGCCCTGGGCCTTCAGATCGCCGTAGAAGGAGCCCCGGGAGCCGCCGAAGGGGAAAAACGCCATCGGCGCCACCACCCCGATGTTCACCCCGATCATGCTGATGCCGGCGTGGAAGCGGAATTCCCGGGCCGCGGCACCGCTCCGCGTGAAGAGCGAGATCGCGTTGCCGTAGGGGTTGCGGTGCACCAGGGCGATCGCCTCCTCGAGCGAGCCGGCCCGGGTGAGCCCGGCGACCGGCCCGAAGATCTCGTCCCGGCCCAGCGACATTTCCGGCGTCACGTTCTCGAAGACCGTCGCCCCGAACCAGTGCCCCGCCGGATGCTTGGGCACGGTGGCGCGGCGGCCGTCGAGCAGCAGCCGGGCGCCGTCGCGCTCGCCGGCGTCCACATAACCCGCCACCCGTTCCCGGTGCGCGGCCGAGATCACCGGGCCCATGGTCACGTCCGGGTCGAGGCCATGGCCGAGGCGCAGCTGCGCCGCGCCCTCCAGGACGGCATCGCGCATGGGACGATAGGCCTCGCCCACGCCCACGACGATGCTGCCGGCCAGGCAGCGCTGTCCGGCGGCGCCGTACGCGGATGCGACCACCGCCCTCGCGGTGGCCTCCAGGTCGGCATCGGGAAGCACGATCATGTGGTTCTTGGCGCCGCCCAGCGCCTGGACCCGTTTGCCCGATGCGGCGGCGGCGCCATACAGGCTGCGCGCGACCGCGCTCGACCCCACGAACGAGACGCCCTGGATATCGGGATGCTCGAGCAGCGCGTCGACCGCCACCCGGTCGCCGTGCACCACGTTGAGCACGCCCGCCGGCAACCCGGCTTGCGCGGCAAGTTCCACGACTCGCTGGTGGGTAAGCGGATCCCGCTCGCTCGGCTTGAGCACCACGGTGTTGCCGGTGGCGACCGCGAAGGGCCAGAACCAGAGCGGGATCATCACCGGAAAATTGTACGGCGTCACCACCGCGAAGACTCCGAGCGGCTGCCGGATGGTCTCGCAGTCCACCCCGGCCGCGATGTTCTCCAGCGTCTCGCCCATCATGAGCGTGGGGATCGCGCAGGCGTGCATCACGCTCTCGATGCCCCGCTTGATCTCGCCCGCGGACTCGTCGCGGGTCTTCCCGTGTTCCCGGGTCATCAGCTCGGCCAGCTCGCCGATGTGGTCCTCGAGCAGCGCCTTGAACCGGAACAGCACCGCGATCCGGTCCACGACCGGCGTGGCCCGCCACCCGGGGAACGCCTTCGCCGCGGCGGCGACCGCGGCGGCGACATCGCCCCGGGACGACAGCGGAACCCGGCCCAGGGCGTCACCGGTGGCCGGATCGACGATGGGGAGCGATTCGGCGCCCGACGCTCGAGCCCAGCCGCCACTGATGTAGTTGGGAATGGTCACGTTGAGAAGCTACCGCGCGAGGCCACGTTAGTCACGCCCGCGCACCGGCCCGGCGTTATCCGCCGGAAGCCTCGCCGCGCGCCGTGAACGTGGTCACGACGTCCCACAGTCGCAGGTGGCGCTCCCGCCGGTTCTCGGCGTCGAGGTTGGCGGCTCGCGCCTTGAGCAGATCCTCCAGCGTGAGCACCCCGACGACCGAGCGACCGTCTTCCGAGGACACCACCGGAAGGCTGGTCAGCCCGGTTTCCGCCATCCGGTACACGGCCACGCGGAGCGGCGTGTCGGGGTGCATCGCGATCATCGTCGCCGCTTCGCCGGTCTGGCCCAGCGCGATCAGGGTATCGCGGAGCGAACCGGTCTGCGGCTCCGGGTCGATCACATCGCGCACTAGGAGGATTTCCAGCGGATCGACGGTGTACTCCCGGCTGAGATGAAATCCCTTCCGGGCGACCTTCTCGGTGAGAATCGACCGCGGCAGCATGAGCACCGTGAACGCGTGCGCCACCACGACGGCGAGGAGCATCGGCACCAGCGCGTTCAGGTCGTGGGTGAGCTCCAACCCGAACACCACGGCCGTGAACGGCGCCCGCATCGTCCCTCCCAGCACCGCCGCCATGGAAATCAGCGGCCAGAACCCCGCGCCTTCCGAAGGCAGCACCAGTGACTCCAGACCGCCCAAGGCGCCGCCCATCATCAGCAGGGGCGCGAGCACGCCGCCCGAGGTGCCCGAGCCCAGCGAAACCGCCCAGATGACCGACTTGATCACCAGCACGCCCCCGATGATCGCCAGTGTCGCATGTCCCTGGAGCAGGCTGCCGATCGTTTCATACCCGACGCCGAGCGCCTGCGGAAACACCCATCCGCCCAGCCCGATGACGAGGCCGCCGATCGCCGGCCACCACATCCAGTGCATGGGCAGCTTGGCGAAGGCGTCCTCCGACCAGTACACCATCGTGGTCATGATCGCGGAGAGCACCCCGGCCAGCAGCCCGGCGAGCAGGCAGGCGGCCAGTCCGCCGAGCCCGATGAACGCGGGATGAGCCGGCACCGGAAACAGCGGCCCCGGCCCGAGAAGAAACTGTCGCGCCGCGAATGCGGTGACGCTGGCCGCGGCGACCGGCACCAGGCTCCGCGGCTTCCACTCGAACAGCAGCAGCTCCACCGCGAGGAGCGTGGCGGCGAGTGGCGATGCGAAGGTGGCGGACATGCCGGCGGCCGCGCCGGCAACCAGGAGGGTCTTCCGCTCCGCATCGGTGAGATGAAAAAACTGGGCGATCATCGAGCCGAAGGAACCCGCCGTCATGATGATCGGGCCTTCGGCGCCGAACGGACCGCCCGAGCCGATGGAGATCGCGGCCGACAGCGGCTTGAGCAGCACCAGCTTGGGCTCGGTCCGGCTGCCCCGCATCAGGATCGATTCGATCGCCTCGGGGATCCCGTGCCCGCGGATCCGCTCCGAGACATAGCGCGCCATGAAACCGACGATCAGCGCGCCCACCACCGGCACCAGGATCACCCAGGGACCGAGGTGGTGGTTGGCCGGCAGACCGGGGCCGGTGGAGAGCTGCTGATAGAAGAAGAGGTTGGTGAAGAAGGCGATGAGACGGAGCAGCACAACAGCGAGGAAGGCGCCCAGGACCCCGATGACCAGTGCCAGGCCGGAGATCAGCAGCATCCGGGGCGAGGCGGTGAAATCACCCAGCTCGCCGAGGCCGGAGAGCCTCGAGCGTGGCGGCCTCACTTGCGGGTCCGCGCCGCGCGGACGATCGGCATCATGGCGGCGATCAGCCCTGCCGCCCGGGAGCGGATCTCGTCCTGGTGCAGCACCGAAAGGGTGTGGAGGATCTGCTCCCCCGCGTCCGTCAGGCTCACCAGCGCCCGCCGATGGTCCGCCGGATCCCGCCGCCGGTGCACCAGGCCACGCTGCTCCAGCCGATCCACCAGCCCGACGATGCTGTGATGCCGGAGCTGGAGCCGCTCCGCGAGATAGGCGATGGTCGGCGGATCTCCGGGCGGTGCGCCCTTGATGGCCAGCAGGAGCTGGTGGTGCTGCGGTTCCAGACCCGCGCCGCGGGCGGCCTGCTCGCTGACCCGGAGAAACCGCCGGATTTCGTGACGGAAGTCCGCGAGTGCGCGATAGTCGACGCGGGAGTGGCGGGAACCGGAGGCGGTGGCAATCATATCGTAGTACGATATAACTCTAGCGACGGACCCGGTCCGGCGCAAGGCGCCGGCCTCCGGCGCCGGCGCTGATACCTTTCGCCGCCCTCTCACTGGATCGGCATGGCTCTACTCGGCATGCAGGACGTCACCATCGCCTTCGGCGGCCCGCCGGTCCTCGACCGGGCCGGCTTTTCCATGGAGCGCGGTGAACGGGTCTGCCTGCTGGGACGGAACGGCGCCGGCAAGAGCACCGTGATGAAGCTGCTGGACGGCACCATCGCCCCCGACAGCGGCGAGATCGTCCGCCAGACCGGCCTCACCATCGCGCGGCTGGAGCAGCAGGTGCCGCCCGAGGTCACCGGATCCACCTATGACGTCGTTGCCGGCGGGCTGGGACCCTCGGGACTGCTCCTCGCCCGATACCACCAGGCCGGTCACGATGTCGCGAGCCACGCCAGTCCCGCGGCCCTGCGCGAGCTGGACCGGCTCCACCACGCCCTCGATGCCGCCGATGCCTGGCAGATCCAGAGCCGGGTCGAGACCGTCCTCTCGCACCTGCACCTCGAGGCCGATACGCCGTTCTCGGCCGCCTCGGGCGGGCGAAAACGCCAGATCCTCCTGGCCCGTGCCCTGGTTCAGAAGCCGGACGTGCTGCTCCTCGACGAGCCCACCAACCATCTCGACGTCGATGCGGTCGAGTGGATGGAACAATTCCTGATCGACATCGCGGCGACGCTCCTGTTCGTCACCCACGACCGCGCCTTCCTCCGCCGGGTCGCCACCCGGATCGTGGAGCTCGACCGGGGTCGCCTGGCCGACTGGGGTCCCACCTACGACGGCTACCTGGCCCGGAAGGAGGCCGCACTCGCCTCGGAGGAACGGGAGCGCGCCGAGTTCGACAAGAAGCTCGCGCGGGAAGAGGTCTGGATCCGCACCGGCATCAAGGCCCGGCGCACCCGCAACGAAGGCCGGGTCCGGGCGCTCGAAGCGCTCCGTCGCGAGCGCGGCGCGCGCCGGGAACGGACCGGCGCGGTGCGCCTCAAGGCCGAAGAGGCCGAGCGCTCCGGCAAGTTGGTAGTCAAGGCGCAGGGCGTGGGGTTCGCCCATGGAGAACGGGTGATCGCCAGAAACTTCAGCACCACCATCATGCGGGGAGATCGGGTCGGACTGATCGGCCCCAACGGCTCGGGGAAGACGACGCTGCTGCGCCTCCTGATCGGCGAGCTGCCGCCCGACACCGGCACCGTGACGCTGGGGACCGGGCTGGAGATCGCCTACTTCGATCAGCTCCGCGAGCAGCTCGATCCGGAGCGCGCGGTTTTCGACAGTGTCGCCGACGGCGCCGATTTCGTGCAGATCGGCGACACCCGGAAGCACGTGCTGGGCTACCTGCAGGATTTTCTCTTCCCGCCCGACCGCTCCCGCACGCCGGTCAAGGCGCTCTCCGGAGGGGAGCGGAACCGGTTGCTCCTGGCCCGGCTCTTTACCCGGTCGTTCAACCTGCTGGTCCTCGACGAGCCCACCAACGACCTCGATATCGAGACCCTCGACCTGCTCGAAGAGTTGCTGCTGGGATTCTCGGGCACGCTCCTGGTAGTGAGCCACGATCGCACCTTCCTCGACAACGTGGTCACCAGCACCCTGGTACTGGAGGGCGGCGGGGTCATCGGCGAGTATGTCGGCGGGTACACCGATTGGATTCGCCAGCGCCGGCCCGCCCCGGCAATCAGAGCCCCGGCGCCCGCACCGGCACGTCAGACACCCGGGCGCGCCGCCGAACGCACCCCGAAGCGCCGCCGGCTCAGCTCCAAGGAAGCCGCCGAGCTCGCCGGGTTGCCGGAGCGAATCGATGTCCTGGAGCGGGAGCGGGAGGGTCTCTACGCATCGCTGGCGGACCCGGTGCTGCTGCGGGATGGTGAAGCGGCCGCGGCCGCGAAAGCGCGGTTGCTGGCGGTCGGGGCCCAGCTCGACGCACTGCTTCGGCGCTGGGAGGAACTGGAAACCCTGGCGGCGGGCGGGGCGCCGGGTTAGGGCTTGGAAGGCGTGCTCCAGCCACCTCCGAGCGCCTTGTAGAGCTGCACCGTGGCGCCGAGATACTGTCGCTCGGTGTCGGCGAGGGTGAGCTGCGCCTGGAAGAGCCCCCGTTGAGCGTCCAGGACCTCGAGATAGCTGGAGACCCCGCTTTCATAGCGCCGCCGGGCCAGCTCGAAGGCCCGGCTCAGCGCCAGGACCTGGGTATTCTGGGCCACCAGCTGATCCTTGGTCAGCCGGAGACCCACCAGGGCGTCATCGGCCTCCCGGAGCGCGCCGAGCACGGTCGCCTCGTAGTGTGCCTCCGCCTGCTCGGCGCGGGCCCTCGCGGCCCGCTGCTGATTGATCAGCTTGCCGCCGGTGAACAGGGGCAGGGAGATGCCCAGCTGGGCGAAATAGATCTCGCCGGATTTGCCGAACAGGTCGTGAAAGTCGCTCCGCTGCGTTCCATACTGGCCGGTGACGGCCACGCGAGGGAGACGATTGCCCATGGCCACCCCGATTCGCGCCGTCGCGGCCTGGAGCTCGCGCGCCGCGCGCCGGACGTCGGGCCGCCGCAACAGGAAGTCTCCGGGAATCGAATCCGGCACCGCCACCGTCTGCACCGTTTCGGCGAGCGGTTTGCCTCGCGGGAGCGCTCCCGGCGCCCGGCCCAGCAGCACCGCGATCTGGTGCTCCTTCTCGGCCCGCTGCCGGGCGAAGTCCGCCACCCGGGCGGCGGGCGCCGCGGCCTCGGACTCGAATTGTCGCACGTCGAGCTCGGAGATGACCCCCTCGGTGAAGCGCCGCCGGGCCAGCGCCAGCGAGGCGCGGCGGGTTTCCAGCGTCTGTTCCGAAATGGCGACTTCCTGGTCCAGTGCGCGGAGCTCGAGATAGGCGGTCACCACGTCGCTCACCAGGGTAACCACGGTGGCCCGCTCGGCCTCCTCCTGCGCGCCCAGATCGAACGAGGCCGCCTGGGTCTGGCGCCGCAGCTTGCCCCAGAAGTCCAGCTCCCAGGCGAGGTCGCCCGTAACCCGCACCGCATCGAAGTTCTGGGGCGGGAAGGTGCCAAACACGCTCTGGTTCTTGCTGGCCGAGCCGTTGGCGCTGATCTGGGGAAAGAGATCGCCCCGGGCCACGCCCAGAAGGGCGCGATATTCCTTGACCCGTGCGACCGCCAGCTTCAGATCCTGGTTGCCGGCCATCGCGGCGTCGACCATCGACGTCAGGACCGGATCGTTGAGCACCGTCAGCCAGGGCCGGTCGCTCAGCGAATCGAGACCCAGCGGCCGGGTGACCCAGAGGGCGGGCGTCGAATCGCGCCGGTCGGTGACCCGGGCCGAGGCCAGCGAATCGAAGAAGGACCGGGCTACCGGCGTGGTCAGGCTGTCGGCGGGACGCACCGCGGCCGGGGCCGGCTCGCGCACCCGGGTGGACGGCCCCACCGCGCAACCGGCGGCGGCCACCAGGAGGGTCAGCGGCGCGTAGCGCATCTCAGCCCTCCGCCGCCGGCGCCGGTGCCGGCGCATTCGTCGCCGCGGCGCGCCCGCGCTTGGTGAGCCCGGCGATCACCGCGAAGAACAGCGGGATGAAGAAGACGCCCACGAACGTGGCGACCAGCATGCCGGCGAACACCCCGGTGCCGATGGAATGCCGGCTCGCCGCGCCCGCACCTCCCGCCAGCACCAGCGGCGTCACGCCGAGGATGAACGCGAACGAGGTCATCAGAATCGGCCGGAGCCGCTGCCGCGCCGCTTCCCGCGCCGCGTCCCGGACCGAGTAGCCCTGGGCCAGCAGCTCGTTGGCGAATTCGACGATCAGAATGGCGTTCTTGGCCGCGAGGCCGATCACCGCAATCATCCCGACCTGGAAGTACACGTCGTTCGCCATGCCACGGAGCCAGGCCCCGAGCAGGGCGCCGAACACGCCGAAGGGCACGCCCAGGAGCACCGCGAAGGGAATGGCGAAGCTCTCGTACTGCGCCGCGAGCACCAGGAACACCATGATCAGGCCCAGCACGATGACCAGCGAGCTGCTGCCCGAGGAGATCCGCTCCTGGAAGGTCTGGCCGCTGTAGCCGTAGCCGATGCCCTGGGCCGCATACTTGTCGGCGACCAGGCGCTCCACCGCCGCGATCAGCTGGCCGGAGCTCTTTCCCTCTCGCGGCTGCGCCGTCACCAGCGCGGAAGGGAACCCGTTGAACCGGGAGATGATGCTGGGACCTCCCCGCATCTCGGTCGAGACCAGCGCGGACAGCGGCACCATGTCACCGTGCGAGCTCCGGACGTAGAACCGGCCGATGTCCTCCGGCTTCTGCCGGAACATGGTGTCGGCCTCGGCCTGCACCCGGTAGGTCCGCCCCGCGAGGTTGAAGTCGTTGATATAGAGGGTGGACAGCATCGCCTGCAGGGTGCTGAAGATCTGGCCCGGCCCGACCCCCCGGGCGTAGGCGGCGTCCTTGTCGACCTTCACGTAGACCTGGGGCACGTCGGCCCGGATCTGGGTGACCGCGCCCTGCACCTCGGGGAGCGCATTGGCGTCCCGGACGAAATTCTGGGCAATGGCGGCAAAGTCCCGGTAATCGACCCCGGTCCGGGCCTGGAGGTTCATTTCGAGCCCGCTGGTCCGGCCTAACCCGGGAATTTCCGGGAAATTGAACCCGAACGACAGCGCCTCCTTGATCCCGAACAGCTGCCCGTTCACCCGGGCCAGAATCCCGTCCAGGCTCTGGCTCTTGCCGTGCCGCTGATCCCAGGGCTTGAGCCGCACGAACATGGTGGCGCTGTTGGTCTGCTGGGAAAATGTCAGCAGGTCGAGGCCCACCAGGGTGACGGTCGACATCACCGAGGAGTCCGCCAGCACCAGCTTCTCGACCCGGGTCACCACCTCCTCGGTGCGCTGTCGCGACGCCGCGTCGGGAAGCTGGACCGCCAGCACGAAGAACCCCTTGTCCTCCAGCGGAATGAAGGCGCCCGGCACCTTCCGGAACAGCAGCAGGGTGAGCCCCACCACCACCAGGAACACCGCGATCCAGCTGCGGGGACGCGCCACGATGTGTCCGGCCGCGCCCAGATACCGGGTCCGCACCCGGTCGAACCCGCGATTGAACGCCTGGAAGAACCGGTTCTGGGTGTCCGCGGCCGTGTGCCGGAGCAGAGTGGCGCAGAGCGCCGGCGTCAGCGTGAGGGCCACGATCCCCGAAATCACGATCGCGATCACGATGGTGAGCGCGAACTCCTTGTACATGGCTCCGGTGATGCCGCTGATGAAGGCCACCGGTACGAAGACCGCGCAGAGCGAGAGCACGATCGCGACCAGGGCGCCGCTCACCTGGCGGATGGCCTTGTCCGCCGCCTGCCGCGGCGGCAGGTGCTCCTCCTCCATGATGCGTTCGACGTTTTCGATCACCACGATCGCGTCGTCGACCACGATGCCGATCGCCAGCACCAGGCCGAAGAGGGTGAGCGTGTTGATGGTGAACCCGAGGATCTGGAGGCCCAGAAAGGTGCCGATGATGCTGACCGGCACCGCGAGGATCGGGATGACGGTGGCCCGCCAGCTCTCCAGGAACAGGAACACCACCAGGGTGACCAGCAGCATCGCCTCGATCAGGGTCTTCACGACCTCCTCCATCGAGGTCGTGATGAACGGGGTGGTGTCGAAGGGAATCGCGTACTTGATGCCCTGCGGGAATCCCTTCTGCAGCTCCTGCAGCCGCTTCTCCACCGCGTCGCGGACCCGCAGCTGATTGGCGCCGGGCCGGGCATATACCAGGAAGAAGGCCGTGGGACGCCCGCTCAGCCGGCCGCCGGCGTCATAGCTCTGTGCCCCCAGGTGCACCCGGGCGATGTCGTTGACCCGCACCACCGATCCGTCCGGCCTCGACCGCACGATGATGTCCCCGAATTGCGCCGCTTCCGTGAGCCGCCCGCTGGTGATGACCGGCAGGGTGAGCTCGGTGCCCTTCGGCGCCGGTTCCCGGCCCAGCCGTCCGGCGGGATTGGTCACGTTCTGTTCCCGCACCGCCTGCGCCACGTCGTCCACGGTGATGCCGAGCTGGGCCATTTTCTCGGGATCGAGCGACATGAGCATCGAGAAATCCGCGCCGCCGAAGATCTGCGCGTTCCCGACCCCGGGGACCCGCTTGAGCTCGTCCCCCACGTAGAGCGTGGCGTAGTTGCTGAGATACAGCGCGTCGTAGCGGGGGTCGTCCGAGACCAGGGCCGCCACCATCAGGATGTTGGTGTTGGTCTTCTGCACCACGATGCCCTGGCGCCGGACTTCCTCGGGCAGCTGCGGCTCCGCCAGCTTGACCGCGTTCTGGACCTCGACCGCGGCGAGATCCTGGTCCCGGGAAATGTCGAAATAGACCGAGAGCGACATCACCCCGGTGCTGGAATTGGCCGACTGGTAGTACAGCAGGCCGTCGAGCCCGGAGAGCTGCTGCTCGATCGGAGCCGCGACCGCCTGGGCCACGTCTTCGGCGTTGGCGCCGGGGTAGATGGCCGTGACCTGCACGGCGGGCGGCGTGATCTGGGGAAAGCGGTTGATCGGCAGCCGGATCAGCGCGAAGCCGCCCAGCAACGTGATCACGATCGAAATCACCGCCGCGAGAACCGGCCGGCGGATGAAGAAGTAGCGGATTTCCCCCGGCTGTTCGCTCACTTCGGCTTCCCCGCCGCCGCGCTGTCGGCTGCCGCCACCGGGTGCACCTTGGCCCCGGGCCCGATCTTCTGGGTGCCGTCCACGACCACCCGGTCTCCCGGCGCCAGCCCCGACTCGATGATCCACTGGTTGTCGGTCCAGCCGGTCGCCACCACGTCTCGCACCCGGGCGGTGTCGCCCGCCGCGACGACGTACACGGTCTGCCGCCCCAGCTGCTGCAGCACCGCGCGCTGCGGCACCACGATCGCGCTGTCGCGCACCAGGCCGAGCATCCGGATCCGCACGAACTGTCCCGGGACCAGCAGGTGGTCCGCGTTGGGGAACTCGGCCCGGAATTGCTGCGTGCCGGTGGCGGGATCGACGACCGGATCGACGAAGTCGAGGCGCCCCTCGCTCGGCGCCGGCGCGCCATCGGGCAGCACCGCCTGAAACTTGAGCCCCCCGCCCGGGACCAGCATGCGGGCCGAGCGCGGGTCCCGACGCCAGGCCAGCTGCTGCTGCGCCGAAGGCCGGAACACGACGTAGATCGGATCCAGGACCTCGATATAGGTGAGGATGTCGTCGGTGCCGCGCACCCGCGCCCCGAGCTCGAGCAGCGCCTTGCCGACTCGGCCCGACAGCTCAGCCCGGACCATGGTGTCGTCCAGGTTCTTCTTGGCCCGGTCCGCGACCCCGCGGGCTTCCTCGACCGAGGCATCGGCCTGCTTGGCCTGCGCCGCGGCGTTGTCGTAGTCCTGCCGGGAGACGGCGCTGTCGGAGAGGAGCGAAGCAAAACGGGCGAGCGTCTGCTTGGCGTTGGCGGCGCGGGATTCCGCTTCGGTGAGACGGGCTCGGGCGGCGCGCCAGTCCGCCTCGAATGCCGTCTGATCGATTTCGTAGAGCACCTGTCCCGCCTTGACGACCTGCCCCTCATTGAAGGGACGGGCCTTCACCACCCCGGCGACCTGGGCGCGCACCTGAACACTCTTGGAGGCCTCGACGCTTCCCGAGAACTCGAAGACCTGGTCGAGCCGCCGCGCCGAGACCGTGACGACCGTCACCTCCGCGGGAGGAAGGGCGAAGGGAGCCGCCTTCTTGGCGCAGGCGGAGCCGAACCAGCCCACCGCGGACACAAGTGCTGCAGCAGCGGCGCACGCGCGTACGTTTCGCATCCGGCCATCCGGAAAGAGCTTCATGGTGACGTTTCAGGAACTCCACCCCGCCACGCAGCGGACGAAAACCAGCCCGGCCCGAGGGGATGGGTAAAATAGCGACACGCCGATGCTTATCTAGTCGTCCCGCCACATGGAATGGACCATGATTTCCTGTGGGAATTGGACCTTGTGGCCGGCGACCGGAGATGATGGTACGATCCCTTCTCGACCCGTTGTCGATTCCCCGCCCTCCCGAACGACTATCTGGCGTCCACACGCTATTCACACCTTCTGGAGCGAGCCATGAAATACCTGTGTCTGATTTATGAAGACGAAGCCGCCTGGGGCAAGATGCCCAAGGCCGAGGCCGACACGATGATGGGGGAATACTTTGCCTATACCGCCGATATCAAGCGCAGCGGGCATTACCTCGGAGGCAACGCGCTGCAACCCACCCAGACCGCGTCCACGGTCCGGGTCCGCAAGGGCAAGGTCTCCACGACCGACGGACCCTTCGCGGAGACCAAGGAGCAGCTGGGCGGCTACTATCTCATCGAGGCCAAGGACTTGAACGACGCCATCCAGGTGGCGGCGCGGATTCCGTCGGCGCGAGCCGGCAGCATCGAGGTGCGTCCCATCATGGAGTACAATGCCGGCTGACGAGATCCGCCGCATGGTGGAATCCGTCTATCGCGCCGACTCCCGGCGAGTCCTGGCCACCCTCATCCGTCTCCTCGGCGATTTCGATCTCGCCGAGGAGGCGCTGCACGAGGCCTTCGCGACGGCGCTGCTGCGCTGGCCCGAGACCGGGGTGCCCGACCATCCGCGCGCCTGGCTGGTCTCCACCGGTCGCTTCAAGGCGATCGATCAGCTGCGCCGGCGGGCCCGCTTCGACGCCTCACTGGCCCGCGTAGCGGACCAGCTGGACTCGGCGGTCGACCCCGCGCAGGACGTCCGGGAGGACGCCGTCGAAGACGACCGCCTGCGCCTGATCTTCACCTGTTGTCATCCGGCCCTGCCGCCGGACGCGCGCATCGCCCTCACGCTCCGCGAGGTGTGCGGACTGGAAACCGAAGCGATCGCCCGGGCCTTTCTCATATCGGCGCCCACGCTCGCCCAGCGGATCGTTCGGGCCAAGACCAAGATCCGGGACGCCGGGATTCCCTACCAGATCCCGTCCCGGGCCGACCTGCCCGAACGCCTCGACGGAGTGCTCCACGTCGTCTATCTGGTGTTCAACGAGGGCTACTCGGCCACTTCCGGCGCCTCGCTCATTCGGCGCGAGCTCTCGGGCGAGGCCATCCGGCTGGGTCGCCTGCTGGTCGAGCTCCTGCCGGAACCGGAAGCGCTGGGACTCCTGGGCCTGATGCTGCTGCACGACGCCCGTCGGGAAACCCGGAGCTCCGCGTCGGCGGAGCTGGTGCTGCTGGCCGATCAGGATCGGGGCCGCTGGGACCGCGCCCAGATCGCGGAGGGGTGCACGCTGGTGGAACGTGCCCTGGCTTCCCGGCGCTTCGGCCCCTACACCCTCCAGGCCGCCATCGCGGCGGTGCATGCGGAAGCCCCCGACTCCGCTGCGACCGACTGGCCGCAGATCGTCGGTCTCTACGATGTATTGCTCCGGGTCGAATCCTCGTCCGTGGTGGAGCTCAACCGCGCCGCCGCGGTGGCGATGCGGGATGGCCCCGCGGCAGGACTGGCGCTCGTCGATGGAATTCTCTCCCGCGGAGAGCTGGCCGACTATCATCTGGCCCACTCGGCCCGGGCCGATCTGTGCCGGCGCTTAGGCATGACGTCCGAAGCGATTGCGTCCTACCGGCGGGCGCTCGAGCTTACCCGACAGGAACCCGAGCGACGATTTCTGGAGCGTCGGCTCCGGGAGCTGTCCCCGTAGACGTGACGCGTCGGGAATAAACCCCTGGGAGCCGGGCGATGTCTCAGGAAAAGACCATGGATAATCTCCTGCGGGACCTTCGCTTTGCGTTCCGATCGCTGGCCCGGAGCCGCGGTTTCGCCGCCATCGCGGTCGTAACCCTGATCCTCGCCATCGGGGCCACGACCGCGGTCTATAGCGTGGTCTACGCGGCGCTGTTCCGGTCGCCTCCGTTCGCGGAGGCCGATCACCTGATGCTGCCCTACATCACCCGGTCGGTCGACGGCGGCCGGCCTCAGCTTCAGCGCTGGTCGTTTCCGCGCTACCAGATGCTTCGGCGGGAGCAACGATCGTTCAGCGACCTCGCGACGTTCGGTCCCTCCAGCCTCAACCTGACCGCCGGAACCGACCCCGAGCGATTGAGCAGCGAGCAGGTGTCCGCCGGCTACTTCGCCACCCTCCGGGTTCGCCCGTTGCTGGGCAGGGTCTTTCTCCCGGAAGAAGACTCCATTCCCGGCGCCCATCCCGCGGCGGTGCTGGGGTACGCGCTCTGGCAGCGGCGGTTCGCCGGCAGCCCGGAGGCCATCGGCCGAAGCATCACGCTCGAGGGAACGCCCCTGACCATCGTCGGCGTCATGCCGCGCGGATTCGGGGGACTGACCGGTCGGGCCGAGATCTGGATTCCGGAGGCGATGACCCCGACGCTGAGCTATCGGGAACACCTCACCACCAACCAGAACTTCATCAGCGTGATCGCCAGGCTCCGGAATGGGGTGACCCCCATCGCGGCGCGAGCGGAGCTGGCCGTGCTCGGCGCCCGGATCCAGTCGGTCCTCCCCAGCGACAGCGACGTTCCGGCCGCCTTCTCCGCGACGGTGGTTCCGCTGGACCAGGCGCGCATCGATCCCGTCAATCGCCGCGCGGTACTGGTGCTGTTCGGGGGCGCGCTCTTCCTCCTGCTGGTCGCAGCGGCAAACCTCGCCAGCCTCCAGCTGGGACGCGCCGTCACCCGTCGCCGCGAGATCGCGGTGCGCCTCGCGCTGGGCGTCGGCCGGCGCCGCCTGGTCCGCCAGCTGCTCACCGAGAGCGTGCTTCTGGCCGGCGCGGGCGGCGGCGGCGGACTGCTCCTCGCCGCGCTGATCCTCCAGGTGCTGACGGTCCCTGAGCGAGCGGTCGGGCCGCGCGGGGTCTACGGAGCCCTGGGAGAGTTCTCCGCCGCCAGGCTGGACCCCGCCGTGCTCGGCGCTGCCCTGCTGCTCGCCCTGGGTACCACGATGCTGTTTGGCTTGCTCCCCGCGCTCCGCGCCACGCGATCCGATCCGATGGCGGAGCTTCGGGGCGGTTCAGGTGCCGGGGATCCCGGCGGACGCGCCTCGACGCGGCCCCGACTCCGCGGTCTCATCATCGTGGGAGAGATCGCGCTCGCACTCATGCTCAGTATCGGGGCCGGATTGATGGTGAAGAGTTTCCGCCGCCTGGTCGGGGTCGACCGCGGATTCGAGCCGGCGGGACTCCTCACCTTCCGGATCCAGCCGTCCGATGCGCGCTACCCGTCGGAGCAGGCGCCTGCCCTGCTCGAGCGCCTGCTGCGGAACATCGCCGCCGTCCCCGGGATCGTTTCCGTTTCGGTCGATGCCGGAACTCCGTTCGACGACCGTTATGCGAGCAGCACCCTGTACATCGCCGGCCGGCCGCTGCCGGCTCCGGGCCGGGCGCCGCCCGTCACCCGTCACTATGTGGGTCCCGATCACTTTCGGACGCTGGGAATTCCCCTGCTGCGCGGGCGGACCTTCTCGACTGCCGATCGGGCCGGCGCTCCCCATGTCGTGATCATCAACCAGACGGCGGCCAGAAAGTTCTGGCCCGGCGAAGACCCTATCGGCCGTCGGGTGTGGTTCGGGGGCGGCAGCACCTTTTCGAGTCCCGATTCGAGCGCTGAGATCGTCGGCGTGGTCGGCGACGTACCCTATGGATCAATCGAGAATGCGGAATCCCAGGCCAGCTTCTATACCCCCTATCTGCAGTTCACCTACGCCTTTCGCACCGTGATGGCGCGAACCAGCGGAGATCCCCTCGCCACCGTGCCGGGAGTCCGCGCCGCGCTGGCCGCGGCGGAGCCCGGACTGCCGATGTTCGACGTGCGAACCATGACGGATGCGTTGAACGCCACCTGGGCCCGGGCCCGATTCAACACCGGCCTGCTCTCTGCCTTCGCGGTGCTCGCTCTCGGGCTCGCGGCGCTCGGCATCTATGGCGTGATCGCCCATTCGGTCAGGGAGCGCAGCCGGGAGATCGGCATTCGGATGGCCATCGGTGGAGCCCCCGCGACGATTGCCTGGATGGTGGTGCGGGAGGGAATGGCCATCGCCGGCGCCGGGCTGGCCGCCGGGATCCTGGGAGCGCTGGCGCTGAATCGGTTCGTGGCGTCTTTGCTCTATGGGGTCACCCCGACCGACCCGATGGTCTACGCCGCCCTGGTGCTTCTCCTGGGCACGGTCTCACTGGTGGCCCTGTTGGGACCGGTGCGCCGGGCGACCCGGGCCGATCCGAG
>Ga0068863_100003193_pt1 | contig 16207 bp, 17 predicted proteins | sample KBSSwiS62_FD_66596 | JGI IMG/M metagenome (GOLD analysis project Ga0068863, IMG submission 66596) | Switchgrass rhizosphere microbial communities from Kellogg Biological Station, Michigan, USA - KBS Switchgrass S6-2 | ecosystem: Host-associated > Plants > Roots > Rhizosphere > Soil ...
CGATGGCGCGCCAGCGGTCTGTAGGAAGGCGAGGCGCCGCTGGCGAAATATCCGCAGCGGGGGATGCCGCGCTCACGCCGGCGCCCTCATGTCGGCCTCCGCACCGTACAGGGCGTTCGAAGCTCGTTTGTCGGCCGAGAAGTAATCGCGCGGCGACGCGCCCATCGCGCCTTGGCTTCGCCCGCCCCGCTCATGCTCGCCTCCCATACAGCCCGGCGGGGAACACGATCATCAGCGCGACCATCAGGAAGTAGATGATGAACGATCCGATCTGCGGCACGTAGTACTTGCCGGCGACGTCGCAGATACCGAGGATCATCGCGGCGACGAGCCCTCCCTTGATGGTGCCGGCGCCTCCGATCGCGACCACCAGCAGGAAGTACACCATGTACTTGAGCGGGAACGTGGGATCGAGGCCCAGCACATCGATGCCAAGACCGCCGCCGAGGCCCGCGAGCCCCGAGCCGAGCGCGAACGTCACGCCGAACACGCGATTCACGTCGATGCCGAGGCCCGCTGCGGCGACCGCGTTGTCGACCGATGCGCGCACCTGCGCGCCGAACCGCGTCTTCACGAGCAGCAGCGTGAGCACGGTCGTGATGACGATCACGACCGCAATCAGGAACAAGCGATAAGCGCCGACGTCGAGCCCCAAAACGCGGACCTGCCCGCGCAGGAAATCGGGCAGGCGAACGGGCTGCTGCGACGGCCCGAAGAAATACGTCGCCGTGGCCACGGACATGAAGACGAGACCGATGGAAAACATCACCTGATCGAGATGCGTCGCCTTGTAGAGGCGCTGGTACAGCGTGCGCTCGAGCACGATACCGGCCACCGCGGGCACCAGGAATGCGACCGGCAGCGTCGCGAGGAACGGCACACCGGCGCGCGTCATCAGCATCACGCACGCGTACCCGCCCAGCATTGCGAACGCACCGTGTGCGAGATTGACGAAGTTCATGAGGCCCATCGTGACCGACAGGCCGATGCTGATCACGAACAGCAGGCTGCCGTAGGCAACGCCGTCGAACAGCACTCCGATCAGGTTGCCGATCACAGGCGAGCTCGGGGGCTCATGGGTCAGTCATGAAGCGATTTATCCCGGATCCTTCACGTCCTTGAATGTCTCGAACTCGACGTTCCAAGGCTTGCCGTTGACCATCTTCACTTCGCGCAGATAGACGTTCTGCACCGCCTGACGCGTCGCCGGGTCGATCGACATCGGCCCGCGCGGGCTCACCCACTTCTGGCCCTTCATCGCCTCGACCAGCTGCTCGCCGGTGGCGTTCGGACCCGCCTTCTTCACCGCTTCGTAGATGAGATGCATCCCGTCGTAGCCGCCCACCGAATGGAAATTCGGGCGCATGCCGTTGTTCGCCTTCGTGAACGCGTCGACGTACGCCTTGTTCTCCGGCGAATCGTGCGCCGCCGAGTAGTGGAACGACGTGATGACTCCGACCGATGGCGCACCCATGCTCTCGAGGAGGTCGTCGTCGGTGATGTCACCGGTGCCGATCAGGCGGATGCCCGCCTGCTTCAACCCCCGGTCGTCGAACTGCTTCATCACGGCCAACCCCTCGCCGGACGGCACGAACACGAACAGCGCGTCGGGCTTCGCATCCTTGGCCCGCTGCAGGAACGGCGCGTAGTCGGGATTGCGCAGCGGCGTCTTGATCGACTCCACGATCTCGCCGCCGCCGGCCTTGAACGTATTGACGAACGTCTTCTCGGCGTCCGCGCCGGGACCGTAATCCGTCACCATCGTGACGACGCGCTTGATCTTGTTCTTGAGCGCCCATTCGGCGATCGGCGCCGTGACCTGCGGCAGCGTGAAGCCGGTGCGCACGATGTACGGCGAGCGGGTCGGGATCATCGCGGTCGCTGCCGCCATGACGACCATCGGGACCTTCGCTTCGGTCGCCACAGGCGCCGCTGCAAGCGCGAGCGGCGTCAAGCCGAAGCCCGCCAGCACGGTGACCTTGTCCTGAACGACCATTTCCTGCGCAATCCGCTTGGTCGTCTCCGGGGCGAGGCCGGTGTCGTCCTTGACGATCAGCTCGACCTTGCGGCCGGCGACGGTGTCGCCGTTCTTCGCCATGTAGAGGCGGCAGGCGGCTTCGATCTGCTTGCCGGTCGAGGCGAACGGTCCGGTGAGCGGCAGGATGAGGCCGATCTTCAGAGGATCGGCCGCGAGTGCCGGCGTGCTGAGCGCGACAGTGGCCGCAACGGCGAGCATGTTCCGCAACACGCGGCGACGGCTCGAAACAAAGCGATACTGCATGGGGCCTCCTGGGTGGTGAAAACGATTCACGGCATCTTATGGGTGGAAGGGTCCGACGCGAAAGTGAGGTGGGATTTCAGCTGCCGCGCGTCTCCGCTTCGATCAGCGACGCGAGGAGCCGCCGTCCTTGCGTCGGACCGGCGTCCGCTTTGACCGTGAGCTGGAACACGTGCTCCGCCGCCGCGCCGAGGTTGCGTTGCTGGCCTTCGAGCATGTCCTTGTCCTCGTCGAACGTGCGGCCCACGTTCGCGCGAAGAAACTCCGTAACGCCGGGCTCGTCAAGCCGGAAATTACGGGCGAACGCCCAGAAATAATGGGTGGTCGTCGACGATTCAGGGGTCATCAGGTTGATCACCCGACCCTCGACCCGGTTCGCGCCGTCGACATTCTCACGGGCCTGCACCCCGACGTCGATCACGATGAATCCGGGCGGCTCGTACACGGTGCGCTGCCAGCGGTCGATGCGGTCGGTCGGCTTGAGGCGCCCCAGAAACTGGTAGAACGGCGGGGGAGTGCAGTCGGGCATTTCCTTGTCGATATGAACTGCCCGCTCACCTACCTTGATGGTGATCGGCGACTCGGCTACGGCCTCGTGGCCGATGGTGCGCGTATGCACATAGGTCTCGTGCGAGAGGTCGAGCAGATTATCGTTGAGCAGGCGATAGTTCGCTTCGATGCGGTGATAGCCGTCACTGGCCACCCATGCCGGGTCGTCCAGCCAGTGCACATCCGGGACGAGCGCTGGATCGGCGCGTTCCGGATCGCCCACCCAGATCCAAACCAGTCGGTGGCGTTCTGCGACAGGGAACGTGCGCACTCGCGCCTTTGAAGGGATGTGCTCCTGTCCGGGAATCTGCACACATTTCCCTGTGGTGTCGAAGCATAAGCCGTGGTACCCGCAGCGCAGCACGTCGCCGATCAGCAGTCCCTTGGACAACGGTGCGTACCGGTGCGGGCAACGGTCCTCGAACGCGATCGCCCGGCTGTCCGAGGCCCGGAAGAGCACGACGTTTTCGTCGCAGATGCGCCGCGCGAGCAGCTGCCCGCCGATTACCTCGCGCGCGAAGGCCGCCACCTGCCAGCAGTTACGCAACCACATGACGACTCCTTCCCTCGATGCGGGCGCAGGTTTCTGCTCGCAGCTGATTCGCTCGCACGGACATCGACGGGTTTACAGATCCAGCACCAGGCGCGGGCTCTTTGCCCGAGACACGCAGACCGTCATACGGTCGTTCCCGAGCTTTTCCGCGTCCGTCAGGAAAACATCGCGATGGTCGGGCTCGCCCTCCAGCACACCGGTAAGACACGTTCCACAGACGCCCTGCTCGCACGAAGTATCGACGATAACGCCGTGCTCGGCGAGCACCTCGATGATGGTCCGTCCCTCGGCGACCTCGAATTCCCCGCCGTGACGGGCGAGTCGCACGACGAAGCTGCCTTTTGGTCCCGCGAGCGAGGCCGGATCCGCCGAGAAATACTCGAGATGCACTGCCTCGGGCGGCCAGGTCGGCGCGGCGGTGGTTTCGACGAGATCCATGAACCGCCGCGGCCCGCACAGGTAGAGATGTCCTTCCGCCGGCCGGCTCCACAAGAGCTTGCGCAAATAGGCTCGCACCTGCTCGGGTTCGAGCGCGTAGTGGAAGCCGACGCGGTCCCGGAACTCGGGGGCCGAGAGGTGCGCGTGGAAAGCCGTGTGCGCAATCGAACGGGAAAAGTAGACAAGAGAAAATGCGGCGCCGGAGGGCAGGAGCTGGCGCGCCATGCTGAGCAGCGGCGTAATGCCTATGCCGCCGGCGATGAGCAAATGATGCTTCGCGACAGGCGAGAGCGCGAAATTGTTGCGCGGCACGCTGATCGTGAGAACGTCGCCTTCGCGTACTTGCTCGTGCATCGCCTGCGAGCCGCCGCGTGACGCGGGCTCGCGCTTGACGGCGATCTGGTAGCGACCGGCCTCCGCCGGATCGTTGCAAAGCGAGTATTGGCGCACGAGACCGTCGGCGATGTGCACGTCGACATGCGAACCCGCCGCAAAAGCTGGCAATGACCCGCCGTCGGCGGCGATGAGCTCGAACGAACGCACATCCTGTGCTTCGTCGCGAATGCGCACGACGCGTACGCTCAGCTCGCCCATCGGCATTCCTGTTCGCTTTCGGCAGCCGGGCGCAGCCAGCGCAGCAGCGCGTCGGCGACCTGCTCGGGGGCTTCCATGGGCGACATGTGGCCGCAATCGTCGATCACTTCGAGGGTCGAGCCCGGCGCCAACGCGGCGATCTCCTCGTGCTGGGCGACGGGACTCCACGCATCTTGCCGGCCGCACAGCACGAGCGTCGGACACCCGATATGCCGCAGCACGGATGCGGCATCGGGCCGGGACAGCAACGCTTCGATCTGCGCCTCGAAGCGCTCCGGCGTCTGCCGGTCGATCATGTCGAGGATCGCGTCGAGGAGCGCATCGTCGTCGAGGCGCCTCGGATGCACCATCCGCTGGATCCAGTTGCGGCCCATGGCACGCATGCCTTCCCGGCGCGCGACAGCGAGCAGGGCGTAGCGGCCGGCGCGCTCGTCCTCGGCTGCCTGTCCCGACGGGAGAGGGCGATAACCGGTGTCGAGCAACGCGAGGCTTTGCACGCGCTCGGGTGCTCGCCGAACCATTTCGACGGCAATACGTCCGCCCATCGAGTGTCCCGCCACCGCAAAAGTGGGTGGCGCCGTGGCGAGCACGCGCTCTGCCATGGCGCCCAGTGTCCTGTCGGATCCCGTCTCATGAACTTCGCAGTCGGCGAATCGCGACAGCGCCGGAATGACCGGTTCCCAGGCCGCGCGGTCGCAGACGATGCCTGGCAACAGCAGCAGCGGGGGCTTGGCTGAAGAGGGCACACCAGGCGATCGCGGCATCATCGGGCGCCGTGTTCCAGGGTTCAGCCGCCGCGGGCGGAGGCGTTGACTTCCCGCGGCGTGCGTGTGCCGAAGCGGGAGAACACGCGGCGGGCGTTTCCTTCGAAGATCTTCGCGCGATCGGCGTCCGAGATCCAGTCGATCGGCTCCACGTAGCGTCGCGTGTCGTCATAGTGGTGGCCGGTGTCGGGATCGATGCCCTTCACGGCGCCGACCATTTCTGATGCGAACAGGATGTTGTCGGCCGGGACGACCTTGAGCAGCAACTCGATGCCCGGCCGATGATAGACGCACGTGTCGAAGTAGACGTTCCTCAGCAGCAGCTCGGACAGCGGCGGCCGCTTCATGTCCTGCGCGATCCCTTTGTAGCGTCCCCAGTGATACGGCACTGCGCCGCCGCCGTGCGGAATGATGAACTTGAGCGTCGGGAAGTCCTTGAAAAGATCCGACGTCATGAATTGCATGAATGCCGTCGTGTCGGCGTTGATGTAGTGCGCGCCGGTCGCGTGGAAGCACGGGTTGCACGACGAGCTCACGTGCACCATCGCCGGCACGTCGAGCTCGACCATCTTCTCGTACAGCGGATACCACCACCGATCGGTCAGCGGCGGCTCCTTCCAGTAGCCGCCCGACGGGTCGGGATTCAAGTTGCAGCCGATGAACCCCAGCTCGTTGATGCAGCGCTCGAGCTCGGGAATGCAGTTCTCGGGCCGCACGCCGGGCGACTGCGGCAGCTGGCACACGCCGATGAAATTGTCGGGGTAGAGCGTGCACACGCGGCGGATCAGGTCGTTGCACAACCGCGTCCATTCGAGGCTCGTGCTCGCGTCGCCGATGTGGTGCGCCATCGCCGAAGCGCGGGGCGAGAAAATGGTCACGTCCGTGCCGCGGTCGCGCTGCATCTTGAGCTGCGCGCCTTCGAGGCTTGCGCGAATCTCGTCGTCGCTCATCGAAAGCGACGCGCGGGACGGGGCCTTCGACGGGTCGCCGATAGCGGCGATCTGCGCCTTGCGCCACGCCTCGAGCGCCGGCGGCGCCGTCGTGTAGTGTCCGTGACAGTCGATGATCATCGTCGTTCCTCGGTTTGGCGTTGCTCGGGTGTTCGATGCGCTCGCCTTCAGCCCGCCGCCGTCAGCTGCCGTTCGAGCTTGTCGAGGGTGCGGTAGCAGGGCAGCACCTGGGCGACGCTCGAATTCGGTTCGCGGCCTTCGCGGATCGCCGCGAAGAACTCGCGATCCTGAAGCTCGATGCCGTTCATCGAGACGTCGACCTTGGATACGTCGATCTTCTGCTCCTTGCCGTCGAAGAGATCGTCGTAGCGCGCGATGTACGTGCCGTTGTCGCAGATGTAGCGGAAGAACGTGCCGAGAGGGCCGTCGTTGTTGAACGACAGCGACAGCGTGCAGATTGCGCCGGTGCTGCTCTTCAACTGGATCGACATGTCCATGGCGATTCCGAGCTCGGGATGGATCGGACCTTGTACGGCGTTGGCGGCGATGATTCCGCCGCCTGTTTGCCAGCCGAAGAGATCGACCGTGTGCGCCGCGTGATGCCACAGCAGGTGATCGGTCCACGAGCGCGCCTGGCCAAGCGCATTGATGTTCCTGCGGCGGAAGAAATACGTCTGCACGTCCATCTGCTGGATCGCGATCTCCTTCGCCACGATGCGCTTGTGCACCCACTGGTGGCTCGGGTTGAAGCGCCGCGTGTGGCCGACCATGGCTACCTTGCCCGTCTCTTTCTGCACGCGCAGAACGTCTTCGGCGTCGGTCAGCTTGTCGGCGAGCGGAATCTCCACCTGCACGTGCTTGCCCGCCTTGAGGCAGGCGATCGTCTGGCTCGCGTGGAGCTGAGTGGGCGTGGCGAGAATGACGGCATCCACGTCCGGGCGCGCGAGCGTTTCGGAAAGCTCCGTCGTCACGTGCCCGACGCCGAACCTGGCTGCGACGTCTTTCGTCGCTTCGAGCGTGCGGCCGATGAGCGAGACGACCTCGATGCCGTCGATCTTCGCCATCGCCTCCAGGTGCTTGACGCCGAACGCGCCGGCGCCGGCAAGCGCAACTTTCATCGTTGACCTTTCGTTTTCCCGCTGGGCTTTGCCGGCTTCAGCGAGAGTTTTGCAAAACGGGATTTTCCAAAATGATGTGGCCGACCGCGGTGTTCGACGCGGGCACGTGATAGAAGCGGTAGACCTCGCGCGCATCCTCCGCCAGCGCGCCGCGCATGATGAGCCACATCACGAGCTCGATGCCTTCGGAACCGGCCTCGCGCACGTACTCGAGATGCGGAATCCTCGCGAGGCTCGCGGGATCGGCGGTGAGCTTGTCGAGAAAGCGCGTGTCGAATTCCTCGTTGATGAGGCCGGCCCGCGGTCCCTGCAGCTGGTGCGACATCCCGCCGGTGCCCCAGATCATGACCTTGAGGTCCTGGTCGAACGACTCCACGGCCTTGCGGATGGCGCGGCCCAGGTTCCAGCAGCGGTTGCCGGTGGGCGGCGGATACTGGACGACGTTCACGGCGAGCGGAATCACCTTGCACGGCCACGCTTGAGGCTGGCCGAACATGAGCGACAGCGGGACCGTGAGCCCATGATCGACGTCCATCTTGTTGACGATCGTCATGTCGAACTCGTCCAGGATGGTCGACTGCGCGATGTGCCAGGCGAGCTCGGGGTGCCCCACGACCACAGGCACCGGACGCGGCCCCCAGCCTTCGTCGGCGGGAGGGAACGCCTCGGCGCAGCCGATGGCGAACGTCGGAATCAGCTCGAGCGAGAATGCCGACGCGTGATCGTTGTAGACCAGCACGATCACGTCCGGCTTTTGCTCGGCGATCCACTTTTTGGAGAACTCGTAGCCCTTGAACACGGGCTGCCAGTAGGGCTCGGCGGTCTTGCCGAGGTCGATGGCGGCGCCGACCGCCGGAATGTGCGACGTGGCGACGCCTGCGACGATCTTGGCCATGAGTCGGGACCTATTTGCTCTTGTCGGTTTTGGAGCGGTTACCCTGCGCCGACCGGCCGCCGGCAACCATCATTGCCTTGTATTGCTCCTCCGGCACGCCCGTCATCTTCGACGCGAGATTCTGGAACGAGAAGCCGTCGGTGGCGCCGATCTTCGCGAGGAAGTAGATGTTGCCGCCCAGAGCGATCATGCGGTTGTAGTCGCGGTCGAGCACCGCCTGCCGCTGCTCGGGCGTCATGGGGAACGTCGCCAGGTAGGCGCGCTCGTCGGCCTTGAACTTGTCGCGGTTCTCGGCCTTCATGAGCGACATGCAGAACTGGTTCAAATGAAAGCCGAGCCGCGATTGCGTGGCGTCGAACACCACCGTGCCCGGGATGTCCTTGAAAGCCTTCGTGTATTCGCTGTCGCTCATTGGAGCCTCACTTGCCTGTCGTTGCGTTTCGTTTTCCCGCCGGTTTGCGTTGCTCCGCTGCCTTGTTCAGGCCCAGTAGAGACGAGTCGGATTGTCGACGAGAAGCCGTCGCTGCAGCTCCGGCGTCGGGGCGATGCGGGGCACGAAGTCGACGAGCTTGCCGTCGTCGGGCATGTGCGTCTTCATGTTGGGATGCGGCCAGTCGGTGCCCCACAGCACCCGGTCGGGGAACGTCTCGACGATCCGGCGCGCAAAGGGTACGACGTCATCGTAGCCCGGCGGTCCGGATTTCGAAAGCCGCTCGGGACAACTCACTTTGGACCAGACGTTGGTGTGCTCGGTCAGCAGCTTGATGAAGAGTTCGAACTCGGGACCCTCGACGGGCTTGCCGACGTCGGGCCGGCCCATGTGATCGACGACGACGGTCGTCGGCAGCGTCGTGAAGAAATCCCACAGCTCGGGCAGGTCCTGCGCCTCGAAATAGACGACGACGTGCCAGCCGAGGGGCGCAATGCGGTGGGCGATCTCGAACAGCACCTCGCGCGGCGTGAAGTCGACGAGCCGCCGAACGAAGTTGAAGCGCGTGCCGCGGACACCGGCCTTGTGCATCGCCTGGAGCTCGGCATCGGTCACGTTTCGACCGACCGACGCGACGCCGCGGGCACGGTCGTTCGAGTGGCCGAGCGCATCGACGAGCGCCCGGTTGTCGTTGCCGTGACAGGTCGCCTGGACGATGACGTTGCGGTCGAAGCCCAGGAAATCGCGCAGCGCAAAAAGTTTTTCCTTGGGCGCGTCGCACGGCGTGTATTTGCGCTCGGGTGCGTACGGGAACTTGTCGGCCGGTCCAAAGACGTGGCAGTGCGCATCAACGGCGCCGGGGGGCACCGCGAAACGCGGCTTCGAGGGATTCGGGTGGAACGGGAGGTAGTCGGGATCCATGACGTTTCGTAATGAGAGTGTGTTCAGTTCTTGCGCGCGACCGCAGCGAGCAGACGGTCGGCGTCGACCCGCCAGTCCTCGCGCGGCGCCTTGAGATCGCGGAACGCGCCCGATTCCGCGAGGTCGGCCATGAAAGCCTGGCGCTTCGCGGTGCCGGCCGCGGAGAAAGGTTCGAGGCCGATCTCGCGCACGGTGGCGGCAGCTTCGCGCATCTCCTCCGCCCGGCGCCGCCCGTGCTGGATGACCCGCTGGAAGAAGTACGCGCCTTGCTTCTCCCAGTCGATGCCCGGAAAGGTTTCCTCGAGCGAGGCGAGGACCGCATCCTCGACCCCGTAGGCGCGAGCGGCGGTGAAGCTTTCGATCACCATCGCCTCCAGCCCCTTGATCATCACGCTGCGGCACATCTTGGTCGCCGAGGCGACGCCGAGCTCGCTGGATGCGACCTTCGTAGCGAAACCCAGGCCGTTGAGCACCGGCTTGATCGCTTCGGCGTGCGCTCCGCCCAGCAGCATCGGGACGCGAATGCGGTAAGGCGGGATGGACGTCATCACCGCGGCTTCGACAAAGCGCCCGCCATTGCCGTCGATGAGCGCGGCCGCGCGTTTCTTCGCACCCGGCGAAGCGGAATTGAAGTCGAGAAACCACGTGCCCCGGTCAATCGCCGGCGCGATCGCTTCGGCGACCGCCACGGTCTGGCTTGCCGTGACGGCGGAGAGCACGAGATCCGCGCCGGACGCGAGCTCGGCGTGCGACGCCGTGAGGACGACGCCGCACCGTTGGGCGTGCTCGCGCAGCGACGCTCCCGTGTCGGTGTCGAGCTTGATGTCGAAGGCCGCAACGCGCGCGACGCCGCGAGCGCGCAGATCCTCGGCGAGGATCTGGCCGACTTCGCCGTAGCCTGCGAGGCCGACGCGGCAATCCTCCGGAGCAAATTCGGCGCTCATCGCTCGGAGCTTCTCGCGGCGTTCGGCTGAAACTCTGCGGGCATTCGGGTGCCGGTCAGTCGATGTACTTGAGGCCGGCCTTGGCGAGGGCGTCGCGCATGCCATAGATGTCGAGGCCGAGCTCGCCGGCGGCGAGGCGTGCGCGATTCGCCTCTTCCTTCTTCTCGCGCGCTTCCGCGGCGTCGGCTACGGCCGCTGCGTCAGCGCGCGGAACGACGACCACGCCGTCGTCGTCGGCCACGATGACATCGCCCGGATTGACCAGCATCCCCGCGCAGACGATCGGGATGTTGACGGAGCCGAGCGTCGCCTTGACGGTGCCGCGCGCACTGATCGCGCGCGACCAGACGGGAAACTTCATCTCCGCGAGCGTTCGCGCATCGCGTGCGCCGGCGTCGATGACGAGGCCGCGCGCGCCGCGGGCACGAAACGACGTGGCGAGAAGGTCGCCGAACATCCCGTCGTCGTTTTGCGTCGTGACGGCCACGACAACCACGTCGCCGGGCTGAATCACTTCGGCCGCGACGTGCAGCATCCAGTTGTCGCCGGGCTGCGCGAGCACCGTCACCGCCGTTCCGCAAGCGAGCGCGCCCGGCCATACGGGCCGCATGTACGGTTGCAGCAGTCCCGTCCGCTTTTGCGCCTCGTGCACCGTCGCCGACCCGGACCGCCCCAGTCTCTCGACGATCGCCTTGTCGGCGCGCGCCACATTGCGCACGACGACGCCTGTCGTCTGGATGTTGTTCATCGTTGCCGCCTTTCGCTCGTTGCCGTTTTCCCGCCGCGGTTGCAAGGGCGGATGGCCGAATTGTCCCCCTTAACCAAGTCATCGAAAAGTCGCATTGCTATACTAGCTGTTATGCCGGTACGGCATGGGCAATTGCCGGAAGCCGGAGGGCAGGGCATCGGCGAAAGTACGAAACCAAGCGTGGATTTGAAGCAACTCGAATACTTCGTCAACGTCGTGGACCTGGGGGGCTTCAGCCGGGCGGGGCGGGTGCTCGGCATCGCGCAGCCGGCAATCAGCCGCCAGATTCGCCGCCTCGAGGTGGAGCTCCGGCAAAGCCTGCTGCAGCGCAACGGCCGGGGTGCGGTGCCCACCGAGGCAGGCAAGCGTCTCCTCGACCACGCAAGGGGGATTCTGCAGCAGGTCGACCGCGCCCGCCGCGAAGTCGACGAGGCCAAGGATGCGCCCGTCGGCAACGTCGTCGTCGGCCTGCCGCCCACGGTGGCGCGCCACCTGACGTTGCCCGTCGTCCGCGAGTTCCGGCAACGCTATCCGGGCGGCTCCCTCGCGATCGTCGAAGGCCTGTCGACGACCATTCACGAGTGGCTGCTCGTCGGCCGCGTCGACGTCGGCATCGTCTACAACGCCGTTCCTTCGCCGGGCATCGACGTGCGGCCGCTCGTGGAGGAGCAGCTCTGCCTCATCAGCCGCCGCCCGAAGTCCCGCGCCGCGCGCACGCTCAAGCTCAGCAAGCTGCCGCACCATCCGCTCATCATTCCAAGTCGTCCGCATGCCATCCGGATGCTGGTCGAGACGCAGCTCGCCGTGCTCGGGCTTCGCCCCAACGTCGTGATGGAGATCGACGCGGTGCCGGCGATCCTGGAGCTGGTAGCGGAAGGACACGGGAATGCCGTCCTGTCGCCGCAGGCGCTCGTCAACGTGGACGTGGGGCGGGTGCTGCACGCGCGGGCGATCGTGCAACCGCGTCTTGTGAGCAAGCTCGCGCTCGTCACGTCCGCGCAGCGTCCGTCCACGCCGCTGCAGCAGCGGACCATCGAACTGATCGAGCGCCTCATCGGCCCTGCGGTCGCCGCGAGTTGAAGGGCTGCCCGCGAGACAGGGCCAGCCGAATCTGCTTAAATGGGCTGCAGCTCCCACCCCGTATGGATGACGCCATGACGCTCCGCAGCACGCCTCCGTTTCGCGCCGACCACGTCGGCAGTTTTCTGCGCCCGCGGTACCTCATCGAGGCGCGAGACCGAAAGGCGCGAGGCGAGATGACGGCGGCGGATCTTCGCGCGGTCGAGGATCGCGCGATCGACGAAGTCGTGCGGATGCAGGAGGACATCGGGCTCTCGTCCGTGACGGACGGCGAATTCCGCCGGACCTACTTCCACATCGACTTTCTCGAGCAGCTGGGAGGCGTGCACTGCGACGAGCCTATGCTGGTCCGCAAGGCCGACGGCACGGAAGAGCTCGCGCCGCCGGTGATGCGCGTGATCGACAAGGTGCGACACGTGAAGGACATCCAGCGCGCCGACTTCGAATACCTGAAGAGCCGTACCCGCCGGACCCCGAAGGTCACGATTCCGTCGCCCACGATGCTGCACTTCCGCGGGGGACGCGCGGGGATCAGCAAGGAGCACTATCCCGATCTGGAGCCGTTCTATCAGGACGTGGCCAACGCGTACGGCGACGAGCTTCGATCGCTCGCCGCCGCCGGCTGCACGTACGTGCAGATGGACGACACCAACCTCGCGTACCTGTGCGATCCGAAGATGCGCGAGGCGGCCAAGCAGCGGGGCGACGATCCGAACGAGCTGCCGCATCGGTATGCATCGTTCATCAACCGCGTCGTCGCGCAGAAACCGGCCGGCATGACGCTATGCACGCACCTTTGCCGCGGCAACTTCAAGAGCACGTGGGCGGCGGAGGGCGGCTACGAGCCCGTGGCGGAAGCGCTGCTGTCCGAGATGAAGGTCGACGGTTACTTCCTGGAATACGACGACGCGCGCAGCGGCGACTTCCGGCCGCTGCGTTTCCTGCCGAAGGGCAAGACGGTCGTGCTCGGGCTCGTGACGACCAAAGTGGGTGCGATGGAGTCGAAGGACACGCTCAAGCGGCGCATCGACGAGGCCGCCCGATACGCGCCGCTCGAGCAGCTCGCACTGTCTCCGCAGTGCGGGTTCTCGAGCACCGTGCATGGCAACGACATCGCCATGGAGGCGCAGAGCGCGAAGCTCCGGCTCGTGGTCGACGTGGCGAACGAGGTGTGGGGCGGCGCGGCCGCTTGATCGCTTCAGCTTTTAGGACAGTGTCATTGGATTGACGGTCCGTCGAGCGGCGGCGCCGCGCCATTGTTCGGCTGCGTCGGCTACACTACGCGCAACATAAGAGCAACGCTCGCGTGAGGAGGCGAGACCACCCTTGGGGCTGCATCGAACCTGTCCATCGTGCAAGAGCTTCAACGCACGCCGATCGTCGGTGCGTACGTCCGAGGTGTCGCTGCGCCATCTTTTCCTGTCGCCGTATCGCTGCCGTGACTGCCGTACGCGATTCTGGGTGCTCTCCAGGAGCTCCTACTATGTGGCCGGCCTCTTCGCCGCCCTCGTTCTGCTGGGAGCGCTCGCCTGGACCATGCGCGCCTTCATCGATCTGCCGAGCGGCGTGGACACGGAAAAGCCCGTGCAGAAGGATCCCCGGCTTCCCGAGCTCATGAAGCTCGCGGCCGCCAATGATTCCATCGCCGAATACGAGCTTGCCAGGATGTACGGAAACGGCTACGGCGTGGAGAAGAGTCTCAAGGAAGAGCAGAAGTGGCTCGAACGCGCGGCGCGCCACGGCAACGGCCAGGCGCAGTACGAATACGGCGTCGCGCTGCGCGACGGGCGCGGGACCGTGCAGGACTACGAAGGCGCGCGCAAGTGGATGCAGCTCGCCGCCGACAGCGGCAACGGACAGGCGCAGCTCGCGCTGGGGCTCATGTACCGGACAGGACTCGGCATCCCCATCGACAACGTGAAGGCGTACGTCTGGCTCAACGTGGCAGCGGCTCAGGGCGTCCCCGGCGCGAACGCGGCGCGTGACATGGTGCTGCCGCGCCTTTCGCCGGCGGAGCTGCAGGAAGCGCAGGCCGAGGCCCGAAAGATGGGCGAGCTGTACTTGCCGAAAGCGCCGCCGACCGCGCAATAGCGCTTGGCTTCGCACGCGGAAAGAGCGGGCGGTCATCCAACCGCGCGAGTGTGCGCGACCCGCGAGCAGCGAAAGCAGGCGACCTCTGTATGGCGCCGAGACCTGCGAATTGCCGTTACCTCACTGCGACGCGCTGCGCATGCGAGAACCGTCCGATCAGCGCGTTGACACCGATCGACAGCACGAACAGCACGATGAGAAGGGCGTACATCTTCGGCATGTCGAACAGCGCGTACGACTGGATGACGAGATAGCCAAGTCCGCGGTTCGACAATTTGGTCTCCGCGAGCAGCGTGCCGATGATCGCCACGCCGAGCCCGAGCCGCAGGCCGGTGACGATCGGCTCCCGCATCGCGGGCAGGTAGATCGACTTCACCATCTGCCACGTCGAAGCGCGAAAGCTGCGCCCGACGCGGATCAGCACGGTGTCGATCTGGCGCATGCCGGCCGCGGCGCTGATCGCGATGGGAAAGAAGCACGAGACGACGCCCATCGCGATCTTCGAGCCGGTGCCGACGCCGAACCACATGATCATCACCGGAAAGAAAATGATTTTCGGCGTCGGCCCGAGGTAGAGCAACAGCGACTCGAACGCCTGGGACAGGAAACGGTTGGCGCCGAGGACGATGCCGGCCGCGAGCCCGGTCACGCCGCCGATGATGACCGCAATGCCGATCTCGTGTGCGGTCACGCCGAGATTCGCGTAGAAGTCGCGGGTCGAGAGCACCTTGGCGAGCGCGCTCCAGATGGCACCGAGGGACGGCACGACGTCCTTGAACAGGAGGCCCGAGCGCGACAAGGCTTCCCACGCGACGAGCGCGATGAGCACGAACGCGGCGCGCAGCACCCAGACGCGGCGCGATGCCGACACGGATCCGGGCATCACGCCACGGGACGCAGCCATCGCTCGATCCGCTCCAGGGCGGCGAAGAACAGGACGCTGGCGAGAATCACGAACAGGATGGCGCCGTACGTGCCGGGAAGGTCGTAACGCTCCGCAAGCTCGTTGATGAGCTGGCCCAGCCCGCCGAAATTGATGAGGAACTCCACGCCGACGATGTTGATCATCGCGAAGATGAGCCCGAGCTTCAGCCCGACGAACACGGCGGGCAACGCAGCCGGCAGCAGCACCTTCCAGAACTGCTGGGAACGCGAGAGCTTGAAGCTGCGGCCGACGTCGATCAGCACCTTGCGTGTGCCGGACAGTCCGTCGACGGTCTTGAGGATTACCGGTGCGAGGCCCGCGGCAAACCCGATCATCACGATCGTCGTCGTGCTGCGCCCGAAGATCACGAGGAACAGCGGATACATGAGCACGATCGGCGCGGCAGCGAGCGCGCCGACCCATGCTTCGAACGCGAGCCGCAGCCCCAGAAAGCGGAACAGCAGCGCGCCCAGCGCGATCCCGAACACGGCGAGCAGCAGGCTCGCCCAGATGACTTCCTGCGCGGTTTGCCAGAACCGGTGAAGTACGTTCTCTTCCGCGACGATGCGGGGAATCGCGAGCAGGATCTGCGTGGGTTTCGGGACCACGAATGCGTTGATGGCGCCGGCCGCGATCAGGAGCTCGACGAGCGCGACGACGGCGATCGTGCTGACGACTCCCACGACGCGCGCGCCGGCGCGCGAGCGCATCCACGTGCTGCCGCGTGAGCGCGTCGCCGCCGTCATCGCCTTGGCGGTCCCTTGCGGACGCGCGACTCCGCATCCGCGACGCCGCGGCTCGCCTCCTCGCGGAGGTCCTGCCATATCTCGGCGACGAACTGGCCGAACGCGGCGCTCGACACGACTTCCGAGTCGCGTGGATGCGGCAGGTCGATCGTCACCGATCGCTTGAGCCGGCCCGGACGATAC
>Ga0068863_100003194_pt1 | contig 16204 bp, 12 predicted proteins | sample KBSSwiS62_FD_66596 | JGI IMG/M metagenome (GOLD analysis project Ga0068863, IMG submission 66596) | Switchgrass rhizosphere microbial communities from Kellogg Biological Station, Michigan, USA - KBS Switchgrass S6-2 | ecosystem: Host-associated > Plants > Roots > Rhizosphere > Soil ...
GTGTAAACGGGGACAGCGAGCGCGACGAAGCAGAGCAACGCGGTTCGAGCCGCGATCGTTTTCATTATTCCTCTCCCCAAGGACCGCGTGGATGGTACGCGTTCCGGCTGCGTGCCCGCCACTCCTCGCGCGTCTGTCCCCAGATGTCGACGAGCGCGGATTCGTGTGGCGCGGGCAAACGACCTCGGCTCCGCTTGCGCGAGCCGAGCTTGCGCGCGACGGCTTGTGACGCCGCGTTGTCGACGTCGATCACATGAATCACTTCCGTCCAACCGAGCACATCGAATACCCAGTCGATCGCTGCTATTGCCGCTTCCGTTGCATAACCGCGGCCCCAACAGTCGCTCACGATGCCCCACCCTATTTCGGTGCCGGGCCAGCCGTCGGGATACCAAGGTCCGACGCGGCCGACCCAACGGCCGCTCGATTTTTCGATGACCGAGAACATCGCGAAACCTTGAACAGCCCACGCGCCGGCCATCGTGAGGAACGATCGCCACGCGACGCTTCGCGGCACGGGCCCACCGAGATAGCGCGTCGCCAACGAGTCGGCGACGAAGTCCGCCCACGCATCGAAGTCCTCGCCACGCGGCGGGCGCATCGAGAACCTCGGTGTTTCGAGTACGGTTGACCCCGGCTCCATCGCACTAGTCTCGCACGAGGCTCGGCGCTCGACGCGCGGATGCGGCGCGGGCGCTAGTTCGCCGGCGCGATCGTGAGCTTGCCGTCGACGACCGGATTGCGATCGTTCTCGTTGCAGTCGCCGTGAACCATGCGGTCTAGCCCGGCCACGCGCTGATACGGGATCGTGACCTTCCATTCTTTGGTCAGCGCAGCCGGATCGACGACCGTGATCTCGTCTTCCATCCTATCGGCGCTCACCATGCGGATGCGCTCGCTGTAACGCGCGTGCTCGCTGACCAAGGGCGGAAACGTGCCCGACTTCACCGCGATCGTGTCGACCGTGAGCACGTTGCCCTCCCACTTGCCGACCGAATCACCCCAAGGTGTCGGCCACACGTCGTCGGGGCTCGGGTGCGCGCGGCCGTCGGTGTAAATGTGCCGGATCTCGCGGCCCGCGACGATCACGTCGGTCTCCTCGGGCGTGATCAAGAACTGGAGCACCCACGGCGACTCCATCATGAACGGGAACGGAAAGCCGCACTCCTTGCCCGTGTCGCCCCTGGAATTCTTTCGCGCCGCCGCCGCCTTCGTGGCGAACTCGGCGGTGTAGGGCAGCGGCGCGGCAAGCTTCATCCTCACGAAGTCGGCCGCGCCGTTCTCGGTGCGTCCCGATACGCCGAGCGCGTTCTCGACGCCGTCGTCGGCGATCCAGTAGCCGGTCCAGTTCGGCAGCGACGCGAACACGCGAACGCGATCTTGCTCGCTCTTTTGGGCGCCCACGACCGCCGTCGCGAGCAACGCCGCAGCCGCGCAAATTCGTGCGATCGATTTCGGGCTCATTGCGGTTTCCCCAGCACGGTCCCATCGGCTCGCGTCGCCGATACGAACAGCCCCGCCTTCTGCGTACCGTCGCGCGTCGGCCGGACCACGACCTTGACCTCGTCGCCGGGCTTCAACGTGCCCGGCTTCCAACCGCCTTGGTAGAGCTGCAGCGGCGCGCCCATCTCGACGCTCCAATCCTCGGCGCCTTTCTCGCCGGGCACCGAAAGCTCGATCCAACAGTGCGGATTCGTGAACTGGAACAGCTTGACGGTGCCGACGAGCGTGACGGTCTTTTCGTAGTCAAACATCGCGCCGGAGTGATGCGCGAGGCTCGGTGCGGACCAAACTGCGCCCGTCGCAGCGATTGCGACGACTCGCTTCACCCACGCGAACCGCTGCGAAGAAGTGCTAGCCAAGGAGCTCTCTCTGCCCAATCGAAACGCTTTACGTTAGCACGAGACCCTCGGACGACTTCATCTCGATGTCATGGAAAACACACGGGGACGACATCCGTGCGTGCGATCGTCGATGGGGCAGGCGGTTCGACACGTCTCTACGAGGGGCGATCGCCGCATGCCGTCTCTATTCACATCCGAGGAGTCAAAAGAAGATGTCGACCACGAAACTCTGCGCGGCCGGTACGCTGCTGTGCGCCGCCGCCATCGCGTTGCCCGCTCATGCCGACGATCGCGACCGCGATCGCGGCGGAGACGGCTATTCGATCGGGCTCTGGGGCGATCTGCCCTACTCCGACGCGCAAGTGCCGGGAGTTTGGAACCTGATCGACGACATGAATTCGCAACACCTCGCGTTCTCGGTGCACGACGGCGACTTGAAGGCCGGCAGCGGCATTCCGGGCTCGACGACGCCGACGACCTGCTCGAACGAGCTCTATCAACAGGCGCTCGACTTCTTGAACGCGCTGCAGGCGCCTGCGATGTTCACGCCGGGCGACAACGATTGGACCGACTGTGACCGGCCGGCGAACGGCGGTTTCAATTCGCTCGAGCGTCTGAACTACGAACGCACCGTCTTCTTCAGCACGCCCTACTCACTCGGCCAACGGCACTTGCGCCAAGACGTGCAAGCGCCGCCGTACGTCGAGAATCGACGCTGGACATACAAAGGCGTGACCTACGTAACGCTGAACGTGCAGGGCTCGTGCAACAACCTCTGCGATACGGCGCCCGATCCGGATGAATTCGCCGCACGCAACGCGGCGGACATCGAGTGGCTGCACGCCGCTTTCGCCGCAGCGAAAGCGGATCGCTCGGCCGCGCTGATGATCATCGCGCAAGCGGATCCTGGCTGGGATCTGAGCGACCCGACACGCGCCCCGACCCGCGATCCACGGACTCTCGCGGAGACCGACGGTCAGCCCGACGGCTTCCAGACCTATTTGCTCGCGTTGCGCGACGAGGTGATCGCGTTCCAACGGCCCGTCGCCTACGTGAACGGCGACTCGCACTACTTTCGCGTCGACCGGCCGTTCCTCGACTCACAGGGCCGCCGCCTGGAGAACTTCACCCGCGTCGAGACGTTCGGCGACAATCAAGGGAACGGCACCAACGACGTGCACTGGCTGCGCGTCGACGTCGACCCGAGCAGCCGCGACGTGTTCTCGTATCAGGCGCAGATCGTGCCGGACAACCGCGTTGCCGTGCCTGCGCCGCCGGAGCCGCAGCATCACCGCAACTGAGTTTGGATTTGTAGACGCGAGCGGGGCGGGGTCACTCCTGCCCCGCTTCTCGCGTCACTTCCCGAACGAGCGCGTGAAGCCGATGTTGTAGACCGGCTTCTCGTTCTGCACGCCGTACAGGCTCTCGCTGACCGGAATCTGGGCCGCGAAGCGCACCACGACTCCGCCGACGTTCACGAGCACGCGCGGCGTGAGATAGAGGATCGAGCCGCCGGTGTTCGGGTCGAGGTCGCCCGAGCCGTCGATCTGGTCGCGGCCGGCATGGCGGTAATTGAGCTCGAGCACGGAGTCGAGGTTCGTCGTGAGCTTGCGCTCGTAGGCGAAGTTCAGCAGCGAGATGTCGCCGTACTGGTAGCCGAAGTCGTTCGCGCCGGGCAAGCGCCGCTGCACCGAAGCGAACAGCGACGACTTGGTATTCAGCAAGTAATAGCCCGAGACGCCGAAGAACGGGTCCGTCGATCCCGTGCCGGGCTGCACGTGCTCGTCGAGCCGCTCCCCGTCCTTCTCTATGTCGTTCTCGCCCCAGCTCGTCTTCACGCCGACGGTCGCGGAGAAGCTCAACCGGCGACCGAGGTCGCCGTCGAGCGGCGACGACCAGAGCCGGATCTGCGCCGAGAGCTCCGGATCGCCGAGCCCCGACCCCTCGCTGTGCTCGATCTCGTCGCCGACGCGCTCGTCGAGCGTGCGCTGCGCGAACGGCACGCGCGCGACGAGCAACGCGCGGCTGCCGAGCGTGTACGCGCCGACCGCCGTGTAGCGATCTTCGACTATCGACTCCTGCTCCTCGGGCGGCCCCTGCGTCTTCGAGAACCGGTCGATGTCGAACGCGAACCGGAAGCCCGGCTCCGACGTGACGTCCTTGCCGAGCGCGTTGAACGTCGGGTCGCCGCAGCGACAGATCGAGCAGGCCTCGGCGCGCAGCGCGGTGAGCGCGAACGCTAGGGCGGCGATAGAGCCGAGGATGATGCGGGCACGAAAGGCGATGGTCACGAGCGAGAGGCTCCGAATTGCGGGATGCGACAATTTTCGCATCCGGCCCAGTGTTGGGCGTGCGGCAAAATGTCGCAGGTCGTTCCGCTAGCCCTTCAGCGGCTTCTTCGCGAGCTTTCGCTGCAGCGTGCGGCGGTGCATCTTCAAGGCGCGAGCCGTGGCCGAGAGGTTGCCGGCATGCTCCGCGAGCACGCGTTGGATGTGCTCCCATTCGAGCCGCCGCGGCGACATCGGCTCCGCGCGCGGCCCGACCGGCGCGGCAGCCGACTTCTCGCCGCGCTGCAGGGTCTCGACGACGGCGCTCGCGGTCACGGGCTTGGCGAGGTAATCGTCCGCTCCGAGCTTGATCGCCTTGACCGCGGTCGCGAGGCTCGCGTAGCCCGTGAGCACGACGATGCGGATACGCTCGCCGAGAGCATGCAGTGGCTTGATCAGCTCGAGGCCGTCCTCGTCGCCGAGACGCAGATCGACGATCGCCGCGTCGACGGCGTTGGCACGAGCCGCGGCGAGCGCGGCGTCGATCGTATGGGCGACGCTCGCGGCCCAGCCGCGCCGCTCGAGCGCACGCGCGAGCGTCTCCGCGAACCGAACGTCGTCGTCCACTACGAGGACGGAGTGGGCGGTTTCAGCGCGCACCGGCGATCAATTCGTCGAGCGGAAGATGAATTTGAGCCTCGACGCCGCCCGCGGGCCGGTTCGCAAGCTCGATGCGACCGCCGAACCGCTCGAGCGCGGCGCGAGATAACAGCAGGCCGATACCGAGCCCCCGCTCTTTCGTCGAGACGACTCTGAGGCCGATCTCGCGCAGCGACGGATCGAGCCCCGCACCTTCGTCTATGACGGCGATGTCGAGCCGCGTGCCGCGGCACCTCACGTGCACCGCGACGCTGCCTCGTCCGTTCGCGAGCGTCGCGTGCGCGGCGTTGTCGAGCACGTTGCGGATCACCTGACCGATCGTGGCTTCGGCGACGATCAACGTATCCGCTTCCGGCAGGTCGAATGTCACGCCGAGATCGATCTCTGGGTGCGCGCCGCGCCATTGCTCGACGAGCTCCTCGAGATACGCCCGCAGACCGACCTGGCGCGCACCCTCGCTGCGCGCGGCTCCGACGCTGCTCGCGATCCGATTGAGCCGCTCGTTGATCGACTGGATTTGCTCCGCCATCACGCTCAAGTGCTCGCGCTGGGCGGGCGTCGACGCGGTCTCGTTGAGCTCCTCGACTAGAATCGCGAGCGTCGAGAGCGGCGTGTTGAGCTCGTGCGCGGTGCCGGCGGCGAGCGTGCCGAGCTCGACGATCTGCTGGTCGCGGAGCGCCGACTCGCGCAACGCGGCGAGCTCCTCGTCGCGACGCCGCAGCACTCGCGCGGTGCGACCGACGAAGAACACGATCAGCGTCGCCGCGATCAAGAAGTTCACCCACATGCCCGCGACGTGCAGGTCGAAGTCGCTGCCTAAGCTTGCATCCACGGGGGGCAGCGGCACGTGCCAGCGCCAAACGAGCGAATAGCAAACGCCGCAGACCGCGCCGATCGACCATGCGTAAGCCGCGGGCAACGACGCGGCCGCAAGCGAGATCGGCAGCAGGTAAAGCGACACGAACGGATTCGTGTAGCCGCCCGTGAAATAGATCATCGACGTGAACGCCGCGACGTCGACGATCAGATGCAGCGCAACTTCACCGTGCCGGACGCGCCTGTCGGAGTACAGGTCTCTAAACCCAAGCACGTTCCAGAGCGCGAGCGCACCGACGGTCACGACGATCGGGCGGATCGGCAGCGGCGCCGCCAGCACGTACTGGGCAACCCAGACGGCGGCGCACTGCGCGACGATCGCGAACGCGCGGAGCCAGAACAGCAATCGCAGGATGCCGATCGGCTCCGTGCCGTCGGAAGCGGAACTGCGGGTCGCCGATGTCATGGACGAATTGTCGCACAGGCCGCGCGCGCGGCGCGGCCTCAGCGGTAGCGGCTGAGCTCGATGCCGTGGCCGACGGGCAGCAGCACGGTCGTCATCCCGCCGGCCTCGCGCACGCGCGCGCGATAGCGATTCGCGTCGGGCTTCGCTCGCTCGGGATGGAGCATGTTGTCGGCGACGATCAGCGCGCCGTCGGCGAGCTTCGGATAGATCAGGTCGAAGGATGGAATGTAGAGGTCCTTCCAGAGGTCGAGCAGCACGAAGTCGAACGGGCCCGGTAGATCGCGCAGCGTCGCGAGCGCGTCGCCGATCTTGAAATCGACGAACTCCGCGAGGCCGGCCTTTGCGATTTGCGTGCGCGCGTACTCGACCTTGCGCGGATGCAGCTCGAGCGTCGTGACGATGCCGCCCGTTGCACGCGCGGCCTCGGCGAGAAACACCGTCGAGTAGCCGTACGACGTGCCGACCTCGAGAATCGCGCGCGACTTCGTCTCTTGTATCAAGATGCTCAACAGCGACCCCGTCGCCGGGCCGATCGGCAGCAGCAGATCGTCGATGTTCTCGCGCGAATTCCGCGCTTGGAGTTGCGCGCCGATCGCGACCTCTCGATCCGCGCGTTCTTGGTATTCCTTCTTGACCGCTTCGACTTTCGAATCCATGCCGTTCATCCCGCGCTAGAGCACGCCGTTATTCCCACCACTTCCAGAACATCCACCACGGCTTTTCCGCCGGCTTGGGAGCCGCAGTTGCGGTGGACGCTGCCGCGGGGACGGCGGTCGCAGCCGCCGCGTGCTTCGCTTCTCGGGCCTCGGTCTCCTTGCACGGCGTGGTGCCGTGATACGGCAAGTCCGAGATATAGACGGCGTCCGCGCCCTTGAACTGCCCTGTGAAGAACGTCGGATCCTCGGCGACATAGTCGCGCTTGAGCGCGAGCTTCGCGGGATCGAACGTGAAGCGCTCGACGACGTGCAACGCGCCGCTGTGCGGCAGGCGGCCGTCGGCCGACAGGATGCCGGGCGCGAAGCCGACGGTATCGACCGTCAGCACGTCGTTCTCCCAGCGACCGATCGAGTGCCCCGCCACGCTCGGCGCGACGCCGGCGGGATGCTCGCGCTGATCGAGATGGATCGTGCGCTCGATGCCCATCGAGCCGTAGAGCATCTTGATCTCGGTCGCGCTCTGCGTGATCCGGTTGATGTCGGTTTCGAACGTCCAGTCGAACAGGATGTTCGTCGGCCGGCAGTCGAGGCGCGGATTATCGGCGGTCGAGAGATCCAGTCCCGCGATTGCGGCGGTGCCCGCGGGCGTGAGCGGCAGCTGGCTGCCGCGCTTGTTCCAGTAGGTGTCGACCGGATCTTGCGCGAGCGACACGGCGGTGCCGCGCGCGCCTGGGAACGCCTGGCCACCGGCCGGCACGTCGCCCGGCGCATAGGTCTTCGCGGTCGAGAGCGGCACGAGCGTGCCCTTCTGGCCGCGCGGGTCGGTCATCACTCGCTGCTCGCCGGCCCAATCGCCAGCGATGTTCGGATCGCCGTTCGCGAGCCGCGCCGGCCGATCTGTGCGGGCGGCGGGCGCGGCCGTGCCGGCCGCGAGCTGCCGTTGGCCGTAGCGGTCGAGGCTGCTGCCGTCGGCGAAGCTCGCAGTGCTCAGGTAGCACGCGCCCGGGTCACGACGATCGGGCGATCCCGTGATCTTGATCGCGTCGCCCGCCTTGAACATCTCGGGCGACCACCCGGAGCGCATGAGCACGGTCGCGCCGCGCATCTCGCAGCGCATGTGCGTGACCGTGCCGTCGGCCGCGCGCACGTCGAAGTGCAACCACGAGTGCGGGTTCACGAACTCGACGCTCGTGATCACGCCCTCGAGCGCGATGTCTTTATTGAGATCGAAATTCGCGACGCCGTGGTGCGCGTGCGCGGCGCCCGCTACGCTCACGCAGAGTGGAACCGCGAAGCTCGCCGCGCCGAAGCGCCAGCCTCGCTTTTTTTCGATACCGACCGTCATCGCCCGCCCCCGTAGCTGTGACAGCTCCGAGAATTGGCGAGACGGCCGTGGGTGTCAAGGCGGGCCCTTGCGCCGTGCCCCGACACCCGTGGTCGGGCGGCCTACTGGCCGTTATGGAGCTTGTTGCTGTTCTTCTTGTGCGCGCCCGAATGCTGCTGCGAATGCTTCTTGCCGTGGTGTCCCGAGTGCTTCTTTTTCTGCGAGTGAAGTTGTCCGGGCGGATTCGTCGCGGCAACGGCAACGTTGGCAGCCAAGAATGACGCAATCAATGCAACACTGAGAAGACGACCTCGCACAGTGATTCCTCCTTGGAGTCGAACCGTAAACGGCACGCGAACGCGCGCGAGAATAAGCCGTTGCGCACCGCACAGCAACGGATGAACGCGCAATCAGCGAAATTTAATTCGGCAGCGCGATGGCGCGTTCGAGCTTGGCGGCGAGGTCGCGGCTCGTCACTCGCTGCAGCGCCTCGCGCAGCTCCGGCCGCTTGTCCAAGAACACGCGCAGCGTCTGTGTTGCCCAGCGGATGTAGCGTCCCGGCGAGACGAAGCGCGCATCGACGGGCGACGGCGTTCCGGTCAGCACGAGGCCGGTGCCCACGAGGTGTCCCGGCGCGAGCCTGCCGACGTTCGTCTCACCTTTATATACCTCCACGTCGCCGGAGATCGCGATGCAAATCTCCGCGGCGGGAGCGCCAGCCGTGAGCAGACGCTCCCCCGGCTTCGCGTCGCACCACTCGCCGACGAGCGCGAGCGACAAGAAGTCGCGCGGCCGCAGCGAGTGGAACGCCAAGTCGTAGAGCGTCTGCTGGTCCGCGGACAGCACCACGGGCCGTCGCTCGCGGTAGATGCGCGCGATCTGGTACAGGTTGATCGCGGTGAACACAGACGCCCAGAGCACGGGCGGCCAAAGCACGTAATCCTGGACGAGGAAGTACGGGATGTTCGTGAGCGCGGCCGCGACTGCGAACCAACGCAGCCACAAAATGTCGCGCACCGAGTACGACACCAGCAAGAGGATGTTCGAGAAATGCACAAGGTAATCAGTAGGTTGCATCGCAAGTTCCCTCCGTGAAAATCGACAGTCCTGCGCTCCGCGCGGGCGCGGAGCGACCCTTGGCTCGAGGTGAATGTGACACGTCTGCAGCCCGAGGCAAGGTTCGGCCCAGCGATCGGCCCGCTGGCCCTGCCGTGACCTCGAGCTACCGGTGTCTCGAGCTTTCCATGCAGCGTAGGATGCGCCAGTGGAAATTCACCCACCGCACGGCCCGCCCACGACGTGGAGAGAGACGCTCGCGCAACTTGCGATCATCACGGCCGGCGTGTTGATCGCGCTCGCACTCGAAGGCGCCGTATCGTGGATCGACCATCGGCTGCTCGTGCACGAGGCTGTCGAGAATCTCAACGCAGAGCTGCGCGCCAACCAGAAGGAGCTCGATGGTCTCTTTGCCGACCTCGACAAGGAACAGCGGCAGCTCGCGCACGCGGACGAGGTGGCAAAGGTGTTGCTCGCGCACGAGCCGATCGAGAAACTCGAGCTACAGCTCGAGACGCACGGCGCGGAGCTCAAGAACGCGGCGGTGACGACTTCGCAAGTGACCGGAGCGCTCGGTTACATGGACTACGGCGACGTCAGCCGTTACGCGAGCATCTACGACTTGCAGGCGCAGTTCATGCGACTGCAAGAACGCCAGGGGCAGCATTTCTTCGACGTGTTGGCGTTCGTGCGCCACATTGGCGATGCGGACAGGCCGATCGACGAAGACATCCGGCGATGGCGCTCCGCCATCGACCTAGCGCTCGCCGATATCATCGATCGCGAGCAGATGGGCCGCCAGCTCCAGAAGCGCTACACGGAGTTTCTCGCCGGGAAATGACCCATCGGCAGCGGCTGCTCTTGGCCGGCTGATCGAGCGGCGCTCCGGCCAACGCGCGCTACATCGCACCCGTCATGTTCAAGAACACACCGTGATGATCGAAGCTCAGGTCCGTGAGCTCGTCGGAGAAGTCGGTGAAGTTGTACCCGACGCCGATCTTCACGTGCTTGTTCAGATAGCGCGAGATCACGAACACGCTGCCGCGGCGGCTGTCGTGCAGATCGGGCATCTGAAGCGTGCGGCCCTCGATCATGCCTTCCCAGCTCTCGAGGAAGCGGAAGTCGGCGCGCAGCACGAAAAGATTCGCGGGATTGTCGAAGAACGCAGGATCCTCGCGCGAGAGGCTCATCTCGCCGATCCGATGTGCGTACTTGCCGCCGACCGTCCAACGCTGCGTGAGGTCGTAAGTGAGGTCCACTGCAGCCACGTGGCTCTTCTGTAGGAACTGGGCTGCCGAGCCGTTCACCGTGACCTGGTCCGCCGTCGGCATATTGTAGAAATAGGTGTACTTGAACAGCGCGTTGAGCCGGTCGTTGCGGACGGGCCGGAACGCGTAGCCCAGAACGGCTTCCGTGTAGCCGCCGTCGTAGAACTGCCCGAGCGTGCTCTGGCTGTCCGAATAGTTGAACTTGCCGACCAAGCGCGACGCTTGGCTGAGCTGGTACTTGAAGTTGCTCCGGAACAGCCACGTGTCGCGTGTCGCGAACGACAGATCCGGCTGCTCGACGTCGTCGGTGCGGTATTCGACGCCGCTCGAGACCTGGAGAGGGCCTTGGCCGTAGCCGGCGCTGAACGCGGCCGCCTGGCGCTTCGTCTCGGCGCCTGTCCGCATGTCCGTGAGCGTGCCGATGTCCGTGCTGGCGCTGAAAGATAGGCGTTGCGTCGGCACGAGATTCACGCCCGTCGAGTGCGTGAGGCCCGACATGTAGCTCGCGCTTCGGTACCGCTCCTCGAGATACACGCTCGTGCTGTCCGAGAGCCGCGTCTTGACGCCCGTGGTCAGGTTGCCGCCGCCGACGCCGGCAGCGCCCGGTTGCAGCACGGCCTCCGCGGTCTCGTTCTCGAGTGCGTAGTTCATGTAGACGGTCGTGCGCTCGTTCGGCATGTAGCGCGTGCCGAGGCTGCCTCCGGTGCCGAGGTCGCCGTCCGACACTTCCGCGTTGATGCGCAGCTTCTCCGAGAAGCGATAGGAGCCGCCCGTGCCGACGCGGCCGTTCTCCTCGCGGTCGCCGGTCACGGACAACGTGTCCTGCACGAACCCGTACGCGCTCCAGCGACCCTTCGAGTCGTACTCGGCCTGCACGACTGCGTCCTTGCGGTCGCCCTGCTCCTGCGTGAGCGGCACGACCGGCGAGCGGTCGACGCGCAGATCGTCGCGCACACCCGTGCTCACGCCCCAGCGCTCGTTGAGCCGGTACAAGACGTCGATCTCTTGGCCTTTCGTCTCGAGCCCCAGCTCCGCGACTCTCCTGTCGGCCTTCGCGTTGAGCGACAGCTTTTGCGTCACCGGCATACGGAACGTGCCGCCGTAGTTCTCGAGCGCGCCCGTGCTCATGAAGCCCGGCGCGGAGTAGCCCGCGTCGAGCTCCTGCTTGTACACAGTCACTCGACCTTGCGTGCGAGCGAAGATGTCGTTCAAGCCGACGCTCACGTCGGCGCGGTAGCCGCCCGCCTGCTGGACGCTTTGGAAGAACGCGTCGTTGGAGCCCGAGAAGCCGAAGCCGCCGTCGGTCGAGCTGTACGTGCTCGTGATGAGCCCCTCCGTGCGCGCGTCTTGCAGCTTGAACCACGATTCGGAGCTCATCCGCACGGTGATGTCGGCGCCGTCGATGCTGCTGTTGGTGTCGCCCTGATCGTTGTTGTTCGCGGTGAGACCGAGCTTCACGTGCTCGCCGAACCAGTAGTGACCCTGCGCGCCGACCGAGAGCGCGTCGAGCTGATCGAAGCCCGGCGTGTACTCGTAGCGCACGACGAGGTACGCCTCGTCGCCGGGCAAAGACGTGCCGCGAATGAGCAGATCGTCCCTCGCGGTCGACGACAGCGGCTCGGACAGCAATATGCGGCCCTGCAGGTAGTCGATGTTGTAGTCGATGCCCGGCGTGAGGTTCACGACGCCTGAGACGAGCCCCGACGCGCGGTCGCGGATCTCGACACGCACGCGCTCCGAGCCGGTGAGGATGTCCTGCCGGCGCAGGTAGTAGAGTGAGCCGCCGGTGCCGCGGAACTCCTCGTAGCTCGAAACGGTGCCGGGCTCGGCCGTGAAGCCGTCGACCGCATATTTGCGCTCGCCGAACTTGGTCGTGCGCTCGGACTCGTAGTGCGCGTTCGCGCCGTAGAGCCCGCGGTCGACCTGCGCGAGCTCGTTGTCCATGTAGCCGACCTTGAAGTTGCCCCAGAGGCCGTAGTCGTCGCCGTGCGCCGCCTTCAAGTAGAACTTGCCGAGCGTCGGGGCCATCTCCTCGACGATGCCGTCGTCGCCGAACGTCGGGTAGTGATAATCGGGATCGATGCGCCTGAACAGCGACTCGGGCGACTTGCTCAGGAAGTTGCTGAAGAGGTCGCTAAACGGCGAGTCGCGCGTGTCGGCGCTTGCCGTGAGCCGCCAGCCGTCGCCGAACTTGCCGTTCACGTAGAACGCGAGCTGTGCGTCGGCAGACGACGTGAGCTCGTTCGTCGAGTTGTCGCCCTGGAGCAGCTCGATGGGGCCTTTCGTCTCGTTGTGCGACAGCGTGACATCGGCCATGCCGACGTAGAACCAGTCGTTGTGCTTGAGCTCGATGTCGCGCAGATAGAGCTCGCCGTTGCCGGCGTCGTCGAGCACCGCGACCTCGACCGTGTGCACGCCCGCCGGCAAGATCTCCTGCGCGACGAAGTTGCCCGACGCGTCGACGGGCACCGGGTGTCCCGCAACCCAAACGCTATGGCCCTCCGGAATTGCGCTGCCGCGCACCGTCACGGAGCCGCTCGCGAGCGGAATGTTGTGCAGGCCGAGCCGGTTCTCGCCGTACGCGAGCCGCTGCGACTCGGCGTCGACGCTCGGTTGCGTGTTGGTCGACGCCCCGGCCGCATCGCTGGAAGCGCCGGTTTCGGCCGCGGCGTCGTCGCCTTCCGCCGGCGCGGCATTCTCCGCATCGTGCGCGCTCGGCGCGGACTCGGCGTCGTCGGACGCGTCCGGGATCGGCGCGTCGAATAGGAGATCGAACGGCGCCTCCGCATCGCTCGCGGGCGCCGCGAATGGCGCGGCGCCCTCGCTGGCCGCGGCGGCCGATTGCGCGACCGCGGCCGCGGCACCCGCGGCGCCGTCCGCGTACACGAGCCAGAGCGGCTGCGGAATCGTCTCGTCGAACGTCTCGCCCTTGCCGTACGCGCGCAGCACGTACGTGAGCTCGCGTGTCGGCGCGACGAACGCCCCGACGGACGCCTGCCATTCTGCGGACCCGGCCGGGTTCAGCGCGACGACCGCGAGCGGCGATCCTTCCCGCGACTCGGCCGCGTCGAAGATCCTGACCTCGGCGCGGTCGATGTAGTGCGAGTAGTTCGCGTACATCGTGAAGTGCACGGGGTCCGCGATCAGGCCGTCCTCGCTCGGATGCAGCGAGACTCTCGCGGGACGCGCCGCGATGGCGAGCCGCCGGTCCGCTTCCAAGTTGTCGAACCCGAACTGGATGCTCGCCTTCTGCAGCGCGACGTCGGTGCAGCGCTGAATGTCCTCCGAGCTTCGACCCGGGTCGTCGATCGGCTCGCCGTCCACGGTGATCCGCATCATGTTCAGACCGAACGCGTTCTGGGGCGCGATCTCGCGCGTGAGCGGCGTGATGTTCACGCCGTCCAAGTCGTTGCGCTCCGCGATCTCGTCGTAGACAACCTGCACGACGACGTGTGACGTCGGCCCCTGCACGAAGCCGGCATTCACGACGTCGTCGGTTTGCACGTAGCCGCGGCCTTCGAACTCGAGCCGCGTGTCGGGCGGGAGGTCGGCGCCGACCGCTTCCATCGCGCGGCGCGCGCGTGCGGCCGAGAGCCCAATGTCATCCTCGTAGACGAGCGCCGTGCGCCTCTCGAGCCGCTCGTTGCCCGTGTAGCCGACGAAGCGCAGCCGCGCGTTCATCTTGCCCGCGACGTCGGCGAGCGCGCGGCGCAGCGTCTCGGCGTAGCCCGCCGGCACGATCGGCTTACCGTTCTCGCCGAGCTCGAGCCGCGGGATCGCGCCCCACGGCGGATCGTAGACTCGCACGACGGTCTCGTTTCCGACCGCCGGGCAGAGCTGAGGCTCGTCGGGCAGGTCTTGCAGCGGATCGTCGTACCAGAACTCGACCTCGACTCTGCGATTCATCGCGCGGCCCTGCGCGGTCGAGTTCGAGCCGACCGCGCGCGTCGAGCCGCGGCCGTCGCTGTCGATCTCAGCCGTGGGGAGGCTCAGGGCTTCCTGTACCGCAAGCGCGACGCGCCGCGCGCGCGCCTTCGACAGGCCTTCGCGCGTGCCGTAGATCCGCTCGTCGCGCTCCGATAGCGGCGAGTCGTCCGTGTAACCGACGAACTTCACGAGCACGTTGTGCCGATCGCTCATGTTGCGCAGCGCTTGGCCGATCTCCTCGACGAAGCCCGCCGACACGTCGATCGCGTCCGCCGAGAAGCGCAGCGGCGGCACGAGGTTCTGCACGCGCGTGCGCCGCTCTTGGCCATCGACGTACCGCAAGCGGCAGACCTGCTCGGTGCGGCAGACCTTGATCCGCCGGAAGTCTTCTTGCACCAGCACCTCTTGACGCGCGATGCCGGCCTTCGGCTCGTCGTACCAGACCTCGACCTCGACGCGCCGGTTCTGCGCGCGGCCCTCCACCGTCGCGTTCGACGCGATCGGTTGCTTGTCGCCAGCCCACTCGTACGAGATCGCTTCGGGAGGGAGATCGAGCGCGTGCTGCAGGAACTCGGCGACCTCGCCCGCGCGCTCGCGCGACAGCCCCTCGTTGTCGCCGTAACGCGCGGCGAGCGCGGGCGACAACGGCTGCGTGTCCGCGTGGCCGACGAGGTGCAGGCGCACGTTCTTACGGCCGCGCATCTTCGCGAGCGTGTCGCGCAGGGACGAGACCGTCGTCGCGGGGATCTCCGCGACGCCCGACTCGAAGTGAATCGCCGGCACCACGTTCGTGAGCTTCACGGTCTCGAGCTCGACGGCGGCGACGTCGCGAACCTCGACGTGGTCTCCGGACTGGTTGCCGAGCACGGACGGGTCGCGCGCCCATGGCGTGAACTTCTGATCGCCGGGCAGTTGCCGCTCGACGGCCTCCCCGCGCGGACCGTCGTGGAACAGCTGCGCCTGCGCGCCCGTGGCGAACAGCGCAGCGCCGAGCAACCAAAGGCTCCGCTTACTCATGGCCGCCCCCCGCCGCTCGCGCGTGCCGCTCGGATGCGTCGGGCGCATGGTCTCGCCGCCAGAACACCTCGGTTTCGACGGACAGGTCGTACGCGCCCGCTTCGGCCTTCCAGGCATCCAGGACTTGCTTCCGCACGACCTCGAGTCGCTGCTCGACGAGCCGCGGATCCTCGAGATCGGCGAGGTATGAGAGGCGCAGCACTGCCGGCCCCTTGCGCAGCTCGCCGAGCAAGAGATCGAGACGCGGACGCCAGAGGTCGCGCATCTCGGCCGTGCTCGGCTCGAACACCGGGTCCGCGAGATCGAGCCCGACTACCTTGTGAATCGAGGCGCCGAAGCTGAACTCGAGCGCCTTACCGCGCGTCGCGCGCTTGATTTGCGGCGAATTCGTCGACGCGCGATAGCCGCTCGGCAGCGTTCGATCGTCGAGCTTCAGCACGAAATTGCTGCCGCGGCCGTCGCGCGGAGTGACGGCGCACGTGACGTGGAAGCGCCCGTATTGGTCCGTCACTGCGAGCAGACCGCGAGCCGTCGCGAGCCGGACGCCTGGGATCCCGTGCTCGTCGGCGTCCTGGATGCCGTTGCGATTCGCGTCGTCGAAGACCTTGCCGTAGACGTCCGTGCAGTCGAAATCCGCGTCCGGAATGATCCGCACCGTCGCCGACGCCTCGTTGGACAGCGTCCGGCCCGTGACCGCGTGCACGGCCTGCGCGCGATTCGTGAACTCCCCCTCGCCGACGCCCGAGCCGACGGCCATCACAAGCATCAAGGTGTGTCGGCCGGTGGGGGTCACGGTGAGGCCATGCCATGTGAGCTCGAGCCCCTTCGAGGTCGGCTCGCTCGGCACGCCGTCGAGACGCCCGGAGCCCGCGACATAGTGGAAGCCTGCCGGGATCCGATCGA
>Ga0068863_100003195_pt1 | contig 16203 bp, 13 predicted proteins | sample KBSSwiS62_FD_66596 | JGI IMG/M metagenome (GOLD analysis project Ga0068863, IMG submission 66596) | Switchgrass rhizosphere microbial communities from Kellogg Biological Station, Michigan, USA - KBS Switchgrass S6-2 | ecosystem: Host-associated > Plants > Roots > Rhizosphere > Soil ...
TCGGCGAGGCCGGGCTGACCACCGCCCTGCACAACGCCGGTTACATCCTCAGCAACATGGAGCCGGACTACGTGGTGCTGGGGGAGACGCGCACCTACAGCTTCACCGCGATCACCACGGCGATCCGGCTGATCCTCGACGGCGCCCGGTTCATCTGCACCAACCCGGACCCGACCGGCCCGTCCAACGAGGGTGCGCTTCCGGCCTGTGGCGCTGTCGCCGCGCTGATCCAGAAGGCCACGGGCATCGACCCGTACTTTGTCGGCAAGCCGAACCCGATGATGATGCGATCGGCGCTGAACAACCTCGCCGCGCACTCCGAGACGACCGCGATGATCGGCGATCGGATGGACACCGATGTGCTGTGCGGGCTGGAAGCCGGCCTCGAGACGATCCTGGTGCTGTCGGGCATCGCGACCCGCGCCGATGTGAACCGCTTCCCCTACCGCCCGTCGCGGATTGTCGACTCGATCGCCGACCTGATCGACGAGGTCTAAATCCGGCTGGAAGCCGGTTTTGATCGCGAGGTCGGGCTTCGCCAGCCACTGCGCGGCGACAAGTCGTTGGCCGAGATCAGAGCCGCGGGATCAGATCAGCGGCGCGTTGCAGGCCGCAACCAGGGCCCGGCGGCACGCCGTGGCCAGCGGTCGCAGCACGTCGTCACGGGCCTGAGCCTCAAAGCTGTTGACGGCGCCGCCGGGAGCGCTCTCGTCGGCCAGCGACAGCATCCGGTCCACCGCGCTGGCCTTGGCGAACAGCCGGCGAGCTCGTGGATCGTAGCCGGGCGGGAGCTCGGTGCCGCCGTCCGGACGTCGCAGCGCCGCGATCGCGCCGGCCAGCTCGGGCCGCCACTGGGCCACATCCAAGCGGGTCAGCGCAGTCGCCGCGTCGAGAATCGCGGCGTTCAGGTCGGCCTCAGCTTCGCCCGCACCGCCGCCCATCGGTGCCGGGGGAGCGGTCGGCAGAGTGAATGTCCGCCACACCACCGTGGCGAAGGTGTCGCCGGAGCCGGATGTGTATTCCCGCACCTCGGGCACGAAACCCAGGCGGCTGGCGACGACCCCCTCACCGGCCAGCAGCGCGGCACCGGTGAACTCGCCGGGGCCGGGCAGGCCGATCGGATCACCCGGCGCCGGCAGCACCAGCCGGATCTCGTCCGGGTGCAGTTTGGCGAGGACCGCGAGCGCTTCCCGCAACGACACGTCCATCCACGTGCCGGGGGCGTCGGCGACCACGTGCTCCTCGCCCATCTCGATCTCGCTGGGCAGCTCGTCGTAGGGCACCAGGCCGGCGCGCCAGGACCGCGTCCACGCCACGAACCGGCTGGAGCGCCGGATCGCGGTGGCGGTAGAAGCTGCCTGGGACATGTTCCGTAGCCTACTCAACCAGGCTGGCACCGGCGGGATGCTCTGGTGCCAAAACACATCTAGCCCAGGTCCGGCCACACCTCGCGGGTGAAGACGAACGTGGCAATGTCCAGTTCGGCGGGCTGCCCGGAGGCGTCCCGGCGTACGATCATGGATTCCCCGTGGTTCATGCCGGAATGACAGCGCCAGCGGTCGACACCGGACTCGGCGAACCGCCACGGGGTGGCACCGTCGCCGCGATAGGTCAGCACCAGCTCGCCGTCCCAGACCGCGTCGTAGGCCCGCCCCATCCACCACCAGGCTCCGAGGAGCGGGATCACGTGCGCCGGGGCCGGTGCCGCGGCGGGCTGCCAGCTCTGCGCCTGTGGGGGCGCCAGATCCAGGACTCTATTCAGTACGCCTACGGCCAGCCCCGAGATCGATCCGCGGCTCATGGTGTACGCGTTGACGAACGCCGCCACTCCGTATCCGCTTCCCCGGTGCACCAGCAGCGCCGCGAGGTAACCCGGCATCGAGCCGGTGTGACCGACGAACAGCCGGTCGCCGCTGCGGAACGTCTCGAGTCCCAGGCCATGCGCTCCGGACCAGTCCGCGTCATGCATCGACACCGGGTGACACATCTCGTCCAGCGTCTCCGGTGCGAGGACCGCCGGGTCCGGGGTGGCTGGAATGCTGGCAGGGCGCCGCCTTCGCTCGTCCCTCGCTACGGAAGCCCCCGCGAGGAACCCGGCCCACCGGCCCAGGTCGTCCAGTGTGGACCACAGCTGTCCGGCCGGGGCCATCGCGCCGGCGTCGTGCCGCGGCTCTTCGCGGAGTGTTCCGTCATAGGGATGCACGACATAGCCGGTCGCGTACGGCTCGATCGGGAAGTAGCTGGTGCGGGTCAGGCCCAGCGGTTCGATCACCCGGGCCCGCAGCGCGTCCCACCAGGTGTCCCCGGTGACCTTCTCGATCACGGCGCCGAGCAGGCCGTACCCGAGATTTGAGTAGTGATGCCGGCGCATCGGGCGGTGAATCAGCGCCCCACCATCGACGTCGGCCAGCAGCGAATCGACGTCGCCGCCGGCGGCCCGCTCCCACCAGTCGCCGTGGGGTTCCCGGCGCAAGCCGCTGAAATGGGCGAGCACCTGGCGGACGGTGACCGGCCCCAGGTCCAGAGCGGGGAGGTAGGCCGACAGCGGCGCGTCCAGGTCGACCACGCCGGCATCTCGAAGCTGCATCAGCAGGGTCGCGGTGAAGGTCTTGGAGATGGATCCGATTCGCGACTGGGTGTCTCGGGCCAGGCCGCGGCCGGCGAAAGCGCCATGGATTACCTGACCATTACGGACGACGCCGACCGAAACCCCGGGCACCCGCCCGTCCCGTTGGCTTGCCTCGACAAACCCGGCGATTTGGGCGGTGACCGAATCGGACAGTGGCGAAGTCATGGACACAGACCCTAGCGCGAGCCGCTGACCAGCAAAGATCAGGTCCCGGCGATCAGGTATCGCGTCAGGTGCGCGGGCGTGCCACGATTCCAGTGTGTGGATTGTGTGGCTCATTGCGGCAGTTGCCCTAGGCGTGGCCGAGATTTTCAGCGGCACGCTTATTCTGATCATGCTGTCGGCCGGTGCCGTCGGCGGAGCGTTGACCGCCGCGCTCGGTGCTCCGGTGTGGGCCCAGGGACTGATCTTCGCCCTGGTCTCGGCGCTGGCGCTGGTGGGCCTGCGCCCTACCTTGCAGCGGCATATCCATACCACCGCCGACAGTGCCCCGATGGGCCTGGAAGCGATCGAAGGCTCGCCTGGTCTCGTGCTGGAGCGAGTCGACATGGATCATGGATTGATCAAGATTGACGGCGAACTCTGGAGCGCCCGCCCCTACGACGCCAGTCAGACATTCGATCCGGGCGAGCGCGTCCGGGTCATCGAAGTCCGGGGCGCGACCGCCCTGGTTTGGAAGGAGTAGTCGTGGGCGGAGGAGAGGTCATCGGGATCATTCTCGCGGCCGTCGTCGTCATCTTCGTCATCGTGACGCTGTATCGGATGGTGCGAATCGTCCCGCAGCAGCGGATGGATGTGGTCGAGCGACTGGGCAAGTATCACCGCACGATGAAGCCCGGAATGAACCTTCTGGTGCCGTTCTTCGATTCGGTGCGCACCAAGGTGGACATGCGTGAGCAGGTGGTGAGCTTCCCGCCGCAGCCGGTGATCACCTCCGACAACCTGGTCGTCTCGATCGACACAGTGCTGTATTTCAAAGTCGTCGACCCGGTGCGCGCCACCTACGAGATCGCCAACTTCCTGCAGGCGATCGAGCAGCTGACCGTCACCACCCTGCGTAACGTGATCGGCTCGATGGACCTGGAGAAGGCCCTGACCAGCCGCGATGAGATCAACCGGCATCTGTCCGGCGTTCTCGACGAGACCACCGGCCGCTGGGGCATCAAGGTGACCCGGGTCGAGATCAAGGCGATCGAGCCGCCGCCGAGCATCCGCGACTCGATGGAGAAGCAGATGCGCGCCGAGCGGGACCGTCGTGCGGCGATCCTGACCGCCGAGGGTGTCAAGCAGTCCCAGATCCTCACCGCCGATGGTGACCGGCAGGGTGCCATCCTACGGGCCCAAGGTGAGCGGGAAGCCCGGATCCTGCAGGCCGAAGGTCAGGCCAAGGCGATCCAGACGGTGTTCAACGCCGTGCACAACGCCGATCCGGACCCGAAGGTGCTGGCGTACCAGTACCTGCAGGCGCTGCCGCAGATCGCGGCCGGTCAGGCGAACAAGATCTGGATTATTCCGGCGGAGATGACCAAGGCTCTGGAGGGCATCAGCGGTTCGCTGACCGGCCTCCTGCCCGGGTCCGGGCCGATTCAGCCGGACGCGGTCGCCGCGGCGGCCGACGAGATTCCGACCGAGGCGCTGGACGAGGCCCTGGCCGCGGCCCGGGCCGCGGCGGCGGAGACCGAGAAGGAAGCGGTCAGTGGCACGCCGAGCATCACCTCCGGCGGTCCACTGAGCGCGTCGAGCCTGCTCGGCGACTCCGAAATCGAGAAGCAGCAGGACTGAGCAACGAAGTTCCGGCCGCGCCCCGTGGTTAGCCATGGGGCGCGGCCGGTTCGCGTTTCGGGCCGGTCGAGCGGTGACCTCAAAGGCACCGGCCGGGTAGGTGGTGCCAACGCATTCAAAGGGACGCTTCCAAAGGGACACAGTTGGGCTGAATCACCGTAAATCCGCCCTCATCACCGATGCGCCTGTCAGGATCGACGGCGAGGAGTCGGGACGATCCGCGTGACCCGGCCATGACATCGCCGGGGGTTGCCGACATGTCTCAGGCCCAGCCAGCTCGCAGCGTCGGACGCGTACACCGGGCTTCGGTCGGGCCGGCTGCGGCGCGAGGCCGGGGGCAGCGGGCCGAGAAGGCCGCTCGGCGGCGGGCGGCCGGCCGCACCGATCGGCTGCAGGCCTTCGGCCGGTACGCGGTCTGGGCGATCCCGATCTACGCGATCGTCGTGGTGGCGTTCCCGCGGCCGTCCGGTGCGTTCAGTTCCGACCCGGCGACCTACGCCCGCTACCTGGCGACCGCACACGGAACCATCAGCGAGTGGGCCCGCATCATCGGCCTCGGTGTCCTCGGCGTGCTGTCCTTGGTGGCGCTCGCGGCGCTGCTCATCAAGGCGCGAGGCCGGTGGCTCGCGCTGGCCGGCCTGAGCGCCGGTCTGGGCGGATCGGTCCTGCTGATTCTCGAGGCCGGCTCGGCCGTCATCCGCAATGAACGGATGCGCGACGCGGTGCTCGGCGGTGACCTGACTCGGATCCACGGCAACGCGCAAGCGACGTCCTCGCTGGTCCCGCTCGGTCTGCTGCTGCTGACGCTGGGCTGGGTGCTGCTCGGCATCGCGGTGTTCGTGGCGCGCGGGCTGAACCGGACCGACGGCGTGCTCCTGGTGATCTCGGCCCCGATGATCTACATCGGCGGACTGGTGCTGTCGATGCTTCCGGTCTTAGGTGCGTTCCTGCTGGTGGCGGCCGGCCTGGGGATCGGCTTCGCGGCCGCCAAGGTGCAGCCGGCCGGCGTCATCCCGACCCCGCCGCTGAGAATCGGCCAGACGCAGTCCGCGCTGGCGCGATTCGTCGACGCCCCGGACGAACTGGAGCCGGTGCCGATCACCGCCGCCGCTGCGAAGGAACCGGCCGCCGACGAGACCGCCGGCACGGCCAAGCGACTGCGCGGCGTGCCGACCTCATGGTCAGTGACCAGGGCCAACACCGATGACCTGGTGGCGCCGCCACCGGGCGTGCCGACCTCGGCGAAGAATCTCAAGCCGGTCGCCACCACCAAGAGGAACGGGTCGATCCTCAACGGCGCCTCCGTCAAGACCACGACGCTGAACGGGCGACCGGCCGGCGACGCGCCGAGCCCGGCCGATCCGCCGTCGGCGGCCCAGCAGCGAGCCGAGAGCGCTCGCCGCGACAAGGCGCGGAATCGGAGCAACCCCGGTGGTCCCACCAAGCCCGGGAGCAAGCCCGACCGACAGGCCTGATCGGCGCCGCGCCGGTGGGTTCGGCAGGGCAGCGTCCCGTGACCGGCGACCCCGGTTCCAGGGCCTGGGGCCCGACCGTGCGGCGATCAGCGGCGCCGGGCGACAATGTCCGGGTGCCGCACACCGTCACCATCACCGATCCGGGCGACGAGCGGATCGCCGACTATCGGGCGCTCACCGACGTGGAGCTGCGGACCCGATGGGAGCCGCCGCACGGGCTGTTCATCGCCGAGGGCGAGCTGGTGTTGCGACGGGCGCTGCGGGCCGGCTACCCGGTGCGGTCGGTCCTGATCGACGCCAAGCGGGTCGACCAGGTCGCCGCGCTCGACCTCGGTGCCGACACTCCGGTCTACGCGGCCGGTCAGGACGTGCTGGAAGCGGTCACCGGGTTCCATGTGCACCGCGGCATCCTGGCGTCGTTCCGCCGCCGCGAGCTGCCGTCGGTCGCCGAGGTGCTGGCCGCGTCGCGGCGGCTGGTGATCCTCGAAGACATCAACAACCACACAAATCTGGGCGCGGTCTACCGGGGCGCGGCCGCTCTCGGCTTCGACGGCGTGCTGCTCTCCCCGTCCTGTGCCGACCCGCTCTACCGGCGCAGCGTCCGGGTCAGCATGGGCGAGGTGTTCGCGATCCCGTACGCCCGGCTGGATCCGTGGCCGAAGGCCCTTGACGACGTACGCGCCGCCGGGTTCACGCTTATCGCCATGACACCGGCGTCAGATTCCGTACCGCTGAATGAACTTGATGAGACGGCGCGCCACCGGCCGGCACTGCTGTTCGGCGCCGAGGGCTCGGGCCTGAGCGCCCGGGCGATGGCCGCCGCCGACGTGCGGGTGGCGATCCCCATGCACCGCGGCGTGGACTCGCTCAACGTGGCGGCATCGGCGGCGGTCGCGTTCTGGGAGCTGTCCCGATGAGCTCGGTCTTTCCCAGCGTGCGCGAGGTGCTGGCGCTCGATCCGGTGCGCTACGGGGCGCCCCGGGTGGTCTCCGGCGCCGAGTCGCTGGACCGGCCGGTGCGCTGGGTGCACGTCGCCGAGGTGCCGGACATCGCCACCCTGCTGCGCGGCGGCGAGCTGGTCCTGACCACCGGGATTGGCCTGCCCGGCGACGACGAGGGGCTGCGCGCGTTCATCGCCGCCCTCGCCGAGGTCGGCGTCTCCGGCCTCGTGGTGGAGCTCGGCCGGCGCTACGACCAGAGCGTTCCGCGGGTGATGGCGGCGGCCGCGGCCCGGCATTCGCTGCCGCTGATCGAGCTGCGCAAGGCGACGCCGTTCGTGCACATCACCGAGGCGGTGCACGCGATGATCGTGGACGCCCAGCTCGCCGAGCTGCGCGCCAGCGAGGAGATCCACCAGCGGTTCACCGAGCTGTCGGTGGAGGGCGCCGAGGCCGCCGAAGTGGTCAAGGAGGCGGCCGCCCTGGCCGGAGCACCGATCGTGCTGGAGAACCTGTCCCGGCAGGTGCTCGCCTATGACGCCGCGGGGGAGCGGCCGGAACTGCTGCTGGACGGTTGGGAGGCACATTCGCGGCGGATCGCCGCGGCCGGCCGCACCGGCTACGACGCCGATGCCGGCTGGCTGGTCACCACGGTCGGCGCCCGCGGCCAGGACTGGGGCCGGCTGCTGCTGAAGTCCGACGGCGAGCCGCCGACCCGGCTGACCATCCTGCTGGAACGCGCGGCGTCGACGCTGGCGCTGGGCCGGCTGATCCGGCGCGACGCCGAGGGCCTGGAACGGCAGATGCACCGCACGCTGCTCACCGCGCTGCTGGACCACACCATGCCGGTGGATGAAGTGGCGCTGCGATCGCGCGCGCTCGGAGTGTCGCTGGAGCGCCGGCACCTGGTCGGAGTCGTGGTGCGCTATGCGTCATCGGCGGACGTGTCGGGTGCACAGGACGATTCAGCGGCGGCGGCGGCCTCGGCGCCGTCGCCCGAGGAGATGCAGGCGCGGCTGCGGGACCTGGCCGAGGCGGTCAGCGAGGCTCTCCGGGACTCGTCACTGCTGGGTCTGGCCAGCGCGCTCGACGACCACACCGTCGGCACGCTGATTGCGCTGAAGAAGCCAGACGAGATCGACCCGGCGCTGCACGCTTTCGCGGCGGCGCTGCGCAAGCTGCGCGGCTCGGTCATCATCGCGGCCGGCTCCGGCGTGGACTCGCTGCGCGAGGCGCGGCGGTCGCTGATGGAGGCGCGGCAGATCGGGTACGCGGCCCGGCACGACACCCGCGACGTCGCGGTGTTCCGGCTGCCGCACGTGGGTCTGGCCGGCCTGCTACACCTGCTCCGGGACGAGCCTCGGGTGCAGACTTTCGTCGAGCGTGAACTCGGCCCGCTGCTCGCCTACGACGCCAAGCACCCCAAGGAGCAGATGCTGCGTACGCTCCGGGTTTATCTCGACAGCGGGCGCAACAAGTCGGCGGCGGCGACCGAGGCGCACCTGTCCCGGCCGGCCTTCTATGAGCGGCTGGCGCGGATCGGCCGGATCCTCGACGTTGATCTGGACGCGGTGGAGCCGTGCTTGTCGCTGCACGTCGCACTGCTGGCGCTGGACGCGATCCGGGACGTCTGACGGCGCTGGCGATCCGGGACGTCTGACTTGGCTTTGGCGATCCGTGTCTGACCCGGTGCCGGTGATCCGGGACATCTGACCCGGCGCTGGCGATTAGGGACGTCTGACCCGGCGCCGGCGGTGCGGGTCGTAGGGTCGAGGCGTGAGCAACCTGGAACTCGCACCGGCCGAGACCGACTGTCCGCCAGACGCTGCCACCGGCACCCGCTCCGATCTCCTTGACGGCCGGGACGTGCCGCTGGGCCGGCACACCGTGGTCCGGCGGCTGTTGCCGCACACCAACCGCCGGACCGTCGGTGCCTGGTGCTTCTTCGACCACTTCGGCCCGGAGAACATCGCCGACACCCCGGGCATGCAGGTGCCGCCGCATCCACACTGTGGCCTGCAGACGGTCACCTGGCTGCTGTCCGGGGAGGTGCTGCACCGCGACAGCCTGGGCACCCTGGCGACGATCACGCCGGGCCAGCTCAACCTCATGACGGCCGGATTCGGCATCGCTCACTCGGAGGAGTCGCCACCGGAGCACATGCCGGTGATGCACGGGCTCCAACTATGGATCGCGCTGCCGGAATCGGTCACCGAGGCTCGGTTCGAGCACCATGCCGCGTTGCCGGAGCTGACCTATGGCGGCGTGTCGATGACCGTGGTGATCGGCACCTTCGACGGCACGTCGTCGCCGGCTCGCGTACACACCCCGCTAGTCGGAGTGCAGATCACCGCGCAGGGCTCGGCGTCGCTGCCGGTCCAGCCTTCGTGGGAGTACGCCGCGATCCTGATCGACGGCTCGGCCACCGTGGCGGGTCAGGCGCTGACGCCCGGGTCACTGCTCTACCTCGGCACGTCGCGATCCTCGCTGGAGATCAGCGGCGACGGCCGGCTGTTCCTGATCGGCGGTGAGCCGTTCGAGGAGGAGCTGGTGATGTGGTGGAACTTCGTCGCCCGGTCGCATGAGCAGATCGTCGAGGCCCGGTCGGCGTGGATGGCGCGCGAGCGGTTCGGCGAGGTGCACGGCTATGCCGGAGATCGGCTACCGGCGCCGGAATTGCCCACCGTACGGCTGAAGCCGCGCAGCCGGCATGGGCGTCCGATGCCGCCGAGTTGATCTCGTTCTTGCTTTGCGTACATATACGCACCGAGGGGCCAGGTGCTTTTCTGCTTTTCGGCGCCCAGTGCTGGACATTTCGGGCATCGTGCGACCGCGCGCGCCGAAAAGCAGAAAAGTGCGGCGGTCCCGGCCGGCGTCTATGACGAAATGGCTGGTTTTCGAGGCTGGAACCAGCCATTTCGTCATGTGATGCATGGCCGACCTCGCGACATTGGCGGGCGAGCCGTTCGATGCCACTGATCGCGGCACACTGACGAGGGGTGGCGGTGCGTATGTGTGCGCAGAGCAAGCGCAGAGTGTTAAGTGGGAGTCGCTTGGGATAGCAGACTGTCACTTGTGTGATCTGCGCAACTGGTGGCAGCGTGGACCGTACCGCACCGGCACCTCCCCGCTCGATTTTGCCGTTGCGGCAGTAGCGCATGCCGCCCGTACCAACTGAGGGGTTCGAGAATGACCACCGATGACCTGTTGGCCCGCCACAAGGCCGTGATGCCGTCGTGGATGCTGCTCTACTACGACGAGCCGCTGGAGATCGTCTCCGGTTCCGGGCGCCGCGTGGTCGACAGTGCCGGGCGGGGCTACCTCGATTTCTTCGGCGGCGTGCTGACGAACATGCTCGGCTACGACATTCCTGAGGTGCGCGCCGCGGTCGACAAACAACTCGACACCGGTGTCGTGCATACGTCCACGCTCTACTTGATCCGCCAGCAGATCGAGCTGGCGGAGAAGATCGCCGAGCTGTCCGGCATCCCGGATGCTCGGGTGTTCTTCACCAACTCCGGCACCGAAGCCAACGAGGCCGCGCTGCTGATGGCGACCAGTTACCGCCGCAGCAACCAGGTCCTTGCGGTCCGCAACAGCTACCACGGCCGCACCTACGCGACCATGGGGATCACCGGCAACCGCACCTGGTCGGCATCGGCGGCAAACCCGCTGCAGGTGGCGTTCCTGCACTCCGGCGATCGGCTGCGCGGCCTGCTGGCCGGCAAGGACGACGCCGAGCACATCGACGCCGCGGTCGCGGATATGCGGGAGATCCTGGCCACGCAGACGTTCGGCGACGTGGCGGCGCTGATCGCGGAACCGATCCAGGGCGTCGGCGGCTTCGTGCACGCGCCCGACGGCATTTTCGGCGCCTATCGCAAGGTGCTCGACGAGACCGGCATCCTTTACATCTCCGACGAGGTGCAGACCGGCTGGGGCCGCACCGGCGAGCACTTCTGGGGCTATCAGGCGCACGGTGTCACGCCGGACCTGCTGACCTTTGCCAAGGGCGTCGGAAACGGCTACGCGCTGGCCGGTGTCGTCGGCCGGGCCGACGTCATCAACGCGGTCAGCGGCATCTCGTTCTCCACGTTCGGTGGCAACCCGCTGTGCACGGCGGCCGGCAACGCGGTCATCGACTATCTGCTCGCCCATGACCTGCAGGGCAACGCCGCGGCGATGGGCGCGATCCTGCTCGACGGCCTGCGGGACGGCGTCAAGGACACGGCGATCGTCGCCGACGTCCGGGGCAAGGGCCTGATGCTCGCCGTCGAGTTCGTCGAGCCGGGCACACTGAACCCGAACGCCTACGCGACCGCCCGGGTCTTTGAAGAGTGCCGCAAGGGCGGGCTGCTGGTGGGCAAGGGCGGTCTCTACGGCAACACCATCCGGATGGGCCCGCCGATGACCCTGACCGAGGACGAGGCACGCGAGGGTCTGGCGATCCTGCTGGGTGCCATCAAGACGGTAGATGCGGAGCTTTCGGCATGAAGCATGTGACTCACTACAGCAACGGAAAGCCCTGGACCGGCACCGCGGCCCGGCATGGCGACATCTTCGATCCGGCTACCGGCGCGGTCGCCGGGCAGGTCGATTTCGCCTCCACCGAGGACGTCAACGCGGTGGTCGCGGCGGCTTCGGCAGCGGCCGCCGGATGGCGCGAGGCGAGCATCGCGAAGCGTACGGCGGTGATGTTCGCATTCCGCGAGATCATCCACGCGCGCCGGGACGAGCTGGCCGCGGTGATCACCGACGAGCACGGCAAGGTGCTCTCCGACGCGGGCGGTGAGGTGCAGCGCGGCATCGAGGTGGTGGAGTTCGCCTGCGGCGCCGGCCCGATGCTCCGCAGCGGCTTCGTCGAGAACGTGTCCACCGGCGTGGACTCCTACAACATCCGCCAGCCACTGGGCGTCGTGGCCGTCATCTCGCCGTTCAACTTCCCGGCGATGGTGCCGCTGTGGTTCGTCCCGATCGCGATCGCGGCCGGCAACGCGGTGGTGCTCAAGCCGTCCGAGAAGGATCCGAGCGCGGCGGTGAAGCTGGCCGAGTGGTTCAGTGAGGCGGGCCTGCCGGACGGCGTCTTCAACGTGGTCCACGGCGACAAGGAGGCGGTCGACGCGCTCCTGACCCACCCGGACATCAAGGCGGTGTCGTTCGTCGGCTCCACGCCGATCGCCCGCTACGTCTACGAGACCGGCACCACCCACGGCAAGCGGGTGCAGGCGCTCGGCGGCGCCAAGAACCACATGATCGTGCTGCCGGACGCCGACCTGGACCTGGCCGCCGATGCCGCCGTCTCGGCCGGGTTCGGCTCGGCCGGCGAGCGCTGCATGGCCATCTCGGTGGTGGTCGCGGTGGATCCGGTCGGCGACGATCTGGTGGACCGGATCAAGCAGCGGATGGGCGAGATCCGCACCGGCGACGGCCGCCGCGGCTGCGACATGGGCCCGCTGGTCACCGGCGCTCATCGGGACCGGGTTGCCGGGCTGGTCGAGGCGGGGTCGTCGGCCGGGGCGAAGCTGGTGGTCGACGGGCGGGACGTGACCGCCGACGGCGACGACGCCGGATTCTGGCTCGGGCCGACACTCTTCGACCACGTCACCACCGACATGGCGATCTACCGCGAGGAGATCTTCGGGCCGGTGCTGTCCGTGGTCCGGGCCGGTTCCTACGCCGATGCGGTCGGGCTGGTGAACTCGAACCCGTACGGCAACGGCACCGCCATCTTCACCAATGACGGCGGCGCGGCCCGGCGATTCCAGCACGAGATCGAGGTCGGGATGATCGGCATCAACGTGCCGATCCCGGTGCCGATGGCGTATTTCTCGTTCGGCGGCTGGAAGTCGTCGCTGTTCGGCGACACCCACGCGCACGGTCTCGAGGGATTCCACTTCTTCACCCGCGGCAAGGTAGTCACCAGCCGCTGGCTGGACCCGTCGCACGGCGGCGTCAACCTGGGCTTCCCGACCCAGCACTAGACCTGGGATTCCCGGCCGGCAGGAGACCGGCCCAGCACTAGACGGTGAAACGAATCGGGGCCCGCGCAGTGCGGGCCCCGAATCGCCACCACTGGTCAGAGCTTGAGCCATGCCTCCGACGTCGCGAGGCCGTAGATCTGGGCCAGCGTGAACGCCGGCGTTGATCGGGTCACTGGACCGCGTTTGGGGTCGGCCATGTTCCACTCGTTCACGCTGACCATGGTGCCGGAGGGGTAGAGCACGCTGACGTAGCGGCGTACGCCCTGCACGCCGGTGTAGTCGCCGTGGTTGGGTCCGGAGACGCTGATTGTCCTGGCGCCGCCGGCCAGCGTGCCGGTCTTGCAGGTGGTGCCGCGCGGCGCCACGGACAGCACCATGGCGCAGTCGAACTGCTTCGTGACAGCGTCCGGCCCAGGCCCGTTCTTGCCGCCCGAGAACAGCACGTAGGCATCGGCGTCGAACGTGACTCCGAGCAGAGTCCGGCCGTCCTGGTCCCGGTAGGCCAGCGTGCCGCCGTTCTCAGCGTCGGCGGTTTGCATCTTGGAGACGCTTCCGGTCGCCGGCATCTGGTGGATCAACGTCTTCAGGGTCTCCATGATCGCCGGGCCGGCCGGCTGGGTCGCTTCGAGCACCGGCGGAGTCGATGCCTGGGATGCCGGTGGTGGAGCCGCGGGCGTGATGCCAGCCGGTATCGAGGGTCGCGTCAGCGCGCCGATTCCGATCACGGTGCCGGCGATGAGGCCGACGGTCGCGACGCCGGCGGCCGCGGTCCAGGCGCGGCGTCGCCACCGCAGCCGGGTAGCGGCGGCGAACACCTCCTCGGCGCCGCCGCGGGCCGGCGGCTCGTCGTCGAGCGCGCGCTCCAGGACGGCACCGAGCGAATCGTTGTCGATCATCGAGTTCCTCCATCGTTGCGGGTGAGTACGGGGTTCAGATCCGCCAGCGACTCGCGGAGCGACGCGAGCGCCTTGGCGGTCTGGCTCTTGACCGTCGGAATGCTGGTGCCGAGCGCCGTTGCCGTCTCCTCGATGCTGCGGTCCTCCCAGTGCCGCAGCACCACGGTGGCCCGCTGTCGGGGTGGCAGCTTGCGCAGCGCGGCGAGCACCGCCATCGCGGTGTCCGGATCGGTGCTGATCGCGGCCGGGTCGCCGCCTTCACCGGGCGGCCGCTCCCGGCGTCGCCACAACCGCCGGCTGTCGTCCAGGAACACCCGGGTCAGCGCGGTCCGCGAATAGGCGTCCATGTTTTCGATGCGGCGCCGGCGGGCGGCCTCGACCACCCGGGCCAGCGCGGTCTGCACCAGGTCTTCGGCTCGATGCCAGTCGCCGCACAGCAGGTACGCGGTGCGGCGCAGGTGCGCGTACCGGCCCGACACGAATGCGTGCAGTTCCTCGTCGACCTCTGCGGACACGTGACTCCTCCCGGCTTCGAACCTGTCATCTGGCTAGACCGGTTAGGAAGGTCGACAGGACGCCCGCTGCCGGAAGTTCGTTCCGAGTAGTGTGCTGAACAATGACGAATGCGGACAAGCCGGACTTCATGAGCGAGATGCGGGACGCGGTCACACCGCGGGCTGCCGTGCTGGTGCTCGGTGTCCTGCTGATCCAGTTCGGATTCATCGCCAGCTACCTCGGCGCGTTCCACGACCCGAAGCCGCGGGAGATCCCGATCGCAGTGGTCGCTCCCGCGGGCGCGCCGGTCGGGACCGCCGTGCAGACCGCGGCCCGGCTGAACGCGTTGCCCGAGCATCCGGTCAAGGCCACCGCGGCCGCCTCTGAGGCGTCCGCGCGCGCTCAGATCAAGGACCGGAGCGTGTACGGAGCGGTGCTGCTGGGCGCCGGCAACCGCGACGAGCTGCTGGTCGCGAGTGCCGCCGGAGCGTCGGTGAGTCAGGCTTTGGAGATCGTCGTCACCGCTGTGGACCGTACCCAGAGCCGTACGGTCGCCGTAACTGACGTGATCCCGGCCGGCCGCGGCGACGCGCGCGGCCTGTCCGCCTTCTATCTCGTCGTCGGCTGGATGGTCGGCGGATATCTGGTGGCCGCCATTCTGGGCATCGCCGGTGGCGCCCGGCCGGCGAGCGGGCATCGAGCCCTCCTCCGTTTGGGCACACTCGCCGGCTACGCGGTCGTTTCTGGTCTCGGCGGCGCGATCATCGCGGAGACCATTCTGTCGGCACTGTCCGGCCACTTCTTTGCGCTGTGGTGGTTCGGGGCGCTCCTGGTGTTCGCCGTCGGCGCGGCAACCATGGCCTTCCAGGTGCTGCTCGGGATGGCCGGCATCGGTCTGGCGATCCTGCTGTTCGTGGTACTGGGCAATCCGAGCGCCGGTGGCGCCTATCCAGCGGTGCTGCTGCCGCCGTTCTGGGCGGCGATCGGGCCGTGGTTGCCGCCCGGTGCCGGCACCGATGCGGTTCGCACCATCGTCTACTTCCCGGCGGCGAGCCTGGCCCAGCCGGTGTGGATCCTCGTCGCGTACGGCGTGATCGGTGTGGCCGTGACGCTTGCCGTCGCCGCCACTCGGCGTCCAGTGACCCAGACGGAGCCTGTCGGTTAAGTCTCACTGAAGAGCGGGCCACGCTCGGGCACCGCGGTGACGACCAGACCGTGATCTTCTTCAGTCTTGCGAGCGATCGCCGGTGCCGTATTTTTGTTCCGGCACCCGCGCACGTAATCGCAGCTCAATGACCATGCGTTGGGCGCGATGATAGGTCACAGTTAGGAAACTTTCCCGGTGGGGCTTGACAGCACCGGGGGTTCAGCAAGGACTATTTCCGTTAACAGTTAAGACTCCTTCGAGAAAGACGGAATCCCGCCGGGTCGTTCCCCACCACGACGGCGCGCAAACGGGAGTTCCGGCGACCTCAAAAGGCATCAATTCGACAGCTGAACAAACACAGCGGCGCCCCGGCCATCCGGGTCTCCGCTCGCTCCACAACCCCCGGACAGCAGATGTCCACCTTGTGTAAGTAACTCATCGAGGAGGATTCGCGTGAAGCGACGGATCGCGGTTGCCGCGGCGCTCGCAGCGACGCTGATTGGTGCCGCAGCGTGCGGCAGCAGCAGCGACAAGAAGGACAACAGCGCAAGCCTGGGCAGCCTTGACGGCAAGGGCAAGACCATCAACGCCTGGATCATGGCGGATGCCCAGAACCCGAAGTGGAAGCCCATCCTGGACGACTCGATCGCCCGCTTCAAGGCCGCCACCGGCGCCGACGTGAACGTCACGTTCACCAACTGGCCGAACCACCTGCAGCAGCTGGACGCGGCCCTCAACGCCGGCACCGGACCGGACGTGGTCGAGCTCGGCAACACCGAGGCTCCGAAGTACGTCTTCGGTGGCGGTCTGAAGGACCTCACCAGCGTCAAGAGCCGGTTCGACAACAACTCCACCTGGCT
>Ga0068863_100003196_pt1 | contig 16201 bp, 17 predicted proteins | sample KBSSwiS62_FD_66596 | JGI IMG/M metagenome (GOLD analysis project Ga0068863, IMG submission 66596) | Switchgrass rhizosphere microbial communities from Kellogg Biological Station, Michigan, USA - KBS Switchgrass S6-2 | ecosystem: Host-associated > Plants > Roots > Rhizosphere > Soil ...
CCGCCGTAGGCGACCACGGTCAGGTCCGTCACGTCGGACCGCAGCAGGGCCCGGACCAGGGACATCGGCTTGCGGCGGGAGCCCCACCCGCCGATCCCGATGGTCATTCCCGACCGCAGTCGGGCGACGACCTCCGCCTCGGTCATCAGCTTGTCGGTCATGCCACTTCTCCGTTCCCACACGGGGCGTGCGTAGCCCGGACCGTACAAGACCAAGCGCTTGGTTGGAAGCGGTCCGAACCCCGGCTGCGCTCTGCCGTCCGCGCGACGCCGGCGTGTAGCATCGACTGGAAACCAAGCGCTTGGATGTAGTACGACTGGGGGACGCCGTGACGGAACCGGAGAACCGCCGAGACTCGATCCTGCGGGCCTCGGCCGCGTTGTTCGCCCGGCAGGGGGTCGCCTCGACCACTGTCCGGCAGATCGCCGCCGAGGTCGGCGTCCTGTCGGGGAGCCTCTTCCATCATTTCCCGTCGAAGGACGCGATCGTCGACGAGATCATGACGAACTATCTCACGGAGGTCCGCCTGCGCTACCGCGCCGTCCTCGCCGCCGAGGACGGGCCGCGGGCGCAGCTGGAGGCCCTGATCACCACTTCCCTCCGGCTCGCCGAGGCGGACCCCCACGCGGCGATGATCTACCAGAACGAGCTCGCCTACCTGCGCGAGCTGCCCCAGTACGAGTCGCTGAAGGAAGCCGCCGTCGAGATCCAGCAGACCTGGCTGACCATCATCGAAGCGGGCCGCGCGGACGGCAGCTTCCGGACCGACATCGACCCCAAGGTGCTCTACCGGTTCATGCGGGACGCGGTCTGGCTGTCCGTGCGGTGGTACCGGCCCGACGGGCCGTACACCGTCGACCAGCTGGCCAAGGACTGCGCGTCGATCTTCCTCGACGGCTACGCCGCCTTCGACACGGACTGAGGCGGGACCGCGCGGAGCCGCCGGTCGCCTCCTCATCGGGCCGCGACCCCGATCGGGAGGACCTCGACACCGGAGCGGCCCGCCGCCAGGCACAGCCGCTCCGGCCGGTCCCCGAGCACCGCGTTGGGCTGGTCCGTGAACCGGTGGGGGCGGGTGTCGACGTACGGCAGGTCCTCGGTCGTGGTCACTCTCATGTCGTGTCCTCGTCTCGTCCTCGACTGGGCGCGAGTGGTGCGGTTCAGCCGATCCGCTCGACGACCAGGGCCATGCCCTGACCGCCCGCCGCACACATGGTGACGACGCCTACCGAGCCGTCGGTCTCGCGCAGGCCGTTGAGCAGCGTGGTGGTGAGCCGGGCACCGGTCTGGCCGAACGGGTGCCCGAGCGCGACGGCCCCGCCGTGCACGTTGACCTTCTGCACGTCGATACCGATCTTGTCGATGCAGGGCAGCACCTGGGCGGCGAAGGCCTCGTTCAGCTCCATGAGGTCGATGTCGCGGACGGTCATGCCTGCGTGGCCGAGCGCCCGGGCCACCGCGTCCACCGGGCCGAGGCCCATGATCTCCGGGCTCAGCGCGGACACCCCGGTCGCGACCACCCGGGCGAGCGGGGTGACGCCCAGCTCGGCGGCCTTCGCCTCCGAGGCCAGCACGAGCGCCGCCGCCCCGTCGTTCAACGGGCAGCAGTTGCCCGCGGTGACGGTGCCGTGCTCCCGGAAGACGGGCTTGAGCCCGGCCAGCTTCTCGGCGGTCACCCCGGGGCGTGGCCCGTCGTCGGTGGCGACGACCGTGCCGTCCGGCAGGGTGACCGGGGTGATGTCCCCGGCGAAGAAGCCGGACGCGATGGCGGCCTGCGCGCGGTTCTGGCTCAGCGCCGCGAACTCGTCCTGCGCGGCCCGGCTGACCCCGCACGCGTCCGCGACGTTCTCCGCGGTCTCGCCCATCGCGATGTAGAGGTCCGGCAGGAGGCCGTCGGCACGCGGGTCCTTCCACGGCTCGCCCTGCGCAGCGCGCTCGGCGGCACTGGCGGTGGCCCCGGCGAACACCGGGTTGCGCGTGTCCGGCATGCCGTCGGACTTGCCTGCGCCGTAGCGGGACACGCACTCGACGCCCGCCGACACCACGACGTCCGCCTCACCGACCGCGATGGCGTGCGCCGCCATCCGCGTGGTCTGCACGCTCGAGGCGCAGTACCGCTGCACGGTCGCGCCGGGCACGGAGTCCAGCCCCAGCAGGACGGCCGTGGCCCGGCCGAGGCCGTAGCCCTGCTCCCCCGCGGGCTGCCCGCAGCCCATCAGCAGATCGTCGATCGTCGCGGGGTCGAGGGCGGGCACCTGGTCGAGCGCGGCCCGGACCAGCTGGGCGGCCAGGTCGTCCGGACGGAGGTCCTTCAGCGAGCCCTTCCCCGCGCGGCCGATCGGCGACCGCGCCGCCGCGACGATGACGGGCCAAGACCCGTCGACGCTTCTCACCATGTCCAGCCTCCAGCCAACCAATCGCTTGCTTGCCCACGGTACACAACCGGACGACCGAACAGCAGTCCCCGCGTCACCCCAGCGCGGCGAGCTCGTCAGGGGTCAGCTCGAGGTGCGCCGCCGCCACCGAGTCCTGCACGGACTCCGGTCGGCTGGCCCCCGGGATCGGGACGACGCACGGATCCTTCGCCAGCGCCCAGGCCAGCGCGACCCGCTGCGGGCTGATCCCGCGCGCCTCGGCGACCCGCGCGAACGCCGACGCACTCGCACCCAGCCCCTTCGCCTCCGACATGCCGCCGAGCGGGCTCCACGAGAGGAACGTCAGCCCGAGCTCCGCGCAGACCGCGATCTCCGGCTCGCTGCTGCGGAAGCGCGGGGAGAACTCGTTCTGCACCGACACCAGCGCCGGGCCGAGGATGGCGCTCGCCTCGCGGATCTGCGCCGGGTTCGCGTTGGAGATGCCGACCCGACGGACCAGGCCCTCGTCGGAGAGGCCCTTCAGGGCGTGCATCGACTCGGCATACGGGCGGCACGGATCCGGCCGGTGGTGCTGGTAGAGCGGCAGCGGCTCGAGCCCGAGCCTCCGGATCGACGCCTGGCACGCCGCGCGCAGGTGCTCCGCACCCCCGTCGATCCCCCAGTTGTCCGGCTCGTGTCGCGTGTGGCCCCCCTTGGTCGCGACGATCACCCGGTCGATCGCACCGGGTCGGGCCCGCAGGGCCGCGGCCAGCGCCTCCTCGTTCACCCCGTAGCCGGGCCGCGGGCCGTATACGTCCGCGGTGTCGAACAGGGTCACCCCGGCGTCGAGCGCCGCGTGCACCGCCCGTACCCCACGGGCGGTGTCGTAGCCGGGCCGCTGGGTCAAGGTCATCGCACCCATGCCGATCGCCGACACCTCGACGTCGCCGAGGCGGCGGGTGGGCAGCGTCGTCGCGGCGGTCACGAGCTCACCTCGACCGTCTCGACCGGCCGCAGTTGCTCGCGGACCTTCGCCACCCGCTCGTCCCAGCGGTCGAGCCACTCCGGGTGCGGGAACAGGTGCGTGCGCCTCTCGGCCATGCCCCGCACCACGAGGTCGGCGACCTCGGCGGGCGGCAGGCCCGCATCGATCGCGGCGTCCACCTGTTGCCGCAGGTCCTCCAGCTCCGGGTCCGCCTCCGAACGCGGGACGTGTCCGGGCGGGGCGTTGCGCTCGTCGTGGCGGATCGCCGTGGCGGTGAAGGCCGGGCACAGCACCGCGACACCGACGTGCGGCGCATCCTCGGCCAGCTCGGCGGCCAACCCCTCGGACAGGGACACCACACCCGCCTTGGAGACGTTGTAGGAGATCAGGTGCCCGCCGGTGAGGAACCCGGACATCGACGCGGTGTTGACGATGTAGGCCTCGGGCTGCGCGGTGAGGATCGGCAGGAAGATCCGGCAGCCGTGGATCACCCCCCACAGGTTCACCCCCAGGACCCATTCCCAGGTGGCGGTCGGGGTGCGCGAGAACCGTTGCTGCCCACCGACTCCCGCGTTGTTGCAGAGCACGTGCACCGCGCCGAACCGGGCGACGGCGGCCTCGGCCAGGGCCTGCACCGACGCCTCGTCCGCCACGTCCGTCGGCACGGCGAGCACCTCACCTGCCGCGGAGAGCCGGGTCCGCGCCTCGGCGAGGGCCGTCGCGTCGTTGTCGGCGAGGACCACCGACATGCCCTCGGCGAGGAAGCGCTCGGCCAGGGCGTACCCGATCCCGTGGGCCGCACCGGTCACCACGGCGACCCGGCCCCGGAGCTCACGCATCGGGCTGTCCGGTCACGGCACTCGGGCGAAGCGGCAGGGTCGTCATCGATCCTCCTCGACAGCGCGGCGAGCCCGCCCGTCGCGAACTCGCGTAGCAAGCGATTGGTCGGCGGACTCCGACCCTGTCCGAGGACGGCCACCACGTCAAGCGCGAGCACATCCTGTTGAGCGGAACAGGTCGTTCCGCGGCCCGGCGCGGCTCACTAGCGTCCGCCTCACACGGCGCCGACGCCCCCTTCCGTGGCCGGGCGGGCGCACGGACGAGGAGCTGACATGTCGGATACCCCCACACCACTCCCGGACGAGGTCGACGTCGTCGTCGTCGGTTCGGGCGGTGCGGCGTTGACGGGCGCCTACACCGCGGCCGCGCACGGCCTTCGGGTCCTGGTGCTCGAGAAGACCCCCTACGTCGGCGGCACCAGTGCGTACTCCGGCTCCGGCCTGTGGCTGCCGGGCAACGACGTGCTGCGGCGGGCCGGGATCGACGACTCCGTCGAGGACGGTCTGGTCTACCTGCGCGCCACGATCGGCGACCGCACCCCGGCCGAGCTGCAGGAGGCCTACGTCCGCACCGGGCCCGAGCTGGTCGCGTTCCTGGAGAAGGCCCCGGAGATCGAGTTCCAGGTGCTGCCCTTCCCGGACTACTTCGAGGCCGAGGGCCGCTGCAAGCCGATGGGCCGCGGGATCTGCCCGGTCCCGCTCGCGGGCGCGGACCTCGGCGCGCGCCTGGACCTGCTGCGCCCGACCGTCGCCGCCGACCAGTTCGGGCTCGACGTGCCGCGCGACGAGCTCGTCGGCGGCCAGGCGCTGATCGGCAGGCTGTTGCTCGCGCTCGACGCCACCGGCAACGCCGAGGTCCGCACCTCCAGCCCGCTCGGGTCGCTGGTCACCACGGACGGGCGGGTCACCGGCGTCCGGGTCGGCGACCAGGAGGTCCGGGCCCGGGCGGGCGTGCTGCTCGCCGCAGGCGGCTACGAGTGCGATCCCGCCCGGCGTCGGGAGTACCACGGGCTGCCCGGCGCGGCCTGGACCTCGGCGGCCCCCGGGTCCAACACCGGTGACGCGCTGGCCGCGGCCTTGTCGGTCGGCGCGGCCGTCGACCTCCTCGACGAGGCCTGGTGGTGCCCCGCGACCCTGTTCCCGAACGGGCACGCGGTCTTCACCCTCGGCCTGTCGGGCGGCATCGTCGTGGGGCCGGACGGAAAGCGGTTCGCCAACGAGTCGCTGCCCTACGACCGCATGGGACACCGGATGCGGACGGTGATGGCCGAGCACGGCCCGGACACGCCGTTCTGGTGGATCTTCGACACACGGACCGAGAGCGTGCCCGGCATCTGCTTCCCCGCCCCCGACGTCGCGGAGTTCCGCGCCGCGGGCCTGTGGCACAGCGCCGCCACCCCGGAGGAGCTGGCCGCTGCCCTGGGCGTGCCCGCCGATGTGCTGCGCGCCACCGTCGACCGCTTCAACGGCTTCGCCCGCAGCGGTATCGACGAGGACTTCCACCGCGGCGAGGACGACTACGACCGCTTCTTCGCCTCAGGCGAGGGCCCGAACCCCGTGCTGGTCCCGCTCGAGCAGGGCGAGCTGCACGCCGTCCGGCTCGTGCTCGGCGACCTCGGCTCGAAGGGCGGCGCCCGGATCGACACCTCCGGGCAGGTCCTGGCCGAGGACGGTTCCCCGATCGGCGGCCTGTACGCCGCGGGGAACTCGGCAGCGTCGGTGGCCGGGCACGTCTACCCCGCGCCGGGCACCCCGCTCGGCTCCGGCATGGTCTTCGCCTACCGCGCCGCGAACGCGCTGAAGGACGTGCGCCAGCCGGCGTGACCCGACCCCGGGGGACCGTCCTGCTCGGCTCGGATCAGCGCAGGACGGTCCCCTTGGTCTCCGGCGTGAACCAGGCCGAGATCCCGCACAGCGCGGCCAGCACCATGCTGTAGACGATGAACACGTGCGCCAGCCCGATGCTGGACAGCCAGGAGTTCAGGTAGGCCGCGGTGCCGCCGAACAGCGCCGCGGACACCGACACCGCCAGGCCCACGCCGGTGGCCCGCCGCTCGGTGGAGAACAGCTCGGCGAACCAGGCCACCTGCACGCTGCCGCCGAAGGCGTTGAGCACCAGCGCCACCGTCATGGCGAGCAGCAGGGTCAGCGAGCTCGGCCCGAGCACGGCGTTGAGCGGGAAGGACAACACGATCACGCCGACCGCCCAGAGCAGGACGTTGCGCCGCCTGCCCCACCGGTCGGACAGCCTGCCCGCGAACCCGATCGCGACGATCCCGATCGCGTTCGCGACCACGCCCGCCCAGAGCGCGCCCTGGTCGTTCACGCCGTGGAAGGTGATGGCGTACGCGGGCGCGCTGACCGACCAGACGTAGTTGAACAGGGTGGTGGCCGCCACGATCATCATGACCCGGAACAGCGCCATCGGGTAGGACACCGTCGGGGCGACGCGCGCGTCGGGCGCCGGCGCGCTCGCCTCGCCCTTCGACCGGTAGAACGTCTCGGTCTCCGCCAGCGAGCGGCGCAGGTACAGCGCCAGCAGCCCGAGCAGCGCCCCCACCAGGAACGGGATGCGCCAGGCCCAGGAGACGAGCTCCTCGCGGGTGAGCACGCTGCGCATCAGCGCCGCCAGCAGCGTCGCGACCAGCGCGCCGCCGACCGTCGACATCACGATCGTGCTGCCCCAGAACCCGCGGTTGCGCGGTGAGGCGACCTCCGCGAGGTAGGTGTAGGCGCCGCCCAGCTCCCCGCCGTGCGCGAAGCCCTGCAGGCAGCGCGCGAACAGCAGGTAGAAGGCCGCCCCCACGCCGATCGTCTCGTAGGTCGGCCCGACGGCGACGAGCAGGCTCGACAGCGCCACCAGCGACATGGTGAGCACCAGTCCGAACCGGCGGCCGCGCCGGTCCGCGATCCGCCCGAACACCAGGCCGCCGAGCGGGCGGACCAGGAAGCCCGCCGCGAACACCGCGAGGGTGGACAGCAGGCTCGCCACGGAGTCGCCGCCCGCGAAGAAGTGCCCCGAGAAGTAGATCGAGAAGGTCGCGAAGATCGTCCAGTCGAACCACTCGAGCACGTTGCCGAGGTTGACCGCCGCGATCGTGCGCCAGGCAGGCCGAGTGTGGGTCGTGGAGTCGGTCGTGGAGTCGCCACCGGCCGCGGCGGAGGTGTCCCGGTCGCGCGCGGCGTCGTCGTGGTGGGTGGTCATCGTCGATCCCCCGGGGGCGGCGCCGAGCAGAAGCCGGCGGTGTGGTGGGTGTGGTGGCGGCTGGGTCAGGTACGGGACCGAGGGAACCGGTAGACCTCGAACACGTGGTCCGGGCAGACCAGGCTGCAGGCGGTGCAGCCGGTGCAGCCGTCGTGCAGGATCGGGTACCGGTAGCCGACCGAGTTCAGCTCCGATGACATCGTCAGCACGTCCGGCGGGCAGGCGGCGAGGCACAGCTCGCAGCCCTTGCACTTCTCCGGGTCGATGGTCAGCGTGCCCCGCGTGCTCATGTCGTGCCCTTCGTCCGCGGCCGCAGGTCGCCCAGCGGATAGACCTCCTCCATCGAGGAGGCCATGTAGTCCGGGCCCTGGGGCGCGGTGACGAACCAGCCCGTCGGGCACATCGTCAGGATCTCGACCAGGGAGAACCCCTCCCCCGCTAGCTGGGACTCGAACGCCGTGCGGATCATCTTCTTGGTGCGCAGCACCCCGCCTGCCGTGCCGACGGTGCCCCGACCCACGTAGCCCACGCCGTCGAGCGAGGCGACGAGGTCCGCGACCGGGATCGGGTGGCCGTGGACGGCGGCGTCACGGCCCTCGAGGCTGGTCTTGGTGCGCTGCCCGACGACCGTGGTGGCGGTCTGCTGGCCTCCGGTGTCGCCGAAGACGCCGTTGTTCAGCAGAATCGCGGTGACGTTCTCCCCGCGGGCGGCGGTGTGCAGGACCTCCTGCAGGCCCTCGTTGACCATGTCACCGTCGCCTTGCAGCGTGAAGGTGGCGACGTCGGGTCGCATCCGCTTGATCCCGGTGGCGCAGGAGGGCGCGCGCCCGTGCAGGCACTGCAGCACGTCGATGTCCATGATCCGGACGAAGCTGCCGTAGCAGCCGTGCCCGACCACGCCGATCGTGCGCTGCACGATCCCCAGCTCCTGCAGCGTCTCCAGCAGGATCCGCAGCGCCACGGGCTCGCCGCAGCCGGGGCAGAGCGAATGCTCGCCGAGCAGCAGCGGCGACGTGCTCGCCACCGGGGTGAGGCCGAGCGGCGCGGTGCCCGTCGGCACCACCGGGCCCCGCTCGATCGTGGATTCGGTGGTCATCGGGGGTCCCCCTCGGGCAGGGCGGCGAGGATCCGCTCGCGGATCACCGGCGCGTCGAGCAGTGGGCCGTAGCTGAGTCCGGACTCGTGGATGCTGACCCCGCCGATGAAGCGGATGGCCGAGCGGTCGTGGGCGTACTGCCGCACGTCGTCGATCATCTGGCCGCCGTTGAGCTCGTAGACGAGCACCCGGCGGGCGCTCCGGGTGGCCTCCTCCAGCGCGGGCCCGGGGAAGGGCCACAACGTGATCGGCCGGAACCAGCCGACTCGGTGGCCCTCGGCGCGCAGCTCCGCCACGACGTGCTCGACGAACAGCGCCGCCGACCCGAACGCGACGACCACGGTGTCCGCGTCCTCGCAGTGGGCGCTCTCGCTGCGCTGCTCGATCTCGTTGATCGCCGCGAACTTGGCGGCGATGTTCTGCCAGTGCAGGTCCGGCCCGGGGCCCGGGTCGGTCGCCTTGCCCATCGCCCAGGTCCAGACCTGGCGGGACTGGCCGGTGCCGCCTCGGGTGCCGTCGAGCTCCCAGTCCTTGGGCGGCAGCGGGCCGAAGTCCAGCTTCTCCAGCCGCACCCCGACGCGGGTCTGGGCCAGCAGCGGGTCCCCGTAGAGCATGGTGGGGGCGCGGTGCAGGTCCGAGAGGTGGAACAGCAGCTGGGTGTGCTCGATCGCCTCGGGCACGTCCTTGGGCGCAAGAGTGATCGTGCGGTAGTCCCCCCAGCCGCCGCCGCGGGTGGCCTGGAAGTAGTCCTGTTGGTTGCGGGCCAGGTTGAACACGACCATCGGCGTCTCGTTCAGGGCGGCCTCGGCGATGGCCTCCTGCATCAGCGCGATGCCCTGCCCGCAGGAGCCGGTGGCCGCGCGCGCACCGGTCGAGGCGGCGCCGAGCGCCATGTTCACGCCCTCGATCTCGCTCTCGCAGTTGATGCACGTGCCGCCCGCCGCAGGCAGCGCCTCCGCGAGGTGCTCGAGCAGGGGGGTGAAGGGGGACATCGGGTAGCCCGCGAAGAAGCGGCAGCCAGCGAGGATCGCGGCCTCGCCGATCGCGGCGGCGCCCTCCATCAGGGTGAGCTCGGGCGTGGCGGCGGCGGTCACGCGGCCACCCCCGCCACGGTCTCGATGCCCGCACGCAGGGCACGGGCGTTGCCCTCCGCGTGCTGGCGGCGGTACGCGGGCAGCAACGAGGTCATGGCCTCCACCAGGGACTCCTCCGAGACGAGCGGGACGAGGGCGATGAAGGCACCGAGCAGCACGAACCCGCCTGCCTGCGGCACGCCCAGCTCGGCGGCGAGCCGGGTGGCCGGGACCGCGGTGACCTGGTACCCCTCCCCCGCTCCCGCCGGGTCGACGACCGACGAGTTCAGCAGCAGGACCGCACCCGGTACGAGCCGCTCCGGCACCACCCCGGTGAACCGGTGGTTGGCCACGATGGCGGCGTGGAAGGCGGGCAGCACGGGCAGCGAGCGCAGCCGGGGCGCCTCCGCGACCGGCGGACCCACGACGACCGACGCGTTCGACGGGCCGCCGCGCATCTCACCGCCGTAGTCCGCCGCGAGCATCGCGTGCCTGCCGGCGCGGGTCGCGGCGAGCGCCAGGGTCTTGCCGATCAGCTGGATGCCCTGGCCGCCGATGCCGGCCAGGCGCACCGCGAACTCGTCCGGCCGTCCGTCGGTGGGGGTAGACGCCATGTTTTGCATTTTTAATTCAAAGCGTTCGAAAGTCAATGGTCGAACACGTCGGTCCTGCTCAGCGGTCGCGATCCACCAGGACTCGGAGCACGTCCCGCCCCGCACTCGACGGTTCCTCGACGGGCCCGGCCGCCAGGACCCCACGATCGCGCAGGGTCTCGACCGCGATGCGACCCAGCAGGTCGACGTGCTCCACCACGGCCTCCGCCGCGCCGTGCGGATCTCCAGCCCGCAGACACTCGTTCTCGCGCAACAGGAACGTGCGCTCGGCGCTCACCGAGCGCGGCATCGACAAGCGCGACGCGGCCGGCACCAGCCCGCCGAACGTCCGCAACAACGACCGCATCCGCGGCCCGCCCGCCGCCCGGTTGACCGTGCGCCGGAACTCGCGGGCGCGCTCCTCCCACTCGTCGACGGACGTGGCGTCCCGCGCCTGCGCCGCGACGACGTCCAGCGCCGCCAGGACGGCGGGGTCACCGCGGCGCGCCACCCGGGCGCTGCCGAGCGCGTTGACCATGCCGTAGAGCTCGAACGCCTCCCGCAGCATCTCGGCGTCGAACCGGCCGACGAAGACACCCTTGTGGAAGGGGATGACCACCAGCCCGTCGCGCTCGAGGACGATCATGGCCTCCCGCACGGGCGCCCGGCTCACCCCGAGCTCGTCCGCGACGGCGGCGAGGTCGATCCGGTCCCCCGCCTTCAGCCGGCCGCCGAAGAGCTGGTCGATGACGTGTGCGACCACCGCGTCGCTGGTCTTGGGACGGTGCAGCCGTGCGGAACCCACGACCCGACCCTACTTCCCGCCCAGCACCATCTCCCGCACCCGAGTGCGCATGACCTGCCCGGTCGCACCCGTGCGCGGGATCGTCGCCACCGTGACGACCCGGCGCGGGTGCTTGTGCCGGGCCAGCGCGCCGAGGCCCGCCCGCAGCGCCTCGACGCTCGGCACGGGAACGCCCGGCTCCGGCACGATCACGGCCGTGACGATCTCGCCCCACTGCTCGTCCGGCAGCCCCACGACCGCGACGTCCGCGATCCCCGGCAGCGTCCGCAGGGCGAGCTCGACCTCGACAGGTGGGATCGACTCGCCGCCGGAGCGGATGATCTCCCGCTTGCGTCCGGTGATGGTGAGGTAGCCGTCGTCGTCGAGCGTGCCGAGGTCCCCGGAGTGGTACCAGCCGCCCACCAGGGCCGCGGCGGTCTCCTCGGGACGGTTCAGATAGCCCGACATCAGGCCGGGTCCGCGGTGCAGGATCTCCCCGTCCTCGGCCAGCCGGACGACGGCGGGCGAGATCGGCCGCCCGACGGTGCCGGGGTGGGCGTCGATCTCCCAGTCCCGCAGGGCCGCCATCGGCCCGGCCTCGCTGCTGCCGTAGAGGATCGTGGTCGTGGCGTCCGGGGCGCGCACGCGCAGCCGGGCCACCAGCTCCGACGCCACGCTCGACGTGCCGGTGTCGGCGTGGGCGAGGCATGCCAGGTCGCCGGGCGCGGCCAGCACCCGCTCCCACACCGCCGGGATGCAGTACATCGCGCTGGGCCGGTGCCGCTCCACGGCGGCGTGCAGGTGCTCGGCGTCCGCGCGGGCGACCAGGTGCACCGTCGTGCGGTGCAGCCAGGCCTCCACGACGTAGTGCCAGCCGCCGTAGTGGGTCAGGGGGAAGCTGCTGAGCACCCCACGGTCACCGCGGATGGCCCCGCCGAAGGTGCCGCCGCCCGCGCCCGCCCGCAGGATCGTGGCGCGGTGGCTGACCAGCACCCCCTTCGGGGTCCCGGTGCTGCCGCTGGTCAGGTAGAGGATGTGCGGGTCGGTCTCGACCACCGGGGCTGCCGGCGGGGTGCTCGCGGCTGACGCCGCGAGCGCTGCGAGGTCGTTCGCCCGGCCGGTGCCGACGGTCGCGAACCGGGCGGGGGCCGCGAGCTCGGCCGCCGCCTCGGCCCGCGGCCCGTCCGCCACGACGAGCGCGGGCCGCACGTAGCCGAGCAGCGGCGCGACCTCTCCCGCGGTCAGGCTCGGCGGCAGCGGCGCGAACACGGCCCCGATCCGCGCGCAGGCGAGCAGGCCGGGCAGCGAGCCCAGCGAGCCCGCCGCCCACCACGTCACCCGGTCCCCCCGCCGGACCCCGAGCGCGCGCAGCGTGTGCGCGTAGCGGTTCGCCTCCCGGTCGAGGTCGACGAAGCCCACGTGCGCGTCGCCCAGGGTGGCGGCGACGCCGTGTGGGCGGAGCAGGGCGGCGTCGGACAGGACGTCCCCGACGAGCAGACCCGGGTGGGACACGCGCATCAGCTCCCCGTCGGGACGGCGACGGCCGCGCCGACCTCCTCGTCGAACCAGTGCAGGAAGTCGAGGTACTCCGCCAGCGACTCGATGCCCGGCACGTCCGGCACCGTGCGGGTGATCCCGATCTCCGCGTACTGCCCCGAGTAGGCCTCCAGCAGCTGCTCGCGGTAGGCGCGCAGCCGGTCCGGGGTGGCGCCCGCGAAGCCGCTCGGCAGCTCCACGCCGGTCGGCTGCTTGAGCCAGGTCACCTCGAAGGTGTCCTCCTTGCCCGCGAAGTCCGGCTGGGAGCGGAGGTAGTCCAGCAACGGCGGGATCTCCTCGATCGTGAAGTTCGTGGGATTGGGCTGCCAGCCGTCGTAGCGGGCGGCCCGGCGCAGCGCGGGCTTGGAGTTGCCGCCCACGTGAATCGGCGGGCGCGGCTTCTGCACCGGTTTCGGCTCCACCGCGAGCCCGCTGATCTGGAAGTACCTCCCGTGGTGCTCGGGCTCGTCCTGGGTCCACAGCGTGTCCAGCGCCGCCAGGATCTCGTCGGTCATCGCGCCGCGCTCGGCGAAGGGCACGCCCATCGCCTCGAACTCCGCCACGGCGTGGCCGACGCCCACCGAGACGTTCACCCGGCCGCCGGAGAGCAGGTCGATCGTCGAGATCGTCTTCGCCAGCCGCAGCGGGTGATGGTAGGGCGCCACCAGCACGGTGTGGTCCACCCGCAGCCGGGTGGTGTAGGCCGCCGCGAAGGCCATGAGCGCCAACGGCTCGTGCCAGAACGCGCCGAGGCGGGGGACCTCGAAGTGCGGCATGCCGAGGTGCTCGGAGATCAGCACGGCGTGATAGTGGAGCGCGTCCGCGGTGCCGAGGACCCGGCGGAAGCCCTCGGCCCCGAGATGGTGCGACCAGGGCATGAGGGTGGGGATGTGGCTCACGCCGGGCAGGATCAGGTCGAACCTCATCGTTCAGTCCTCCGCTCGGGCGGGCGGCCACCCCGGCAGGGTGTAGACCCGGTCGTCCCGGTCGCGGGTGCCCTTCGGACCCGGGATGTCGGTGTCGTAGAACAGGTTCGCGTCCGAACGGGTCCAGTCCCGCACGGCGAAGCGCTCGGCGATCCGCCATCGCCCCTCGCGGCGCTCCATCCGGTCGACGTAGCGGCAGCCGGAGGTGTAGTCCTGCTCCGGCTCGCCGATATAGCGGTGGGTGTTGACCGCGTAGGACTCGCTGCGGGCCACGTCGCCGTCGATCTCGACGTACTGCTGCCCGACGAGGTGCTGGGTCACCAGGTTCTCCGGCATGACCTTCATGAGGAAGTCGACGAAGCCCTCCACGTCACCGTCGTAGCCGGTGTGGTGGTCGAGGGCGCCGGGGTGGTAGCAGGTGCGCAGCAGGTCCCAGTCCCGCCGGTCGACCGCGCGGGTGTACCGCGCGAGGACCTCGGCGATCTCCTGGCGGTCGGTCCATCGACGTAGCTCCGCGGTGAGGTCCTCGCCCATCTGTCCTCGCTTCCTCGAGAGGGTGCATCGTCCCGATCCCACCACGGGGGACGATATCTATCAAGCGCTTGCTCCGCCGCGGGCGTCGAAGGGTGGGTCAGAGCGGGAGGGCGGCCAGATCCTCGTCGGTCAGCGTCCAAGCCGCGGCGGCGGCGTTGGTGGCGACCTGCTCGGGGCGGGTGGCGCCCGCGATCACCGACGCGACCCCCTCCTGCGCCGCCAGCCAGGCGATGGCCAGCTCCAGGACGGTGTGGCCGCGCTCCTCGGCGAAGGCGGTGAGCGCCTCCACCTTCGCGAAGTTCTCGTCGTTGACGACCTTGTCCGCGAAGAAGCCCATGGTCGCGAACCGACTGCCCTCGGGGTACTCCGCGCCGCGCCGGTACTTGCCCGACAGCAGGCCCGAGGCCAGCGGGAAGTACGGGATGATCCCGATCTTGTGCGCCCGGGCCGCGGGCACGATCTCCGCCTCCACCCCGCGGGAGAGCAGGTTCCACTCGATCTGCGTGCCGCAGAAGCGGGCCAGCGACTTCTCCGCCGCCACCTCCGCGGCGGCGGCGATGCTCTCGGGGGTGACGTTCGACGACGCGACGTGCAGCACCTTGCCCGCCCGGACCAGCTCGTCGAGGGCCTCCTGGGCCTCCTCGAACGGGGCGTCCGGGTCGACGTAGTGCTGGTAGTACAGGTCGATCCGGTCGGTCTGCAACCGACGCAGGCTGCCCTCGCAGGCCTCCAGGATCCGGGTGCGCAGCGCGCCCGGCTCGTAGGGCACGTCCTTGGGCCGGGGCAGGAACTTGGTCGCGATGACCGCCTCGTCCCGCCTGCCCTTGAGGGCCAGCCCGATGTACTCCTCCGACCTGCCCTGCCCGTACATCTCGGCGGTGTCGAGGTGGGTCACCCCCGCCTCGAGCGCCGCGTCGATCACCGCCTTGCTCTGCGCGGGGTCGAGCTTCATGCCGAAGTTGTTGCAACCGAGGCCGATGAGCGACAGGACGGGGCCGTCGCCGCCGAGCTGGCGTGTCTGCACTGGGGGTCCTTTCGGGCTACTCGTCGTAGGTGACCTCGACCTGGTCGGTGACCGGGTGGGCCTGACAGCCCAGCACCCAGCCCTCGTCGAGGTCCTCGGCCTCCAGGACGTCGTTGCGGGTCATGGCGATCTCGCCGGATTTGACCTTACAAGCGCAGGCGCTGCAGGCGCCCTCCCTGCAGGAGAACGGCGCCTCCATGCCGGCCGCGCGGAGCAGGTCGAGCAGCGGGGTGGCGCGCGGCCAGGCCAGCTCGCGGCGCTCGCCGTCGAGGGTGACGGTGAGCCGTGCGGCGTCGACGTCGTCCGCCGGGTCCGCGACGGTCTCGGGCACGTCCGCGAACGGGTCGGTGGACAGCGACAGGAACCGCTCGACGACGATGCGGTCCTTGGCCATGCCCGCCTCGTCCAAGGCCGTGGTCACGGCGTCCATGTACGGGGCGGGGCCGCAGATGAAGGCGGCGTCGCGGTCGATGTGGGGGGCGGCGAGCGCGCGCAGCCTGGCGACCGTGGGCAGCCCCTCGACGCTCTCCAACAGGTGCAGCACGGTGAGCCGCTCCGGGAACCGCGCCGTGAGCTCGCGCAGGGCCCCGGCGAAGATCACCGACGACTCGTCCCGGTTGGCGTACACCATGACGACCGAGCCGCTCCCCCGCTCCAGCACCGAGCGGGTGATCGACATGATCGGGGTGATCCCGCTGCCGCCCGCGAACAGCAGCAGGTCGGCGTCGAGCGTGCGGGGGGTGAACCGGCCCGCGGGTGGGAGCACCTCGAGCTCGTGGCCCGCCTCGAGCGTGTCGCAGATCCAGTTCGACACGGCGCCGCCCTCGACCCGCTTGACGGTGACCGTGAGATGCTCGTCCAGCTCGGGCGCGCTGGCCAGGGAGTAGCAGCGGGCCGCGGAGCGACCGCCGTCCCCCGGCACGCGCACCGTGAGGAACTGACCGGGCGCGTAACGGAAGCGCTCCGCGAGGTCGGCGGGCACCTCGAAGACCACCGACCGCGCGTCGGCGGTCTCGTGCACCACCTCGCGGACCACCAGCCGGTGTCCCGCGGTCGCCGCGACGAGCCCGGCGTCCTCAGGGGTCGTCACGGCCGTCGTCACCCTCGTCACTCCTCCTCGTCCGGAACGTCGATGCGCCCGGCCCGCACCGCCGCCTCGATCGAGGACCGCATGGCGTGGCACGTCGGGGTCATCGCGCGGGCGGTGAGGTCGGGCGCGAGCGCGAACTCCGCGCAGTGGGTCGTGCTCGTC
>Ga0068863_100003198_pt1 | contig 16199 bp, 22 predicted proteins | sample KBSSwiS62_FD_66596 | JGI IMG/M metagenome (GOLD analysis project Ga0068863, IMG submission 66596) | Switchgrass rhizosphere microbial communities from Kellogg Biological Station, Michigan, USA - KBS Switchgrass S6-2 | ecosystem: Host-associated > Plants > Roots > Rhizosphere > Soil ...
CCTTGCGGCTGATCTGGCAGTAATTGCCAAGCCGCACGGTCGGCGTATGCACGGTCGCCGTGGCGTCGTCGCCTTCGAGCTGCGCGTTGTTGAGATCGGGCGAAGCCAGAGCCTGGGTCTGCCACTCGTGCAGCACCGCTTTTTGGCCGACGCGATCGATATTGGTGATGAACGGCGTTTCAGTCGGATCGATGTTATAGATCACATCGGTCAGGTCCTCACGATTACCCTTGGTGGAGTAAATCGTCTGGGTTGCTGCTGGGACAGTCATCGTGGTTTCTCCTAGCGGGCACGGCCAGCTCTCGCGGCTCGTTGCGCTCGCAATAATGCGACACCGTCTTTCACGTCGCCGGTGGCGCTGAGTTTCTGTTTTGCGGTTTGAAGGGCTTGCACTCCCCGGTTACCCGAGAAGGCGACTCCAGGCTTCTGGACTGCTGGAAGGTCTCTGGCTTTGGCAGCTTCGACTTGGCCTTTGGACGCTCGGAACTTGATCGCATCGTGGAACAGGGCCTGCACCCTGTGGTCGCGCATGCTGAGTGATGCTTGACCGTTCCACAGCGCGTTGATCTCGTGCGGCGAGAAGCCGACATCGGTCAGCGTCTTGGCGCCCGTTTCGTGGACGATTTTCGCCTTGGCCGGGTCCCGCATGTCGGGATTGAGGTCGGCGAATTTCTGATCCTCTTGTGTCGACCAACGCGCCCAGTTGTGCCCGTATTCCTGCATCTGACGTTGCTGCGCTTGTTGCAGCTGCGCCTGCACGATGCCGAGCTTTTTAACGTGAGCGTCGTATTCGATGTACCTCGCCCAATCTTCTTTCGCCAGCTTCTCGACATCATCGAAACTCTGGATATCGGCGAACTGGTCGTTGTTGGCCAGCTGCCGATAAAGATCGGGCAAGGCGGCTTCGTATTGCTGCCTCACCTGTTCCAGCTGCATCCTCTCCTGCCCCACGATCTGTTCGACGTGTTGCCGGATTTGAGCAGCCTCATTCTGAGCCTTACGCACCGTCTGGCTGGCGGTCCTGTCCTGCTCGAGCAAATAGCTCTGAAGCTCAGGGTCGAGGTTCGCCCACTTTTCGCGTGCTTCTGCGCTCCAAGACCTCGGAGGTTCGCGTAGCTGAGGCTCTTCGCCTTCAGGGGCTTGCTCGTCAGTCTCACCGGTAGCCGGAGGGACTTCCTCCGGGGCGGTGCCGCTCTCGTCCTCATCGGGCGAGGCGATTTCGTCCGCGCTGCCATCGTCAGGCGCTGCGGGTTGTTGTGGGGTAGACGTTCGGCCTTCGGCCTCACCCTTCGGCTTCCTCAGGCCGCGCATCATGCGGCCAATTTCGGACGGGGTCATCTCGCCGAGTTTGACCGGCTCAGCAGGTCCTCGGACCTGGGCTGGCATGCCTTCGCCGGTCGGCATCGGGCTCTGCGACGGCGAGGGCTCTGTGGGCGCGGGAGATGGGCCGGAATCGGTCCCTTCAGCAGCGAACGGAATATTTGCTCTAAGCAGCCACATCTTCACCTGCCTTGGCTGCGTTCTTTTGGTTGATTTCGTCGAGATATTTCCGCTCGATGGCGGCGTCGCTGACCCAGATCGCCAGCTTCTTGCGCACCGCCTTGATCGCCTGCTTGGCGCGGTAGCATTCCTCGCGCAGCTGGATCTCATCCGGCTTGGAGGTGTCGGCGCGTTCGTCGGCATCGGCGAGCAGCGCGTCGAAAGCCTCGTTCAGCACCGGGTCATCGAGCAGCGCCTGGGCGCGCTGACCTCGGTTGATCCTGGCTTGCGATTTATCTTCCATCTACCCCTCAGACGTAGCCCAACCCGGCGAGCAGCGAAGCGAGATTTCCGGCATTGGTGAGCCCGCCGCTGAAATCGGACGCTACACCCCCGGGCATATTCGGATCAACCGGCAACCCCGTCACCGGATCGACCGGACCCGGCGCCGCCGCCGGTGTGTTCGCAGCCGTGTGCTGGCCCATCCAACGCTTGTAGTCTTGCAGACGGCCCATCCGGTTTTGCAGCAGGCCCATCGCTTCGGGGTTACGGGTGCCTTGACGGATGTCGCCTTGTACGCCGCGCATCAAGCCTTGCAGATTGCCGACCCGGCTCTGGAGTTGCGCCATCTTCTCGGGCGAGACCACGCCGGGATTGCTGCCGCGCCAGCCTTGCGGCTGACTGAGCCAATTGTTGCCGCCACCGCCATAGAGATTTTCGCGGCCCTGCCAGTGCGTGCCGCCGGAATGGCTGGCATCGAGGCGGGCAGGCATGGCCGGACCCTGCATGCTCATCGGGTTCGCCGGGCCTTGCGTGGCACGCGGCATCGGATTGTAGATGCCGCCGCCCGCCATCGGCGTGGTCGCCTGTGCGGAAGGCATCGCCGCTTGGTTCTGCTGAAAATTCTGTTGGCTCGGCATCATCGGCGTGGTGCGCGGGCCAGCCGGACCCCAAGGTCCCGCCATGTTGCCGCCCGCCATGCCGCCGGTGAGCGGACGCTGCTGCTTCATGCCGCCGCCGCCTGTGGGTGAGCTACCTCCCGCCATCGGATTTCCCCTTCGGTTTCGCTCGGGCCGCTGCGCGGCGCTCCTGGCTGCGCGCCTTCATGTCGGCTGCTCTAGCTTTAGCGTCCTGCTGCTTGATTGCCAAGTCGGCGGTGTGTTTTTGCTCCGTAAAATTCGTGTCGAGGATGTGCTTGTGGACCATGAGCTGCGCCTCGAGCCGCGCCTTGTCCATTTCGAGGTCGTGCTTCTGCTGCGCGATCTGCATCTGCGCCGCCGCCTTGGCCTGACCGACGGCGATGTCGGCTTCGGCTTGCAGCTTCTCGATCGCCGTCTTGTGCGCGGCCTCCATCTGCTTCACCTGCGCGGTCATCGCCACCTTCTGCTGCTCGACGGAGGCTTTCATCTGCGCCACAGCGGCGTCAGCCGCTGCTTTTTGTTGATCGGATTGCTGCTTGGCCTGAAGTGTGGCCTGGTCCGACTGCTGCTTGGCCTGCATCTTGGCCTGCTCGATCTGCAACTTGCCTTGGTTGGGATCGGGCGGCGCTGGCATCTGCGCATTGGGCTGCGGCTGCACGAAATATCGATCCACGTCCTTCTTGTCCAAGAGCCGCACCAGGTCGCGCGCCGAATTGTAGAAATTGATCGGGTTGACGAGGCCGAGTTGCCCGGCGGCGGCCTCGCGCTGGGCGTTGATCAAGACCAGCAGCTGCTGCATCTGCTCGGCCTTGCCGCCATGGCCCAGCCCGACATTGACCGTCATGTCGTTGCGGTCTTTCCAGGTGCGCGGATCGACCGTGACCCATTTGTTGCGCAACCTGAGCGTCATCTGCTGATCGCCGTTCTTGCGGATGGTATGGTGCAGCAGCCACATCATGTCGGCGATGCCGGTCTCGGCGAAGATCCTGGCGACGAGTTTCATTCTGGCCTGCGCCACATCGTAGAACTGCATCGCGGCGGTGGCGGTCTGGTTGTTGAGCGCGTCGGCATCGAGGCCTTGCCCCTGGCGGGTGACGCCAGTGCGCCACTCTCGCGTCGAGTCCATGTACTGGAGCATGGGATAGATGCTGCCGGTGATATCAGGATGGACGAAAGGATTTAGCCCGCCGGGGGTTTTGGTCCGCACAATGCCTCCTGGCCGAGAAATCAGCAGGTCATCGAGCGTGTTCTCATTCGAGTTGCTCTCCGCGACCTCGACGCGCGGGTTTAGCGTCAGATAGATATTATCCAGCAAGCCACGGGTCAGCGCGGTCTTGATCTTCTGGATGTCCATGACGAGGTCGGCAGCCGAGCGCCCGCACAGCCGGTGCGTGACTATGTACGGCGTGATGCAGGCGAACGGGATGACATCGACTTCTTCGATGTCTGGGACGCCTTGCTTGGTGAGGATTTTGCTTTCGTCGCCCGCCGTGGTGACTTTGTAGAGGCAGGGCTTGCCGTCGCCCTTGTAGTCCATCCGCACATAGTGCTCACAGACCGAAACACGTCGCATAATCTTGTTGAGATCATCGGACGATCCTTGCTTGTCACTGTCGTTGACGGTGTCCCTGGCCACGCTCTCGGACGATTGGCTGACGCCGCTCTCTTTCGGCAGGTCCTCGAGCATTTGCCGGTCGTAGCCCTGCTCGGTAAGCTCGCCGATGGCCTTGCCGCCTTCCGGCTCGTGGTAACAATAGTCGGTCTCTTGGATTTGCATGCCGGTGCGCCGCGACCAGCCAAATTCGTTCGGCGGCACCGGCACCACCCGATGGCGCTTCTTGCTGATCTTGTTAGTGACCTCGACATCGAAGGCACCTTCGACCTCGTCGGATGGGCTCAAAGCCGTGATCTCGACCTGATCTTGTTGCAGCAGCACCGCCATCACGTCCTCGGTGACGTTGTGATAGGTCTCCTTCTCGTCGCGGGTCTCCTCTTCGGTCCACACCTTGACGGTGCCGAGCTTCTCCAGCAGCGCGTCCTTGATCATCGTGTACAGGACTAAAAAGCCGTTGTTCTGCTGCGTGAACACGTGGTTCACGACATCGGTTTCCTGCTCGGCGGCGTCGATGTCGTCAGGTCCGACCGGATCGAACACCACCACCTCGTCGGAGCCTGCGAAAATCTCCATCAAGGAAGGCATCAGGCCTTCGATGGTGTCGGCGACATCGGTGGACACCGCCTTGCTGCGGCCCTCGGCGGGCAGCATGTCGGGCATCTCGCCGTAATAGTAATCGAGCGCCTTCTCGCGGCTCGACAAGAGTTTGGATTCAGAGTTGGAGCTGAGCGCGTCGGCCTTCTGCGCGGCGAGCATCGCCTGCAAATCATCGTCGGTCATCACATCGCGTGGGGTTGGCTTGCCGCCCGTGCCACCGCCGCCTGGGACGCGATAGGCCGCCATCACTCAGGCCCCGCGTTGATGATCAGCTCGAGCTTGCGCTGGTTTTCGCGGGTGCTGACCGGCGTGACGTGCCTGCGCTCCATGTCGCGCAAGAGATCATCGAGGGCGGCGTGCGCTTTGAGCCGCATCTGCTCTTCCTCGTTCCACTCGCCGACCGGCATGGCCGCCTCGTCGGGCCCGCCCCATTTCACCCAGGTCCTAAAGTGCGCCATCGTCGTCCTCGGTCCCGACCGGCTCGTAGGTCTCGATGAAAATCTCAGGTCGGCATGGGTACAGCTCGCCCTTGACGCCCTTGATGATCCAATCCGGCGTCCTCGCCGTCATGGTGCCCTCGAGCGTGACGATCTCGACGCTGTTGTCGGTGAAGAACACCTGCCCGCGCTCGTAGGCGGTGGCGATCGGCGCCGGGATGGCGGTCCAATTCTCCTTGGCGGCAGCGATCACGCTCTGCGCCGTCCACGCCTCGACCTCGACCGGCTTCTTGCGGAAGCGCATCAGGCAACTCCTTGTTCGGGATAGACCAACGTGCGGCCAAAATTGGCTTTGCTGGCATCCGACCTGTCGAGGATCATGGCGAGATACCTGAAAGCGTCCGCGCCGTTGGAGGTCCAGTCATGCACCGGCACGGGCCGCATCACGTTCAGCTTGTCATCGAACGATGCACGATAGAGCTTGAGCGCGTCAATACCCCGTTCGCATTTCAGGCGGTCAAACCAACAACGTGGCAGCATCACCTTGGCGGCGTTGATGCCATCCTCGATCCGGTGCATCGGACACACGGTGAGCGGACGCAGGCCGAGCTTCTCCAGCTGCTCGAACCTGGTGTTGCTCATGCCGAGAATTTTCGCCTGGCTGTCGTGCGGCACGATGTGCCCGGCATAGACGTAGGGCTTCTCGCGCACTTTCTGTGCGTAGTGGTCAAGCTCGGCGCCGGTCATCTCGTAATAGTCGATGACGTGGACCTCGCGGCCAACGACCTGCGCCCACCAGATCGCCGTGGCGTTGTTCTTGCCCAGGTCCCACGCGGTCCAGACTTGCGCTGCCGGATCGTAGGGCACGCCGACCACGCGCTTCTCGTCCTCGGCTCGAGCCATCAGCTTGCCGTAGTAGGCACCAATGATCGCCGCCTCGAAGCTGCATTCGAACTCCTGCGCGTACTGCTCCTCGGTCATGGTGCGCCTGGCGTCGGCAAGCTCGGCTTCGGAGATCAGACCCGTCTGGCTGGCCTTCAGCATCAGCCGGTAGAGCTGCACGTCCTTCCAGATGCCCTGGCCTTTCCAGATGTCGTAGAGGCCGACGCGGCCTTTCGGCGTGCCGATGAAGGTCGCCCAGCCGTGACGATCGGCCAGCATCGGACGGATCACCTCGCCCCACACCACGGGCCGCATGTCAGCATACTCATCGAGAATCGCACCATCGAGCCCGCCACCACGCATGCGGTCAGGATTGTCGGCGCCGTACAGCCGCACCCTCGAGCCATTGAGCAGATCGACGCGCAGCTCGCTCTCATTCGGCGGCTTGGCGAGCAGCGGGCGTGAGTAGTGCTTCAAATAATCCCAGCAAACATCTTTGGCTTGGTTCCACAGCGGCGCGATGTAGGCGAAGCGGCCATCCGGTTTGTCGCAACGGATCGCGGCGCGGATCGCGTCGTTCACTGCCGCGACCGTCTTGCCAGCGCGTCGATGTGCGACGATCACCGCCCAACGATTAGGTCGCCTGTGGAATGGTTTGAATACTGCCCGGGGCCGGTACGGAACGTGCGCGACCCCGGGATCAGCAATGCTCATCGGCTAACGCTTGCGCGATGTCGGCACCGGCTCGTCCGGCGCCAGCTCCTCACGCTGCTCACGCTCACGGCGCTGCCGATAAGTCTCGGCATCCTCGCCGGGCTGCTTCTGCGCTTGCGCTGTGGCTTCGTCGGCTTTTGCCTTGCGCTCTTCTTCGCTCAGCGTGCCGGAGCGCGCCTCCTCAGCTTCGCGGTTCTTGCGCTCGTTCTCGGCCTTGATCTTGGCCTCGCGCTCCTCGGCAATGGTCGCGTTGGCGTCGGCCTCGACTTCGGTTTGACCGACTTCCCAGCGGTCCGGCAAGCTCGGCACCGGCTCATCGATCGTCAGATCCTCGACTGCCACGGCCTCGCCTTCACGAGCTGCGCGCTCGCTCGCAGTCTCTTTGTCGCCAACCAGCCCGCCCTTCACGTCTTTGGCCGTGCGATTCTCACTTCGTGCTTCCGTCATCGTCGTTCTCCTTGGGTTCAGCCTCTTCGATCTCATCGGCCCATCTGTCGTCGTACTCAAGCTGTCTCACCCCGACGGGCTCGGGTGTACCAACTTCAACGCCCGAAGCGCCTTCTCCGCTCACGGACTCCGCAATATTCTCAACATCCAATCCGTTGCCGGTCTCGTCATCGTCGTCCAGCCATTTCACGGTATGGATGATCGGCGCATCGCCTCCTTCAAGCGTCTGCGGTGCGCGACCATCAAGGCGATTACCAATCTCGAGCGTGGCGTCGTGATCACCACAGGCAGCACGCTGCACGGTCATGTCGGCGATCAGCTCCAGCATCTGCCCTTCGGGCACAATGCAGACGCCGTTCTCGTCATGGGTCGAGATGATGGAAGGATGTAACCTGTTGGTATGAAAGAGTAATCTTTGCTCGCGCTTGAGTGCGCGCTGCAACGCTTCACGCCACGGTTTGATCCGCGTCGGCGCCCCAGCGGGGTTGCCAGATTGCCCAGGCTGCCACGGCATTGTAGTGCAGTCTCAAACTGTTGAATTTTCGCTCTAGCACAGTTTGTCGTCAGGCGCGAGACCGTCCCTCAGTGACGCAAGTGACGCGTCCTCTATAATAGGCGTATACGCGCGCGCGCGCTATGTGCATCCATACGCTGATTCAGTGAAACGCGTCACATGTGTCACGGCATCAGACCCCAGCGCAATTTGATCCCATGGATTTTCCTCTCGGTATTTGTGCGCTCAAGCTCACAATTAAAACGGCTCACCAATTCATCAGACAGTCGTTTCTTTGAGATCACAAACTCGCCACTGCTTTCCGCCCACGCCTTCCAAGAACTATAGAGTTGTTTTGAGCTTTCGATGTGATGCTGCCCCAACTCACACTCATCATCAATCCATCGACCAACCGCATCTTCATTGATGAAATATTCTTTCGTGGCGTCCTCAACCACCTTCGGCTGTTTCAAACCTACAGCCTGCCACATCAGACAACCAACCAGCGCCCATTGCAAAATCCCAGACCACTCAGCTTTCAGCTTCTCCAGCAGATCAGGATCGCGCTGCGCTTCGGGGATCGTCACCGCGAACGGCACCAGCTGCACCCGCCGCCTTATCGCCTCATCGTTGGAGCGCATCGAAGGCTTGTGATTGCCAGCCACCATCAATTTGAACTGCGGCACATACTGAAAAAAATCCTGCCGCATGAAACGCGCCGAGATCGGATCGCCGCCGGTCAACGCCTTGAGTTTCGCCTCGGCCCAGCGCGTGCCCTGCTCGGTCTCGATCGCCGTCACCATCCGTGCGCCGCGCAAGCCAGCCATGTCGGTCGGATGCCGCTCGCCTTGCGTCGCAATCAACATATCCATCGGTGCAACGGTGGTGAACTCGCCAAAAATTCCCGACAATGTCGAGGTGAACACAGATTTGCCGTTAGCGCCGGTGCCATACAAAAAGAACATCACGTGCTCGGTCGTCACACCTGTCAGGCAATAGCCCACCACACGCTGCAAATAGTCTTGCAGATCTCTGTCGCCGCCGGAAATCTCATCAAGGAATTGCAGCCAGCGCGGACATTGCCCCTGTGGTGTTGCTGCGGTCTCCTTGGTGATCAGCATCGCCGGATCATGCGGCAGCAGCTGCCCGCTCTTGAGATCGATCACCCCGCCCGGCGTGTTGAGATGCCACGGGCTCTTGTCCCAGGCCTCCGATGTCATGGCGTGCGCCCGGTCGGCACGGGCTAATCGCTCCACCGCCGACACCGTTACGGCGGACGCAACCCCTTTGCCCTTAAGGCCTTGTGAGCGTAACTGGGTGGCGACGATGCGGCACAATTCCCGCGCCAGATCAAAAGCTCTGAGCGTGGTCTCGTGCTCCCATTTGACGCCGGTCCAGCGCAGCCACTGCCCCCACGCCGCCACATAGCGCCAGTCGTCCTGGTGCATCGCCGTGAAGGCCTGGGCTAGGGAGTCGTCGCTGACCTCGCCGACCGGCTTGGGCTTGCCGCCGAGCGGCTTGCCGTTATTCGCGGCCCTGAAAATCGAGCCCGGGTCTTGTCTGTGTGCGTCGTTGGGATCAAGGCCTTCAGGCTTCTGCTTCTTGCCTTTGTCATTTTTCTCGGCCATAAAAGCGCAGCCTTCCCAGCCTTGTCAGCGGTGAGGTGTTGAGTACCCCAGCCCCCGGGGTCGCGCCCGGGGGCAATTTTTTTTGAGATGCGACCAGCGACATTACGCCGGTCGCCGCCTCAGTGGCAAGATGCGAACCTCACGATCGTCCTCCATCCACGTCGCTGCACACTCGGCAGCTGCATCTTTGCCGGTGTCATCGGGATCGGGGAAGATCGTCAGGCAATCAACGCCCGGCAGCAGCGGGAATTTCTCGATCATGCCCGCCGACAGCGCCGCCCACACCGGACGCGCGCCTTCGATATAGCAGGCGATCGCATCCTCGATGCCTTCAACGATGTGCAGGCCTTGCGTCACCTCGTCGTCGGGCGAGATGAAGCACACGCCAGCCTTGCCCAGCATCTTGCGATCGACCTTGCGTCCAAGCTCATCGAGAAAGATCCGTTGCACGCCGCAGGAGAGGCCGGTGCGCGGGTCGCTCATCAGCCCGACGATCATGTTCTTGGCCTTGTGCCACCTGAGGCAATGATCGAATGCGCCGTCGATGAACTCCAGCCCTCGATGCACCCTGAGATAGCTCCCGCCCAGCGTGCCATCGAGCGGCACCGCCTTGTTCCAAAATTTCATGGCCTGGGCGACGCGCCGCTTCAGATCCTCGGCAGCGTCCTTCTGCGCCTTGTCGTACATCCGCAGCTCGGCAATCTTGGCGGCAGCATTCGCCTCCCGGCTGATCTTGTGCCTGACTTGCAAAGACGTTGGACGCCATGCGTCCAACAGGCCACGCTTCACCAGCTCAGCCTTGATGTCGAGCCAGCTGCATTTGGCGAAGCAGTGGCAGTCGATGCGCGTGCCGCCTCGCTTGGGGTCGGGCTTCTCGCTGATCTTGAGGGATGCCGTCTGGTCGTCATGGCACGGACAGCGTGCTGTGCCGTATTGTCCATGCCAGTGTCCGCCCAGCGCCAGCGTGATCTGTTGCGCCGAGAATTTCATCGCGGTATAGTCCCCTCGTTGGTTGTGTGTCTTGCGGCCCCGGTGATTCCTTTGCACCGGGGCCGTTTTCATGCGCCGTCGCAGTCGCGCTCCTGATCCTTGGCACACCAGTCGAGCGCCTCGCTCACCGCCTCGACAATCTCCTCGGCGGCTTCCTTCTGATAGCCTTGCAGCTTGCGCTCGATGATCCGGCGAATCAGGATCGCCTCGACCGCCTCTTCGGCCTTCCGCAGCGGCGTCATCACACCACCACCAGGATCAGCGCGAACAGCATAGAGCCGAGCACGATAGTGGTCGCGCCAATTACTAAGATAGTCCCTGTCAGGTCATAGAGCGTCATCGTAGTCTCCTCGGTGTTGATTATGTGTCAGGCGGTAGTGCTTCTGACAGTAGGGCTCAGCATCAGAAGGCGTTGCCCTGCCGCAGAATCTGAATGGCGCCACTGCGCCGAAAGGAAAGTGACACATGCCGCTGCTGAGTTGCTCGAGCGGCAACGCCAATGCTTCGGCATCCGGCTGCACATGCTTGCCTGTGATCGTGGTGTTGGGCACCGTCGGCTGCTGCTTCGGTCGGTTCACGTTGTAGTTCGGCTTGGCCTTGCGGTCGGACGGATGCCGCTCGGGTTCCACGCCGCCCATCTTCGCCAGGAAGGCGCGCCGCACCATCGAATTTTTGCGGTAGCTCTCCCGCTTGGCGCTCTCATTGGCAGGCAGGCGCGGCTTGATCGGGATCTTGTTGCGGTGCAGCCGACCGAGCACGGCGCAGCGCGAGCGCAAGTCAAAGCCCATGCGATGCAGCATCGAGGCGATCTGCTGGCCGGACCATCGCTCAGGCTGCTCCGCCAGCGCCTTCAGCGCCTCGTCCTCTTCCTTGGTCCAATGGCTATGCGTGTCAGTGCGTGGTGACTTGTAGCGATTCTCCATTTGCATCCTCCTCTGCTAAAACGGCACCTTGTCGCTCATGTTGGCTTCGGCATATTGCGATCTCGGGTTCGCCATCTCGGTGATCACAACGTGCATCCCCGGCTTCTGGTCGTAATGTGACGCCACCTGCAATGTATGCAGCCGGTTGATGAACTGCTTGCGCAGCACAGTAAGCACCTTGGCAACGAACGGCTGCAAGTCCGGCCTCTCGCTGCCCTCGAGCCGACCGAGCACGAGGCTGACCTGCGCATCCTGAAATCGCTTGCGCTTGCCAAAAGCCTCACGCACCGCTGCTGTGATCTCGAGCGGCTTAAGCCGCCTGGCGACTTTGAAGGCCTCGATCGGAATGAACAGGCTGAGCTTCGGCGGCACCCAGCCTGCACGCTCGACCTCACGCTGCATCCGCTGCACCTTGTCGAGGAAGGGGGTCTGCTGCGGGACAAGGCCACCGGCGGCCTGAATGCCAAGCGCCTGCGCCTGCCCTAAGATATAGTTCTGCTGCGCCTGCGCCTGCGCCAGCTGCGCCTGCGCCTGCGCCTGCACCAACTGGTTCTGGTAGGCAACCGGATCGACTTGCGCCTGCATAGCCCGATTGCGCCGCATCAGTGCCACCGCATCGTCCATGCTGAGCCCGGGCATTTCACTGCGCAGCGTTTTCACCAGCAATTCGTGATGCTCTAAGATTTTTTTCGGATCAATTGCCACTGCTTTGATCTCCCCAACATTGCCAGCCGAGCCAGCCCTGGCGTGCGAACAGCTCGACACGCGGGACCTCGCCCATCAGCTCCTCGATGCGAAAATAAGTTTCGTCGGGCTTCTTGCTGTGCTCGCGCCGCTTGCTGGCGATCACTTGCGGCACGGATTTCCTGGCACGCTTCGGATGCCCACGAGTGCAGAGCAGGCACAGCTCGGTCTGCTGCCGGGTCCAGTAGCCAAGACCGATGCCGGGCTTCACCCAGACAAACGCCACCGACTTGAACCTGAAGCCCCATGCCGTCATCAAGGCCCACGCCTGCTCGAGGTGGCAGCACGGCACCCACAGGAATAGCGCACAGTCTTTCGCCGCGATCGAGCGCAGCGGCAAGGTGTACAGCTCGGCGAGGCCCAGCGTCTTATAGTGCTTCGACGGCGAACGTCCCTCGCCCTTCGGCGAGCGTGTTTTGAAATGCCACGGCGGGTCGGCAAGGATCACCTTGAACGGCCCCGGCGGCAGCGGTGCGAACGTCATTTGCCGTTGGCCTTCCTTTCCTGCTTGGCGAGCGCCGCGCGCACTGCCGGACGCTGATCATCCTCGACCTCGACATTGCCAAACCTGACCGACTTGCCGAGCCCGCGCGCCACCGCCGCAACGGTAGCGAACTGTGGGCGCTTGGTGTCGCCGTGGAACCAGTTGTGGATGGTCTGCCGCGTCACGCCGCTCGCGTCATGCACCTGCGTGTAGCTCATGCCTGAGTCCCTGACGAGTCCGCGCAGCACGTCAATGCAAGGGTCTTTTGTCACGAACATATAGCTTCGATATAATTTCAGCGTGCGGGTCATGCCTTGGCTCCCTTCACGACGTAGGTGCCATACTCAACCTTGCGCAACGCGCCCTCTCTGATCATCGGGATCATCGCCGAGCGGACATTCGCGCTTTCGCAGCCAGTGAGCTTGACGATGTCGGCGACCTTGAACTTGCCAAGCCCAGACGACAGGATGGCGGCGCGGATGCCCTCTGCCTCCGACGCGCTGCCGTTGCGCTTGGCTCTGCTCGGCAACTGGTCGGCGACGGGATGCACCTGCAACTGGTAGGCGACGCCATCGAGCGACCGCAATAGCTCGGCCAGCTTGGTGTCCTTGACAAAAAACTCGATGCGAAACATTTGACGATTCCTTTGTTGGTGTTGGTTGGCGGAAAATTCTTAAGGCGAAGCAAAATCCTGCCGCTGCCGACGCGGCTCCATATTGATTCGAGGCATCCTGCGAGCCTTGGCTTCAACGATGTCGAGCAGGTTGTCGATGGTGACGCGGCCACGAGAGAGAGCACATAGCGCCCGCCAGTATTGCGGCGGGACGCTGTTGGCGTAGACCCAACGAATGACTGTGTTGACAGGCAACGACAGGCGATGCGCTAGCAACGCCCGCGTTGACCACAGATCAAGTACCTCGCGGAAACTCTTAAACTTTGGTTTCACCATGCGGTCCTCACTCTCTCACGCCTGCCTCGCCGCGCCTGACCAAGCCACGCCACGCCCAGCCTTGTCCCGCCTTGCCTGCCTCGCCTTGCCACACCGGGCCACGCCACGCCTTGCCAAGCCTCGCCTGCCTTGCCAGGCCTAACCTCGCCCAGCCGCACCACGCCTTGCCTGCCTTGCCTCGCCACGCCATGCCCGGCCCTGCCTGACCACGCCTCGCCACGCCTGCCTTGCCTTGCCCAACCTGACCCAGCCACGCCGAACCGTACCGGACCGGACCACGCCTCGCCTTGCCTGCCTAGTCTTGCCAGAGCGCGTCGATCAACGCCTCGACCTGCGCCACGTCGCCGCCCGCCTGCATCACCGCATAACGATAGCGATTGAGCCAAGAGGACAACGCCACGCTCGCCTTGTTGCGGAATCGCTTGACCTGTTCGGGGTCTTTCACGTCGAACGGCTCGTAGCCGCCGCCGACAGGTTTCTCGCTCGATTCCATGTCGATGAACGCAGGCACCGTGAGCGGTGCCGCAACGCGCGCCACCCTTGCGGTTTCCGCCGCCACCTTGAAGGCCTTTGCCTTGACGACCTTTGGGGCCGTCACGATGATCACAAGGTCTTTGAGGAACTGGCGAACCTGCATCAATCGCCGAGCATTGCCAGCAGCAGCATCGTCCCAATCAAAGAAGGCGAAGGCCGGGTGATCTGGCCCGGTCGTTCGCACCTCGTCAACGAAACCCTGATTGTCGAAACTGCCGTGGCGGCGAATGTAATCGTCAATCAGCCGCTGGCGTTCAGCGCGCGTCATGTAAGGTCTATTACTCACTGTGGTTGCGGTAGACATTTTTCGATTCTCCTTTGTTGGAACTAAGCAGCGCGCCGCTGGCTGACCGTATCGGCCCAATAGGCCACAAGGTCAGAGGTTTCTTTATTGGCACATTGCGGAGCGTCTAGCGCCGCCTGCTGCTGCTTACGGCCAGCGGTCTTGACGAGATCATTCCACTCGTCATCATCGGCACCATCGGGAACGACCCGGAAGCTGCCGAAGCTGCCCTTGCCCTTTTCCTGCCGGTAATCGCCGACGCCGACAATGATGCCAGCATTGGCCGCGAGCGTGTAAACGCCACGGAGATTAAGCTGCGGGGCGACAAAGCCGACCGTCAACTCGGCCCCCCAGCGCGGAAGGTAGCAGCGGGTGCGAACATCGGGCGTTCTTGCGATGTCTTTCGACCGCACGACATCGCAACGCAATTGCGGGATGCCGTAAAGCGGCACCAGATCACCGGGCACGAATAAAAGTTTCTCCGCCGCGTTCTTGAAGATGCCTTCGCTCTGCGTCGCCGCCGTCACCATCGCGGCCTTGATGGCAATCGACCGCAAACCTAGCGCGGTCGGTCCATCCGGCATGATCTCTGCCGACGACAAAAATTCGGCGACGACATCGTGCTTGATGCTGAGTCGCTCGGCGGCGGATTTCTTGCGGCCACCGACCAGCAGCATCTGCTGTACCTTGTTGCTCATTCGATTCTGGAACAGCGGTGTCGTGCCGATGATCCGCAGTGTGGTTTCCTGACGGTCAAGCGGCGTGATTCGCAACTCGACCGAGTCGTCTGTTTTCTTCTTGGTCATTTGTGTGTCTCCTATGTTTAGACCGTAGTTCCTATGCCTTATCACATAAAAAAAATAGTTGCAAGTGGGGCATGGTCTATGCAAGGCTGGACAGCTGCACACCAACCAACAGGAGATGCACCACATGACTGACCCCACCATGCCGAAGCGTTCGCACAAGAAACAACCGCCGCCGCGCGTGCCTACCGTGCGCCCAGCTCGAGATACGCTGATTCTCGACAACGAATCTTTTTCGTCGATGTGCCGCGCGTTGCTGAATTTCTCCGAAGAGCTTGCCGGTATTGCCAGCTCGCTCGCCGAGATTCGGCTGCAAAACTTTACAGTTTGTTCCAATCAAGAGGCGCTGTCGGGCGACATCGCCAACATTATCTCCCGCCTCGCCATCCTCGAGCAGCTGGCGCAAATACCACCGGCGCCGCCGCCGTCAGTCTACCGTCCGCAATACGATCACCAGGGCCAGCCGTTGCAGCCGCCACGGCAGCTGCCGCCGCGACCAGACACCGGCCAGCCGCCACCGCTGCGCGAGGTCTTGCGCGGCATGCAAGGCGTGCAGCCTCGTGAGCCGCAACAGCAGTCACCGGGTTTTTATCCTGACAACACGGAGCGCCGCAAATGACCCAGGTCGGCATCGCGGGTCGCAGCGACCCCTACGAATTTTGGCACCTTGCGCTTTCGGGCGTGCCGGTCGGCAGCGACGAGCTGCCGGTGTACGCCGACCGGCCTCAGTGCGGCTTCTACCGCATGCGGCGCGGCATCCGCGCGCCATGGGAAGCCATCGCAATTTTCCATCGTGATGATGCGCTGGTCGCGCTAGTCGATGGCCGCGAAACGCCGCCCAATTCCATCTGGCATTGGTGCTGTGTGCATCCGATTAGTGAAATGGCTTACCACCACGCGCGCGAAACTGGGCAATGGGGCGATCTCGATGACACCGTTCTGGTGCTGCAAAACCAGGACGCGGTGCCGGAGCGATTCAAAAACTCCGCGCCCTATGAGCGCCTCAAGCAGCAGATCGATCTCGCCATCGGCTCGGCCTCGCTCTACGAGACCATTGCCGACGACACCACGAGCCTCAAGGCGCAAAGCCTGCGCGCCAAGCTGATCGAGCTGGCGAACGCTGCCGACAAACTGCGCGAGACCGAGAAGCGCCCGCATTTCCAGCAGGCCAAGCTGATCGATTCGGTTTGGATGCCAACCATCAAAGCCGGGCAAGAGGCCGCCGTGAAAATTCGCAAGGCGCTTTCCCGCTACGAGACCCTGAAGGCCGCCAAGGC